>Ga0335082_10000643_pt1 | contig 36275 bp, 30 predicted proteins | sample Lox_Sample_41_FD_206718 | JGI IMG/M metagenome (GOLD analysis project Ga0335082, IMG submission 206718) | Soil microbial communities from Loxahatchee National Wildlife Refuge, Florida, United States - Lox_Sample_4.1 | ecosystem: Environmental > Terrestrial > Soil > Wetlands | place: USA... | reverse complement strand
CATCCAGCTCAGAACCCGGAACACAGATGTCAGAACACGGACAAGAGGCAACGGATCCAGAGTGTCTGGGTGCTGTGCTCTGTGTTCGGGGCTGGTGCGCCGCTTCGGTCAGGTGAAATAGACGATCGATGCCCGCCCCGGCGCGAAGCTGGTGTGCGCACCGTAGTGCATGCGGCGCTTGCTGCCCTCGACTGTCGTCACGCTATGACAGATGCGGCCGGCGTCGAAGATCACGATGTCGCCCACGGCGAGCGGGATGCGGCGGCTCTCGAACTGCTCGGGATGGAAACGCTCCGTCAATTGCTCCCGCCCGGCACCGGGAAAATCGCTCTGGAACGCTGGCCAGTCGTACGCGAAAAACTCCAGATCACCCCCGGCCGTCGCGCACTCGAGTGGAAAGTTCAGGTTGATGAGCAACTCGCCGTCGAGGTACGGCCGCAGTGCACGAAACTGGGGGCTCTCGAAGAAGACCAGGTCGAAATGGTGCGGCGTGCAGCCGCCGGGTTCGTGGCGGTTGACCGCACCGATCGCTGGGCTGCGGCCCGAGGGGTGCGGCAGCCGACCCGCCGGGCGATGATCGGCAATCGCGGACAGGATGGTGCACAGGCGTGCCTCGAAGTCGAAGTCGGGGCCGAACGCCTCGCGGATGGCCGTCGTGCAGAGGTCCGCCTTGCGGTAATGCGCGTCGAGGTCGCCGTCCGCGAGCTGTGTGGGACAGCCGTAGATCTGGGTCATGACTGGGCCGCCGCTCTCGTAGCTCAGGTGCGGAATCCGTTCGTCGGCGATCAGCCGGGTCGCGCCGCGCGCCAGCAGGGCTGGGTCGAAAGCGCCGCGGAGGATGACGCCGACGATGCGTCCGGCGGCAATGTCGTCGTACGCCCCGCGTGCCTGGTCGACGCGGCTCATCTCGACATCGAGGAAGGTGAGCTGGCGCGTGTTTCGCAGCGTCATCGGCGGATTAGCTAACATACCGGTCCATGGCCGGCAATTGTGGACCGTGGGCGCTCAGCGGTAGCTGCTAGCAGTCAGCAGTCAGCAGTCAGCCAGAAGATCGCTGAGGTCCCACAAGCGGACGCCGAATTCTGTAGCTGAACGCTGACAGCTGAGCGCTGTGCGGGCGGAGGCCGGCTGCGTTTCGCCTTGTCCTGCGCGGGTGGCCCTGATATCAAGACTGCACATCCGAGCCACTGATGGAGCACCACGGTCACCGCGTGACGCTGGTCGTTCTCAAGCCGCAGAACGACACCGGCAGCAGCGAAGAGGAGATGCCTTGCTTCGGCGTGCGTCGCATCCACGCCGCGGTCCTCGCCGACCCCAGGCTGTCCGACACGCAGGTGACCTACATCGAAAATCCGCTGATCGACGTCGAGGAGTGGATCGCGCAGATCGAGGCGAGCCGGCCCGACCTGGTCGGCTTTTCGGTGTACGTGTGGTCCTTTCCCACCTTGCTCGACGTGGCGCGTCGGCTCAAAGCACGCCATCCGGGAATCCGCGTCGTCTTTGGCGGTCCATCGGCGCGGACGTCGGTGTTCAGCCTCCCGCCGCACGCCGATTCGCTCCGCTTCGTCGATGCGATGTCCGTCGGGCGCGATGGTGAGGCCGCCTTCTGTGACGTTCTGGCGCTCGACGAGTGGACCCCGGCGAGCTTGCGCACGGTGCGTGGGCTGGCGGTGCCGGGGGCGGCAGGCTGGATCAGCACGCCGCCGCGCGGACCGTTGTCGTCCCTCGACGACATTGCCTCGCCGTACGACTTCGGCCTCATGCCGCACGGCGTGATGGCCTACCTCGAGACCTACCGCGGCTGTCCGTTGTCGTGCACGTTCTGCGAATGGGGAGTCACCGACGACAATCGCATTACCTTCTCGACCGATTACATCATCAAAGAGCTGCGCGCCTTCGAGCAGGCCGGAGCGATCGGCGGCTTCGTGCTCGACGCCGGGCTCAACCTGAACGCGCGCGCCTTTCGCAATCTCGTCGAGGCGGAGCGCGAAGTGCAGTTCTTCAAGAACCGCTCGGCGATCTACGAGATCTATCCGTCGCACATGAAGGACGAGCACCTCGAATTCATCGCCCACTGCGGCACCTCCTACCTGGGCATCGGGCTGCAATCGTTCGAGCGCCACGTGCTCGACCTGATGCAGCGTCCCTTCGACGAGGCACGGTTCAAGAAAGTGGTGCACGAGGTTGCGAAGATCGCGCCGATCGAGCTGCAGATCATCCTCGGCCTCCCCGGCGACAGCCCGGCGGGCTTCAAGCGCACCATCATGCGCGCCCTGGAGTTCCCGAGTCAGGTGCGTGTCTACTATTGCCTGGTGCTCCCGGACGCCTTGCTCGATCGTGGCGACCCGTCCTGGAACATGCAATTCGACCCGTACACGATGCGCATGCAGTCATGCATGGGCTGGAGCGAGCAAGATCTCCGCGATACGTCCGACTGGTTGAACGATCTGGCGGCGCGCAGCAACGGCTCCGCCGGGGAGTATTGGTGGACGTTCCCGCGGCCGTATCACCGCCGCGCGGCGTGAAGCGTCGGCGCGGCTCAGCCGTGTGAGGGGTGAGTAGCCGTCGACGGGCGCCGCGCGCCCGGGCTACCGGCCTCCTGGCGCCGGCGGTGCGCGTCACCACCCTGAGGGAGGAGCCAGAAGTATTCTCCCTTGCTGCCGCCGGTGCGCTCGACGAGGCCGTCGAGCATTTCGATGGTGTCGCGAAAATCCTTCTCTGACCATCCCCAGCACGACGTCATCTTGAGCGAGTAGGGATCGAAGATCATGTCGGAGCCGGCCGGAGCGCGCGTCATGAGCCCGTCCGGAAGCACCAGACAGTGGTAGACGAGGAAGTTGCAGGGTTGCTGCATCACCCGCTCCAGCGTGCGCCGGAAGGTAGCGGGAGTGTCGCCCGGCAACCCCATGATGATCTCGCAGGTCGGTTGCGTGACCTTGGCGAGCGACGCGAGGCCTTGCTCGAACTTGCGTTCGTCGAAAGGGCGATCGATGCGGGCCAGGACTTCCTTGTCATAGGACTGCAGCCCGACGCCGATGTGGTGGATCTTCACCTGGGAGAGAAATTCGAGGTGCTCGTCCTTGATGAGCGTCGGATAGATCTCGCACGAGAACAACGCCTCGCGGAAAAAGCCGACCTGGGCTTCGGCGGCGCGCAGATTGCGGAAGGCGCGCGCGTTGAGGTTGAGCGCGGCGTCGACGAGAAACGCACCGCGCGTCTGCAGTCGCTGGAAGGCCTCGATCTCGCGGACGAGGTAGTCGACGGAGAAGACGCGGCTGGTCCGATCCCCGGCGCCCCACTCGCAAAACGCGCACGACAGCGGGCAGCCGCGGAAGGTCTCGAGGTGCGCGGTGATCCGATCGGGAACCAGGTCCATCTGATACGGTGACGCCAGCAGGTCGAGCGGCGTGTCCTGGGTGCGCGGCGGCAGCTCGACGAACCCGGTGGGCGTCGCGATCGCCAGGCCGCGAATCTCGCGCAGCGCCGCCTCGCTGCGATCGGTGCGCTGCACGATCTCGCGGAAGCACTCCTCACCGTCGCGCACCACGAGCACGTCGACGGCTTGCACCGCATCGCGGTACGGGGCGAGCTCGAACATGACCGGCCGTGCCGAAGGGCCGCCGAACACCACCAGGCGATCGGGCCGCGCGCGCTTCACGCGCCGTGCGATCTCGACGAACGTCGGGAAGGACCAGAGGTAGACGGAGGCGCCGACGATGTCGGGATCGAAGGCCTCGACTTCGGCGCTGAGACGGTCGAGGTCGCTCGGGCTCCAGCCCTCGAAGAGCTGCACCTCCGCGTCCTGCAGCTCCGGATCGGCGCGCACCGCCGCGTGGATGCGCCGGATCGCGTAGTTGAACGGCGCCCAGTCCTCGTCGCGGAGCATGTTCGCGTCCAACGTGAGAAGGGCGATGCGACGACCTGCGGTCCTCATGGTTGATCAACGCCTCGACGGATGGCGTAGTGTATCACCTCGTTGTCGAGCCGAACAAACCGTCGCCTGTTGGGGAATGGTGCGGCTCGCCCAGCTGCGGAGCTCAGGCCCAGAAATACACGAACTCGTGGCTCGGGCTCTCGGCCAGGAAGCCGCCCAAGGTCCAGCGGGTGCGGCCACCGACGGCGTTGACGCGGTGGAAGAAGCGTCCGCCGTCGAACAGGATGCAGTCGCCGGGTCCGGGAAGGAAGGTCATCGAAGGGTACTTGTCGATGAACGGATCGACGAAGGTGCGCTCGCCGGGTTGGACGGAGGCTTGGACGTCGCTCCAGTGCAGCGTCGAGATTACCACTTCCCCACCGCGGTCCGGCGGGCGCAGCGTCAGGTAGGTGCTGATGATGCACGACGTGTCGATCAGCGACTTGATGTGATCGTAGGCCGGGCGGTTCAGCTGCTCCTGTTCGCAGTGCGGTGGGATGCGGCCGCCGTGGGGCAGCCGGCGAATGGTCAAGCGGTTGTACGGACCGTCGGGGTGCTCCGGCAGGGCGACGCGACGGCCGGCGGCGGCGCGTGCCAGGAGCTTGTGGAAGAACCAGGTCCCGTCGGGGACGTCGCGGAGGATGTGCTCGGCGACGGGTTGGAAGAGTTTCGCCTCCTGCAGGTATTGGTCGACGCTTTCGGCGGTGTCGAGCGCCAGGCCGAGGGTGAAGATCTGGAACTTGTCGGCCACGTGCGTCAGCCGCGCCGCACCTTCGCCGGCTTCGACCCGTTCGACGATACTCTGCGCCAGCTCGGGCGACAGCGCGTTGCGGATCAACACGACGTTCAGGCGCCCGGCGTAGATTTCCGCGATGAGGTCGGGGCCTGTCGAGAGCGCTGAGGCGTCGATGTCGAGGACGGTGAGGGGGGGCGGAGTGGCAGCAGTTTGAATCACGAGTCCTTCCTTCGGCGCGTGCCCGCGGGTGCGTTGAGAGCGCTGGCGTGCAGACGCAATCCCCTCTGAGGTGAGGGACGATATCGTGAGGCTGTCAGAAGAGTCAAGGTTCGGGCGGATCGGTTCGGGCGGATCGCGGCGCTCGACGCCGAGCGGACTCTGGACTGCCTGCGTCGGCGCGGCAGCGGTGGCGCGTGGCTGGTCGATGCTTCGCGCCCGCTGCCAGTATTGGCTACGCACCGCGTCGGCATTCAGCGCCAGGGCCTCGCAGCACCAGAGAAACGACCCCGGTCCGCTCTCGTTTCCGTCCGCATCGATCCACGCCAGCACGCGCGACCGGTGCGGATCGCCGAGGGCGAGATCCTCGAGCGCCCGCTGGAGGATCGCCGCGATCAGCGCTCGGACTGGATCGGAGCGGGGTGCGGCCGCGTTCACCAGACGGACTCCTTGCATGAGGGCCATTCCTTCACACCCGCTGGGTACCGTAGATGGATGCGCGCGCACCATGACCTCGATCAGGAACTGGGCTGCTCCTGGTCCGAGTCCCGCAGATGAAAGGCCCATATCCGTGCCCGACCCGCTCAAGCGCGACGTGGTCTCGGCGAACCAATGCGTTGGCCGGGGCACCATTACTCGTATGTTGCGTCTCCCACCACCTTCGTGGCAAGAAGTGTGTCCATGTCCACTCGCGGGGGAGTGAGGTCAATAGTGGCGCTCGCCGTTCTCCTGGCCGTGCCGGTGAGCGGATCGGCGCAATCCATCGGCTCCAGCGATGCGAACTGTCGCAACTTCATCGCGAAGAAGGTGCGCACGTTGACGGCCACGGTGCTGCTCGAGAAGATCCGCTGCGAGGACAAACGCCTGCGCGGCGTCATCGCCGCGGCCGTCGACTGCAACGACCTCGGCAATGCGGGCTTCCCGGCATCCTCGACGACGAAGATCGCAACCGCGGCGAGCCGCTTGACGAGCAAGATCGGGACGAACTGCGCGTCGCCCGCGTCTTCCCCCGCTGGCAATGGCTATACGACGTGCGCCAGCCCGTGCGACGCCACCGTTCCGGCGATCTCGACGTACACCGATGTCGCCAATTGTCTGGTGTGCCTCGCCAAGGAGCAAGCGCGCGCCGACGTCCAAACCGCCTACGGCAACAGCCCGCCGGTGCAGGGCGGAAAGACCGACGCCTGGCGCTGTCAGGACAGCCGTGTCGGCCGCGCCCAGCGCACCTACGCGAAGGCCAAGATGAAGCAGCAGCAGACCTGCCAGTACAAGGAAGACCGAGGCAAGATCGGCAGCGTCGCGTGCGCGAGCGCCGATTTGACCGGCGCCGTTGCCCGGGCAGCGCAGACGCTCAGCACCAAGATCAACAAGTGCACCGACACCGATCTGGCGGCGCTGACGTCCTGCAGCACGACCGTCGCCGCTGAGCAAACGTGCGCCAAGACCGCAGCCGACGCGCTGGCGGACACCCTGTTCGGCTACGTGTATCCGGACCGGCCGACACCGACGCCTACCGCAACCGCGACGCTCACACGCACGCCGACACAGACGCCGACGCCGTCGTTGACACCCACGACCGGCCCGTGCCCGAGCTCGAGCTTCCTCAACGTGTCTTCGGCGCCCGGTGCCGGGGCAGGCTATCCTGCTCCGACGCTCAGCGTGACCTGCAGTGGCAGCACCGTCACCGTGCACTCCAACGGCATCCCGACGTACACCTTCGTCGCGACCACACCCAACGGCCTCGCGGCACAAAACTACAACTTCACGTTCCCGCGCGCCCCGGCGGTTGCGGCGTCGACGACCAACATCCCGCTGCTCGGGTCCATCGGCGTCGCCGTGAACGGCTTGCCGCTCTTCGGTCCGAATGAGGCGACGACGCCCGACTACTACGGCGACGCCGTCGCCAATGCACTGCTCGACCAATGTATGGGGCACACCGGCCCCGGAGGGACCTACCACTATCACGCTTTGTTGGTGAAGTGCCTGATCGCCAGCGCCCTGGGAACCAGCACGCCATGGAACGATCCCGATCCGCCGAGCACGGAGGCGTCGCCGATCATCGCCTACGCGTTCGACGGCTTTCCAATCTACGGGCCGTACGAATGCACGGATGGTTCGTGCACGCAGGTGCAGGAGCTGTTCAGCGGTTGGGATCAGACGACGTATCAAGCCGGGACGACAGGGTGTGCCTCCAGCTCGCTGTGCGACACGACCCACGTGTGCACGGACGTGATGATCAACGGCGCGCAGACCACGGCGTGCGTCCCGAAGACCTGCGCTTGGAGCAACAGCGATTACGTCGCCAGAGCTGGCACGCAGTATCTCGACCAGTGCAACGGCCACGTCGGGCCGAACGGCGACTATCACTACCACGCGACAGCGACGTTCCCGTACCTCCTCGGCTGCTATCGCGGCACGCCCACGAACAATGGCGGCAACGGCACGCCGCCGGGGGGAACTTGCTCTTAGCGCGAGAATTTGCACACGCTTGAGTGAATGGAGGAGCGAGGGCTCGCGCCCGCCGGTGTTGCCGTTTGTGTCTTGGTCACGGTGCTGGCCGGCGCCTGCGGGCCACGGCCTGCGGCGCCCGCTCTCCGCACCGCACATCGCGTCGAGTACCGTCTCGACTGGGTGTGGGAGCGCGCCACGGCGACAAGCGATGGTGCGGCCTGGGAGGTCGTCAACGACCTGGGCTACCGCGTGCGCGTGACGCGCGGTTACGTGGTCAGCTACAGCATGGAACTCGTCGAGTGTCCGAAGGAGCGTACTCCCATCTCCGTCGGCAGCCTCGGCCGCCTGCCGCGGTCGATCTTCGAATCGACTGCCTTTGCCGGTCATGCGAGCGGCACGCCCAACCCTGCGGCCATCCATCCGATGCAAGTCGAGTCGCTGACTGCGCCGCGCGCGCGCGACGCGGGAACCGCCACGCTCGCGCCGCAAACTTACTGCCAGCTACACTATCTCGTCGGGCGCGCCAGCCGCGACGCGGCGGGCTTGCCGCCTGATCTCGACATGGTGGACACGAGCCTGCACATCGACGGCACGTACGTCGCACCGGGCGCATCCACCACCGTGCCGTTCGTCATCCACACCGCCGCCGCATATGGGGCGCTCTTCGATCATGCCGCGCACATGCCGGCGATTCGCGTCGACACCGGTAGCAACGGCGCCCGCGTCGTCGTTCGACGCCATCTCGGCAGCATCTTCGACGGCGTCGACTTCGCGCAGATGCGCCCGCCGGTCATGGCGAGCCAGACATTGAAAGCATTGATCGATCACGTCGACGTTCAAATCGATCTGGTGTCCGAGGATCACCGGGAGACGCTCCATCAATGAAATCGCTCGAGCGCGGAGCATGGGTTGCCCTGACGGTTGCGCTGCTCATTGCGCTGCTGGCCAATCAGCGGCACGCGCGGCCGCCTCAGGGAGCGAACCGACCGCGCACGCAACCGGGGGTCCGCATTTCGATGGACGCCTTGCATCAGCAGGGTGGTGTGCCGATCGGTTGGCAACTGACGCTTGCCGCGGGCGACCCGGCCGCTGGGCGCGAGGTGTATGTCGATTCGGGATGTCCGTCGTGCCATCACATCGCCGGCGAGTCGTTCACGCAGGCGGACGGCACGCAAGCGGGTCCTGATCTGAGCGGCATGGGCGGCCATCATCCGCCGGCGTATTTCGCCGAAGCGATTCTCAATCCCGATGCGGTGTTGATCGAAGGGCCCGGTTACATCGGGCCGGATGGTCGTTCGACCATGCCGCTATACGCGGAGATGACCTTGGGGCAGCTGAGTGACGTGGTCGCGTATCTGGCGTCGCAGACACCGGCGGGGACGCAGAGCTGTCACGCCAGCGGCGCCGTTGCCTCGGTGCTCATGTCGAGCCTCGACCTCGATGGTCGTCCGCCACCGCCGGCCGCCGAATCGCAGCGCTTCTTCACGCAGACGTACGATGTGCTGCCGGGGCAACTCGGGGCGTTCGAGCGGTGGTTCGCGAGCGAGGGGCGCGCCCAGTTCCTTGCCGTCGATGGTTTGCTGGGCATCGCGACCTTCGTCGATGCGACGCGCTCGGGCACCGGCATGACGTCGGTGTTCGCGTTCCGCGACGAAGCCGCGCTGCGCAACTTCATGGGCGACCCCGGGAGCGCGGAGCTGTGGAGCCGCTTCGACAGCTACGTCGGGCCGCACGGCCACCTGAGCTCGGATCGGCCGCCGGTGTACCGCGTGGCGAGTCTATCCACGGAGTAAGGGCGGGGCTGCCCTTGGCCTGCGGGGCATGCGCACTATCCGCGGCGGCCGCGAGAACTCCTTCACCGCTTCCCGTCGCCGCCGACGGCCCGCCGCCGGCGGCCGCTCATCAGATAGACGTCCGAGCGCACCTGCGTGAGGGGATCACCCGATGACTCGATGCCATCGATCCTGGGGTCGGGATCGAAGATGATCCGTCGCCGCTCCGGCTCCTCGGCATCCACACGGCTGGTCAGAGTGATCGTGCCGAACGCGATCTCCGTGCGGCTGTCCGGCCACGTGACGCTAGCATTGGCAACGTCGTCCCCAGGCGCCGCGACCTGCACGAAGACACCCAGCCTGACCGGTTCTCTCGCCAGCCTCTGCCCGAGCTCGTCGAAGAGGAAGTGCTCTGACCTCGCCGCCGCCACCGAGTCCGCGAGGTACTCGGTCCCAGCCTCGGGCCGGATGCGGAACCGCCCGTGGCGGCTGGCGCCGTCGGCGTTCGTGAACTTGAACGATGTGACGGCGAAGAACGCCTCGCGCGCGAAGCTCGTCGGGATCGGCTTGGGCGTCTCGACGAACCGCTTCGCGTTCGGATGCGAGGCGAGGAAGGCCCCGAGTGCCTCGGGCTTCCCAGCCCCCGCCGCCGCCACGGCGCGCAGGAACTCCACGAACTCCTCGCCGGTGCGGACCGGGAATCCATTCGTGGAGTGCGCGATGATGTCGGTGTGGACGTGGTCGGCGAGGTGAAAGCGGATGGCGATGCCGCGTGGCCCGGACCGCGTCGGGTCGTTGTCGGGCACGGTCGGCAGGCCGGTCCCGTTCGAGTAGCGCACTGTCACGGGCGTCGACGGCCTGTTTGCGTGCGGTGCACGCGTCAACGTTGCGGCCTCGGGCGACGGTGTGAACGTGCCCGAGCACATCAGCCCCTTGGCATGAGCGGGACGAAACCCCGGCTGCACTCCACCGGACAACGCGTCCAGAACGTCGAGCAGGTCCTTCGCGAGGACCGGGTTGGTCAATGATGCGTTCGCCATCCGTCTCTCCCTCGGGAGGCCGGTAGCAAGGAGCGCGGCCACCCCGCCGGGAATATACCCCCTTGCGCGACGCTGCGTAAGACATCGGGAAGAAGGGGTAGTGTCCCAATGTGACGCCGATCGCGCGCGAACCTGACCTTACGCCCTTCCCTGCAAGGGATCACCGCTTGAAGCCCGTCGTACCGGCGAACGTTCGAAACGAGGACACCACCGAAGCAGGACCCTGCCGCGTTCAGGACGGAGTCGACGCATCGGCAGGGAGCGGCCGACCGGGCGACTGAGATTGACTTTTCCATCAGCTTGGACGAACGTTCCGCGAAGTGTGGCCCAGGAAAGAAGAAGGAGTGTGATGCAACAGCTTTCCCGTGGTCCGGTGTGCCGCGGGTGATTTCCCACGGGCGCAGAACGTTGGTGTTGCTCCACTTGTGCGCACCCGGCAAGTCGAGGAACACCTGGATGTGGATCGCTGGCTGGCGCGAGCCGGCGGGCGTCTGAGACGTCCACCTAACGATGAACCTCGCCGGCGCTCAAGCTCTGGTGACGGGGGCCGACGGCTTCATCGGCAGTCATCTCACTGAAGCCCTCGTGCACTGCGGCGCTGCCGTGACGGCAGTGGCGTTTTACAATTCGTTCAACAACTGGGGGTGGCTCGAGGCGCTCCCCGCCGACGTGTTGGCGCGCATCGACGTCGTAGTTGGCGATGTCCGCGACGCGCAGTTGATGACCCAACTGATCCGCGGCCGCCAGGTGGTGTTCCACCTCGCCGCGCTGGTCTCGATTCCGTACTCGTACGAGGCGCCGGAGGCCTTCGTAGACACCAACGTGCGCGGTACGCTGAACGTGCTGCAGGCGGCGCGCTCTGGCGCTGCCGAGCGCGTGCTCATCGTCTCCACCTCCGAGGTGTATGGCAGCGCGCGCCAGATCCCGATGCGCGAAGACCACCCCTTGCAGGCCCAATCGCCGTACAGTGCGAGCAAGATCGGCGCGGAATCTCTGGCGCTTTCATTTCAGCGCAGCTTCGGCCTTCCAGTGGTGATCGCCCGCCCATTCAACACCTACGGGCCGCGGCAATCGGCCCGCGCGGTGATCCCGGCCATCGCCGTGCAATTGCTCGCCGGCCGCCGTGAAGTGCGAGTGGGAAACATCGAACCGGCGCGCGACTTCGTTTTCGTGGACGATACCGTGCAGGCGCTGATTGCGCTGGCGCAGTGCGACGCCGCCGTGGGTCAATTCGTGAACATCGCCACCGGCGTCGACACCGCGATTGCGGCGGTGGCCGGCGAGCTGGTGCGGCAGATCAATCCGCACGCAAGCTTGCGCGAAGACGCGCAGCGGTTCCGCCCGCGCGACTCCGAAGTCGAGCGCTTGCTCGGTTGCAATCGTAAGCTGCGGGAGCTCACCGACTGGTCGCCCCGCTATACGCTTGCCGAGGGGCTGGCGCTTACCGTCGGGTGGCTGCGCGAGCCGGCGAATCTGGCCCGCTACAAAGCGGACGTCTACAACCTGTGAGAGCGACGATGCGCACCGTCATCTTGGCAGGCGGCCAGGGAACGAGACTCAAGCCGTACACCCTCACCTTGCCGAAACCCTTGGTGCCGCTGGGTGGGGAAATGCCGGTGCTCGAAGTGATCATCCGTCAGCTGCGGCGGCAGGACGTCGTGCACGCCACGATCGCGGTCAGCCATCTGGCGCATCTGATTCAGGCGTTCTTCCAAGATGGTTGCCGCTGGGGCATGCGGATCGACTATTCGGTGGAAACCGAGCCGCTGGGCACGATTGGTCCGCTGCTGCTGCTGGAAGACCTGCCGGAGAACTTTCTGGTCATGAACGGCGACGTGCTCTGCGATCTGGACTTTCAGGACTTCTTCCGCTGGCACTGCGCCGCGGGCAATGACGTTTCCGTATCCGTCCATCGCCGCCGGCAGTTGGTGGATTTCGGTGTCATCCACTACGATGCCGGCGGCCGCGTCACGGCCTTCGTCGAGAAGCCGGTGTACGACTACGATGTCAGCATGGGAGTGTACGCTCTCAACCGGCGCGCCCTGCAGCAGGTGCCGCGCGGCAGACCGTATGGTTTCGATGAGCTCATGCTGGACGGGCTGCGTGCCGGATTGCAGCTGGGCGCCAAGCCGTTTCACGGATTCTGGCTCGATATGGGCCGGCCCGACGACTACGAGGCGGCGAACGACCGTTTCGCCGAGCTGAAGACGCGGTTGGGAATCGCCTGATGCGTGTCCTGGTTACCGGAGCCGCCGGTTTTGTAGGCCGGGCGCTGCTGGCACGTCTTGCCACCCGAACGGACCGGGAAGTGCATGCGCTCGACCGAAACGCTCGTGGTGATGTGAAGCATCACGTATGTGATATGCGCGAGGCGGACCGAGTGTTGCGCGTGGTGCGGGCGGTCGCTCCCGATTGCATCTATCACCTCGCCGGGTCATTTGCGGAAACCTCCACCGCTCACTTCGCCGACAACCTCGAGACCTCACGCAATCTCCTCGAAGCGGTCCGGCTTGCCAACTCGCGGAGCCGTGTATTGCTGGTCGGCAGCGCCGCGGAGTATGGCGACGTGCGGCGCGACGCGAATCCGCTGCGGGAAGATTTCCCGCTCCGACCGGTTTCGAGCTACGGTCGCGCCAAGGCCTGCCAGACGCGTCTCATGGCCCACTACCACCGCCGGCATGACGTCAACGTGGTGCTGGCGCGCCTGTTCAATCTCTTCGGCGCCGGCGCGTCGCAGCGGCTGTTTGTCGGCTGCGTCGAGCAGCAGATCGAGCAGTTCCGGCGCGGCCTGGTTGGTGAGATCGTGGTGGGCAACCTCGACGCGGTACGGGACTACTTGCCCGTCGACACGGCTGTCGCGTACCTCGAATGCATCATGGAGCGCGGCGCGCCTGGCGAGGTGTACAACGTGGCCAGTGGCGAGCCGGTGAGCATGCGCGACCTGCTGGAGAGGATTCTGGCATGCCATGGAATCGGCTGGGACAAGGTGCGGATCGAGAGCCGTGCGGCGCGCGGCAACTCGAACGTGCCGTGTGTCTATGCCGACATTTCGAAGCTGCGTGCGTTGAATGGCGCATGAGTCGCCCGTGCTGGCGTGAAGCAGTCGATCTGTCTGATTGCCGAGTCGTTGGATCGTGGCCGTGGCGGTGCGGAGCGCTACCTGGCGGACCTGAGCGAATATGTGCGTCGGGCCGGCCATCCGGTGCGCGCCTATGTGCGCCGTCCCTCCCAGAGCGGAGTTGCGAGTGGTCTGCAGATCGAGGTGGTGCGAACCGGGCGCGGCCCGGGCCTGCTGCGGGAATGGGAGTTTGTTTGGCGAATGCGGCAGCACTTGGCGGGAACGCAGTCGGTTGTTTTGTCCACGTTGCCGTTGCCGATCGCGCCGGTCACCCACTATCTAGCGCCTGCGGGCCTGTACCGCGTCGGGTTCGAAGCCGAGCGCGCCTCCTTTGAACCCGGGCTGCGGCGGCAGCTCTACCGGTACGCGAATCGGCTGAACCTGCGACGCCGGTGGCTGATGATCCAACAGGAACAGCTGCTGCGCCGCACCCCACCGCCGCGTGTGCTGACCTTTTCGTTCGCGTTGCGGAAGCAGATCCTCGAGCGCTTTCCGGCGGCAGCAGCCAGCCTTGTCGTCCTCCCGCCGGGTGTGAGCCTGTCGTGCTTTCGGCCGGGCGAGTGCTCACGCCGTGACCGGAGCGGCGATCGCCTGGTGCTCCTCTTTGTCGGCCACAACTTCCGACTGAAAGGACTGCACTGCCTGCTGTGGGCGTTGCATGCCGCGATGCAGCGCGGGCTGGAGGCGGAGGTGTGGGTGACCAGCAGCGGAAGGAGGCGGGCATTCGAACGGCTTGCCGACAGACTGGGGATCGCGGCGCGCGTACGATTTCTGGGTGCGGTCACGGATGGCGAACTGGGCGAGCTGTATCGATGCGCTGATGCCTTGGTCCATCCGACGTTTGCCGATCACTGCTCGCTGGCGGTCCTGGAGGCGCTCGCCAGCGGGTTGCCGGTCATCACAACCAGTCTGGATGGCGCCGCGGAGCTGATGGAAGCAGGCCGGCATGGATTCGTGGTGCAAGCCCCTCGCGACCTGGAAGCCCTGACGCGGGCGCTGTTGCAGCTGCAGGATCGGCAGCGGTTGGCGGCCATGCACGCGGCGGCGGTGGACCTGCGAGCTCGGCTCGATTTTGACGAGCACGCGCGCCAGGTGTTGGCGTGGTTGACGGCGGAGTCGCCCTGATCGTCGCGACACCAATACGACGGTCGTCGGTCATCGGCGCTCGGCTTCAGGTCGCGGGGCTCCTGCCCCGCTTGGGTCGAGGCGCGGCACCGTGAGGCGCGGGCTGTCTGTCCGTGTGGCGAGCGACGCCGCGTGTGAGCCGGCCGATCGTACACCTCCGGTGACGCGTGTGCTTCTGAGGCACGATCGACCCCAGCGGGCACACAAAGCTAGGTGCGCGAAGAAAGAGTGGGCCGCCCGAGACTCGAACTCGGGACCCGCTGATTAAGAGTCAGCTGCTCTAGCCAACTGAGCTAGCGGCCCATCTGTGTGAAGCGCGACTCATCTGATCCGGCCCGACGGCCGTTTCGGTCGCAGCGAAAACGCGCGCCTTTCATAACCGAAGTCGCCGCCCGAGTCCACTGCCTCCGCCACGCTAGCGCGTGCGAATGGTATCTTCCAAGGACTCGCCCTCGACCTTCACCAGCACGACGCTGGCGTTGTCGCGACCGCCGGCGTCGAGTGATGACTGGATCAGGCTCTGCCCGGCTGCCTCCAGCGTGGGCTGCGTCGTCAGCTTCTCGTGCAACGCCGCCGGCTCGAGGAAGCCCGACACGCCGTCGCTGCACAGCAGGAACAAATCACCGGGCCGCACGCTGTCCGACTCCGAGGCGATGGCCACGTCTTGCCGAATGCCAACCGCCTGGGTCAACCGGTTGGTGTGCGGCACATCGAGCGGGATGGGCGGGTTGGCCAGATACGGCTCGCCGTACAAGGTGTGGTCCGCCGTGAGCAACTCCAGCTGCCCGCCGCGCAACCGATACAGCCGGCTGTCACCGACGTGCGCCCAGCAGGCTCGCCCACCCGCCAACGTCAGCACAACCACCGTGGTGCCGAGCGGGCGCTCCTGCCCCTTCGACGAGTTGGCCTGCCCGACCTCGTAGATGCGCTGGTTGGCCAAGCTGACCGCCGCATCCAGCTGGCCCGGTCCGGTCGCGGCGGGCGTGGGGGCCGGCCGCAAGAGCTTCCGCAACCACCCGAGGAATCCGCCGCTCGCGGCCGCGGCGGCACGGGTTTCGTCGAAGAACTCGCGAATGACCGCCACCGCCATGCTGCTGGCGACCTCGCCGTCGGCATGCCCTCCCATGCCGTCGGCGACGATGAACAAGCCCAGCTCGGGGAAACAGCCCACCGAATCCTGGTTCGATTTCCTCACCAGGCCGATGTGTGTCGTCGCCCACGCCTCAATGTTCATAAAAGAGGAACGCACAGTGCCAACACCAAGCCTATCCGTCAATAGCTGCGTATGAACAAGGACGATGGGTGCGTGCAAGCGGCCCCCACCCCAACCCTCCCTCGTGCCAGAAGTGGCTCGGGAGAGGGGAGCTTCCTTCCCATTGTCTTCGGGCGAGCGTAGCTCGTGACCACGCTGTGGCGATTCATTCGTCTCCGGCTTATGGGGTTACCGATCCCAGATTTTTCGCGTGACACGCGATTCGTGATTGTGCTACGCATGCGCCCGCCATGACCGGGGGAGACGCCACGCATTTCAAATTCCTGGGCGGCCGCGGCCTGCGCTTGCTGCTGCTGGCCGTGCTCGCCGCCCCGGTCGCCGCGCAAAACGGCCCGAGCACGAGTCGCCCGGGATCAATCCTCTTCTTTCCGCAGCTGCTCGTCGATGCGGACCACGAGACCGTCGTCCGCGTCACCAACACTTCCAACTCGATGCGGCTGGCGAGCTGCTTCTATGTAAGCGGCGACACGCTACAGGAGACCGGCTTCGACCTCGTGCTCACGAAGCAGCAGCCGACACACTGGCTGGTGTCGACCGGACGCCAGGTCGACCCCACCGACCGGTTGTGCTCGCGTGTCAATGGCGAGTGCGGTGATGCGGGTCTGGATCCCGGGCTGGTGCCGGCGATGCAGCCGAGCTTCCGCGGCGAGCTGGTGTGCGTGCAGACGGATGAGAGCGGATTCCCCTCACCGGGCAACTCGCTGACCGGCGAGGTCACCGTGCGGGATACCGCCAGCGGCGACAGCGCGACGTACACCGCGCTCGCCGTGCAGGGGAACCCGGACACCTTCATTAGCGCCCCTGTCCTCCAACTGAATGCCAGCGACCTGTTGCCCAATGGCGACTACGCCGCGTGCCCGCAGACGCTGGTCCTCACCCATCTCGCCGCCGGCGCCGCGGATCCGCTCGCCGGCCCGGGGTCGACGGTGCAGACCGAGCTCACGCTCGTGTCGTGCTCGCAGGACTTCGCGAACCGAGAGCTGACGGCGGTCACGGTCGGGTTCGATGTCACCAACGAGTTCGAGCAGAAGTTGTCCGCCAGCATCCAGTTTACCGATTGGCTGAGCGCTTCCCTGACGGACATCAGCGGGGTGTTCGGCGTTGCCCTCGCGGGCAGTGCCTCCCTGCGCACGCAGATTACTCCGCTGCCGGGTGGGCCGGGCGTGCTCGCGGTCGCGCGAGAGGTCCACGCGGTCGGTGCCGCGGCCCCGGTGACGGCGTCGGCGGCGGCCAACCTGCACATACAGGGATCACGCGCCGACATCGGGGCGAGTGATGTGATTTCGCTCCCATCGGCATTCTAGGGACACCAGAGATGCTGCGTCGGCTCGCTCTCGCCTCACTCATCTTCCTCCTCACCGCTACCGGTGCCTACGCCGACGCCCACGTCAGTCCCGACGAGGCCGCGGCCATCGTCAACTACCCGTACGTCTTCGTCGATGTCCAAACCGGCCGGGACACCTTCTTGCAACTGAGCAACGCGTCGGACACCGCGGTCGATGTCTTCTGCGTCTACGAAGACACCACCGGTACCTGCGCCAATGCGGCACAGTCGTGCTTTGAGAATGCCGATTGTCCCAACCCGGGGACGCCGCAGTCCGTCTGTTTCCCGGGTTTCAATCTGCGTGACTTCAGGATTGGGCTGACCGCGGGCCAGCCGATCGGCTGGCTGGCGAGCGCCGGCCTGACATCCCTGCCGTTGCCGGGCGGCAGCGTGCCGGGGGTAGGCGGCCAGTTCCGCGGCGCCCTGCGTTGCGTCGTGATCGATGCCGCCGGCGTACCGACGGAGGCGAATGTGCTCGAAGGCGTTGCCACCGTGGAACGCTTCCAGGCTTCGCCCACGACGCAGATCGACGTGGGGAAATACAACGCCATCGGCATCCAGGCGATCGCCGGCACGGGCAACGGTGATTCATTCCTCGTTGTCGGCGGCGGCGTCGGCGAGTACAGCGGCTGCCCGAATGTGACGACGTTCAATCACTTCTTCGATGGGGTCTTGGATCCGGTCGTGGGCGATGGTCACATCCATCCAGGCCTGGTGCTGTTGCCGTGCACCGTCGACTACGCCAACCAGGTTCCGGCGCAGGTGCTTGTGCAGTACCTCGTCTTCAACGAGTTCGAACAGCGACTCGGCACCAGCAAGCTCTTCGGGGCGCAGCAGGTCGGCTTGCTCTCCGCCATCAACCAGGCAATCTACGACATCAACGTGCAGGGCACGCTCACCGGACAGACGCGGCTGCTGCCGCTGCAGAGCGGCGTGCTGGCCCTGGCGTTCGAACAGAACGATGCCACGGCAGGGCAGGGCGGGACCTTCACGGCCGACTTTGCTGTGCAGCAGATGGGGACGCGCCAGCAAGGAGACCTCATTGTCCTCCCGCCGATTCAGTGAGCGCCGTGCTCGGCGTGTCGGCTACTGCCTCCTGACGCTGAGCTTGGTGGTCATTGCAATCCTGCTGGGGGGCGCTGCCGGTGCGCAGGTTTCGGAAGGCAAGCCGGCATCCATTCTCATGCTGCCGCTGCTGGTCGTCGACGCGCAGCATGACGCGCTCATCCAGGTGACGAATACATCGCGCAACCGCCGCTTTGCGCACTGCTTCTACATTGACGGCACGTCGTGGCAGCAGACCAGCTTTGACCTGACGTTGAATGCGCAACAGCCGACCCATTGGGTCCTCTCGCGCGGCCGGCAAGTCGATGCGAGCGACCCGCCGTGCTCGCCGACCAACGCTGACTGCGACGCGGCCGGTGTAGACCCGGGTTTGGTGCCGCCGATGCTTCCGGGGTTCCGCGGCGAATTGCTTTGCGTCGAGGTCGAACAGTCCGGCTTTCCAATAGGCGGAAACGCCCTGGTCGGCGTCGTCAGCCTCACGGATGTGACCACTGGCGACGTGGCGAGCTACCCGGCCATCGGGTTGTCCGGGTTTGATACAAGCAACCTCGACGGGACGTTGTGTCTCGGCGGTGGCGTGAGCGATACGTGCCCGTTTGGTGCCGAGTACAGTGGGTGTCCGCAGACGTGGACCCTGAACCACCTTGCCGACGGCACGCCGGACGCGTTGGCGGGCAGCGGTTCGTCCGTGCAGACGACCCTGACGGTCGTGCCCTGCGCGCACGATCTGCTCAACAGCGTGCCGCAGCCGGCCGTCCTTCAGCTGTTCGTATTCAACCAATTGGAGCAGCGATTCACCATGAGTACCTCGGTCAATGGCTGGGCGGAACGGCACCTCGCCGACATCAGCAACGTGTTCACGCGCGGCGTCATCGGGACGGATTACCTTCAGACTCGCGTGACCGACGCCAATGGTGGCGTCATGCTGCTGGGGCGCGAGATCCGCAGCAGCGGTGGGGCTCAACCCGTGTCGACCTCAGCCGCTTTGCCGTTGCATCCGGAGACCACCTTTGCGGGTGGCGAGGTCATCGTGCTGCCGCCGCAATTCTAGTCGGCGACGGGGCAGGTGCGCGGTGCAGAGGTACAGGGGGGTATTTGCAGTGCGATGGCGGCGCTGGGTGGGCGCGACGGCGATCGTCGGGACGCTGCTCGGGGTCGCCGCCGCTCGTACGGCGGCGCAAAACGCCAGTGCGGCGCTCGTCGTGTATCCGTACGTCGTCGTCGATGACGCGCCGCAAACCGACACGTTCGTGCAGCTCAGCAACACCTCGAACAGCGCGGTCGACGTGAGTTGCTACTACGAGAACGACAATGCCCACTGTGCGACCGGCGGACAGGTGTGCACCAGCGCCGCCGACTGCGCCGGCGGCGAGGCCTGCGTACCTGGATGGTCGGCGACGCATTTTGCGTTTCGTCTGACGGCGAACCAGCCGATGGGGTGGCAAGCCAGCACGGGACTGGCGACGTTGCCGCATCCCAGCAACCGCGGCAGCATTCCGCCCGTGCCCGAGCCGCGCTTCGTCGGCGCCCTGCGCTGCCTGGCCACCGACAGCGCCGGGAACCCAGCGAGCGCCAACGCCCTCACCGGCGACGCGACCATCGACACCTTCCAAGCCGGTGCGCCCGTACCAACCTTTGACGTCGCGCACTACAGCGCCGTAGGCCTCGCATCCGTCGGCCCCATCAACGGCGACGGCACCTTGGTGCTCGGGGGCTTCAACCCGGCGGCGGAGTATGATGACTGCTCTAACGTCACCTCCATCAGCCACCTCTTCGATGGCGCCATCGAGCCGGTGTCGCAGCTCAGCACGGTTGAGACGACATTGGTCGTGCTCCCGTGCAGCGCCGACTACACCGCGCAGATCCCTGGCAGCGCCTTGGTGTCGTACGAAGTGATCAACGAGTTCGGCCAGCAGTTTACCGGCAACACAACGGTCAACGCTCAGTTGGTGCGGACGCTCTCGAGCCTCGATGCGAGCGCCTTCGCCGTGGGTGCGCAAGGAACATTGACCGGGCAGACGCGCCTGACCTCTGTCAATGCAGGGATTCTGGCGTTGGCGATCGAGCGGCACCGTGACCTGACCACACCGGAGCGGTTTACCTCAGCCGTGCGCGCCCCCAACACGTCGGGGGCGCGAGCCGTTGCCGATCTCATCGTGCTGTTCTCACCGACCCCGACGTCGCCGGAATCCAGTCCCACACCGACGAGCACCTCTACGTTGCCGCCAACCGTGACGCCGACGCGCACGCCGACGGCTACGCTCACGCGCACGCCGACCGTCACGGCCACGCGCACATCAACGACGACTCCGACGCGCACATCGACGGCAACCCCGACGCCCTCGAGCACGTTCACTTCGACCGCGACGCATACGCGGACGGTGACCCCGACGGCGACCCGTAGCCTCACGGCGACGACAACATCGACACCGACGTTCACTCAGACACGCACCGGGACGCGGACGCCGACCCCGACGTTGACGCCGACGATCACCCCGACACGGACTCCGTACGGCGGTGACTTCGGACTGGCGCCATACCCAGCGCCGCTGGCGAGTGGGCCGCTGGCCGCGGCGCAGTTCGGGAGCAGCGCCTCCGGGGCATCGCCGCTGTTCGATCTGATACTCGCGGGGCGCGACCTGCCACAGGTGACGCTGCTGCGCGGCGACGGCCATGGGGCGTTCACGCCGACCCGCGCCCTCACGCTCGCGGCCGCGTCGGGTGGCTTCGCCGACGTGGTGACCGCCGACATCAATCGGGACGGCAAGCTCGACGCCGTCGTCAGCAACCCCGCGACGAACAGCGTGGTAACCGTGTTCGGCGACGGCAAGTACGTGCTCACCGAAGGGCCACACGCCGCCGCGGGCAGCATGCCGGGCCGACTCGAGTTGCGTGACGTGAACCGCGACGCCAAGGCGGACCTGTTGGTAGCGGACGACACGGGTGTCGTCGTGTTGCAGGGCAGGGGGGACGGCAGCTTCACCCCGTTGGGGCACGTCGACACCGGCGGCCGGGTGAGCGACCTGGCGATCATTGGGGCGGACCTGATCGTCGCCGTGCCCTCGACGTCGGTGCGGGTCTACAAGGGAGACGGTGCCGGACACTTCAGCCTCGATGCCGTCAGCACCGGGCTGTTTCCGACCGGGCGGCAACCGGTGGCGCTCGTCGCCGGCGACTTCACCGGCGACGGCATTGCCGACCTCGTCGTCGCCAATGCCGCCGATCAGAGCGTCGACGTGCTCACCACCTATCCGTTCACTCGGTCACCGACCACTGTCCTGTCGAACCTCGCTGCGACGCGGTTGCTGCGCGCCGATCTGAACGGCGACGGTCGCGCCGATCTGGTGGCGCTCGACGCGTCGGTCGGGGTCTTCCGGGCGTTGATCGGCGGCGGTGACGGTACCTTCCAGCCCGACCGCGAGCGTGCCGTCTCCGCGGTGGGCCTGGCGGTTGGCGACTTCAACGGCGACCGCCTCGGCGACGTGGCGCTGAGCGTGCCGGCGAACCAACGCGTCGTGATCGCTACCAACACGGATGCCGTGCAGGTACACCCTGGGGACATCAATCGTGACGGCCCGATCGACGCGGCTGATCTGGCGCGGCTGCGCGCAGAGCTGTTCGACGGCGACGGCGCCGACGAGGCAAGCGCCGCCGGCGGCACAGTGGTGTCGGGCGCCGAGGCGGACGTCGATGCCGACGGGTCGGTCACCGCGGCCGACGTGGTAGGACTGATCCAACGAGTGCATCGATAGCGGGCGCCGCGGTTGAGCAGCGGGCTCAGCCGGTGTATCCCTGCGACGCCGTATGAAACCTGGATCGACCACCCTGGTCCTGTTGTCGTTGGATGAGCGAGAGGCGCTGGCGAAGCTGCTGCCGGTCCTGCCGCTCGACCGCTTCGACCGTGTGCTGGCCGTCGACGGTGGCTCGACGGACGGTTCGTTGGAGCTGTATCAGGTGCACGGCATTCCGTACGTGATCCAACCGGTGCGGGGGCGCGGCAACGCCTTCCGGCTCGCCGCGCAGGTCGTGGAGACCGAGCGCGTCGTCTTTCTCAGCAGCGACGGCAACGAGGACCCGCGCGATCTGGAGCACATGCTGAGCTACCTCGACGAAGGGTACGATCTGGTCATTGCCGGCCGCTTCCTGCGGCGCGGCGCCGGCAGCGATGACAGCGACGATCCGCTGCGCCTGCGCAAGCTCGGCAACATTCTGTACAGCGCGATCGTGCGCCTGGTGTGGCACTCCGGGGTATGGGATTCGATCAACGGTTACCGCGCGTTCCGCGTCGAAGCCATGCGGCGCATGCATCTCGATGCGCCGCTGCACGAAATCGAGCTGCAGAGTACCATCCGTGCCGCCAAGCTCGGGATGCGAATCAAGGAGTTCCCGACGCGCGAGCTGCCGCGCTTGGGCGGGACGCGGAAGTCGAGCGCCGGCACGTTCATTCTCGGTTGGCGGATCGGGGCCTTCCTGGTGCGCGAAATCGTCCTGGGGCGGCGCTTCGCCGCCGGGTGACGTGTGCCGTCGGACCTCGGGGGGCGGGACAGAAGAGCGTGGGTTCGCGGGCACGCACCCATCGCCTTGCTGCTGTTGGCGTTCGGCGCCCTCTACGCGACCAGCTTGGATGCGTACGGGATGCTCGGATGGGACGAGTCGGAGTACGCTTCACTGGCGCGCTCGGTGGCGCGCGGCCAGGGGTTCACCATCAGCGGCAAGCCCAACTCGTTGCGACCGCCGGTGCTGCCGCTGGCCGGGGCGGCGAGCATTCTCGTGTGCGGTGGCGCTAGCGACCGTGTCGTCAGGTCCGCCAACCTCGTCTTCGCCTTGCTGGCGCTGGTTGTCGTTTACGGTTTTGCGGTGCGACACTACGACCGGGCGACCGGCCTGATGGCGGCGAGTGCGCTCGGGTTGTCGCGCACTTTCTGGGTGTCGACGCCACAGTTCATGGCGGAGATTCCGTTCATGGCGTTCTTCAGCGCCGCCGTGCTGTTCTTCTACTCGGGGGTGTACGAGGAGGCGCGGTATTTTCGTTGGAGTTGGCTCTGCTGGGGGCTGGCGTTGCTGACGCGCTACACGGCGATGCTGTTTGCGCCGCTCGGGGCGGGCATAGTGCTCGTCGCGTTGCTGACCGGCGATGAAGGGGCGCGGGCGCGGTTCTTGAGCTGGCGCTTCGTCCTGGCGCCCATGGCCGGCGTCCTGGTGGTGACGCCGTGGTTCATCCGCGAGCAACTGACGTTCGGCGATGCGTTGATCGGCGTGAAGCAGTCGTCGATGCAGCTGCAAGTGTACATGCCGGGCGTGTCGATGCCCTGGTACTTCTACGTCGACAGTATCCCGCGGATGTTGCTGGTGCCGTTGACGCTGATGCTGCTGGTCGGTGCCGGCTGGGCGGTGTGGAAACGCGATCGCCTGGCGTTGCATTGTCTGCTGGTGGTGGCGGGCATCGTGTCGTGGTTCAGCTGCTACCGGTACAAGGAAGTGCGCATGATCACCTCGACGCTGCCGTTCATGGCGGTCGTCGTGGCGGCCGGGACGACGCAACTGCTCGCGCCATTACGGCGCTGGCGCGCGCCCGTCCTGGTGGCGTTGATGCTGGCGGTGGGTGCGGTGAGCTACGTGCAATCGCGTCCGGTGTTGGAGACCGTGGTATCGCTCGGCTACCCGTCGTTCCGTCAGGCGCTCGACTTCGCGCGCGGTCACACGCCGCCCAGCGCGGTGCTCATGGGAGCGAGTCGTCCGCAGATCTACTGGTACACCGACCGCCAGGTCGAGGACTTCCCTGACGAGGCGGCCTTCACGAGCGCGCTCGAACACGTCGATTGGGTGGTGGTGGTCAACTTCGAGCGCGGCCAGAAGGCCTACGTGCGCGATCTGGTCAAGCGGCTGACCCGGGCCGATGAGCAGGCGGGAGATGTCTACGTGTTTCGCGATGCGAGGTTCCTCACGGTGCTGATCCGTGCCGAGTTGCTGCGGCGGCGACTCTAACTTCGTCAACGGCGCGGTTGCATTGACACTGAAAAACACGAGGTGATAAGGGCGACAGTCACGTTGCCGCACAGGCCGGTAGTGAAGTGATTCAAGCGATGCACATTGAGCAGGGCCGCTCACTCGTCGCCACCCGATCGCCATGAACGCGAAGGCCAGCCACTCGGGCGGAACTCGTACGGACGACGCGCCTCCGCCGAACCTCCCCGGGGTTGCGTTCGATCCTGAGCGCATCGTCGGGCGGGTGCTGCGCGAATTCCGCGTCGAGGCGAAGCTCGGCAACGGAGCCATGGGTACCGTTTTCAAGGCGTATGACCGTGCCATGCACCGGTCCGTCGCGCTGAAGAGCCTGGCGCCGGACCTGGCGCAACGGGACCCGCGTCTGACCGAGCGGTTCGAACGTGAGGCGATGATTTCGGCGCTGCTCGACCATCCCAATATCGTGCGCGGCCTGGTGGCCTTTGAGGAAGATGGCGTGCGCTACCTGGCGATGGAGTACCTCGACGGGCGCGACCTCGAGAAGTGGGTGTTGGAGCGCAAACACCTGTCGGTGGGTAGCGCGGTCAAAATTGCCCTCGACGTGGCGCGCGCCCTGGCACACGCCCATACCCGCGAGCCGCGGCCGATTCTGCACCGCGACATCAAGCCGGCAAACATCGTCATCACCGGCCGGGGCGAGGTGAAGCTTGTCGATCTTGGCGTCGCCAAGATCAAGGGCGAGGCTTCCGACCTCACGTACGTCGATGAAGGAGTGGGGACACCGGCCTACATGCCACCCGAGCAGCGCCTGGCGGTCAACACCGACGAGCGCAGCGACCTCTATGCTCTGGGTGTTACCTTGTACCGGCTGTTGACCGGTGAGAAGCCTTTCACCGGGAGCGCCATGTTTGAAGCCAAGGAGAAGGGTGAGTACCGACCCGCGAGCCGGCTGAACCCTGACGTGCCCGAGGTGCTCGACGCAATCATCCACAAACTGCTCGAGCCGCAGCCCAGCAAGCGGTACCAGACGGCCGCGGAGTTGGTGGTGGCGCTGGAGGCTACCGCGCTAGCAAGCCCGCACCTTGGCGATGTCGACCCTGGCATGGCGAAGACCGAAAAACAGCACATCGCAGCATCGTCCGAGCCCCGCCGCTGGCGCGTCATCGTGCGACAACTCGGTCGCGACGTGGCGCTGGTGCTGGCCGTCCTCGTCGTCCTCGGGGTGAGTGTGTACGCGGCGCGTGCCGCGTACCGTTGGTGGGTCGCGCCTTCCGCGGCGGTCATGCTGGCGCAAGCGGTGGAGCAGATGGGAGAGGGGCGTGTCGACGACGCCCGCGCATCCTTCGTGCAAGCGGTGCAGGCACATCCCTTCTCGGGCGAGCTGCGGCGGCCCTTGGACGAACTAGAGCACGGTGTGGTGCTGCTGTTCCAGTACGAGCGACCGGGGCAAGCCAATCCCGTCGAGCTGCTCTGGGCGGCGCGTGGCACGACGCTGACCGAGCGCGATAACTATCGGTTCGGCGTCATTCCGGGGCGCGTCTGCTCGATCTACGCTTTTCAGCGGGACGCGCGGCCGAGCGTCGCCACGATCTTTCCCAACCGCGCGTACACGGCGCGGTCCAACCCGCTCCCCCTCAAGCAGCTCCAGTGGATCCCCGATGATCCGGGTCGCAACGGCGTGTCGTGGATGCACCTCGACGCATCGGTTGGCCGCGAGCAGGTGGTCTTTGTCGCGGTGTCCAAGCCGCTGCGCGATCCAATGGCGGTGGCCAGACAGTTGGCGCAAGGGGTCGACGCCGTCGGCGGCGAGCTCGCGCAGCACCTCGACGCGTTCGTCGAGTCTGGCGGGCCCGCGGCGCAGCCATGCTTCAGCACTGGCCGCGTCATGGAGGTGTTCCAGTTCGATCATGAATAGGATTGAATGTTAGTCGATAGGAGCCGAAGAATGAGTCAATTTCCTCGTCGATCACGGGCGGCTTGGTTGCTGGGCGCACTCTTGGTCCTCGCCGGGTTCGCCGCAGCCGCGGTGGCGGCGGAACTCAAGTCAGCCGGGGATATCGTCACGGAGTTGAGCGGTGACTCGCGCGGGGGTGTGCCGGCGGGAAAGACCGAATGCGGCCGCATTTCCTTACCGATTCAGTTCGAATACAACTCGGCCGCCATCAGTTCCTCTTCCTTCGAGCAGCTGCGGCAGATTGCCGTCGCGTTGCAGGACGCGAAACTCCGCGCGTCGGCTATCCGTGTCGAGGGCCACACCGACCAGCAGGGATCGGCGGCGTACAATCAAGCTCTGTCGGAACGCCGCGCGGCGGCGGTGAAGCGCTACCTGGTCGAGAACGAGGGCGTCGCGGCGTCGCGACTCGAGTCAAAGGGGTACGGGAAGAGCCGCCCGCTGCCGGAGGTCTCGCAAGACACCGAGGAGGGGCGCGCGCAGAACCGCCGCGTCGAGCTGGTGCGCCTGTGCGGCGCCACGGTAGTCCCAAGCGACGCCAAGCTCTCGGTCACCTTGAGCGTGCAGTCGTTGCATAGCGGCAAGCAGCACGTGCTCACGCCCGGTGCCATGCTGTCCGCTGGCGACAACTACCGCATCATCTTCTCGCCCAACCGCGATAGCTATGTGTACGTGTTCCGCATTGACCCGCACGGCCAGGCGGAGCCGCTGTTTCCAAATCCGCAGTACTCCCCGGTGCGCAATCCTGCCAAGGCCGACGAGTCAAATTCCGTTCCGAGCAGCGGGCACTGGTTCACAGTCGGAGATGTGGCGGGCGATGGCGCGATCATCGTCGTGGCCTCCGAAGCCGAGCTGCAGAATGCACGGGACATGGCGCTGCGCGTCGCCGACGAAGCACTCGCAGCGTCGCGCGGACCGGCCCCGAATCCGCGTGGTAGCCTCGCAACGCCGATCCCCGACTCGCTGTTCTGGTACCGCTTGCCGTTCCGGCAACAGTGAGCTTGTGCGCTTGGACCCGCGTTGCCGTTAGGGTCGGAGCGCCAGCGCCCGAACGTTGCGACCGCAGCGGCGCTCAGCGCACACGTCATTGGAGCAGGTACCGCCCTATCAGCTTGGGGTCTTCGGTCATCCATAGATTCCCGTCCGGCCCGGTGATCACGTCCTGCGCCGCGGCGCTGAGCTGCGCCGGAGTCTGGATGAAGCCGAAGAGGGAGAGGTCGGCCAAATTGCCGGCGGTATCGCATGCCTTGTCAAGGTGAGACCCCTCGCCAAACGTGTGAGTCATCGCGGGCATCGAGGGCTGCGGGCAGCCGATGTCCCCGGTTGGTCCGGGGCGATCGACGTGCACCTGCGACGCAGCGTCTGCGTCGGTAGCGCTCCACACTTGACGCGCTGTGGTATAATCCGTCGCGAGCTGGACGCTTTGTCCCAAGGAGGTACGCGATGCTCGATGAAATCATCCTTGAGGAAGAAGCGATCGCTGATGAGCGGGCGGCGGATGCGGCGCGGTTGGGTGCAGCGATCCTTCACCAACCCATTCGTGCGCTGGCGACGCTGAAGCCGGCGATCTGTGTGCGGCCCAGCACCGGCGTGCGCACGGCGATTGAACGTATGAACCAGGGGGGCGTCGGCTGTGTGCTGGTGGAAGATGGCGGACGGCTGTGCGGCATCTTCACCGAGCGCGACGTGCTCACCAAGGTTGTCGGTACCACCCTCGACATCGACCGCACCACCGTCGACGCGGTGATGACGCGCGACCCCGAAGCCCTCAGCCCGGACAACCGGGTGACCTACGCGCTCAACAAGATGAGCGTCGGCGGGTTCCGGCACATCCCGCTGGTGGACGACGCCGGGCGCCCGTTGGGCGTCGTGTCGATGCGCAACGTCGTCGACTTCATGGTCGAGCTGTTCCAGCGAGAAGTGCTCAACCTCCCGCCCGAGCCGCGTCCCTTCCGCGCCCGCGAAGGCGCGTGAGATCGTCAATCGTCCTCGTGCAGACGAGGGCGGGGGAGCAGCGCTCGCGGCTCACGAGCCCGACTCACGGCAGGTCTTCCGCGCTGCCGTCCACGACGTTGATACGCTTCAAGCGCCGCGACAGTGGGAGTGTCCAGGTGCGTTCGGTGTCGGCGGCGACGGCGATGATCGTCCCGGCGTCGGTCCACGCGAAGCCGCCGAGGTCGGCATCCGGGACGTCGATGCTGCGCACGCTGCGATTGGCGAGCGTCAGTACGTAGAGCTGGCGCCGGTTGGTGGGATAGTCGAGCGCCGGCGCCGCGGTGAAGGCCAGTTGCGTGCCATCCGGAGAGAGGGCGAGGTCGCCGATCGCCGCGGCATCGTGGGCCAGCACACGGACCGGCTCGCGATCGAGCGGGATCTCCCAGATCTGCCAGTCCCAGTTGCCGCCGACGACGGCATAGAGCCGGGTGCCGTCAGCGGACCAGCGGTAGAGGGTGCGGTCGCGATCCCACGCGCTGAGCAAGCGATCGTCGGCGCCACTGCGATCGACGATGCGCAACGCGAGATGATTGCCGCGCGCCGCGCTGTACACCAGGTGCGATCCGTCAGGCGAGGGCAGGGGCAGGTCCAACGTCTCGCCGCGTCGTTGCACGATGACCGTCTCGCGGCTGTCACCGGTTGCCGTGGCGCTGATGCGTACGATGCGGTCGTGCTGCGCGGCGAAGATGGTCCCGTCGGACGCCGCCGGAGCGGTCCCGCGCCCGACGGTACGCTGCGGTCCGTCGGTGGCGAGCGTGACGATGGCCGGGAGGAGCTCGTCGACGTCCGCATAGCTCACCACGATACGTGTGCCGTCCGTTGACCACGCCGGGGGGGCGGCGACGCCGCGATTGAGATCCCAACTGTGCCGCGTGCCACCTGTGGTGTCCGCGCTCGAGACCGCGGCGCGCACCCAGGGGAAGGCGTCGCCCCGTGTGACCGCCAGATCGCCCTTCGACGACGCACTCACGTAGACGGGATCGTTGCGGCGCGGGTAGCGGTTGTTCTGGCGTTGGACGTCGGCCCAGGCGAGCAAGGGGTCGAGGACGAGGAAGTCGGTGTCGGCCCTGAGCGCGATCTTGTCACCGACGTGGACCGTGGTGCGCGTGGGATCGCCGCCGCCCTTCTGGTAGGTCCACAGCTCGATACCGCCCGGAACCGCCGCGTTGCCGAGGTTGGCGACGCTCAGCTCGTTCTGCGTGCCGGCATCGAGGGCGAGATCGGCGAGGTGGTCGGATCGCACCCAGTCGGTGAAGAAGGCGTCGAGCTTCTGGCCGCAGGCGCCTTCCAAGGTCTCTTGCAGATCGCGGTCCGTGGCTTGCTGGTAGCGGAAGCGCTCGAGGAACTGGCGCAGGCCGGTGAAGTAGGTGTCGTCGCCCAGGGTGCGGCGCAGCATCATCGCGACGTAGGCGCCCTTGCGATAGATGGTGTCGCGCGCGGTCGCTTCGGCGAGGGCGTTATCGATGACGGACATATCGGCGATGGCCACCTGCCTGGCGGGGTCGAAGAACTCGGTGGCCAAGCGGCGCGTCAACGCTTCTGTGCCGTACGCCGCTTCGGTGGCTACGAGGCTGGAGAATTCCGCGAAGCCTTCCACCAGCCACTCGCCACCGCTTCCCGGGGACAGCCACTTCGCCGCCACGGTGCTGCCCCACCAGTTGTGCGCGATCTCGTGCGCAACGAGGGCGAAGCCGTAGTCGCCGGCGCGGAAGTAGCGCAGCGACAACCCCATGAGGCCCGAGCCATCGTTGAAGCCGCGGCGCAGCGCGCGACTCACGAACAAGGTGACGGTGCGATAGCCGGCGGAACCATAGTGGTCGGTCAGTGTTTCGGTGGTGTCGCGCATCATCTTCAGGACCCGATCGGCATCGAGTTGCACGGATGGCGGGAGATAGACGCGATACGTGACCTCCCCACTCTCAAGCTGTGACGCCGTGTAAGCACCAGCCACCAGGGCCAAGCCGGCAATTGGGCGCTCGCTCAGCCAATGCACGACTTGGATATCGCCGCGCTGGATGCGGGTTGCCGGCGTGCCATTCTGGACGATGGTGAGGTCGGTCGGCAGCGTCACGGTGACGTCGGCGGTGAAGAAGCTGTGGGCGTCGTTGGGAAACCAGAAGGAGTCGACGTTCAGCAACACCTCCTTCAGATCGAGCCGGTTCGACCCGAGACTGAAGAGGCCGGTGGCAGGCATGCCATCGTAGTCGAACGCGAGCTCGACGGTTGCATCCTTGGCGATCGGGGCGTCGAGGTCGACGACGGTCAGCAGCCACAGCTGATAGGCGGCGACGCTGCGGGAGGGGGTGTCTGCGGTCGTCGCGGTTACGCTGCGTAGGTGTAGCGCGTTGTTCAGAAGAAAATAGAAGCGTTGGCGGCCCGCGTCCAGACTGCGTACGGACAGCGTGGCCGTGCCGGCGAGGCGGCCGTCGGCCGGACTCAGGAGGAGGTCAAGGGCGAGGTGGTCGGTGTGCTGTGCCGTCACCAGCATCCCGGCCTGACGTGCCAAGGTGCGCAGCAGAGGCAGGCTCTTCCCGGTCACGCTCAAGTACAGCGCCAGGCTTGCTGCGACGACCAGGGCCGACAGGGCGAGCGCCGCGAGAGTCACGAGCCCTCTGACGATGCGGAGCACAGGGAGAAGTCGAGCCGGCATGCGTGCGTCGGACCATACGGGGAGGCTCCCGTGTCTGTCAATGCGGGATGCGGCGCGGGCGCGGCGGCAGTGGTTGCTTGACTTTGGGTGGGGGCACCGTAGAATCCGACGCGTTTCCACGGTGCGGAATCCTGGTTGAGTTGCGGATGGTTCGTCGTCTGATTGCCTTCTTTGGGCCGTACTGGCTCACCATTCGCGTGGTCGGTACGTTCATCGGATTGATTGCGGTCTTCTTCACGCTGCTCACCTACTCGCCGATTGTCGAGCGCATCGATTTGGCGTCGATGCTGGCGCATGTCATGGCGCGGCTCAGCTGGGTCTTTCTGCGCGGGCTCGGGTTACTCGGCGGGTTTCCGGTCGTCTTGGATGGGACCAATCTGTCCTCGGGCAGCTTCATTGTTGACGTGAGCCCGGCGTGTTCGGGGGCGGTTCCCAGCATGATCTATCTGTCGGCGGTGTTCGCGTATCCTGCGACCGTGCGCGCCAAGATGATCGGCGCCGGCATCGGCCTGGGGATCATCCACAGCGTCAATCTGATTCGGGTGGTGACGCTCTTCCTCATCGGTTTGTTCGCGCACCAGTACTTCCACGATACGCACGTTTATGTTGCCCAGGCGTTGGTGGTGGCCATCGCGGTGGCGACGTGGCTCTTCTGGGCGGGGCGATTCGCCGATGCGCCTGGGCGTTAGGCCCGCGGTCTTCCTCGGCCGGCTGCTGGTCTGCTTCTTCCTGACCTACGTGTTGTGGAAGCCGGTGGCCCCGGCGTACACCCAGCTGCTGGCGACATGCACCAGCGGCTTTCTCCATCTGACCGAGAGCTCGAGCGACCCGTATCTGCATCACGTCACCGAAATGGGTGTGCGCAACACGACTGAGGGGCGCCCGGCGATCTTCTACCGGAATCGCTTCTTTCCCGACTTCGAGCCGGGGATTCCGGCGGAGTGGGTGCAAGCCAACATCGTGTTACTGATTCCACTCATGCTGGCGGTGCCGGCGCGAACCTACGGCCAGCGGTTCGGGCGGTTGGCACTGGCACTGGGAATTGCGGTGGTGCTGCAGGTGCTCGACATCGCGGTGACGGTGAAGTCGTTCTACGCGAGCGATCTGGGCGAGTACAGCTATCGATACTACTCGGATGCGGCGCGCTGGTTGTATCAGTTCGGCGACGCGTTCACCCAGGCGATGGATACACAGCTCTTTCCCTTTGCGATCTGGGCAGGCATTCACTTCAAACAATTGCTGGGTCGCGGTGCGCCGGTGGAGGCGAAGACGGTGAGCGCACCCGGGCGCGCAGGGGAGACCTCTCCGCGGCAAGGCAAGCGGTCAAAAAAATCCGCGAACGTTCGGCGGTCGAGTTGACCGCTTAGTGTGGACCCATCGCCGCGTTGCGCACGCGTACCGCGTTGGGCCCAACGTTCCCCTGGGCCCGGAACCGAAGCATCAGGACGGTGCCGCCCCGTAGGGGTGCGCTGCTGGCGAGGGCGACCCTGACGAGACCGGGCAGATGCGAGTTAGTTTGCACGAGGGCAGCGCGCGCATCCCCCAGCCGGTGCACTCCGAGTGGCGTCAGTTGCGCCGGATCGTATTCCAGCTCGAGGTCGAGGGCCTGAAACGTTCCTGCTGCGTCGACGGAGACCGGGATCTGTGCGGTGTGGCTGCGGGTGATGAGCTGGGCGCGGCCGAGGCGGACGTGTGCGCTGTCGAAGCCCGGGAGGGTGAGGGCTCCGGCCGGTGGCTGCCAGTTGCCGGTGCAGTCGCCGAACAACACGGCAGAAAAATCCTGATGATCAGCTTGCGAGACGAGCGGCGTCCAGCTGATGGTCCCGAGCTGGCACGGACCAGGGACGACCAACGGCGCAACGAGCTGCTGGTTCGCGGCCTCTGCGGGGGTGGGAATGAAGGCCCAGTCGGAGCCGCACAGTTGCCGGACTGGGAAGAATGGGATCAGGCCGACCTTGTATCGCAGGATGACGGTGGCGTCGAGGGCCGTAATGGCGCCGTTGCCGGTGACGTCGCAGGCAAGGCGCTGCTTGTCGTCCAAGGTGCGCAGCCCGACGGTGGACTGTAGGATGTTCACGGCGTCGAGAGCGGTGATGGCGGTGCCGGCGCCGCCCACCTTTTGTGGCCGCACGGACCAGGTGGCGGTACCGACATCGTTGAAATTGTATTGGCCGTTCATGTCGGTTGGCGTTGCCTCCGACGTCGGCCCATTGAGGACCACGGAAGCATCGTTTACGGGTTGCCCGTTGCTGTAATACGTGATGCGACCGCTGATGCCGATGGGCGAAGTCGGCGTGGCAGTCGGTGTTCCGGTGTCCGTCGGTGTCGACGTTGGTGTGTCCGTCGCTGTCGTAGTTGCGGAGCGCGTAGCTGTCTGCGTGGTGGTAGGTGTCTGCGTGACCGTGCTGCTGCGCGTCGGGGTGGCCGTCGCGGTGTTGTTGGGTGTCGAGGTCACCGTGCGTGTCAGTGTGAGCGTGGCGCTGGCTGTCGCGGTGCTGGTGACGGTGGGCGTCCGGGTGAGCGTGACGGTCGGCGTGATCGTGGGGCTTTGTGTATAGGTGAGGGTGCGGGTCGCGGTGCGGCTGGGGGTTACCGTCGGCGTCAGGGTTGGGGTGCGTGATGCTGTCGGCGTCAGGGTTAGTGTCGCGGTGAGTGTGGCGCTGGGGGTACGAGTGTCCGACGTGGTTGCCGTGGCGGATGGTGTGAGGGTGATGCTGGGCGTGAACGTCTGGGTTGGGGTCAGCGATGTGGTCGGCGTCCTGGAGATCGTCGGTGTCATCGACGGAGTGAGGGTGATCGTGGGTGTGGCTGTCGCGGTTCGGGTCGGAGTCGGGATCGGGCTGCCGACCTGCGGGTAGATGTAGGTGACGCCGTCCATGTCGTCCTGTTTCAGGCTAGCGCACCGCGAGTCGAAGTGGGCGATTGCTGCCATGGTGGCAGTCGACTGGCAATTGTTCGAAGTGCAGTTTGCGTCGGCGGTGCACGACGCACCAGCATTGGTGCCGCCGATGCAGGTCTTGGGGGGAGTGGTGGAGTGGCCAAGGCCGATCGTATGACCAATCTCGTGGGTGAGGACTTCGGCGAGATTGCATTGCGTCCAGATTGAGCAGCCGCCCCATCCGTCGTTCACCGTGACCCGGCCGACGACGATGCGGTTGAAGGTTGTGCCGTGGACGACGGACGACTGGGAGACGGCACAGTAGCCGCCCATTGCCAGTACTCCGCTGCATTGGTTGGGGTTGGGGATTTCGTTGAACGGATCGTTGAAGATGACTCGCGAGGTTGAGCTATCGCAGTTGTTGAGTGGAAGGGTTGGTGTGGTTCCCCCGTCCTCGAGGATCAGGCTCGCGGTCGACACATCCGTCCAAGCGGACAGCGCGGCATCGAAGGCGGTGCGCGACACCGCAAACCCCAGGGTCGCGTCGCCGTTGGCATCGATGGAGTAGTCGACCGGCAGTCCACTGTCTGGTTCGAACCAGCGGACTGGTGGGGTGCTGATGAATGTGAAGGCCTCGTGAAATTCGGTGGCCGTCGCGTGCAAATCCGGCGCCGTTGGCGTCAGCGGTGTTGGCCCCGCGGGGCGAGTGGCGCGCGCATGCGTCCGCAATCGCTTGAGCATCGGGAGCAGGCGACGCGACTCTGGTGCTGCGGCGATCAACGTGCCGGTGGCGGGACCCAACACCGACGCGCCATAACCCAGGTCACGAATCGCCGTGGTGTGGCCGGCGCCGTCGACGTTGAGGGTGTACTTGCCCATGGCAAAGTTGTTCGTTTGCAACGAGCCATCAGCGTTCCGTATCAGGAAGAGGAGGCTCCGCTCGCCGACCCAAAACTCGGGCGCCCCATAAAGCCACTCGCGACGTTCGCCGAGAGTACCGCCGGGTTCGCGAAGCACGAGAGGCGCTCTGCTGATACGACCCTTGATCAGGCGGTCCGGAGTGACATGCACGTACGTGTACAGGGGGCCGGTGCCATCTGGTCTTGCGGATTCGATTGCTGTGACCGTTCCAACGATCACGAGATCCGAGCTCTCGACGAGTTGACGCTCGTCCATCAAGACGAACGTCGTGCCGCGGGCGACGAGCGGTCGCCACGATGCTAGGACACACGCCAGCACAACGACCATGCGTGCAGGGGTGAGTTTGGATCGCGAAGGGACCCAACCTAGGACGCCGTAGTCTGCGAGGCGACGAGGTGAGTGAGGGCGAGACTCGCGGGTGTTAGGGGTGGGCTTATTCGTTTCCGACCGCGGCATCGAGTACTTGCACCTGCGCGCCCCTTGAATGCCTGTCTTTGGCTTCGAATTCCAGTACCGCCACCTCTCCACCGCGCAAGGGCTGGCCGCTTGCGAGCGACACGACCAATGTGCCGGGGACGCGATCGTTCACCGCTATCAAGGCCTGAGCTGCGTTGTTGGCTCGCCGCAGGCGTGGTGTGCCGAGCCGGGTGGCGTCGTAGTAGATGCGTGCATCCAGGGAGCGGTAGCCGTCGGTGTGGTCGACAAGGAGCGGAATGTGCACTCGACGCCCGCGCGTAAGATGTCGCCCGAGGCGGACCTCCGGGTTCGACCGTTCAGAAGTGCTTAGCGCGGCGGCGCTGCTGCCCCCGGTGGGTTGCCAGTTTCCGGAGCAATCGCCGAAGAGAGCGGCTGAGAAATTCTGGTTGTCTGCCTCGTCCATGAGTGGGTGGAACGCGATGGTACCGTTCTGACAGGTTGGACTGAGGGCGGGCTGGAGCACTTCCTGATTGGAGGCTGGGTCGGGTTCAGGGACGAAGGCCCAATCGGAGCCACACTTCTGGGAGACGGGAAAGCTGGTGATGAGGCCGACTTTGTATCGGAGAATGAGTGTAGCATCGAGGGCAGTAACGGCGCCGTTGCCCGTGACATCGCAGGCGAGCATTTGCTCCGGACTCAAGGTGCGCAGCCGCACCGCTGCCTGGAGGATGTAGACGGCGTCGAGTGCGGTGATGGCGTTGCCCAAGCCGCCGCTCTTCTGTGGCTGGAGCTGCCAATCCGCACTGTTGAGTCCTGTGAACGCAAACCGTCCCGTCGCGTCGGTCTGCACCGGGGGCATCTCGGTTGCAATTCCCTGAGTGCTACTCACCAACTGCATCGTGGCGTCACTGACTGGCATCTGGTTGCTGTAGTATCGCACGCTTCCAGAGACGCCAATCGTGGTGGCGGTCGGGGTCGGGGTGGAAGTGTTGGTCAGTGTGCTCGTCAGCGTCGGTGTCGGCGTCGATGTCGAGGTGCGCGTGACAGTGCCGGTCCGGGTCGGGGTGGAGCTTCGAGTGGGTGACAATGTGGATGTGTCGGTTGGTGTTCGTGTGTCGGTGCGGGTGTAGGTCGGGGTCTGCGTAATGGTTGACGTGCGCGTGGGCGTTGGCGTCTGCGTCGCCGTTGCGGTGCGTGTGTCAGTGGCCGTCGGTGTGAGTGTCGCGGTGCTGGTATCGACTGGCGTGGCGGTATCGCTGGGTGTGGCCGAGGCCGTGTGCGTCGACGTCGACGTCCCCGTCAGCGTTGGCGTGAAGGTGTTAATCGGAGTGCTAGTGTTGGTCTGGGTCGATGTTGGTGTCTGAGTCAAGGTGGATGTAATCGTTCGGGAGGGGGAGGGGGAATCAGTGATGGTTCGGGTGGCGGATGGTGTCGAGGTAGCACTCGTCGTGGCCGTTCTGCTGGGT
>Ga0335082_10000642_pt1 | contig 36284 bp, 26 predicted proteins | sample Lox_Sample_41_FD_206718 | JGI IMG/M metagenome (GOLD analysis project Ga0335082, IMG submission 206718) | Soil microbial communities from Loxahatchee National Wildlife Refuge, Florida, United States - Lox_Sample_4.1 | ecosystem: Environmental > Terrestrial > Soil > Wetlands | place: USA... | reverse complement strand
CGCCGTCCTCTGCAGCAAACGGCCCCTCATTGAACTGGTTCCGTTTCTTGTATGCCATCCACGTAATTCCCACGCAAATAATCATCGGCGGAATGACCAGCGTCAGGATTCCACTCCGCAGGGCCGAGATCATCCGAGATCCCGCGCCAGCCGCTTGCGTGTAACACAAAGCACAGTTCTGGGCGAACGCCAGCGCTGGCGTTCCCAAGCTCACGAGCAGTGTCGCTACCCGCAGCACCGCTACTCTGCTCTTCGATGTTCGCATCGCCGATACTCTACTGCGGAAACGGCCTCATGTGAAGCAATCGCACGCTGTCCGTCCAGATCATGTTCATCATCAACAACACGAAGATCGTCGCGGGTATCAACGTCAGGAACAGGCTTCGCCGCTCCTCGGCCAGATGCATGAAATACATCAATCCCAGTGACGCGCTGCAGATCGTCAGCAGCAACAGGATCGCCACCAGCACACCGGTCGAAACATCCCGGAACGCCAGGAAAACTTCCACTAGAAAGATCGCAATCAAAACAAAATACACCGGAAGATATTTTCGGATTACATTTCCTGACGCGCTGCCCATGGTCTCTCCCTTCTCACCGCGAGAAATTCGTCAGATAGACCAGCGGCACCACGAACATCCACACTAAGTCCACAAAGTGCCAGTACAGCCCCGTCGTTTCCACGTGGCTCGGCGTGAGTCGCCCTCGCGAATACTTGCTGCCAATCACCAGTAATGCGATCACCCCGCTGATCACGTGTAACAGGTGCAGCCCGGTAATCGTGAAAAAGGTCTGCCCGAATAATCCGGAACTGACGGTGATTCCGCGGTGAATCAATTCTACCCACTCTCGAATGTGCAACAGTGAGAACACCGCCCCGAGCGCCATCGTCGAATACAGGAAACGCATTGCTTTTTTCCTGTCGCCCGCCTTCGCTGCGTCAGCCGCCCCCAACATCGTCAGGCTGCTCGTGATCAGCACGATGGTCATCGCGATCACGTTCACTACACTGTTCGATTCGAACGGCCTTACCCAGTCGGGGCTCCCCAATCGCAGATAACCGTACGCGAACAGAAATGCGCCGAACGTCACGGCGTCCGAAACGATGAACAGCCACATCGTAAACTTCCGCGAAGGGATTGCGTACGGTGACTCCTCCATCGCGCCGCCGTGCTCATGAATGGCCATTTGTGCTTGGCTCACGGTCTTCCCCTTGTCCATCAAAGTTTCGCTCGACACAGTATGAACAAATAAACCCACAGCGCAGTCATAAAGTGCCAGTACACGGCGGCGTTCTCGAAAAGACTGTTCCGAAAGCGTCCCAACCGGCTCCGCAGCCGGTACAGCACATACGACAACGTTGCCAGCCCCGCCAGCACGTGCAACGCGTGCATGAATGTCAGCACGTAGAAGAATGAGCTGTTCGGATTGGTTGCCAGAACAATTCCCTGCTCACGCAGCTCCAGCCACGCCCGGTATTGACCGCAACAGAAGCACAGTCCTAGCAACCACGTCACCGCGACCCATGCCGCCGCCTTCCGCAGCTCCTTCCTCTTTACCAACTCCCGGCGCGCAATCTCCAGAGCTCCGCTGCTCGCCAGGATGAACAACGTGTTCATAACTAGGATCGGCGGCAGCGTCAGGTGGCCCCAGTCGGCGGTCCCTTCGCGCACAAACAGAGCGCTCGTGAACGCCGCGAAACTCATGGTAATCGCGAAGACTCCGACCCAAATCCCGCTTGAAGAAGCGCGGTGCGTCGCGGTGTGTAACGTCGTCGAACTCGACATCGTCCCTCAATCTCCGGCGAGGCGGCGCGGGCGTCAGCTCTCGCGCCGCTTCCCCGCTCTGTTAGTCACCACTTGCTGGAACTGCTTGCTCCGGCGAGTCCTGCATCACGAAATCGCCCTTCGCACCTTTCACTCCGTATTGGTACGGGTCGTGGTACACCACTGGATGTTTGCCCCCGAAGTTGTTCCATGGCGGCGGCGACGGAATTGACCACTCCAGTGACGTGGCATTCCACGGATTTTCCGGCGCTTCCTTTCCTCTGAACCTGCTGTACACCAGATTGAATAGGAACAGAAACTGGCCCGCTCCCGTAATCAGCGCTGCGATCGTCACAAATTTGTGCCACCCTAGATACGGCGCCATGAAGTCGTCCACAAACGACTGGTACCTGCGCACGTTTCCAATAATTCCCAGGTAGTGGAACGGCATGAAGATGCAGTAGGCGCCGACAAACGTAAACCAGAAATGCAGCTTACCCAGCGCTTCATTCATCATTCGTCCGGTCATCTTCGGAAACCAGAAATACGTCCCCGCAAACACCCCGAACAACGAGGCGACTCCCATCACAAGGTGAAAATGTCCCACCACGAAGTATGTCGCGTGCAGGTAGATATCGATCGATGGCTGCGCCAGAAAAAATCCGCTCACGCCCCCCGCCACAAACATCGAGATAAACCCCAGTGCGAAAAGCGATGCGCTGTTGATCTGCAGGTTCGCTCCATACAAGCTGCCTAGCCAGATCAGCGTCAGCACTGTTGCGGGAATCGTGATTGTCAGCGTCGGAAAAGAAAATGCCAGCGAGGACATCGGATTCATCCCGCTGACGAACATGTGGTGCCCCCACACCATGTAACTCAGGAACCCGATCGACATCATCGAGTAGATCACTACTTTCGCGCTCAACAGTGGCTTGCGCATGCTGTTGATCAGGATGTGCGACACGATCCCCATCGACGGCAGGATCGCGATATACACTTCCGGGTGCCCGAAAAACCAGAAGAGGTGCTGCCACAATAACGGCGAGCCCCCCGCGTGCGCTTGCAATCGGTCGCTGATCACCAGCCCGCTCGGAATGAAAAAACTCGTTCCCGCATGCCGGTCCAGGATCAGCAGTATGCATGCCGGAAACAACACCGCAAACGCCAGCAGAGCGATGCACGACGTGATGAACCACGCCCATGTGCACAGCGGCATGCGCATCAACGTCATCCCTTTTGTCCGCAGGTCCAGCGTCGTGGCGATGAAGTTCAGCGCCCCCAACAACGACGCGATGCAAAAAATGGCGATGGAGATACCCCATAAACTCGCGCCCCACTCCATCCCAGGACCGGCATCCTTGCCCACTGCGCTCAACGGCGCATAGCTGGTCCACCCGGAAATCGGCGGCCCGTCCGGAATGAAAAACGCCAGCATCAAAACGACCCATGCCACAAACGTCGTCCAGAAGGACATCATGTTGAACCGCGGAAACGCCATGTCCTCCGCGCCGATTTGGATCGGCAGAAAATAGTTGCCGAAGGCCGCGAACGGCGCATTCGTCAGCACGAAGAACACCATCAGCGTGCCGTGCATCGTCAGCAGTGACAGGTAGTACTCCGGCGTCATGACTCCGCCGGGCGCTCCATTCTTCGAAAGCAGCTCCAAGCCCGGAATCTTCGCCGTCGGCCACACCATGTGAATTCGCATCAACCACGACAGGATCATCCCGGTGAACACCGCCACCAGTGCCAGCGCGTAATACTGCTTCCCAATGACTTTGTGATCCAGGCTGAACACATGCTTCCGCCAGAAACCCTCCGGCGGAGCATGCACGTGCGCTTCTTGCACCGAACCTTCCTGCATTGCCTCACCTCGCGAAATATCGACAGCCCCGTGCCGAACTCACAGCCCCGCCTGGTCCCTCAGCCACTTCTCGTAATCTGCTTCGGAAACTACGCTCAGATACGCCTTCATGTTGTAGTGCCCCAAACCGCACAATTGCGTGCACACGATTTCATACTTCCCAATCTTCGTCGCCGTGAAGTGCACCGAGAGATCCAACCCGGGCACGAAGTCCTGTTGAATCCGCAATTCCCTCACGTAAAACGAGTGCCCCACGTCTTTCGCATGCATCAGCAATTGCACCTCGCGGCCCACCGGCACCACCAGCTCACCCGATACGATATCGTCGCGCGCTTCCACTTCGTTCGCCGGGTCCAACCCGAAGTAATTCTGGTTGCCTTCGTCAATCTTGTCGGGATGGAGCGCCCCGAATTTCCCGTCCGCTCCCGGATAGCGAAAATAAAATGCGAATTGCTCGGCTTGTGCCTGGATCTGGATTGCGTTTGCCTTGGGTGGCGTGAAATACACTTCCGCCCATGCCTTTTGCCCCATCACGCCGAGCGCCAGCACCTCCGTGCCTACCAGCACGAACGCGGCGATCACCGCTACCTTGGCGCCTCCCGGAAAATTCTTGAGGGGGCTTCCCTCCTTGCGGTTGGTGAAGCCCCACACAAAAATTGCCAGGACGACTTGCGCGCCAATGAACGATAGGCCTGCCTCCAGCATCGTGTCGCGCAACTGTTCGTCAATCGCGTGCCCGTGCGTTGAGATGTCCTCCGGCAACACGAACATATGCGCCACAATCGGATAAGCAGAGAGCACAGCTATAGCCACAAGCACGATTGCCAGCAGTTTCCCCATCGGTCTTCGCCTCCGCCCCGCAAGGAGCGACTTTTCGAAGTCGGTTCTTCTTCCTCAGCTCTAGTAGGGTTTCGCTTTGAAGACGAAGCTCACCGTCTTCGTCTCGCTGCCGCTGATCGTCACTTCCTGCGACTGGTCCCCGTAGGACTCGTGCCAGGCCGTGACCGTGTATTTCCCCGCCGGCAGACTCGGCAAAGAGAACGTCCCGCCGTCATGCGTTACCGCGAAATGCGAGTTCTTCATCACGGCAAAGTTTCCGTGCATCCACGGGTGCACGTTGCACTTTACCGGAAAGATCTCGGCCTTGTCGTACTTCTCGCTGATCGGCGGCGTTCCTGGTGGCTGCGATTTGTTCCATTCTCGGTTAATTTTCGGCAATGGGTGAATGTTGTGCGACGTCTGGTCCTCGTTTTGGATCTTGATTTCCTGGTTCACTTGAAACGCCAGCACATGCGGAATGTATCGGCATCCCTTCTGATTGAACACCGCCGCCGTCGACGGTACAGCGTCATCCGGCGCTCCCGCCGAAATGTACACCACCACATTCTCCAGGCTGTTCCCTGAGCCGCTCACAACCGTCTCCGCAACCGGCGGCGTTGTGTACATCTTCGCGCACGACGGTTCCTTCGACATGTCGATCGGCTTCATTTTTGCCGGCGTTCCTTCATACGTCACTCTTCCGCTGATCGTGCCTCCTGCCGGCGGGCCCGCATATACCGCCCACGCCGCCAGCAGGCTCACTCCTGCGATGACTGCTCCCTTGATTCGCATCCCATCCCTCCCGAAATTTGGAGTCATACCTACGGCTTGACCCCGGAGCCGGTATTCGTGTTCTCTACTTTTTTCGCTGCGACCACAGCTTTTCCTTCCGGAGTGCTTTCCCACAGCGTCAGTTCTGGGCTCATATTGTTGTATTGCAACGTCCTTAGGTAGTGCACCAGGTCCCACGCGTCCTCCGGCTTCACGACGTCGGCAAACGATGGCATAGGTGTCCCATCGAGCCCTGTCATGAATATCCGGTACAGATCCTGGTTGGTTCGGCCGCACTTGGAGCGATCATCGCTTGTGAAATTATACGGGCGAATCGGTTGGTCATTGCTGTCGGTCAGCGTTGACGCGGATGGGCCGTCGCCCCGTCCTTCCTGGCCGTGGCACTTCCAGCACTCCAGCTTTTGGAACAGTTCCCCGCCGTGTTTGATGCTCTCGACGGTCAGCTTCGGTTCCGTTGGGATCTTGATCGGATCGCCCGGCTTTTCCGACACCCACCGTGCCGAAAATGTTTTGATAAAGGCAACCAGATCCGCCCGATTTTGTGATGTCAGCGTGATCCAACTTGGCATGTTCGTGAAGTTGAACCCTCGGCCGAGCGATTCGTACAGATCGGAGTCTAGCGGCAACGTGCCCGTCGGGGTCGACCGGCACTTGAACACCGCGGCCACGAAATTCCGCGGCGTCGGCGTCACGTACGGCGCGTTTTCGCCGTCCCCGTTTCCTCGCGCCCCATGGCATCCCCAGCAATAACGGTAGTACAGCTCCGCTCCCGCTTTCGCATGACCCGTCAGCTTTCCGATGTGCGATTCCTGATTCGGATTTGGTTTCGCCGCGGCTGGGTCCGTTTGTTGACACCACATTCCGGCGGGAAGGGCGAGAGCAAGCGCTGCGTTCAAGCAAAACTTTTTGATCATCTTGTTCTGCATGTTCACTCTCCTCCTTAGAATGCGAAGTCAAATCCGAACATTAGGCTGCTGCTCGTCAGTCCAATGGGCAATCCGGCCGCGGTCACGTTGATGTTTCGCTGCCACACGATCGAGTACTCGTTGTGGAATGCGAATCCCGCTCGCGTGCTGATGAACGGGTAGTAGCGGAATCCGAACGTCAGTGCGTCTACGTTGCCGGTGTTCCCCGGGTTCGTCGACAGAGCTTGCTGCGACATGCGGATCAATTCGTAGCGGTTGATGAAGATCATCTGCGGGTTCAGGTTGTAGTGCGTCTCGATCAACCCGCCGTTCCAGGTTGGTGCGTGCGCGAACTCCGGCAGCGAAGAGCTTCCGTCTGCCGGCGTATTCGTGCCCAGGTAAACGTTGTCGTGCCCGTAGAAGTACATCGTGGTCACGTCCAACTTGTGCAGGTACCACATCCCGATGAATCCGAGGCGGTAGTAGGACTCGTTCCCGGCTCCGCTTCCTGGAACGCCAGCTCCGTCGCTCGTGTATTTCGCATAGGTCGGCGCGTGCCCAAAATACGCGAACCCGCCCACGCGCTGTAGCCCCAGGCTGCCCGCTTCGAACGCTCGGCTTCCCGTAACGAACACGTCGTACGTGTGGCCGACTCCGCCTCCAATTCCCGTCTGCAGATCCGGGTTTCCGTCTGTCGGGCTTAGCATCGCAACCGAGAGTCGTGTCCGGTCGTCCTTGGAATGGCCCATCCATTCCATACCCACTTGGTTGTCTCCCATTCCGAACAGATAGGCGCTCGAAGGTTGCCCCGGCGCAATCCACGGCTGGAAGTGGTAGTTCTGGTAGAAGCCGCCGTTCCCCGAGAGCGTCAGGATTCGTTTCTCGGAGAGCAGGTTATCGAGTTCGAACTTCCCTACCTTGATGTTGAACCAGCTCGAATTCAGCAAGTTGTCGAATCGCACGTTTGCCGACTCGATCCCGAATGAGCCGTCTTCTTCCATCGAAGGCACCAGCAGGAAACTGATGTTCTTTGCCAGCGTCCCACCGGTCAGAAAGTCCACTCCCGACAGGTCAAACCCGTGGGCCTTGACGTTCGCATACGTTGGCTCTTCCCCGTCCACGGGCAAATGATTGTTCGTCTCTAAATGCCAGTTCGGCGTTGTGCGCAGCGCAATCGGCCAATACGCCGGGCTCTGAAAGATGGGAGCGTCTCGGTCGTTCCCCATCTGATACCCGTTGTCTTTGAACGCCTGGCCGAATGGACTCAACTTCGGCCACGCCTCATGACACGACGAGCACGGCATGCCGTACTTGCGCGCAAAAGCGGGAATTGCGTTTGCTGGACTGACTGCAAGAATGAGTACTACGACGGAAAGAATTACACCGCAGCCAAATCGGAAGAATCCGGTCCGGCTCTTCTCGAAGTATGGACGTACCATACTGCCTCCTCTGAACGCTGAGAGCGAACGTCGAGCAGACAACAGGTCTTGTTTTTCAGTTTTGGAAGGGAGTGTTTGACAAAAACACACAGCTCAGCAGGCGCCCGTTAGCTCCCCCAAAGAGCAAACAGACTATCGATCGGCCGCTCTACCGCGCTCACCAGTACTTCCCGCCTTGCCCCTCCGTCAAAAGGGTCAGCCGGGCGTCCCAGTCCCTGAACCGTCGCGGATGCTACTCCGCCTGCAACGAAGAACGCAAGACTTTTCTTTTACAAATTTGAAAAATTCTTCCTTCGTCGGTCATGGTACCGCCGCGGCCCCAAATTCTTCCCTGTCATTCGAATTTGACAGCGGCTCCCTCTTCGCGTAAATCAGAGGCTTCGCCCATGATTTCTTCGGAACATTTTCGCGCTTCTCTTCGAATTTCGCGCGGGCTCATATTCCTGCTGCTTCCGCTGCTCCCATTCCCTGGCCTTCTCCAAGCTTCGCCGCAGAAGCCTTTGACCACTCCCGGCATCACCCGCGAATTCTCCGCTCCCATCGCCGACGTCCGCCAAGCGGTCGTCGCTGCGCAAGACGATCACATCATTCACGGTACTCTCGTCTTCGACAAGGAGCCCATCCTTACCGGCGCTGAAGCGGTCCCGTCTTCAAACCTCTTCGAACCCTGGCGCGGCTCCGGTGAGGTCTATTTCAAAATCCGTAAGGACGCCGTCGCGCCCCGCCATTTCCTCGCATCCGCCGATCAAGGCACCATCGGTGTCCGTTACGTCCTCTCCCACGTCGACGATAACCGCACTCGCGTTCGCATCGACGCGGTCTACGTCGAAAATTCGCACAAATCCGTCCATCCTTCCGACGGCAACGTCGAAAAAGCGGAAATGCAGGAGATCAAGGACGCTCTCGACTCCCTCCTGCAAGCAGAAATGGATGCCGCCGACGCCCGCCGACGCGCCCAGAGTGCCGAAATCGTCCGCCAGAGCTACCTTCGTCAGCGTGAAGACGAATCTACCCGCCTCGAGAAGGCCCAAGCCAACGTCAACGATCTCGAGCAGCAAATCGTCGCTCTTCGTCACGTACTCGAGCGTCGCATCAAACCTCCCGGCGCCGATCTCAAAGCCGCCCCATTCCACTCCGCTGCCAATCTCAAGACTCTCGCTGCATACACCGACGTCGTTATCCTCATCGTCACGCCGAACTGGCTTGGCGTCGAAACTCCCGAAGGTCAGCGCGGCTGGCTGCCCGTCGATCAACTGGAGCAGCTCCCGTGACCCCGCTCGCTCCCCTGCGTCCCTTCTTCTCGATCTTGCTTACCCTCGCGATTTTCACTCCTTCGCGCGCACAGACGATTCCTTACGCGCGCAGCTTCGCTCAGCCCCGCCCACAGATCGAGGAGTCTCTCAAGTCTCTTCAAGCCTATTCCGGCCAGAAGTTGCCGATTCTCGAAGGCTTCGTCGCCTCCGGCTCCAAACCTCTCGACCGTTACGAGCGCGGCTTCTACCAGTTCTCCATCGAACTCCTCCCCGCTGACCAGGGCGCTACCGTCGTTCGTCTCTCCGCGAAAATTACGGCGTGGTATGCCGATCGTGATGTCGCCAAATCCGGCTACGAAGTTCTCCCTTCGAATGGCCGGCTTGAGCTCGACCTGCTCGATCGCCTTCAGGAAAAACTCGCCGGCAGGCCCGTCCACCCGCCCGCCTCCTCCGCATCTCCCGTCGAAATGCCACATGCCAAGCTCGATCTCTCCGGCACTGCCGGCGGCGCCATCTCTGGTCCCTCCGCTTCTCCCATCGCCAAAACTCCCAATGAAGTCGCCGAAATCCGCAACAAACGCATCATCGAAGAACGCCGCGTCCAGCAACTCAGCTCCGAACTGCAGAACCTTCGCGAAATTCAGCGCAATCAGGCCCACCCGCAGTCTCTCGTCACAGTGAAATCGTCTGTGCCCATTTATTCGAAACCCTCCGACAACGCTCGCCTTCTGTTCCACGCCGCCGCGAACGACGAGTTCGAATTTCTCGATGCCGCCGACGGCTGGGTCCACATCGAAATCTCGGGCGACGCTCGCGGTTATATCCAGGAAGGGGCGGTGCTCCTCCCGGAGCGTCTCGTTGCCAAGACACTGCCAACTGACGCTGCGCTTGATGCCAGGTTCAAAGGCTTCCGGATCGATCACCAGGAATCCAGCTTGTTCCCCGGCGATTGGGCTCCTCTTAAAGGCAAGGCCGTAAAGATCTACACGGTTCAGCCCGTATCGCCGGATCCGCGGGAAACCGGTCCTGCCGCGCGCCTCAACTTCACTCTCGCTCTTTTTCAGCAGGCCTCAATAGAAGTCTCCGAGGCCAGCTCCAAACCCGAAGGTGTAGTCGTCATCTTCGACGCGGCCGATGGTGGCATCGCCGGCGCCACTCTCGCCGATATCCACTCCTACGCCGATGGCTCCCTGACTCGCGACCAGTTCCTCGCCCGGTGCCGCCTCGACCCCGACGAAGCGTTCCGCGTCCAAAATAAATAGCCGCGCGCAAAATTCTTTTCCCGCTGCTCGTCTCTGCTCTTAGAATGTTCCCTATCGCATCCTTCGAACCTTAGGAGCCCGCTCTCACATGAATGCTGCCATTGTTGGCCTCGGTTTCGTCGGCCGTGCTCACCTCGATGCTCTTCGCCGCCTGGGAGTCCACGTCGCTGGCATCCTCGGAAGCACGCCGGAGCGCGCTGAGACTGCCGCGAACTCCCTCGGACTGCCGCGCGCCTATAAGTCTCTCACTGAGCTCGCCGCGGATCCTTCCGTCCACGTCGTTCATCTCTGCACTCCCAACCACCTCCACTTCCAGGAAACCAGCGAACTCCTTCGCGCCGGCAAACACGTTCTCTGCGAAAAGCCCCTCGCTCTCGATTCTCGCGAGTCCGCTGCTCTCGTTTCTCTGTTGAAGGAAACTGGGCGCGTCGGCTGTGTTGCCTACAACCTCCGTTACTATCCGCTCTGCCAGGAAGCTCGCTCTCTCATCCGCAAAGGTGCCATCGGTCAGGTCAAACTCATTCACGGCAGTTTTCTTCAGGACTGGCTGCTCTTCCCCACCGACTGGAACTGGCGACTCGAAGCGAAGCTCGGTGGCGAACTTCGCGCCGTCTCCGACATTGGCACGCATTGGCTCGACCTTTCCATGTTCCTTACCGATTCCAAGGTCTCCGATCTCTGTGCTGATCTTCACACCGTTTTGCCCTCCCGCCTTCGTCCCAAGGGCCCTGTCGAAACCTTTCAGAAAGCCGGTTCCGGCGACACGGAAGAAATCATGATCACGACCGATGACTACGCCTCCGTTCTCCTTCACTTTGAGAATGAAGCGCGGGGCGTGATGACCGTCTCCCAGGTCAGTCCGGGGCGCAAAGCTCGCCTTTGGTTCGAAGTCGACGGCACCGAAGGCTCGCTCGTCTTCGATTCCGAATCCCCCAACAATCTCTGGATTGGTCGTCGCGACCGTCCGTGCGAACTGCTTCCCAAGGGTCCAGGGCTGCAAACCCCGGAATCGCGCGACTACGCCGCCTACCCCGCGGGACATCCCGAAGGCTATCCCGACACCTTCTTCCAGTTGTTTAAGGATTTTTACGCCTATCTGTCCAACGGCAACCTCAAAGCTCCGCGCACTTTCCCGACTTTCGAAACCGGACACGACGAACTCGTGCTCTGCGAAGCCATCGCCGAGAGCGCACAGAAACGGGCTTGGGTCAGCGTCAGCGCTTAGCGTCCCGGTCTACTTGTCCGCCCGTCGATTCCCGCAACACCAACTCGGCTGGAATCTTCCGCCGCACCACCGGCGCCTCTCTCTTTTGGTCCACCGCTTTGATCGCGTCGAGCATGATCCCCACGCTCATCGACCCCATCGCTTCCATCGGCTGGCGCACCGTCGTCAACGAAGGCACGGACAGCCCCGCCTGCGCCACATCGTCAAATCCGATCACCGAGCAATCTTCCGGCACACGCAGTCCTTTCTGCTTTAATGCACGCAGCGCTCCGAGCGCCGTCATGTCGTCGTAAGCCATCAGCGCCGTGAATGCTTTTCCGTTCCGCAGCAGTTCCGTCGTCAACTGCACTCCCGCTTCGAAGCTCGAGTTCGGATCCAGCGACTCCGGCACCTCCGCGATCCGCTTCGAATCCAGCTTCAATCCGGCGGACGCGGCAAACGCGCGAACTCCCTTCCAACGCTGCCCGCTGCTCGCCAGTACTTTCGGCCCGCGCAGAAACGCGATCTCTCGGTGGCCCAGCCGGTACAAATGTTCGAGCGCCATCGCTGCTCCCGCCTCGTTGTCCACCGAAACCGTGGAAACCGATTCAATCTCCTGCGACCGTCCCGCAATTACAGCCGGCACCTGTCTTGCCGTCAGGTCCGCCAGTACCTTGATGTCCGTCACCAGCCAGTTCGCCACGATGATCAGTCCCTCGACGCGCCGGTCCAGTAGCATCTCCAGGTAGCGTTCGAAGCGGTGTGGTTCGTTATGCGCGTCGGCCAGCAGCGAAAGATAACTCGCCTGGTACAGCGCATTCTCCAGTCCGCGTAGGATCGGCGTGCAGAACGGGTCCGTAATGTCGAACACCATCACTCCCACGATGTTCGACCTTTGGCTTCGCAGCGATCGCGCCAGCGGGTTCGGCCGGTAGCCTAGCCTTCTCGCTGCCGTTTGAATTCGCGACTTCGTTTCTTCCGGGATGTATCGCGACAACGGGGCACTGTTCAACACGATCGAGACCGTTGAAGCTGAGTATCCGCTTTCCCGCGCCACGTCGCGAATCGTCGAGGTGCCTCTTCCCCCCATGCTCTACCTCACTTTCGCGCCGGATACTCGTAACGCAAATTCTCCGGCAGGCGATCCGAGCGCGACCGCGTATTGTATTCCAGCTGATATCCCAGGTGTTCCGCATCCAGCGGGTACTCCTTCCCTTCCGGATACGGATATGCCAGTGGCCCGTGATGCGGCAGCGGCTCCACCGTAAACGCGTGCGCCGCGTAGAAATCCATGTCTTTCTCGAACCCATCCGCGTAGAAAAAGTAGTCGCGCACCCATCCTCTCGGCAGCGCCGGCAATCGCGCCGGATCAAACTCCAGTTTCACGCCCTCTCCCGAGCTGAACACCGTGAACTTGTCGTCCACCTTCGTCAATAAGGTCTTTACGTCGCCGTACCGTGTGTAGTTCCCCGCCGCTCGGGCATACGGACCCGTCTTGCTCCGCCGTGAATACGAATAGGTCGTATCGCTCGCCGGCTTCAACCGGATCTCCTGCGGATATCCCAGGAATGCTAGCTCCGCCGACGCCAGAGGCACCTCGTTGACCCGCACTTCCTGCGTTTCCGGCGTTTGATCGATTCGAATTTCATCCCAGTAGATTTTCAGGTTCGTCACGATGCGAATTCGCTTCGTCCCCCCGGGAATCTTCCCGCTCAGGTCCGCCACCATCATCCTCGCCAGCCCTGCCGGGAAACCCACGTCGTCTATGACCCGCACCCATTTCCCCTGCGCGTCTTCCGCCTCCACATACGGCGCAATCACTTTGACGCCTGCTTGATCTGCGGCGTACATCGACGTTGCCGTGAAGTAGTCCGTGTAGCCGTCCAACAGCAACCGCAGTGGCTTCGTCTCATCCCATGGCCCTAAATCCAGTTCCACCCAATGCAGCTTCGCAAATCCCGTGAATCGCTCCTCCGCAAAGTCCGTCACGTACTTCCGGTCGTGCTTCTCCAGGAGCGCCAGCACGTTCCGCCCCTTGTCATCCCACGCTCCCGCGGGCACTCGCGTATCCTGCGAAGCAATCACGCGGAATTCAGGGAACGGCGGATTCGCCACGAACCGCTCGTTTGGATTCACTTCGAACTTCGCCGGATGATCCACTGCCAGCAGTTTCACCTTGTCCAGATACACCGTCTCTTCCATCGGCTCCAGGAACCGGAAGCTCAACAAACCGCCCTTCGTCCGCACGCTCTTCGCCGGCACTTTCAGATACTCGTCCGGATCCGGCACGTCCCGCTCTCCGGGTGCAATCCAATGCCCCACCACCGCCGGACCGATCATGTCCGCAATGAATTCGTACTCTCTCCCGTTCCAGCTGAATAGGATGGGACACGAACTCCCTCGCCGGTCCAACTCTGCGATCGATTGCGCCTTGTTGGCGGCAAGGTCGACTTCGTCTTGCGGTACTCCCGTAGGCCACAACATCCGCACCGCATCCGCGACTTTCTGATCGCCCAATCCCACCAGCAACGGTACCGAACTCTGGCTTAAGTATCCGGAAGATCCCGTCAGTTCGAATTTCTGGTACAGCGCACCTGCATAAAATTCCAACTTCGTCCCCACTCCGCTCTTGTTGTCGTTCAGCGCCTTCAGATCCACCTGCAGCCAATGGTGCTTGTTCGCGCCGATGTTCTCGAGCATGACCGGCGCACCATCCGCTTGAGTCACCAGCACGTCTGGACTCCCATTCCCCCTCACATCCACTACCGTCAGTGTCCGCGGCTGCGTCAACTTCACTCCGTCCAGCTGCGCCTGCTTCGTCACATCCGACCATCCGGCGTCTCCTCGATTCCGCAGCAGCCGGATCTCGCCTCCTTTCACCCCTTCCCCCACTGCCGCCAGATCCAACCAGCCGTCATTGTCGTAATCGAGCCACGCGATCCCCCAGCCCTGTTTCCATCCAACATCCGGCAGGCTCACCCGCTCCAGCCTCTTCCCCTGCACATTTCTCCACAACGTGATCCCTGGCGCGCCAGAATGCGTGAACGCCAGGTCCATCCATCCATCCTTGTCGAAATCCAGAACGGTGACGCCCACCGCCGGTGGCAGCTTCTCTTTCGCAAAATCGATCACCGGCAGTGCCGTGAACTTCCCTTCTCGCGGATTCAGGTAGATTGCCCCTCCGTCCGCGCCACCCGCGAGCACGAAATCGATGGCTCGGTCGTTGTTGAAGTCCGTGACCGCCACACCTCCTCCCGTGCCATCAACGCCCAGCCCTGACTCCGCCGAAACATCCGTGAATGTTGAATTCCCGTTGTTCCGCCATAGGTTGTTCTTTCGCTTTTCGCCCGGCGAAACTGTCAAATACAAGTCCAGGTCCCCGTCGTGGTCATAGTCCACAAACAGCGGCGCAACGCACCCCTTCTCTCTCTTCAATCCGGCCTTCTCGGTCACATCAACGAATCGTCCGCCGCCTTCGTTGTGGAATAGCCGCACTCCTCCCGCTTCGCACACCGCAAGGTCTGTGAATCCGTCGTTGTCGAAGTCCCCCGCAGCGCATCCCAATCCCCCGCCCATCCCCGTTAGGCCCGCCTTGGATGTCACATCCTCGAACTTGCCGTCGCCCACATTCCGCAGCAGCCGGCTCTTTCCTTCGCTTGCCCCCACCACAAACACATCCGGCTTCCCGTCGTTGTCGAAATCCAGAAAACACGCTCCGCGGCTCGGCCCGGCATCTTCGGCACCCGCCGCCAGTTTGGAATCCTGCCCGTAACGCACCGAGATCTCCGCTGGCGCCGTCGTTTCCGCCCCGCGGAAAAATTCCGCCAGCGAGAACTTGCCCTGGTCTCCGTATCCCGCTCCGAACGGCGTCCCCAAATGTTCCGACGTCAACTTCTGGAAATGCTTCATCCCGGCGCGTGCCGCTTCCGTGTCGCCTTTCCGCTGGTACGCCCGCGCCAGGCCAAATTGCGCCGAGGCATGATACGGCGCAATCTCCAGCGCTTTCTTGAACGCCGGGATTGCCTCGTCATATTTCTGCAATTGCGAGAGCAGAAATCCTTCGAAGTAGTACGCGTCCGGTTCATCCGGAACGATCTTTTCCACTTGCCGGAATGCCTCAATCGCCTTTTCCGGCTCTGCCGAGTCCTTGTATGCCAGGCCCAGGTTGTACCAGGCATACGGATCGTTAGGCAGTTCTTTCGTCGCCTGTTCTAGGGCGGCCCGCGCGTGCTCGAGCTTCTGCTGGGCCAATGAGGCAATCCCCAGATTCAACCGTGCTCCCCCGAATTTGGGATCCACCGCCAGCGCCTGTTCGAATAACTTTTCGGCGTCCGCGGACTTCCCCTGGTTCATGTGCGCCACGCCCAGAGTGTTCAACCGCAATGCCTCCGCGGATGCTTTCGCCACTTCTGCCGGGCCAGCCCTCCTGGTTCCGCCTGCGGCTCTTGCGTGGATGTGGAAAGAAATCAATCCCAAAACTGCCGTCGTCGCCACTACCCCAACGGCAACACGAATCGATTGTCTGGACACGGTTTGTCTGAATCCCATCAAGGAGAGTTCTTTCCGGACGCGGGGCTGGCCTGCGTTGACCAGCCCTATCGATTGTCTTGGCTGCCCGGAAGATCGTCAACCGTTTTTGTCGTGGGCGCCATGTCTTCGCCCCAACTCCAAATAACGGTTGGACTTGATCCCTACTGCACGAACGCGGTCTCCGTTATCGGTCTGCTCGCCCGCGCTTGCAGTTCCTGCGCTCGCCTCGTTGCCTGTTCGACTTGCTCCGCCGTCAACTGCTCGCGCAGCGACGGAAGATACTCATCCCCCCGATGGTCCCCGCCCAGCGATGCTGCCAGGATCAAGCTGTACGCCGCCGCAGGGTCCTTCTTCAAACCGCGGCCAACCATATACAGATAGCCAAGTTTGATCCGCGCCGCGGTCTGCCCCTGGTCCGCAGCCCTCTGAAACCAAAGCGCCGCCAGTTCGTCATTCTGCGCTACGCCAATCCCCCTCAGATACGAGTCCGCCAAGTTGTTTTGCCCCAGGCCGTCGCCCTGCTCCGCCGCGCGTCGGTACCACTCCGCCGCTCCGGCCTGGTCCACCGCTGTTCCCATCCCCTTTTCCGTCATGTACCCGACGTTCACCATCGCTCCCATTTCTCCATGCTCGGCTGCAAATCGGAAATCCTTCATCGCTTCGCTGTAGTCCTTTGCGACTCCCCACCCGTTTAAGTACAGTATTCCGAGGTTTGTATACGCCCTCGGTTGCCCTTGCTGTGCTGCCGATTTCAGCCAGTACAGCGCTGAACCGTAGTTGGGGCTCCCTCCTCCCCACCCGTTGATATAAAAGATCGCCAAGTTCACCTGCGCTGGCGCATAGCCTTGAACCGCGGCCCTTTCGAACCACTTGCGCGCATCCTTCAAACTCTTTCCAGGCCCCAGCACGAGCGCTGTCTCGATTCCCGCCCGGTTCTCGTCGATCGCTGAGGGTCTGGATGCCACAAACTGTTGTGCCCGGCCACTCGCCGGCGCGAGGACCATCGCTCCCGCCAAAACAATCCATCCGAGACCACCGCGTGTAAAGGAACTCCGTCTGCTCGTCATAACCGCCTCCTGGCGAAGGATCCTTTGGTCTGGGTTTGTGCCTTCGCGTTCAGGAAGACGGATTGGCGCCGCTACCTCCATGCATTTTGAGTCGGATTCCAGTCAATTTATGGTCATCGAGTAAGCTACTGATTCCAATATTTTTGCGGGTGTCGACGAAACAATCTGAGGCCTTCCTCCGTCTATTCAGTTGGTACAATTGGATCCTCGAAATGACCAACCTCAACCAACGTCGGGTCAAATTCGGTCCTTTCCAAGCCGATTTGGTCACCTTGGAACTCTGGCGCCACGGCCTGCGCGTCCGCTTGGGCGGCCAGCCTTTTCAGATTCTATTAGCTTTGCTTGAAGAACCAGGCCGCCTTGTCACACGAGAAGAGTTGCGAAAGCGTATCTGGGCGGCCGACACCTTTGTGGATTTCAACCATGGCCTCAACGCCGCCGTGAACAAATTGCGTGAGGCGCTCTGCGACTCTCCCGAACAACCTCGATATATCGAGACCCTGCCTCGCCGCGGCTATCGGTTCATTGCCAAGGTCGATGAAGTGGCACATGAGACCAGAATCGTCGCACCAGCCGAGCACCCATCCGCGCTCTCCGTCGAAATCCCCGCCCCACCCCCTCCTCTTTCTTCCGTCTGCGCACCACCCTTCTCCCCTCCCGCATTCGAAATTTCCCCGCCGGCCGCGCGAACTTCCTTGGTTCGTCTTCTCGCTCTCGCCGCTCCCCTCGCTCTCATCGCCGTCGGTGCCGCCGGCTTCTATTGGGCGCGCTGGTTCCCGGCATCCCCGTCTGCTGAGGAATCGGAACTCCGCCTCAAGCAAGATGCGGAAAACCATGTCGGCACGGACATGGAAAACCTTCGGAAACGGACGGCCGAAACTGCTCCGGGTGGCGGCGTAACGATTCACTACGTCCCGCAAGTGCCTGAAAATACGGCCCTCCCCGCCTCGCGCGAAGAACACCGCAATGAGGAAGCCCTCCCATCCTCGCAGCGCGTGCCGGTGCTCTTGCCTGCTGAAAGGGCCGGGCAGACTCAGAAAACTGTCCTTACTCCCGCCCGCTCGAGTAACACTTTCCTGCTCCATATCCAGCAAGCTGGCCAAGCTCTCGGGTTGTTCCCGGAAGAGCAATCCCCCTCGCGCCAGCCGTCTATCCTGCGCGTCGATCTGCGCCACCCCGGCTCCCCCTCCCCCGGGGCCCCCTCGCGCGTCATCACCGGCTGGGACGCCATAGCCGGCCCTCAGCCTTCGCCCGACGGAAAGAGACTTGTCTTCATGGCCGGTCAGACCAATAGCATGGAAATCTGGATCAGCAACATCGACGGCTCGTCTCCGCGCAAGTTGACCGATCTGGCCAGCGCGGGCACGCCCCGTTGGTCGCCGGACAGTCGCTGGATCGCATTTGATTCCGACGGCCGCTTCGGACACTCTGCAATCTACGTCGTTTCTGCGGAGGACGGCACGGTGCGGCCTGTTGTGCAGGACGACGCCAACAATTCCGTGCCCAGTTGGTCGCGCGACGGAAGGTTCATCTACTTCGCCTCAAATCGCGGCGGACCGCACGAGGCTGAACAGGTCTGGAAGGTCCCCCTCGCCGGCGGCGAGCCCGTCCAGCTCACGCGACACGGTGGATTTTCCGCCTTCGAGTCGGCGGATGGGCAAACGCTTTACTACGCCAAACACCGCTACCAGAACCCTGAGATCTGGCAGGTTCCCGCAAACGGCGGAGAAGAAGCCCGTGTCTCACTTGTGCATCCGACCACCTGGGCCAGCTGGGCCGTCACCAATTCCGGCATTCTTCTGTTAAGCGAGTACAACACGACCGCTTCCCAGCTGCAGTATCTGGACTTCGCTTCGCGGAGCGTTCGCATGCTCGCTACACTGGAGAAGGCTTCCTTCTGGCTCGCCGCCTCACCTGATGGGTCCGCCGTGTGGTATTCCGAACTCACCGACACTCAAGCACGTCAGGTTTTTACTGCCAGTATGGATTGATCCAATCGCCGGTTTGTCGCAACATCCTTCTATGCTGTACTCGTTTCTATGGCCGAACTCTATTTCGAAGGAATCTCCTTCATTACTAAGCTGTACCGTGAACGGAAAATCTCGCCGGTTGAGGTTGTCGCCGTGCACATCGATCGAGTCCAGAATCTGCAGCCGAAACTGAACGCCTTTGTTCATTTCGACCCTGAATCCGCACTCGCACGAGCACGCCATTTGGAATCCGCCTTCGCCCGGGGGGATGCCCCCCTCCCCCTCTCTGGGATCCCCCTTACCGTCAAATCCTGCATCGACGTTGCAGGCTGGCCGTGCCCCACTGGATCGCTTCTGCGCAAAGATTACGTCCCCAATGCGGATGCACCGCTCGTAACCCGCCTGGAAGCCGCCGGCGCGATTTTGCTCGGCAACACCAACACGCCCGAATTTCTCATGTCCTACGAAACGGACAATCGCGTCACCGGCAGGACATCAAATCCCTGGAATCTCGAATGCTCTGCGGGCGGGTCGAGCGGTGGCGAAGCTGCCGCCATTGCCGCGGGCTGCTCTATGGGAGGAGTCGGCAGCGATGGAGGCGGCTCGATACGCGCGCCAGCCCATTTCACTGGTATTTGTGGCCTCAAGCCCACTCCTGGGCGCATTCCCGTTACCGGCCATTTCCCGCCGGGTGCTGGCCCGCTCAGTTGGCTTGGTGTTGTCGGACCAATGGCTCGCTCGGTCAGCGATCTACGACTGCTTTTCGAAGTGATGACGGGCCCGGATCCCGGCGACGCCCTCTCGGCGCCCATTCCGGTCCACGGTGTCGACCTCAGCCAACTTCGCGGCATTCGAATCGGCATCCTCGAGAATCCGGAACTCGGTCGCCCGACGGCCGAAACGCTTCTCTCGATCCGCCACGCCACTCAGCACCTTTGCGATCTTGGCTATCGCGTCGAACCCGTCACTCTCTCCGGCCTCGGAAGCGCTGTTCAACTTTGGTGGTACTTCTTCGGGCCGATCATCGCGAGGCTCCTTCGCCAGTCAATCCGAGGTCAGGAAGACATGTTGAGTCCGATGTTGCGCGAATATTTGAACGTCGCTTCTGCCGAACCCGAGCCCACTCTCGATTCCTTTGTCAGCGCCTGCGCCAAGCGCGATCTGCTTCGCGCCGAGTTGCTTCGTCAACTCCACAACACTCCGATCCTGCTGTCCCCTGTTTCAACTGAACCGGCATTCCGCCACGGGGAAGGCAACTATCGTATGGGAAGACCGCACAGCTACGGCGAAACCATGCGCTTTTCGCAGTGGTTGAATCTGGCAGGATTTCCCGGACTTTCTCTCCCGTTCGGCATGTCACCCGATGGGCTCCCCATTAATGTGCAGCTAATCGCACGCCCCAACGAAGAGGAGTTGCTATTCGCGATAGCGGAGTCGCTCGAACAATCCCGCGGCCCGTTCCCTCGGCCGAATCTCTAGAGACGCCGCCCCCCGCAGACTCCTAATGGACTGGTTCTTTGAGTTCCGGGCTGGGCATCATCTTTTCGCCCAATGATTCCCGCTCTTTTTCTTCGCCTTTGGCCACGGCGCTCTTCGCCTTTTCAAATTCCGCCTTCGCTTCCGCTGTCCTGCCCAGGTGCAGGAGGATCTGCGCACGCAAGATCAGCACATTCTGATTGGATTGAGCCAGCTTTGCGGCCGCGTCAATTGCCTTGAGCGCGTCGCCATACTCCTTGCGGCGATCGTGAACTTTAGCCAGGACGTACCAGGCCGTCGCCGATCGCGGATTCAGTAGCAAAGCCTTCTGGCTTGCCGCATCCGCTTGGTCATCCTTCTGCTGTCGGCTGTATAGCTGCGCAAGCTGCTCGTAGTTCTCCGCCAGATCTGGCTCAATGTCGATGTCCTTCAGGAATTCCGCTTCGCTCTTCTCGTACTGGCCCTGTTTCGCATAGGTAATGCCCAGATTGAAATGTGCGTACGGCAGGTCGGGTTTCGCCGCAAGTGCTTTCTGCAGTTCGGAGATAGCTTGCTCGTATTCCTGCCGCTGCACATGCGCTTTTCCCAGGATGAGGTGTACCTCCGGCTTGTCCCCGCCAACTGTCAGCAATTGCTGCATCGCCCTCTGATCGAGTTGCGGATTGCTGCTCAGGTTCGCCGCAATGCCCAGCACGTAGAGATAAAGAATGTTGTCCGACATCTCGTTCCATAACGGCTCCAGCGTCGTGGCCGCTTCTGCGTACCTTTCCGTGAACGTCAGGCACAAACCCAGCAGGTAGCGCGCCTGGATCGACTTCGGATCGTCCCGCAACGCTCTCTCCAGGGGCGCAATCGCGTCGCGATAATTCTGCCGGCGGTACTCGACCAGCCCGATGTTCAGCCGTATTCCCGCCATGCTTGGCGCCAGTTTCTCCGCTTGTCGCAACTCCTTAATCGCTTCGTCCCACTGCCGTCGGCGCATGGCAATGACGCCGAGGTTCACGTAAGCCGATGCTGCCTGAGGATCGATGGCAAGTACCTGGCGGAATGCTTTCTCCGCCTCTGGCAAGTTTCCGGCCTGCATGGCTGCCTGGCCTTTTTCGAACCAACTCCTCGCGTCGTCTCGTTGTTGCGGGGTTTGCCTGCCCGCCAACTCTTCTCTCGTGTTAGCCGTTGCGATTGTTGCGGTTAGGACCGACAGAAAACCGATGGCTGTAAGCCGGAGCGCTTTTATTTTCCATGGATCATGCATGCGAACCGCCAGTTTCCTCCAGTTTTCTCGTCCATTCAAGGAACCTTCCTGAACCAGAGCTGGTCGAACGACGATTCATCAGATTGCCCCTGTAGCATCTTCCCGTATTTTGTTCTTGACAGTAGACAAACAATCCACTATTAATCCGATTTAATAAGCCTATTCGGTTGCAACAAGTTTCAGTCGAGGATGCAGGGTCGCGAAGCGGGTGGCTCAATTCCGGTCAGGGTGTGTTCCGGTTTCCTCTTCTTCGCCTCCCTTCGGGTTTCTTTGAGACATTTCTGATTCTTCGACGTGGAGGTTTCCTCGTGAAACAATTCGTTCTTGGTGGTCGTAAACTGCTCGTTCTTCGCTGGACGGCGGCCGCGCTCCTTCTACTCTTCTTTAGTTCGCTGGCCGTCGCACAGGATACGGGTTACATCAGCGGTACGGTCATGGATAAGTCCGGCGCCGCCGTCAGCGGGGCCGATGTCAGTCTCACAAACATAGGCAAGACGATCACTCGCTCTACCGTTACAAACGATGTCGGCGCTTACGTCATCCCTGGCTTGCCCGGTGACACATACGACCTTTCCGTTACCGCGAAAGGCTTTCAGAAATTCACCGCCTCGAAATTCAAACTCAACGTTGGTGATAAGGCTCGCATCGACATCACACTAACGATCGGCTCGATCACGGAAGAAGTCGTTGTCACGGGCGAGAGCGTCGCGCAGGTTGAAACCACCTCTTCGGAATTGGGCTCAACCATCACCGGCAAGCAGGTCGATCAGCTTACCCTCAATGGCCGCAACTTCACGCAACTCGTCAACCTTACCCCCGGCGTTGTGAGTCAGACGGGTCAGGACGAAGGCGTCGTCGGCGTCAATGGCTCGATTGCCTACGCTGTAAACGGCGGCCGCGTCGAGTACAACAACTGGGAACTCGACGGCGGCGACAATATGGATAACGGTTCCAACGGCACCCTCAACGTTTATCCCAACCTTGAAGCTATCGCCGAATTCAAAGTCCTTACCTCCAACTACGGCGCTCAATACGGCAAAAACGGATCCGGCACGATCGAAGTCGAAACCAAATCCGGCACCAGCGCCTTCCACGGCAGCGCCTTTTACTACGGGCGTAACGAGGTCTTCAATGCGCGCGACTGGGCGCAGGGCCTCAACGACGAAACCAAGGCACCCTATAAGAAGCACGACTGGGGCTACACTTTCAGCGGTCCTTTCTACATTCCTCACGTCTACAACGAATCCAAGAAAAAGACTTTCTTCTTCTGGTCGCAGGAATGGCGGCGGGAGAAAGTGCCGTATTCTTACAGCGCAAACGTTCCCTCCGGCGACGAACGCAACGGCGTCTTCAACGACGTCTGCCCCACATACGACGCCGGCACACCAGTTGATGCGACGGCATATCCAGACTGCCCCACTCAGCAGGGTTCGGGAGGGTTCGCATTTCCCAACAACACCGTCACCAACATCAGTCCAAATGCTCCGTACCTGTTGAACCTGATTCCCCAAGCGAACGGTTCCTCCAGCGGCTTCCCGGCGTATTTCACCACCGTGTCCGAACCCACAACCTGGCGTGAGGAACTGATCCGCGTCGACCACAATCTGACCGACAACTATCGCCTCACGTTCCGCTATATCCACGACTCCTGGAAGACCGTCAATCCCGATCCACTTTGGGGCAACGGCGCCAGCTATCCCAACGTTGGCACGGATTTCCAGGGCCCAGGTACCAGCTTTGTCGCGCGACTCAACGCCACGATTACTCCGACGCTGCTCAACGAATTCGTGGCCAGCTACACTGCGGACCATATTTTCCTCAATGCCGTTCCCGCTTCCGGCGTAGACATTGGCCTTCAGGGCTTCCAGATGGGCAACCTCTACGACAACGGCTTCGGAGGCATCTTGCCCTCCTTCTCGATCGGCACCGGAACGGTTTACGGTGGTGGATTTTCCACAGATACCGGCTACTTCCCCTGGAAGAACGCCAATCCCACGTACACGTACCGCGACAACCTCACCAAGATCATCGGCAATCACACCATGACCATGGGCGCCTACTTTGTCGCCGCTCAGAAGAACCAGCAGAACTCCGTCTACATCCAGGGCATTCTCAACTTCGATGCTTCTTCCCCGTTGACGACGGGCAATGCATTTGCCGATCTTCTGCAAGGAAATATCGCCAGCTACCAGCAGGCGCAGAACTTCATCTATTACTACGACCGCTACAAGAACTTTGAGCCTTACTTCCAGGACGACTGGCGCATTACCCGCAAGCTCACCTTAAACCTTGGTCTGCGTTGGAGTTTTTTTGGCCGCTACCAAGAGAGACTCAATCAGGAATTCGGCTTTAGTCCAAACCTCTGGAACAGCGCCAGCGCCGGCAGCGTCGATCCCGATACCGGTGCACTGCGCCGCGACGGGGAGGGGAACCTCATCGGCAACCAGTACAACGGCTACATCCAGTGCGGCGTGAAGTCTAGCACCTATCCCGGTGTCGCTGGTGCGCCAACAGGTTGTATGGACAACAAACTGATGAATCCGGCTCCCCGCATCGGCTTTGCCTGGGATCCCTGGGGCGACGGCAAGACTGCCGTCCGCGGCGGCTACGGCATCTTCTTCGAACACATGAACGGCAACGAAGCCAATGCCGAAGTCCTGCAGCAGGGCGCCGCTCCCAACTCTCCCTCATCTACGCAGAACAACATCGCTGGGTACGATCAGGTTGGCGCTGGTGGCGGACTGCTCTTCCCCGTCAATCCCATTTCCATTCCCGGCCGCGCTACTTGGCCCTACGTCCAGCAGTGGAACTTGGGTGTTCAACGTGAACTTCCTGCCAATTTCGTGGTGAGCGTCGCCTACGTCGGCAGCAAAGGCACGCACCTCGCTAACCAGCGCGACATCAACCAGCTCTATCTCGTTCCTTCCGCCTCCAATCCCTATCTCACCAATAGCCTTGGCGGTGTTTCCTCCAACGACTGCGGCAACATCACTGTCGGGTCTGACCCCGATGACCCGGCCACCTACGGACTGCCTCAATCAGCCATCATTTCTGGAACTCTGGGCGGGACTCCGGTGACTGTCACGGATCCCCATATCCTCAACAATCTATTTGTCGCTTGCGGCAACAGCGCCAACCTCGTCCGTACGAACTATCGGGGAATGGGCACGGTGACCAGCGTCGAAACCAGCGCCAACTCCATCTACAACGCTCTGCAGATTTCGGCCCGCCGCACCGTCGGCTCCCTCACCTTCAGCCTTGCTTACACGTACAGCCATTCCATCGACGATTCCTCGGACCGCTACGACGGCGCTTTCGTCGATTCCTACAACATCAAGAACCAGCGCGCGAGCTCCAGTTATGACATGCGCCACAACCTGACCATGAGCTTCGTGTACGCCATCCCCTTCTTCAAAGAACCGGGCTTCTTGCACACGGCTCTTGGCGGTTGGTCTGCTTCCAGCATTATCACCGTCCAAACGGGTACACCCTTTGACGTGACCAACGGCACGCAATACGGAGACAGCGCTGGCCTCGGCAACGCGGTCGGCACAGGCTCCCGCCCCGACGTGGTCGGCGACGCCAAGAGAGTCTCTGCCGCCGACAAGACCGCAGCCGCGGCTGCCGGAGTACTCGGCCCCCTCTACTACAACCCTTCGGCTTTCGCGCTGCCTACAGGGCTGACTTACGGCACGGCTGGCCGCAACATCCTATACCTCCCTGGTCGCACGAACTTTGACTTCGGTCTCTTTAAGCGCTTCCCCATCAAGGAACGTGCCGCGTTCGAGTTCCGCTGGGAGACCTACAACCTCTTCAACCACACGCAGTACAACGGCATTAACAGCGGTATGGATTGCGTGGGTGCCAACGGCTCTGCTGGTGATGCCAGTTGTATTTCCGGTTCCGACACCACCGGCGCTTCCGGATTCCTGCACCTGAACAGTGCGCACGCTGCCCGGCGCATGCAGTTCGGCTTGCGCTTCCAGTTCTAACACCCCGGGCCCATTTCTTCGCGGGGCACCTGGCTCAGCCGGTGCCCCGCGTTGCTTTGTTTGTGTCATACTAGGCCCGCCGAGTGGCGCTCCCTGCCAGCAACAGTTTGCAATGTTATTCCTCAGGAGACGATGAATGACGAAGCTGAGTATGAATCGACGCACGTTCCTTGAAACTTCCATCGCCGCGGGAATTCTGGCTTCCCTTCCCGGGCGAGCGTTCGCTGCCACTCACGACATCAAAAAGGTCGGCGTGCAGCTCTATACGGTTCGCGACGACGTGAAGAAGGACTTTGCCGGTTCCATTGCCAAAGTCGCCGCCATTGGCTACAAGGAAGTTGAGTTCGCCGGATATTTCGACCACAAGCCCTCGGATGTTCGAGCCCTTCTTGACAAAAACGGCCTTGCCGCACCTGCCTGCCACGTCAGCTACGAAGTTGTTGAAAAGCACTGGCCCGAAACCATCGACGCGGCCAAAACCATCGGCCACCAGTACATTGTCTGCCCTTGGGTCGAAGAGAAGCTACGAAAGTCACCCGACGGCTGGAAGCAAGTTGCCGCCACCTTCAATAAGGCTGGCGAGGCCAGCGCCAAAGCCGGAATCCAGTTCGGCTACCACAACCACACCTTCGAATTCGCGCCGGACCCCAATCTCGGCGGCAAGTTCCCGTACGACTTCCTCCTGGAGAATACCGATCCCAAGCTGGTCAAGATGGAAATGGATCTCTGCTGGATCACAGTTACGGGTCAAGACCCCGTCGTCTATTTCAAAAAATACCCCGGTCGATTTCCCCTCGTTCACGTGAAGGACGTGAAGGAAGTCCCCAAGGTGGCTCCCGGTAAAGCCGATGAATTCCTTAACACCGATTTCGAGAAAAACGTCATGACTGCCGTGGGTTCCGGCGTCATCGACTGGAAGCGTATCTTCGCTCACGCCGACGAGGCCGGCATCCAGCACTATTTCGTCGAGCACGATGCCCCGCCAGATCCTTTCGCCAGCATCACCGCCAGCTACAAATATCTGGCGGCGCTGAAGTTCTAAATCTCGGGAAATAGTTCCCCTTTTCGCGGCCCGCATGCTTTTCTCGGCGTTCGGGCCGCGAGCATTTTTGGCCCGTCGCCCGTCTAAGGGCCTTGAGGGGGTGTGTATGGCTCGAGTTTGGTTCTTGTCAGCGTTGCTCCTGAATCCGATCGCTCTGTTTTCAAAAGACTCCGCTTCCTTCCGCGGAGACGCTGTCCATCCCGGCGTCTATGACGAAGCGCCGATCGCCAAATTCAACCAGATCAAGTGGAAGTTTGCGACCAAGGGCGTAGTCTTCTCTTCGCCAGCAGTTGTGGGCGATACTCTCTATATTGGCAGCGCTGATCACAACCTCTACGCCATCAACAGCTTTACCGGCGCGCAGAAATGGGCTTTCAAGACTGGCAGCAGCGTCGCCTCTTCGCCCGCTGTCGCCGGCGGCATCGTCTATTTCCTCAGCTACGACGGCAATTTCTACGCCGTTGACGCTTCGACAGGCACCTTGAAATGGAAGTTCGCAACCGGTGGTGAGCGCCGCTTTACCGCCAAGCACCTGCACGGTGCGCAGCCTGCCGCCGAAACCATGCCCGACCCCTTTGATGTCTACCTCTCCTCACCCCTTGTTTCCCAGGGTGCCGTCTACTTTGGCAGTAGTGACGGCAACATTTACTCTCTCGATGCGGCCAACGGCAAGCTCAATTGGAAATTCACCACAGGAGACGTCGTTCACGCCTCACCCGTACTCTCTGTCGGCACCCTCTATATCGGGAGCTGGGATTCCTACTTCTACGCCATCGATGCATCCACGGGCAAAGAGAAGTGGCGTTTCAAGACCGGGGAGGACCCCGAGATCCACAATCAGGTCGGCATCCAGTCTTCTGCCGTGGTATCCGACGGCGTCGTCTACTTCGGCTGTCGCGACTCCAATCTCTATGCGGTCGACGCCGTCACCGGGGAGAAGAAGTGGGCCTACAACAACAAAGGATCCTGGGTGATCGCGTCTCCGGTAGTCTCGGACGGAAAGGTGTTTTTCGCTACCTCCGACTCCGGCATGTTTCGAGCGGTTGATGCCAGGACCGGCAAGGACCTCTTCTCCATCAAGTTCTCCGGCTGGCCCACGTTCTCTTCCCCAGCCATCGCCAGAGGCATGCTTTATGTCGGCTCGCATTCCGGCAAGCTCTTTGCCATCGACCTCGTCACCCAGAAGCAGGCCTGGGATTTCGCCACCGACGGAGCCCAAAAGAACGGCGCCGCCTACACCAACGCCGACGGCACTCCCAACTATGCCGCCGCCTACGCGAGCGATTTCTACGACGATATAGTCGTCGGCGTTCGCAAGCTCATGACCGTTGGCGGCATCTACTCCTCCCCGGTCCTGGCCGACGGCGTCCTTTATTTCGGCAGCACGGACGGCAACATCTACGCCATCATGTAGCGAATCCTCCCTATCGCTACTTTCGTCTTTTCTCTTACCTTGGGCCTCGCCTATAATCGCCGCCTGTTCGCGGAGCCCTGCTTGTCCGAATCGTCTGCCAATCCTGAACGCTATTCGCTTGCCGTGATAACCGATGAGGACGAGCTATTTCCTGAAATCCGCAAGCACCTCGGGGACGCATTCCGCACTTCGTTGGCTGCCAACGAGCACGAAATCAAGCAAATTCTCGAGTCGCCCGACCTGCACGCCATTCTTTTCAATCTCGACTGCATCGGCGATGGGCCCGGGGACGGCATTGACGTCCTCCAGGAAATCCGCCGCATCCGCGACGATGTCGTCATTGTCGCGATCACTCGCACCAGTTCCCGTGCCATCCCCCTCAAAGCCAGCCAGGCCGGTGCCGACGAATTCTTCCTCTATCCTCTTAATTTCGATGAGCTGAAGATTGTCCTGAATCGTGCTGTCGAGAAGCGCGCTCTTGAACTCGAAGGTCGCCGCCTGGTCCAGCAAGCCGAGTCCAAGTCCGCTTTCTTCGGCCTGATCGGCGCCAGCGAACCTATGCAGAAGATCTATCAAGCGATTGAAGCCGTCTCCCGCACCGGCGCCAGCGTCGTCCTGCGCGGCGAAAGCGGGGTCGGCAAGGAACTCGTGGCCCAGGCCATTGTCCAGTGCAGCGACCGCGCGGACCAGCCCTACGTCGCATTGAACTGTTCCGCCTTGCCGGAATCCCTCATGGAGTCCGAGCTCTTTGGCTACGAAAAGGGCGCATTCACCGGCGCCGATGCCGCCAGACCCGGGCTTATCGAAACGGCGCATGGCGGCACGGTGTTCCTCGACGAAATCACCACCCTGAATCCCAGCTTGCAGAGCAAGCTCCTCCGCGTCCTCCAGGAGCGCTCTGTCCAGCGGCTCGGCAGCCGCTCCGCCCGCAAGATCGATTTCCGCCTGATTACCGCGACCAATGAAGACCTCGAGGATTGCGTCCGCAAAGGGCGCTTCCGTGAGGACCTCTACTTCCGCATCAATGTGGTTCCGATTTCTATCCCGCCGCTTCGCCAGCGGAAGGGAGACGTGGCTCTCCTGGTCGACCACTTTCTCCGCATCTATTGCGCCGCCGCCAAGAAGCCTGTAAAAACTTTAAAGCCCGACGTGCTGGAGATCCTGGAGGACTACCGCTGGCCCGGTAACGTTCGTGAACTCGAAAACATCGTGCAGCGCCTTGTCGTGATGAACGATAGCTCCACCATCACAGCCGAGCACCTTCCCCAAAACCTCCTCTATTCCTCCACGGCCAGCCAGGAGGCTATTCTCATCCCCGAAAATGGCGTGGATTTCGACGCGGAGCTCGAGAAGATCGAGATCGCCTACCTTAACGCCGCTCTTCGCCGCACCGGAGGCAAGAAGACGGCCGCAGCAGCACTTCTTCAGGTCGATCCGCAGCGTATGAAGTATCTCTGCCGGAAGCATCGCATCGAGTAGTCGCCGCCCACCGCCCGCGGATCTCTTGAAAAAGGTCAATTTTTTACCGTCCTGAGGTTAAATTTTTACCTCCGGTGATTTTCTCACCTCCATTGCCCTTTCGGCCAGCCCATGCGATAGCGCAACTTCTTTCTTTTCAATCTTCCGCGGAATCCACAGCGCCCCTCGCTGGTTTGGCAAGTCACCTGCACTCTAGGACAGCGTCTGCGGGACTTAAAAATTTTAGCAAGGAGCGAGTGAATCCTATGTCCATCGAAAAGAAGAGCCTGATCAGCACCCTGAAGACCACCAAGAAGGCCAACGTTGCCACTTCCGAGTTGGACGCGAAGCCGACATCCGTCAGCTCCAAGAAGATGAGCGCCTTCACGAAGCGGTCGCCCAACGTTTCCGTCCGCCGCGGCACCAAGCTCAGCCGCAAAATGAGCCGCAAAACCCTTCGTAAGCCGAGCGTCGCCTAACTAGAAGGGACCACCGTTTCTCAATGAAGGGGCCGCCTCTTGCCGGGCGGCCTTTTCGCTTTGCTTGCTTTACCAGACCTTTCTTCCCCAGAAGTCTCGGATTCCCTGCCAGGCTGCTCCCAGTAGGCTTCGCCGAATCCCATACACTCGGGCCGTTCCGGTCATGCCAGGCTTCAATCTGCCGTCCGCGTTCGCGACGATGAGGTCAACGACGTAGTAGTGTGGTGCGCTCATGCCTTCCAGCTCCACTCCCCGCGCCAGTGCCTTGTCCATCTCCTGGGCCGTCACCGCCACCGAACGCACCGCAGCCACTCGTGTATCGGCAAATCCATCCACATGAATCCGTCCTGTTGCCTGCATGCCGATCTTCTTCATGTCGTACTCCGACACGTAGATTTTCGCTCGCATTGACGAAAGGTCCCCGATTTCCAGCGCCTCATCCCCTGCCTGCAAGTAGGCCCCTCGAAGATCATCTGTCCGGGCCGTTAGCACTGTCCCGGCAATCGGACTCGTCGCCGTCATGGCTCTCTTCATTTTGTCCATCTCCGACGCTTGGGCTATCAGGGATTCCTGGTCCTTCCGCGCCGAACCGTAGTCCCCGTAATGAATCGCAGCGCTTGCCGTCTTGAGCTTCGCGCGATTCAGTTCCGCCTGTGTCCGTTCGTACTCGGAATTGAGCAAAATATTCTTTACTTCCAGCAGTGCTTGCCCTGCCGCCACAACCTCGCCTTCTCGCACGTCGATATGCGTCACCGTCCCCTTGATTGGCACGCGTATCACGGCCAACCGCTCTGGCTCGAGGATGAATCGTCCGGTTACCGTTTCCCGCTTGACTGGGATGATGCACAGAAATGCGCCGGCCATCCCCGCCGCCATCAGGCGCCGCGGGGTGAACCACGCCGCAATGCGGTCTTTCTTGTCCAGGTATACCAGTTTCATGAAGTTCACCAATAACCGAATCCTCGACCGGAAGATCAGCAGCGCCACAGCGATCTCCGGCACGAATCCCCACTCCGGGCTGAAGTTCCTTACTACATTGCCCGTAAACCGCGCCACGATGTACAGCACGGTGTAGCTGTAGAGGCCCGATAAAAGTGCATACACAGCGAACCCCACCCGCCGACGCTGCGGCACATACGGCACCTCGACTGGCAATTGCCAGATGTGTCTTCTCACCCAAGCCGATACATACGCCGTCGAGTCTTCCTTCAGGTCACGGATCTGCACCAATTCGCACAGCATGTAGTACCCGTCGAGCTTCATCAACGGGTTCCAGTTCACCACGAGCGACATCAGTCCCGTCAGCATCATGATGAAGTACGCACCATCGTGCAGCAGCGTCTCCGGCGGTGTCCCCCACCAGACCGGTGTGGCGATTGAGCATAGAATCAGCTCCGACCAGATTCCCGCCATGGCGATCGTGAATCGCTGGTAGCGCGATCCCTGGACGAATCCTTCGGTCGTGTCCGTATAGAACGTCGGTGTCAGGTACACCAGCGCAAAACCCATGGCCGGTACGCGCCCTCCGTAATGCTTGCACGCGTGTGCATGCGCGAACTCGTGCACCGCCGTCACAAAAATCGTCAGCACATACATCACCGCCACGTCAGTCCAGGTCTTGTTCGAAAAACTGTAGAACGCCAGCGTGTCGTGCCCGATTTCCCGCCAGTGCACGATGGTGATGCCACCGGTAATCGCAAACGCGACGAGCGACACAACCGTGAACCACATCGAGTACACGAATCTCGTTCGCGGATAGATCCAGTCCAGGAACGGGTCAGGGTTGAATGCCGGGAATGTCACATCGGACAAATCCGCCCAACGGCTTTTTGTCTTCAGTTTCTTTCGTCGCTCTTCCGCACCCTGCTTCATCAGCAGAATGTTCTTTTCCTGCGGCGTCTTGTACCAAAATTCGTTGTTCTCTAGGTCGGCGGCAAATTCCTTGACTTCGTCGATCCCATATTCGATTCCCATCTCCCGCGAGTATTGCTCGGCGATCTCCTCGTACGATCGCCGTCCGTCGAACATTTGCGCCAGCTTCCAGTAATTGGGGGGGAACGAGTACATGCCCGCCGAACAGGGCACATAAATCCGCACCATCACCTTTCCGTCTTCGATATGTTCTTTGGCTGTTGTTCCGGGATCCAAGCGAGGCGGTCGCTCTGCTAGCTTGCGAGCCGGAATGTCGGGAAGGGCGACGTCAAGTGCGCGTGCGAGGTTCATCGATCCTTCACCGGCGCGTGTTCAGGTGGACCTCGGCAGTCATTCCTGGCCGGAATGCCCCGCGTTCTCCCACCAACTCCACTAGGACATCGAATGTCCCACTCGACGGATCAACCACCGGGCTGATTTGCTTCACTTTCGCGTTGCGCTTTTCGCCCGCCAGATCCCCTGACGTCACTTCAAGAATTTGCCCGGTCTTGACCCGCCCAAAAAATCTTTCCGGCAACGTGAATCTCACGAGCAAAGGCGCTTCGGCAGTTACCCAGAAGAGGCGGTCCCCTTTCGCTACATTCTGCCCCTCGCGCACATAACGGCGCGCGATCAATCCCTCAAACGGAGCGATCACCTTCAACTTCTCCAGTTCTAGCTCCAGCGCCAATTCTTCATGGTGCGACGTGTTCAATGTCTCCTGAACACGTTGGATGTCCCACTTGTCTGATTCTGCTTTGTAGCGCGCGTGTTCGAGCTGCTCCTGCGAGATAAGCCCCAGATCCCACAACTGCTTGGCTCGCCCGTAGTCCGCCTCCAACACCCGCGCCTCCGATTCCCAGTTTTTCAAATCCGCGGCGATACTCCGCGATTTCGCGCGGGCTGCCTCCAGGTTGGCAGTCACTTGCCGGTCATCCAGCTTGGCCAGGAGCGTCCCCGCCTTCACCCGCGCCGGCGCGTCAAAATAGATCTTCTGTACGATTCCTTCGCGTTGCGCGGTAATTTCCACTTGGTGTTCGACGATGATCGGCCCGGTAACCGCCATCAAGTCGGGACTATCTGCGGCCCTTGCATCCGGCTTTGCCGCTGCCAGTGTCGATTCCGTCGGATTGAGCGTCTTGGCCGCCGGTGAAGTGCTCTGCGCAGAGTCGCCACAGCCCGCGAATACCAGGCACATCGCCAGTCCGCACAGCAAGATCAGCCCTCGCATGCCCGCCTCCCCGCTGTTTTCACCATCCGAGCCAATACCACACCTTGGCATAAAGCCACAGCATCGGGCGCCGGAAGAACACGTATCCCGCCGGATACCATCCCACGCGAACCTTTCCTCGTCCTTCCATTCCAGCGCGAATCGCTGCATCCGTGTTCGGCACTCCTACTCGCGCGTAAAACACCGTCTCGTCATGGAACGAACTTGCTTTCGGACTCACAATCTCGACATCGCCCCGAAACGTCCGCGTCGGATAGCTGTTCAGCTTCACAACTGCCTTTTGGCCATCCTTCAATAGCCCCGCATCCACATCATCGATCGCTACGTCCACCACCGCCCGTGATATATCGACGACCTCAGCGAACATGTCTCCCTGCTCCAGTTTGCGCCCGGCAAACGTCTCCACGTGCGAGGTCGCCACAATGCCATCGATCGGCGAACGCAGCTTCGCCTTTTCCAGTAACTCCCTTGCCCGCCCGAGCTCCGCCGTCCAGTAATCCGCCTGCACACGCTCAACTCCCGCCTCCGTTCCATCGTTCGTAGCGAGCGCGTGATTCATTTTCAATACCGCCGACTCGTGTTTCGCCTGCGCTTCCGCCACCGCTGCACGCAGGTTCCACGCCTCCATCTCTCCCAACACCTGTCCCCGCTTTACCTCCTCGCCTTCATGCACGAACACCTGCCCGACCACTCCCTCCACTTCCGGTTGCACCAGCGCCCGCCGCACGGGTGCTACCACGGCGTCGCCGTCCACCCTCAATGGCAATGGACATGCCACGAAGAAGAACAATACGGCCGTGGCCGCAATGTAGGTGAGCATCCGGCGACGCTTCTCCATCGCCATGAACTTGCGTTTCCTTACCAGCACCGGTTCCAGCACCGAAATAAACGGCACTTCCTTGTACATCTGCGCATTCCGCAACGCCACTGTCGCTTGCCCCGCCAGCACCTCCAGGATCTCCATATGCGCGGAGCCCAGGAAATCCGCGTCGCTGCTTTCCATCGCCAGCATGCCCACTCGTCCCGTATCATCATTCAGCGGGCGGACATAAAAACCCCGCATCCCCGACTCCGCGAAATACTTCCGGAATTTTGCCTTCGTCTCTTCGCGGTCCGCGTCGATCTCTTCGCCGTGTTGCCGCACGTGCATCGTTCCTTCCGACAGCGAAGCCCATTGCAGGATTTCGTTCAGAGGCGCAATGTCGGGTGCGTCCACATTCACCTGCGTCAACCCCGTCACGGCGCTCAGTTTGAACCGGCCGTTCTGTTCCAATACAATCGCCGCGCGTTCGTAAGGGATGATCGCCTGGGGCGCATTCACGATCGTCTGTAGCATGCGCTCCAGGTTCAGTGTCGATGTAATCTCGTGGCTGACCGTGTTCAACGTTTCCAGCACTTCCACTTTGCGTTCCGCCATCAACAGGCTTGCGTTGTGCAGCGCCGTCGACGCCGTGTCCGCCAAGCTGCTCAAGGTGAACAGATCGTCCTCGTCAAAGGCTGTGCCGTCGGACTTGTTCGCTGCCTCGACAACACCCACCAGCGCGCTTTTATCCATGATCGCGACCGCCAGCAGAGATCGTACCGGCGCCTCCGGGCTCGCCTGGTTTCGTTCCAACAGCCGTGAGTCTTGCTCGTCGGAGATGCAAATTGGCTCGCCGTTATCGGACAGCGTTCCCGCAATTCCTTCTCCTGCGTGCAGCTTTTGCCCGTGGAACACCGTCGGATCGTCCCCGTTCTGGTGCATCAATTCCACGCTCTCGTCCGGCAAGAGCAACCAGATGTTCACTGCTTCGCACTCCAGCACCTCGGAGAACTTCGTCCCGATCAGCGGCAGCAACTCTTCCATCTCCAGAGTCGACGAGAATACTTTCTCCAAATCGTAAAGCTGGGTCAGCCGCGTGATCGAGGTCAGCGTCCCGTTCCTCTCTTCCTCATACTTCTGCGCCGCTACAAGCGCCGTTCCGGCCAGATTCGTCGCGGGAAACAGCGTCTCCAGATCGTCTTCCGTGTTCGGTTCTTCGAACGCCAGGATCTCGACGGCTCCGACCACGTCGTCCCCGTCACAGATGGGCAGGCACGCCAGTGAAACGAGCGACTTCCGGGTGTCAATGTGCCCGTAGTCTTCCCGCTTCAAGCGGTTCGCTTGCAACAACACGGGCTCGCCCGTCTCCAACACTTTTCCCAGCAATCCGGAATCTCCGGGCACGTCCGCGTCGGGTACTTGCGCATCTCCCACCACTGCTCGCGACACCCACAAATTGCTCTCGCCGTTGCTGGCTAACGTGTATACACTGACAGCAGCGTCTGGCAGCAGGCTGGCCACAAATTTCGCAAATATGCGCGCTCGCGGGATGACCTCTTGCTCCCCGAGAAGGTCGGAGGCGAGCTTGGATACGTCGAGAATCGCCTCTGGTTGTTGGTCTGCCAATGCGCTTGCTCTCTGGCCACCGACCCTGGGGGGAAGGCTACCGGCGGTATCGTTTCTTGCTTTTTGGGAGCAGATTATCTAACTTGAGCGCGCACTGTAACAAACGGCCTTCCTGGCTGTCAACGAGCGGGAATCGTTTTACCTAGACTTTGCGGAGGCGGGCAACTTGGATATCGAGACCAAAACATTGGACGGGGTTAAGCTGGTCAAGCTTAAGGGCCGTCTCAGCATGGGCCTGCCCCTCGACCGGTTCAATGCCACCCTTGCCGAACTCCTCACCCAGGGTCAGAACCGCATCGTGCTCGATTTGGAGGAAGTCCCTTCCATCGATTCCAGTGGCATCGGTATGCTCGTCCGCCATCTCACCACCGCCAAGCAGAGCGGCGGCGCCATCCGGCTGCTCAAACCATCCAAATTTACCGTGCAGACCTTAAAAATGGTGGGACTACTGAATCTCTTCACGACTTTTGACGACCCGAAAGACGCCGTCGCATCCTTCCAATAATTGCTATGCAACCACGAAATCCTGTGCTGCCTCCTTAGCCGTCGCGAAGACCGGAACCAGCTTGTCCACGCGCGTCATTTGCAGTGTGTCCCTCACGATTCCCTGCGCTCCCGCCACTCGCAGGCTTCCTCCCGCCTTTTGCAACTTCGCCTGGCACATCACAATGATCCCCACGCCGGTGCTGTCGATTCCGTCCAGCATCGAAAAATCAAAGATGATCTTCTT
>Ga0335082_10000641_pt1 | contig 36306 bp, 30 predicted proteins | sample Lox_Sample_41_FD_206718 | JGI IMG/M metagenome (GOLD analysis project Ga0335082, IMG submission 206718) | Soil microbial communities from Loxahatchee National Wildlife Refuge, Florida, United States - Lox_Sample_4.1 | ecosystem: Environmental > Terrestrial > Soil > Wetlands | place: USA... | reverse complement strand
GGACTCGACCGACACTGGCCCCATGACGCTAGTCATTCAGGGTTTGGGGACATTTAGCTATGAGCTTGCCGTACCGGCATCGGGCACCATTCGCTTCATCCAGAACGGAACCGCCGGGAGTCAGGGTTCGGGAGTCCTCCGCAAGAATTCCTCCACTACCCAGATCACCATCGCACAATTAGCGGCATTTTGGGCGTTCGGCGCAATCGGCGCCGATGCTTCGCAGAATCGCTATGCCGCCGCCGGTACGTTCCAGGCCGACAACACAGGTGCCTGGACCAACGGCGAAGAGGACACCAATGACAATGGCACGTTGGCGGCCAGCCAGTCGTTCACCGGATCGTTTGTCGCCATTGATCCTACGACCGGGCGCGGCACCGCCACCCTGACCGCCAACTCCGTCACCACGAACTACAGTTTCTATCCGGTCTCGGCCAGCGAGCTGATCATGCTGAGTGTCGATCCGGTGTCCCCTAATGCTCCGCTGGCGTTGTTCTCGCTGTTAACACGTGGTCTGAACAACTTCACGACTTCGTCCCTGAACACCACTACGGTGGCGGCGCTGCAGGGCATCGGCTCTGCCAACGGAGGTCCCGTGCCCTCCGGTCTTCTGGCCTTCGTGAAATTTGACGGCAATGGCAACATCACCGCCAGTACGGACCAGAACGTAGGCGGAACTCTCAGCACGAACAGCTACACCGGCACGTACAGCATTGCCAGCAACGGGCGAACTACGTTGACTGGTTTCGGTAGCAATACAGTTGTGTTTTATTTGTCGACCTACGTCGGGTTCACCCTCGTCACAGATTCCACCGTCACGGCCGGGACCATCGTTCCGCAAGGCGGCACATCGTTCTCGAATACTTCCATCAACGGCACCTATCTGGGGGGAACCTTGCAGGCGGTCCTTCCAACCGTAACGGTGGAAGCCGATTCCGGCGCCGCCGACGGCAATGGCAACTTGTCTCTGTTCTATGACATCAGCGGACCCGGAGGTCCGCAGCAGGGGTTGACTTCTGCCATTAGCTATAGCGTCGATTCCACCGGGCGCGCGCCGTTCACGGTCAATGGCAATACCGTGGGGATCGCCTACGTCGCAACCACAACCACCAGCGGCAACAGCACCAGCGGAAAAATCCTGGTGCTCTCGACTGATGCAAACCCTAAAATCAACGACCTGGAGAAATAGGGAGGTGCGCGCGTTCAGGTCGGTGCGGGCGTGGGGCGCATACGCGTAAGCGTAAGGTATAATCCGCCCGTCACTCGGAGGACCAGGAGACATGGGCGGCTGGGTGCTCCGTCCCTTCGCTGGAGCCGCGAAGGGCTGGGGAAAACGCTGGTTGGTGGTACTAGCCGTGGCTGCGATTGTTGCTGTGCTGGGCGCCTTCAGGGTGCATCGCGCGTTCGCGCCGGCAGTACTTCTGGTTGACTCCGCACCGTCCGCACTGCCCGCCGACGGATTTTCCTCCATCGAATTCAAGCTGCACTCGTCAACTGGACGTGACCTGCGGGGGTTGCAGGTCACGGTGGACGAGCCGCACCGCGTTGCCGTGGATTCTGTCGTAGTACGCGGAGAATCGGCAGTGGTTTCGCTGCGTATTGGCGTGCTGCCCGGCAAGACCAAGCTCCAGTTCGTGGCGCCCGGCTTCGATCCCAGGCAGCTAACGCTTTACACCACGCTCGATGTGTCCGACAGTGTGGGAGACGGAACGCCTGACTTCCTGCGCCTGCACGATGCTGCGGACCGGGGCGCTTTTCGCCGCTGGTTTACGCTGCTGGCCGAAGCCGAGTATTACCGCGGCGGGACGCCGGGCGAGATCGAGGATTGCGCGGCGCTGCTGCGGTATGCGTATCGCGAGGCGCTACGGCAACATGATTCCGTTTGGGCCAAGGCTGCGACTTTGCCCACCGCACCATGGGCGGGCGAAATTCGGCAGTATCAGTATCCCTATACGCGGCTGGGCGCGGGACTATTTCGCATCCGCGAGGGGAGCTTCACGGCAGATGACCTGAAGAACGGCGCGTTCGCCCAGTTTGCTGACGCCAAGACCCTGTGGCATTACAACTCCTACTCTGTGGCACGCGATATAAGTCGGGCTCTCCCTGGCGACCTGCTGTTCTTTCGTCAAGAAGGGCAGCAGCATCCGTTTCATGCCATGATTTTTGTTGGACCCAGCCAGTTCGAATCGGGCCATGAGCCGCTGGTGGTTTACCACACCGGCGCCATCGGCAAGTCACCCGGAGAGATTCGACGTCCCACGCTCACACAACTGATGACTTTCCCTGATCCGCGCTGGCGACCGGTGGCGTCCAATCCCAGTTTTCTCGGGGTCTATCGCTGGAACATCCTGCGGGGAGCCGAATGAATCGAGGGTTGAGCGCCGCCGTCGTTCTCGCTCTGATGCTGCCTCTGGTGTACCCGCTGCAGGCGGAGAACGCTCAGCCCTACTTCTCCGTTACCAGCGAACGCACTTACCTGCCGGGCGAAAAAATCGAGATCGGGGTGTACAGCAACCACGTCACCGCGCTGGAATTCCGGGTGTATCGGGTGAACGAAGCGGGAAAATTCTTCAGCCAGTTGCAGGACATGCACAGCTTCGGCGGGCAGGCACCGCGGTTGCCGCTTCAGCAGAGAACGTGGCTGGAGCGCTTTCACGCGTGGAAGCACCGCATGTGGGTGTGGATCCGCGATTTTGTGCGCGCGCAGTTCTCGCCCGACTCGCGTCACCGGATTCGACTGTGGCGCATGGGGGAAAGCGCGCCGAATAAGAAGGGCCCGCAGGCGAACGAATACGCACAGGTGCCAGTGCTGAACCAGCAGCAACTGGTCTCCACCTGGAAGTGGATGGCGCCGCCCGGAGATCGCTGGGAGAGCCAGCGGGTCACCGTGCCGGTGAGCGACAAGGGCGTCTATCTGTTGGAGGCCACCAATGGCACGCTGCGCGCCTACACCATCGTGGTCGTCACTGACATTGCGATCATCAGCAAGGCCGCACCCGGACGCCTGCTGTGCTACGTGGTCGATCGCACCACCGGGAATCCCATTGCCGGCGCCGCCACCAGGGTGTGGATCGAGCAGCAGGAGATCGCCAGCAAGGCGACCGACCAGAACGGACTGCTGGACCTAACGATCACGCAGGCGAAGCCGGAGAACGTCGCGGTGCTGGCGACCTACCAGGACGAGGTTGCCGTCAACGCGCCGGGCGCGTGGAACATGGGAGCGGAGTCGCGCAACCTGAGGGGCTATACGTACACGGACCGCCCGGTGTATCGGCCGGGCGACACGGTGCACTTCAAGACCATCGTACGCACGGAGACGCCCAGCGGCTACGTCATTCCCAAAGACCGCGAGCTACGGCTCGAATTGCGCGATCCGCGGACGTACCAGCCCATCTGGCAGCAAACCGTCACGCTCTCCGATCTGGGCACCGGACACTGGGACTACCCGATTCCCGCCGACGCCAACCTCGGCTTTTACTACCTCAACATGCAGTCGGGTGAACGCTACGTCGAGGGCGTCCGCTTCTCGGTACAGGACTACAAGAAGCCCGAATACGCGGTGAAGGTCACGGCGCAGACACTGCGCGTGCTGCAGGGCCAGCCCATCAAGGCAACGATCGACGCGCGCTACTACTTCGGCGAGCCTGTAGCAAATGCCAGAGTCAAGTGGGTGGTGCACACCTCGACGTACTGGCCGTTCGGACGATATGAGTCGGACTCTGATAATAGCGACGATGGCTACGACGGGGGCGAGAGCGAGCCGGGAGAAGCGGACACTTTCGGCACCGAACAGGAGAGCGAGCAGAGCGGCCTGCTGGATGCCGATGGCAAGCTACAAATAACAATTCCGACGCGGGTCAACCCGAAGAAGCAGGACGTGACGTATCGCATTGAGGCGCGTGTCACCGACGAAGGTAACCGGGAGATTTCCGGTCATGGATTTGCGCTCGCGACCTACGGGAGCTTCTATCTCACCGCAGAACCGAACTCGTATGTTTACAGCAAGGGCGGCACGGCGATCATCAAAGTGGTCGCGCAGGACTACGACAAGAAGCCTGTGGCCACGGCTTTCCGCGCCGAGTTGAGCCGCTGGAACTGGCAGAAGCGCACCGGCGAGATGATATCGACGACGCAAGGCCAGACGGGCTCTGACGGCAAGGGTCAGGTGCAGTTCACGATTCCCGACGCGGGCGAATTTCGCGTCCGCATTTCCGCCATGTCGGTACAGAACCGCGAAGTCGAGGACACCGCTTACCTCTGGGCGCCCGGTATCAGCCCCTTGTGGGCGGGCACGCAGCAGGAGCGCATTCAGTTGGTGGCCGACAAGAAGTCTTACGCGCCGGGCGAGATCGCGCACGTGCTCATCGTGACCGGCAAGGAGCCGGTAAGTGTCCTGGTGACGGGGGAGGGCAATGGGCTCTACTCTTGGCAGGTGGTGAAGAGCGCGGGCGGAAGCGTTACGGTGGACGTCCCCGTCGAGCCGGAGTTCGCGCCGAATTTCTATGTAACAGCAGCATTCATTCGCGACAACAAGTTCTACTCCGGCAGCAAGAGCCTGAAGGTGCCGCCTACGCAGCACGAACTGAATGTAGAGCTGAAGCCGTCGAAGCCGCAATATCAACCCGGTCAGGCGGGCGCCTACACGGTCAAGGCCACCGACTCGGCCGGCAAACCGGTTGCAGGCGCCGACTTCAGCCTGGGCGTGGTGGATGAAGCGATTTACGCTATTCAGCCCGAGACGGTGGGCGGCATTCTGTCGGCGTTCTATGGGACGGTGTACAGCAAGGTCTCGACTGACAGCTCGCTGAGCTACTACTTCAGCGGGCAGGCGGGCAAACGCGCTTTGCCGCTGGCCAACGTGGGGCCGTCGCGCGGGCTGGCGCAACTCAAACCCGAGCGCCTGGTGCAGCCCAAGATTCGCAAGGCTTTCCCCGACACAGCGTACTGGGTGGCCGATGTCCGCACTGACAGCAGTGGACAGGCCACGGTGAAGTTCGAGTATCCCGACGCCATCACGTCGTGGCGCGCGACGACGCGCGGCGTGACGCAGGACACGAAAGTCGGGAGCGCCGTGGAAAACACCATCGTACGCAAGAACCTGATGGTGCGGCTGGTGGCGCCGCGCTTTTTCCGCCGCGGCGATGAGATCGTGCTCTCGACCATCGTGCAGAATTACCTTCCCGAGCAGAAGACGGCGCGCGTATCGATGGAGTTCACCGGCCTGCAGGTGATGGATGGCGCAATGCGTGACGTGCCCGTGCCCAGCCGCGGCACCGTCAAGGTCGATTATCGCGTTCGCGTGCTGGATGTAGATGCAGCGAAGGTCCTGGGCAAAGCGCTCACCGACGTGGAAAGCGACGCCATGGAACTCACGCTGCCGGTTGTCCCCTTCGGCGTGCAGTTTGCAGTGGCGAAGTCGGGCTCGATCAATGGAAGTAGCAGCACCAGTGAGCAGGTTGTGTTCCCGACCGGCATCGAACCCAACACGGGCAGGCTGACGATGGAAGTGACGCCGTCGATTGCGGGGACGATCTTCGGCGCGCTCGACTTCCTCACCTCGTATCCTTACGGATGCACCGAGCAGACCATGTCGAGCTTCCTGCCCGATGTGCTGGTGGCCGACGCCGTTAAGAAGCTGGACGTGGGGACGAACATCAATCCGCAGACCCTCAACAAGCAAGTGCAAGCCGGGCTTGACCGCCTCTACCAGTATCAGCATCCCGACGGCGGCTGGGGGTGGTGGCAGACGGATGACTCGCAGCCCTTCATGACCGCGTATGTGCTAGCGGGACTGGTGCAGGCGAAGGCGGCGGGCTATGAGGTCGAGGATGCCCGTATCTATCGCGCCCGCAAGTGGCTGCTGCCGGAGTTCAATCGCTCAACGGCGGTGAAGACCGACCTCCGCGCCTACATGGCGTATGCACTGGTGCTGAGCGGCAGCGATTCCGATACAGCTATTGTTGACTCCGTCTGGAACCAGCGGGCCACCCTGACGTCGTACGGCAAGGCGCTGCTCGGGCTCGCGACCATGCAGATCAACGACCCGCGCGCGAATGACCTGGCAAAGCAACTTGCCTCCGACGCCAAGCAGGACGAGTCACAAGCCTGGTGGCCCACCGACACCAACAACCTGATGGACTTCTACGGCGACACCACTCCGCAGGCCACCGCTTATGCGCTGAAGCTGCTGGACCGAGTCGATCCGCAGAGCCCGCTGCTGCCCAAGGCTGCACTGTGGCTGGTCAGCCATCGCGGTCAAGGCTATTACTGGGATTCGACGCAGCAGACGGCGATGGTCATCTACGGTCTGACCGACTACCTGCAGCGCACGCAGGAGCTGAAACCTAACTTCAGCGTCGATGTGCAGGTAAATGGCAAGACGGTTGCGACCAAGAAGTTCGGCGCCGCCGATGCCACCGCCCCGCCCGCAATGGTCACGTTGGCTGAAGCGCAGCTTGCGCAGGGAGCCAACCAGATTCGGCTGGTGAAATCGGGGGCAGGGCGTCTCTACTGGTCGGCGCGGGGTGAGTACTACTCGAGCCAGCCCAACGCCGTGAACACGGGATCGTTCCAGCTCAGCACAGTACGCGCGTACTATAGACTCACTCCACGCCAGGCCGGCGATAAGCTGGTCTATCACCTCGACCCGCTCTCCGGGCCGGTGCAGGTGGGCGATACGCTGGCGGTGCGCATCACCGTCGGCGGCAGCGATTGGCGCTACCTGATGATCGAGGACCCGATACCATCCGGCACCGAGTCCATCGCACGCGACGACTTGTATCAGCTGGACGAGAAGCCGGACTGGTGGCGACGCCCGTGGGCGTATCGCGAGTTGCGCGATGATCGCACTACCTTCTTCAACTACTGGTTCCCGCGCGGACAAGCTGAGTACACCTACCTGCTCAAGGTGGTGAACCCCGGAGTGTTCCGCGTGAGCCCCACGCGGGTGGAGCCGATGTACCAACCGCAGTACCTACCCACCAGCGATGCCCTCACGGTGACGGTGAAATGACGATGACAACGCCTCCTGCAAACCGGACCGGGATCGCGAAACTCTGGCTGTTGAATTTTGTAGCTAACGCTGTTCTGCTGGCGGTGTGGTACTTCTGGCTGCTGATTCCCGACGCCCACATCTGGCAGGTAGCGGGCTCGGCGGTGATCGCGGTGGTGACGGTGGCATTGGTGCTGTGGTTGCGCTCGGGAACCCTGGCCTGGTTCCGCGTCAACGTGTTTCGCGAGGAAGGAACTATCTGGCCGGCGTATCGTCATTCCCTTCGCCACGTTCCGGCGTTGGGTATCTGGGTGCTGGTCTTCGTGCTGCTGGGGTGGATGGTGTGGAGTCTGCGCGACTACGTGCCGCAATTTGCGGTGTGGATACGGCAAAAGCTCGGTGCAGGGCCGCCGCCGCGCAACATCCTGAATGACCTGAACTGGCTGCTGCTGGTGATTGTGGGATTCGTCATGCCGGGATTGTGGGTGCCGATCGCCACGACCGTCTCGACCGTGGGCTTCCGGCCTGAACACATTGTTCTCTCGCGCCGCGTTTGGAAGAAGCCGCTTTACTGGCTGTGGTTCTGCCTGCTGCTTGGGTTCGGGATATACATCCCGTACAGACTGGTGTGGTGGATCCCCGATCTGCAAACCCTTCGCCAGCAGGTGTGGAGCATGGGGGCACGATTCCTACTGGCGTACGCAATTGCGGTCACTGCGTTCATCGCGGTGGTGTGGATGACGGCAGTACACACGGATCGAGAAGATCCGGTCGTGCTTTGAGTCGCAACGGATGACTGGTCACGGCGTTTTGGGCAGCCCTTCCTGCAACCACTGGATCACAGTTCTCTTCCCTCTTTCTGCGACGAGTTGCGCCACCCGCGTTTGCGCTTCGGCATAGGCCTGGCGCATCGCCTGCTCGCTGGCTGGGTTGCGCAAGGCCTTGTCTACTGCAGTGAGATCGGCAATCGACCCGTTCACATCTCCGGCTTTATTGGGCTGCGCCAGAAACAGCACCAGCCCCTCGCGAAACCACAGCGGGGTGCCCGGTTTGGCACGTGACTCCACCAGCATATGCAGCAACTCGTGGCGCAGCGTGCTCTCCAGCGTGCCGGCGTCGCGCAGCACATCGGAGGGCTGCAAGCGGATGGTGTCTCCGCGGGTTGAGGCCGCCACCCACCCCGGTTCGCCGGTGGCGTCGCGAAAGGCTGCCACGGTCGCATAGACCTTGATTTTGGCCGCGCCGCTGTATAGCAGGCCGGTGCTCTCCTCAGCCTCGTGCATCATGCTCGTTGCCAGCGGCAGCAGCTTGCGGTCGCGGTCGGGACGCGTGGTAAACAGCACTACGTCCTCATTGGCCAACTGTTGCCACTGCGTCCCCTGCGCACTCACGGCCACGCGCGTGCCCGGGTAGTAGAAGCTAAGGATCTCGCGGTAGGAGTGTCCTTCTTCACCCATCACCTCAGCGCCCACTTGGCACAAACCCACGCCATGACCCGAGCCGCGCCCGTGAAACACGATTCGGTCGCCTTCGACGCGCACCTCGTACCAGTTGCTCTTGAGGCGGTCCCAGCCGAGGTTGCGCCCGATGGCCAGGCGAAACGTCAGCCCGGGCACGGTTATTGTGCTGCTGCCAGTGACCTTCAGAAACTCCACCCGGCCACTGGAGGTGCGCTGCACCACAGCGACGGAGCGCAGCCGTCCCGTCACATTCACGCCCTCGGCTGCCAGGGCGCGCTGCAGCTCCCGCCAGTTGACCTCGCTGCGCCACTGGTTGTTTCCGCTGCGCACGCAGTAGGCGTCGGAGTGCTGCTGGAGATACGGTGCGCGTTGCTCGTCATTACCGAGAATGTAGCGGCCGTCTTCGGTCATCCCGCCGCAGTTGGCATGATAGTAGGTCGCCGCAGGCTCGCCGTCGTACCACAGTACCTCGCCGGCGGTGGCTTCTACGAGGTTACGCAGCCGCGGAGTCACGTCGGCCAGCCGAAGGTTCTGGCAGTGCGTAGAGTCACAGAAGTCGAAACCATCCACTGCATGGCGAGCGCCGAAGTGCAAGGCATAGGTTCGCGCGGTTACCGCCATCGCTTTCAGGGTTTCGTCCGATTTGAAATTGCCCGTCTCGCCCGCGAGAACGCCGGCAATGTACTCCTCCATTGGCATCGTGGCCGTCACCAGCAACTTTCCCGCGCTGGCGCGCACGGCGATTGGGAAGTCCGCCTGGAGAGGAGTCGCATTCGCAGTGACGATTTGATACTTGCCTGCGATGCGAAGTTCCTGCGCCGTCGACTTGTCCCCTTCGATCACTACCCGCGAACCAGACGCGCGGATTGTCGCCAGACCGAGAGGTGTCGCAGCGCAGCCCGCACACCGGCGCATCGCGGCCTGTCCAGCATCCGCCTTGAGCTTCAACTCTGTCGGGGGACGTACATACCACAGCCGGACGCGAACGGTCTTGGGAAATCCGGTTGGCGCTGTGCCGGACTGCGGCTGCGCTCCGCCGCCAATCACTGCCAGGAGCAATGCGGCCAAGGCAATGGGCAATCGCTTCAATGTCCCACTCCGTCAGACCGGCTTCTGCTTCGACTGGCAAAGTAGCCGGCGAATATCTGGCGCGCAGCGCTAGCGGCATCTGTGGGCCCGTGTCCTTTCTCCAGAAACACGACCAGCGCGATCTCCGGCTTGCCGGCCGGAGCATAGCCCGCGAACCAACCGTGCCGCCAGCTTCCTTCCTCTACCAGCGATGTGCCGGTCTTGCCGGCGACCTTCAGCGCCGCATCGGGCTGAGCGAAATGTCCCATTCCGTAGGACACCGAGCCTTCAAGACCTTCAAACAACGGCGCTAGTTCCGCATCGTGCTCTTGTGAAAGAAGCGCTAGATTGCGGTAGCCCCGCAACAGCTCCAAAGGAGTGACACGTACGCCCCACTCGCCAATTGCCTCGAGTTGCAGCTCGGCCTGTGTGCCCGCCAGCGCAACGCTGCCCATCGCTTCATTCTGTGACAGTCCGCTTGGGGCGGCAAAGCCATACTGGCGTAGACCATTCTGCAACTCGGCCGGTGTCAGCCGCAGTGCCACGGTGGTGAAATAGGAGTTGCAGGAGTAAGCCAGCGCCGTGTCGGGATCGATCGGCTGCTTGATGTCAGGATGCGTGCAGTCCAGCTTGTGCCCGCCGATCGTAAGCGGACGCTTGCACATCAGCGCTGTATGCCCATTGACCTTGCCCGCCTGCAGCAGCGCCAGCAGCGTGAAAGGCTTGATGCTCGATCCCGGTAAGGCCACGCGCTGCGCCGCCACGTCGAGCTGATAAGCCGCGAGAATCTTGCCGGTTGCAACGCCGAGCACCACCGCCGTGCCGCGCCGGCGCGCCATGGCCCGCGTGACCGCCGGCTGCAACATCTGGCCATCTGCAGGCCGGTCTTGCGGCCAGGATAAGTCCCACAACGTCAGACATACCGCAATGCAAACCACCACCCGCATAGTCCGCCAACGCGTGCGGCTCCCTATGGCCCGCGAATATCTATGGAAACTACCCAGCACCGTTTATCCGTGGCATCGGTGTAAGTCTGCAGCTTTCCTCCCTACTGCACGACCAGCACCATCTTCCCTAACGCGCCTGACGGCTTCATGATGGCTTCGTGGGCGCTTGCAGCCTCGGCCAGTGAAAACTTCTGTCCAATCACCGGGTTTAGCGTGCCGTTTTCGATTCCTTTGCACAGTGCCGCATGTATCTCGCGCAGCTCCTGCTCCGAAACGGCCAACAGCGTCATGCCGCGAATGTCGGCCTCGCGCGCCATCGTGTCGCGCGGATTGATCTCGATGGTGCCACGGCTGCCCACCACGACAACCCGCCCCTTCATGGCCAGCAGCGACAGGTCATTCGCCAGGTTCTTATTGGCCAACATTTCTATAATCAGGTCGAAGCCACGCTCGCCGGTTAACTTCATCAGGTCGCCGAGATAGCCCGGGACGGAGTGGTTTACGGCATGGTTAGCGCCCTGCTCCTTGACATGGTGCAGTCCGGTGTCAGTGCCTGCTGTGCCCATAACCAGTAGCTTGTCTGCGCGCGCCAACTGTACCGCCGCGGTGCCGACGCCGCCGCTGGCGCCGTGGATCAGCACTGTCTCGCCGGGTTTGGCACCGCCACGCTGGAAAAGCGCACGGTAGGCCGTGCCGTAGGGTATGCCGATGGCTGCGCCCTGCTCGAAGCTCACGTTGCCGGGCAGCGGATGTACCTGCGTCCCGGCGCATAGCGTCTGCTCCGCGTAAGTGCCGCTCAATGATCCAGCGGTGTACACGCGGTCGCCGGTCTTCACGCTGCTCACGCCCTCTCCAATTGCCGTAAGCACGCCCGCGGCATCGGAGCCCGGCGTGTAAGGAAGTGCGGGCTTGATCGCATAGGTGCCGGTGCGCACGTAGGCCTCCACCGGATTGACACCCACGGCGCGCACCTGCACCACGACCTGGCCCGGTCCCGGCTTGAGATCGGGAACATCCTCCAGCTTTAACGCCTCCGGCCCACCAAACTCATGCACTCGAATTGCTTTCATGATCGCCTCCTGCACATTGCTACTCGAGTAACTCACCATCTTATGCCACGGGGCGTAGCCTGCGGGAGGGCGGACGAGTGTTTGCAAGGAGGCGGTTCAGACCGGGGTTCAATCCATTCGCGTGCCCGGCCCACGGAGTAGTGGCCGAGCCACGAGCAAAGTCCCGGGACCCGCGTTTGCGGTTTCGCGGGTAGCCCGGGCACCAGTTGCCGGAAAACGAGGCGCGCCCGCTACTTCGTGGCTGCCATCATCTCCCGGATCTTCGCCATTTCCTCCCGATTGGGGCCGTATGGCGCGGGCGCGACTCCTCCCGCCAAGCGGCACAATACTGACAGTTGCCCGCGATGATGGATCTGATGATGCAACAGCATCGACCACAAAATCTGCCGGGTCGAAACCGGCGTACCAGTGAAGAACATTAGCTGCCTTTCGAGGTCGGCCGCCGACAACTTCTTGACGCGTTGCACTGCATCGGCGTGAACCCGTTCGAAGCCTGGCGCAAGTTCCCCGACCGTCTTTGGTCGCTCCATTCCCGGCGGCCTCACACCCATCTCGAACACGCCGCGCTCGATGCCGTAAGTCATGTACGCGTCGGTTTCCGCCAAATGCCAGCCCAGTTCTCCCAGCGACCGGCCGCCCGCATCGGGGCGGAAGTCATACTGTCCCTCCGGCAACGACCGAAGCATGGCCACGGTCTTCTTGGCTTCGTCATCCCAGGTGTTAAGAAATGTCTGCAATTCGTTGGACATCCGCTATCTCCTCTCGCCCCAGGTCTGCACCCGGATGGCGTTCTGTGAATTTGTAAATCCGCTAGTTCGGGGCCCTAAACCTTCGCGCACCCGGCCCTACATCAATTGTTGGACGTAGGCCTCTGTTCCACCGCGTCGTCTTGCCTTCCGGGCACAATCTGTTCGATCACAGTGTTTCGGCACGCATGCAGGATCTCCGCCGACAGCTCACCATCATTCACCGCCCGCGCCAGCATCAGGCCGCCTAAGCATAGCGACATGGTGGCAATAGCGCGCTCGCGGTCCGGAGACTGCGCGTCGAAGTGTCCCGCGATGTTGTCAAGCACCCGCCGCAGGTGATGCTCAAAGACCTCGCGCGGCTGTCCCCCAATCCTCGCCACATCCGCCGCCAGTGCCGGCATGGGGCATCCCTTCTCGACCGCATCGCGATGCTCGGCGCTGACGTAGAACGACACAAACGCGCGCACCCAATCACGGCCGTGCAAGGTATTTAACGGTTCCGGCCGGTCATTCCCGGCGTTGCAGAAGACCGCATCTAACGTTGCGGCCAGCAGTTCTTCCTTGGAGCGAAAGTGCGCGTAGAACGCGCCCGCCGTCAGGTCAGCGGACTTCATGACCGCATCAACACCCGTCGCGGCATAGCCCTGCTTGCGAAAGAGCCGTCCGGCCTCTCGCAGAATCCGCTGACTGGACTGCCGCTTGTGTTCGGCAGGGTAACGCATGCGACGGATAATATTACGACCGTAATGCTATGTCAATGGAGCATCCATGACCGAGAAGCTGTATTTGTCCGTGCGTGATTTGCCCCACGAAGGTGTGAACTTCTGCGACTCGGCATCTCTAATGAAGTCAACCGCTCAATATAATATGTTTATTTTCAAGCGCTTACAACACAACCACCTTGGCAACCCACATGCACTCTCTCAGCGTCAGCGCGGCACTGCGTCCGATAGGGTATCGCGCCAAATCTTCCCCCAACATGGCCACATCGCTGCTGGAACCCGTCGCCGCCGACCCACCCGCATCCGGGTATCCGGCCTCCGCTCGTCTTAGGACGTCATTCCGTGAGCGTGATGGCATCGCGTTGCTGGTTTCGAACACGGTGGGCGTCGGAATCTTCACAACCCCGGCGCTGATTGCCTCGCTAGTACCGGATCCCCGGGCGGTGCTCGCGCTCTGGATCATCGGGGGCTGTCTGGCGCTGGCGGGAGCTGCATCATACTCCCGGTTAGCTGCACTGTGGCCATCAGCGGGTGGCGAATATGTCTACCTTTCGCGGACCTACGGCCCCGCGGCCGGGTTCCTCTCCGGCTGGACATCGCTCATCGCGGGATTTTCCGGGAGCGTGGCCGCGAGCGCAGTCGCCGTGGTGTTGTATGCAGGACAATACTTCCCCGCCCTCGCCTCCGCCCGCACTCTGGCTTCGCTCGACTTCTTTGGCCATTCGTACAAGCTGACCCCCGGCACGCTGGCCGCTGTTTGCATCATCCTTCTATTCGCGTTACTTCACATGGTCAGCCTCTCGGCGGGCAGGTTCACCCAGAACGCGCTCGCCTTGCTAATCGTCGCGATGTTTGTCGCGTTCGCTGGATTCGGATTCACGATCGGGCACGGCTCGTGGTCGAACCTCCAGCCTCACCCCGTGCCCCTCAGCGCAATGAATTGGCTACTGGCCCTGATTCCCGTCATGTTCACCTACAGCGGATGGAACGCCGCCGCCTACGTGGCGGAAGAGATCCACGAGAACCGCCACACGATGCGACCACTACTGCTGCTCGGGACCTTCACCGTTATGGTGATGTACGTCGTGATGAACGCTCTCTATCTCTACGCCATCCCCATCGGAGAGATGCGGGATGCGGCCAACGTGGGTGAGGTGGCTGCGCGAACTTTATTTGGCGCGGGTTCGAATTTCATCACTGCGGCACTCATCGTGGCCTTATTGGGCGCCATTAGCGCGATGACTGTTGCCGGCCCGCGTGTCTATTTCGCGATGGCCCGCGATGGGGCGTTTCTTCCCGCCTTCGCCCGCACCAGTCGGCGCTTCGGAACTCCGGCACTGGCCATCGCGCTGCAATCGCTTTGGAGCATCGTGCTCGTCCTGGTCGGAGGATTCGACCAGATCCTCATGTACACCGGCTTCGCCATCGTGCTTTCATCCGGAGCGGCCGTGGCTGGCCTCTTTGTGGTTCGCCGTCGTGGTGCCGGTTCCGGCGCCCTCAGCACGACCAAGCTTGTGGCTCCCGCGGTCTTCGTTCTGGCCAGTACCGCCATGGTGATCAACACTGTGCTGGACGATCCTACCCTTGCGCTCCTGGGCGTGCTGCTCATCGCGGTAGGCTACCCCCTGCATGTCTGGTGCCGCCGCAGAACCTTTGCTGCTGCCGTAATCCCTTGCGAAAACACAACCACCTTGGCGTTGCCGGACGAGCTCTAACCGGCCAATGACAGCAGGCTTTCTCACTGGCTGGTCTTCACCTCTGTCGCCTTGCCGTTCTCGTAAGTGACCTTCACGGAATGTCCGCCGTTGGGGTAGTTCACGATCCTGGGATTGGTTGTTCCCAGCCCTTCCGGAATCCCCACGCCAATGGCGAAAGACGCCTGCAACTCACTCATGCCCGCCTTCACTTGGTGCTGGTCGATCGCCTCCCATACGTCGGCAGGCCAATGCTTGTAAAGGTCATGCGGGTCTTGAATAAACAGCATCTCGTCGGAATAGATGTGGTATGTGCCGTTGTCGGCGTCTCCAATGGAGAACGCGTAGCGCTTGCCGTCTTTCTCGAAAACCGCCATGACTTGCCGGCCTGCGACGCCCGGGGCTCCCTGGACGATCACGTCCTTGATCTCCAACCGTTCGATCGGGCCGAGCATCCCGGCTGCATGCCGCGTATCGACTGGCGGGCCATAGGCCATGTAAAAGTAACGGTATCCCTCTCGCACCCAGACCGGCTGCAGCATCAACTCCTTCGCGTCTTTCAGGTCCTGCGGATGCAGCTTCTTCGGTACGACATAGGCGTCGGCATCGAGCGCGGTTTCTTTCTTTGGCGGTTGCACCAGCACCACTCGGCGTCCGTTCATGTTGTAGTAAAACCAGACTCCGGCGACTATGAGCGCTACCAGAAGAGTGGCCTGCAAGATCTGCGATGTTTTCGACATGGCTCTCTCAGTACCTGACGGATACTCCTCCGGATTTCCTGCAAGGAAGACCCCGTGGGCACTTCACCTTTGAGCACCACCTGTCCCAAACCCGCTACAATCGTATCTAAGAGGATGGAATGCCCATAACCCAGGAAGAAGTAATGATGGCTCTCAAAGAGTGCTACGACCCCGAGATTCCGGTCAACATTGTCGACCTCGGACTCGTCTACGAAGTGCGCGTGATGCCCACCGAAGTGCCCGGCGCACAGGGCGACAATATTGCGGTCGAGATGACCCTCACCGCGCCGGGTTGCCCTTCGTCCGGATTCATCACCGACCAGGTGAAACAGCGCCTGTTGCGCCTGCCGGGGGTCAGCGACGCAAAGGTCGAGCTGGTGTGGTATCCGCAGTGGACGCCCGAACGCCTCAGCGCCGAGGCCCGCAAGCAACTGGGCATCGACTGAAACCCGGGAGCGGCCTCAAATCACTGGCATCACCAAGTGTACTTCTGCGTCGGTTCCTCCTTCGCCGCGTCGTCCCAGATTCTCTGTTTCCAGTCCTTCGCGTCACCGTTCTTCGGACCATTCGCATCAGCCGCAGCAAGCACGAGTGCCCGATAAGCTCCCAGCCACGGCAGCTTCAGCAGCGACGCATCCGGCGTCTCTGCCTGTCGCACTACCGCCAACTGCAACTCCTTCCACTCAGCGGGAGCCGACGTCCCTGAACGCAAATACTGCAGCGCCTCCAGTCCCGCGCTTCCCAGCTTCTGCAGTTGCAATACGCGGCTGCTGGCATTGAGCAGTATCGGGGCTTTCGCCGCCATCGCAGCAAATTCCGGGCCTATGTCGCGCCACTGCTGAAACGTCTTCGTCAACTCCTCAGACCCCGTAGCAAATTTCGGAGCGTCGTTGAGCAACTCGTCCACTAGTGCCGCGAACTGACGCCGGTAGGGAGGATCAGGCACCACCGCATCCACCAGCTTCACCAGCGGAATGAGCTGTGTGCTCGGTGTACCATGATGGTTCAGCTGCTCACGTGTACCCACACCCTCGGGCGACGCGATTTTGCCCAGAATCCCCAACGCACCTAGGTCCTCGGTGCCGGAAATCTGGCGCAGCATGCGATCCGTACTCGAAAGATGCTGCAGTCCGTCCTGCTCCAGCCACACGCTTACGATGTCGAGCCGCCGGTACATGTCCACCACGTTGTTCACGTCGCGCGGCGACCAGAAGCGCTCCGCCACCGCTGCGGTACGCGGCCAGATGCGACTATCGATATTGGCCTGCGACACGAACTCGCCCCACATGCATACCTCGCCTCCTACAATGTGGGATGCCTGCTCCTTTGTCAGGTTTGCGTCTGCGGGCAGCGGGTCGGAGAGATAGTGATATTCCGCCGGGCCCATGTGATCCAGGTAGTAGGTGGTTGACCAGATGGCGTTGTAACCCTCGCGCGCCGCCTGGTCCAGCGACTTGTAGCCCCGCCACGACTGCACCACCGCTTCTTTGGGCAGGTCGGGAGTCAACACCTCGTCCCAACCCACCAACTTCTTGCCGTACTTCTGCACGATCTGCAGCACCCGCCGGTTGAAGTACGTCTGCAGCTCGGCCGTAGTGTGGTAGCCGTGTTCCTTCATGAATTCCTGGATTTGCGGGTTAGCCCGCCACTGCTTGCCGTTGTTCTCATCCCCGCCGATGTGGAAGTACTCATCGGGAAACAGCGCCGCCATCTCGCCGATAAACCCGTCGAGAAACTGGTAGGTCTCCTCCCGCGTCGGGTCCATGGTGGGGTCGAAGACGCCCCATCGCATCTCAATCTCGTAAGGCCCCGGAGCACTGGCCAGCTCCGGGTAGCCCACCATCCATGCCGTCGTGTGTCCCGGCATGTCGAACTCGGGAACCAATCGCACGCCTCGGTCAGCGGCGTACGCGATCACGTCGCGCACCTGGTCTTGCGTGTAGTACAGGCCACCCGATCCCATCTCCTGCAACTTGGGATACTTCTTGCTCTCGATGCGGAAGCCCTGGTCGTCGCTGAGGTGCCAGTGAAAGACGTTCATTTTCACCGCTGCCATGGCGTCAATGTTGCGCTTGATAACGTCCACCGGCTCAAAGTGCCGCCCCACATCAATCATTAGCCCACGCCATGGAAAGCGCGGGGCGTCTTGAATGTCCGCGAGTGGGAAGAAGTAGCCATCGGCATCGCCGGTGACGAGCTGCGAGAAGGTCTCCATGCCCCACATGGCGCCCACTACGGTGTCGGCGGTCAGCGTTGCATGCTCGCCCGTGATCTGCAGAGCGTAAGACTCGTCCTCCCCGGACTTCGGGTAAGCTGCTCCGGCTTCCTTGACGGCAACCGTCAGTGTCGCCGTGGCGCCGCTCGGCGCTACACCCAGCGGTAACACCAGTCCCGCGCGCCGCCTCAGCCGATGCTGCAAGCGTACGATTGCCCGCTCCAGCCGGTCATCGGTGTAGCCGGTGGCCGCCACGGTGAACGACGTATCCAGCTTCAGCTTGCCCGGCAGCACCTTCACCGAGCTGGGTAGTGGCATGACGGTGACGGAGACGCTCCCATTCGTACCCGTTTGGGTACCGGCAAAAACGAAAGTGGGCAGCAACGACAACATCAGTAGGACTCGGATGGTCATCACTAGAAATTTACACCGTCGCATCGGCACTTCGCTGTCCAAGATAACGTGGGTCGGGTGTCCGACCCATGGAAGGAAATTGGAAGGCGCACTCGTCGTGTCCGCGGTCTCCCCCGCTTATTCTTGCGTTGAGTTCGCCTGGCAAGCAGACGGCGGGCTCTCAGCGTGACTGTTTATGAACGATATATGATTGTTTTTGACTGTTTATGATATCATGATTCCAGGAGTTCAAGCCATGCCCCATGCCGCAGCGTCCAACCGCACCTTCCCCTGCCACATGCTGCGCGAGATGTACGAGCAGCCCGAAGCCATCCGCCAGACCATCTCCCGGCACATCGATCCGGTCACCCGCATGGTCCGCCCCGACCGGTTCCCCTGGAAACCTGCCGAAGTCGCCGCTATTCGCCGCGTCACTATCGTGGCCAGTGGGGCCAGCCGCCACGCAGGGCTGTGCGGCAAGCTCATGATCGAGGAACTTGCGGGCATACCGGTGGAGGTCGAGCACGCCAGCGAATATGGCTATCGCAGGCCCACCAACGGCAAGGGCTCGCTGGTCATCGCTATCACCCAGTCAGGCGAGACCGCCGACACCGCCGCCGCCCAGCGCATCGCCAGGGACAGCGGCATGAAGACGCTCTCCATCTCCAATGTGGAGGACTCCACCATCTCGCGCGAAGCCGACGCCGACTTCTTCACACGCGCAGGCAAGGAAGTCGCCATTCCTGCGACCAAGAGCTTCACCACCCAGCTCACCGCGCTCTACATGCTGGCACTCTACCTCGCCGCGCAGAAAGAAACGCTCACGACGCCCGAAATTTTGGCCCGCGTACTGGCTCTGTCCGCGCTACCTGACCTCATCGAGCAGTCGCTCGACCGCTTCAACCGTCAGGCCGAGGTCATATCCGCCGACTACTACCAGGACCAGACCTTCGTCTTCCTGGGACGCGGCGTCCACTACCCCATCGCACTCGAAGGCGCACTGAAGCTGAAGGAAATATCCTATGTTCACGCCGAAGGCTACCCCACCGGCGAATTCCGCCACGGGCCCACCGCGCTCATCACCGAGACCCTGCCGGTCGTCGCCATTGTCAGCTACGATCGCCGCGATGCCGAGTCGGTTCTGCGCTACGAAAAGTCCATCGCCCTGATCGAAGAAATCCGCGAGATTTCCAAGCGCCAGATTCTGCTTGCCTCCGAGGGCGATGCGATTGTGCGCGCCATGAACGTCGCCACCTTCTCCCTGCCGCACATCGAAGAACTGCTGCTGCCCATCATGGAAGTGGTGCCGCTGCAGTTCCTCGCCTACCATATCGCGGTGCGCAATGGGTTGGATGTGGACCGCCCGCGCAACCTGGTGAAATCCGTCACCATGGACTGACGAAATACAACCCAATCACGGATCTGCACGGATTACACGGAGAGTTCAGAGGCCACAAATCCCGGGGAGGTTTTGCGGAACCCACGGGCCGGGCTCGCCGAGCACCTGCGGTGACTCTCGCCCCGGTTCTTGTCCGTGGCATCCGTGTCGATCAGTGGTTGTTTTTGTGTTTTTGCGCGAATATGCTCGTATGCGACCATGCCGAACAAACGCACGTCGATCCTGAATGAAGAGCGCCGCCGCGCCATCGTCGATTTCGTCAACCGGAATGGCCGCGCTCTGGTACGCGACCTCGCCAAGACCTACGACAGCTCCGAGATCACCATTCGCCGCGACCTGGAGCTCCTGCACAACCGCGGCCTGATCTACCGGACGCACGGCGGCGCCCTCCCTATTCGGGCCGGCGCCGAATCCGACCGCAACCTCACGGAACGCGAAATGCAGCACCCGCGCGAAAAGCAGCTCATCGCGGCCGCCGCCGCCAAAATGGTGAAGGAGGGCCAGTCAGTCGTGCTCGACTCCGGCAGCACCACCACGGCGATCGCCCGCGCCCTTCGTGAATTTCAGCACCTCACCGTGATCACCAACGCCATCAACATCGCCAGCGAACTCTCGGGCACCGCCATCGATATCATCCTCACCGGCGGAATGTTGCGCCCGAACTCGTATTCGTTAGTCGGCCCGATTGCTGAGGAGAGCCTGCGCCGCCTCAAGGCCGACATTCTTTTCCTGGGCGTGGACGGCTTCGACACCCAGACCGGCGTCTCCACTCCGAACCTGCTGGAGGCGCAACTCAACCGTCTGATGGTGCAGATTGCAACCCGTGTCATCGCCGTCTGCGATTCCAGCAAGTTCGGCCGTTCCAGCCTGTCGTCCATCGTGCCGTTATCGAACCTTCACGGCGTCATCACCGACAAGCAAATTCCACGCCAGCATCTGCGGGCCTTGAAGAAAGCCGGAATCGAAACCATACTGGTGTAATCGCAATGAAGAACAAAGAACTTCTGCTAAACCACCAATAAACCGCGATGTCTGTTCAACCCGGAGGCAATGCCATGGCAGAACCGACCTATGAGGAGCTCAAGGCGCAACTCGCCGCGCTGCAGGAGAAAGTTAAGACCCGCGAACGCCGCGCCGTCGATTTCAAAGTGAGCGAAAAGGGTGCAGTCAGCGTGTACGGCCTCGGCCGTTTTCCCGTTACGCTCTACTACGAGCAGTGGGTGCGGCTGCTCGAACACGTCGATCAATTGCGCGAGTTCCTCGAAGAGAACAAGCCCCACCTCAAGCTCAAGCAGACGGAGGCATAGCTTCGCTCGCTTGGACTGTGGTTATCCCCTCCTTTGACGGCCGAGGCCGTCAATGAGTTGGCGTTGGCTGTCCCACACATGGAATTCGCCCCTGGGTGAGCTTGTTGTGTCCTTTTGACCTACGTTGTATCCGTGCCATCCGTGTAAATCCGCGGTCGCCGTTGATTTTGCCGCGGCAGGCGTCAGTGCTGCGGCCCGAACAACTGCAGATTCTCTGCTTTCCACTGCATGGCCCGACGAATCCGGTTGTACCCGCTCGGATGGTCGAAGAAAATCCACTCCTCCACCGGTCCCGGCTTCATCTTGCGGTACTCGCCGAGATGAATCGCGGCCTGCGCGAACCCGTCCGGCTGGCGGCTGGCGTTGATGCCGAACATGTCGGCTTCGGCTTCGGCGCTACGGATGTGGGTGTTGATGACGGGCGTCAGCACGAAAAAGAAAATCGAACCCAACAGCACCACTAGCGGCAGCACCGCCGGATCGGTAATCCCGCGCACCTGCCATTTCGCGCCCCAGCGCTGCAGGCACCAATCCAGCGACCAGCGCAGGTAGGCGAACGCGATCACAATCACCACCAGGAAGAAGATCATGTCCTTGGGAATGTGATTGAGCACGTAGTGTCCCATCTCATGTCCCATTACAGCTTCAATCTCCGGCAGCGAGCCGCGCCGCAGCAGGTTGTCGTTCATGGTGATGCGCATAGTCTTGCCGAAGCCGCTCACGTTGGCGCTCATGCGGGTGGTCTGCTTCGAAGCGTCAATCTCCCACACGTCGTTTGCCGGAATGCCGTTCCCCCTCGCCATCTTCAAAATCGGTTGTGTCACCTTGGGATCATCCAGTCGTGTCACTTTGTTGAAGATGCGCTGCAGGAACACCGGGCCGATCATGACCACAAATACCATGAACACCAGCGTCACCACTGCACCCCATATCCACCACGTACGCGGCAGCTTGCGCGCCACCCAGAACAACAGCACCACGATGATGCCGCCCATCACGATTCCCAGACCCAGGCCTTTTGTCTGGTCCCACATCCAGGCGCCGAAGGTCTGAGTTGCCAGCCCGTACTTCCACTCGCGGAAGAATCCCTCGTACACAGCCAGCGGAAACCCGAGCAGCGAAGTCAACACCAGGTATTGGACCCAGTAAAGAAACGTCTGCAGCGACTTCAAGCGGGTGATGCGCTCTGCCAAGTTGCGCATCCACGCCGACCAGCCCAGGTTCAGCAGCACGAGCGAGATGATCGCACCCACCAGAAAGTCCCACAGGATGAGCCAGTAACCGCCCTCGAAATAGGCATCCGAGCGTGCCTTGGCGCTCGCCGGCATCAGGTCCATATAGGCGTCGGTGGCGGCGTTCACATCGAAGTGGTCCGACGGCTGCGCGGCTGCCGGAACCTTGGTGATGTCCGGAGCCTCCGGCGCGGTTTGCGCCCCACACACTACCGCCCAGAATAAGACGGCCAGCATCGTTACGCCCGCGAACACACGTATGCGAACACCCATCATGTCACCTCACAATCTTCTGCATCGCCACTGTAGTTATTTCCGGCAACCCACATCGGTTTACGCCCCAAGGCCACAAAAGGTTCCCGATCCGAATCTCACTTGCTGAATCGCACTTGGCGTACGACACAAGTGTAGGTTAGGCTTTCGCAGCATGACCACCCACGCGTCCCGCCGCATGGCGTTCTTTGCTCTTCTCATCGCGACCAGTCTCGCCGGTCACGCCGCCACCTTCACCCTCGAACAGGTGTTAAGTTCCCAATTTCCTTACGGTCTGGTAGCGGCATCGCATGCGCCGCGCATCGCCTGGGTCTTCGACGCCAAGGGTGCGCGCAATGTCTGGGTCGCCGATGGTCCCAACTTCGACGCCCGCCAAGTCACCCACTACAGCGGAGACGACGGCAACCCCATCGCGAGTCTTCGCCTCACCCCCGACGGCCGCACCGTCGTCTTCGTTCGCGGCACGGAAACCAACGAGGCCGGCCGGGTGGCCGCACCGACTCACGACGTCACCTCACGCAAACAAATGGTCTTCGCCCAGGAGGTGGACGGAGACTCCCCCCGTACGCTGGGCGAAATGGGCTGTGGCGAAGAAGGATGTGAGGACGTGCAGCTTTCGCCCGATGGCGAGTTCGCTGTCTGGGCGGTGCGCAAGCAGCTCTGGATTGCTCCGGTCTCCGGCGCCACGCCCGCCCACCAGCTCACCGACTTGCCCGGCAAAAACGATTCTCCGCAGTGGTCGCCCGATGGTCACCGCATTGCGTTTGTCAGCAATCGCGGCGATCACACCTACATTGGCATCTACGAATTCGGCCGCCAGTCGGTCCGCTACCTCGCGCCCTCAGTCGACCGCGATGTCTCGCCGCGCTGGTCACCCGACGGCAAACAGATCGCATTTCTGCGCATCCCCGGCATCATGCAAAAGCAACCGCTGATTCCCGAAGTGCCGGTGCCTTGGTCCATTTGGGTGGCCGACCCCGCCATCAGCAACACCCGGCAGGTATGGCACAGCGGTCACAAGCTGGAAGACTCATTTCCTGAGCTGACCGCCGACGTCTCCTTCTACTTCCCCGCCAACGACCGCCTCGTTTTCGCCTCCGAACAGGACGGATGGAACCACCTCTACTCGATTGCCGTGAGCGGCGGCGCGCCGGTGTTGCTGACACCGGGAAACTTCGAGGTCGAAGACGTGACCCTTTCCACCGACAAAAAGTCCGTTCTCTACTCCTCCAATCAGGATGACATCGACCGCCGCCATCTCTGGCGCGTCGCACTGCCCGACGGCAAGCCGCAGGCGCTCACGCATGGTGAAACCATAGAGTGGGCGCCTGTAGAGACCGGACAGGGCAACTATCTCGCATGTCTTGGCTCGACTGCCACATCTCCGGCGATGCCGTATCGCCTCACCGCCCAAGGCCGGGAGATGATCGCCGCCTCCGCTTTGCCTGCGGACTTCCCGTTGTCACAGCTGGTTGTGCCGAAGCAAGTGGTCTTCAAGAGCGAAGACGGCCTCGAGATTCATGGACAACTTTTCGTGCCCAACGGCCGCACCCAGCCCGGCCCCGCGCTCGTCTTCATGCACGGTGGCCCCGTTCGCCAGATGATGCTCGGCTTCCACTACATGGACTACTATCACAATGCCTACGCCATGAATCAGTACCTCGCCAGTCAGGGTTATGTGGTGTTGTCCGTGAATTACCGCCTCGGCATCATGTACGGACGCGCTTTCCGCGAGGCCCCCAATGCAGGCTGGCGTGGCGCTGCCGAGTACAAGGACATCACCGCGGCTGCGCGGTATCTGCAGACACTGCCCACGGTGGACAAGAAGAAGCTCGGCTTGTGGGGCGGCTCCTACGGCGGCTATCTCACGGCGATGGGACTGGCACGCAACTCCGACTTGTTCGCCGCGGGCGTGGATTTCCACGGGGTGCACGACTGGTCAGTATTCCTGCCACAATGGGACGGCAAAACACCCATGGCGCCCGATCGAGCCGAAGCAGACAGGCTTGCGTTTCAATCCTCGCCGAACGCCTCAGTGCAACTCTGGAAATCCCCCGTCCTCCTGATCCAGGGCGACGACGACCGCAACGTGCCCTTCAGCCAGACTGTCGATCTGGTGCTGCGTCTGCGCGCTAACCATGTGCCGGTCGAGGTCCTTGTATTCCCCGACGAGATCCACGGCTTCCTGATGTTCAAGACGTGGCTGAAAGCCTACGGCGCTACTGCCGACTTCTTCGCCCGCACGCTGAAGAAGCAGTCGGAAAATGAAATTCATGATCTGAATGCCCCACCCACTCCGTACTTGCAGTAGCCAGAGCAGCCTGTACCGCCGTTGCAAGTGCATGGCGTTCTCAACGCTTCTGTCCCCGTCCGATCGCAGTAACCAGCGCTCTGGGACTCTTTGCCATCCGCGCAAGTCCGTGATTGCCGCTTTCCCCCGAACTGTGCAGCACGGTGACGTTTGGGTGTATTCTCCCAAGCAACTACTGCTTTCCAATCTGTGCGCCCCGACTGTCGGCAGGAGGTATCTGATGAGCGACAACACCCCCCAGCGCATCGGGGACTATGAAATCATCCACGAACTCGGCCACGGCGGCATGGGCAAGGTCTACCAGGTGCGCAACCTGCTCACGGACCGCACTGAGGCAATGAAAGTCCTCCTGCCGGATCTGGCCGGCCGCAGCGAGTTCGTCGCCCGTTTCATGCGCGAAATCAAGACCCTCGCCGCGCTCGACCACCCCAACATCGCCGCGCTCCGCACCGCCTTCACCGCCGGCGATCAGTTTGTCATGATCATGGAGTACGTTGACGGCATCACTCTCGCTGACCGTTTGCAGACCGGGCCGTTTTCGACCGTCGACGCGCTGAACTACACCGACCAGGTGCTGTCCGCCCTGAGCTACGCGCACAGCAAACACGTCATCCATCGTGACATCAAGCCGGGAAACATGATGCTGACGCCGCAGGGCGTGGTGAAACTCATGGACTTCGGACTAGCGCGCTCCGCCGATGAAGTTGGCCTGACCATGACCGGCACCACTCTCGGTTCGCTCGACTACGCCTCGCCCGAGCAGGTGCAGTCGCAACCCACCGACGAGCGTTCCGATCTCTATTCCGTCGGTGTGTCCCTCTACCAGATGGTCACCGGCCAAAGAATGTTCGGCGTGACCAGCAGCTTTTCCATCATGCAGGCGCAGGTCAAAGAAGTCCCTCGCCCGCCGATCGAGCTAATGCCTTCGCTCCCCAAGTCCCTGAACGATGCAATCCTCAAGGCCGTATCGAAGGACCCAGCGCAACGCTTTCAGTCGGCCGGCGAATTTCGCACTGCCCTGTCGCGCATCGCCGCCGGAGACTCCGGGTTCCTATCCCCAGAGGTCCCAACCATGGCAGGTCAACCCAAGTTCGATCCCGGCTTCACCGTCCCCCCAGCCGGCACATCACAATCGCAGAGCAACCGCAATTTCCTGCTGATCGCGGGTGTCATCTTGGTTGCACTGATCATCATCGGTGTGACCGTCGTTAAGTCCAGACAGCGTCATGACCTCCTGAATCCCGGACGCATCACCACCGCACAAGCTGACACCGGTGCGCAGTCCGGCGTTTCGGCCTCGGTGACGCAACCGGCACCCGCAGAATCGACAACGGCGCATGCGGTGGCTGTTCCTCCGGCGCCGCCCGGCGATGCGCAACACCAGGCAATCGCAACGCCCAAAGCCAAAAGCACCGCCGCGGCGCCGGATTACGGTAACGCGCCCTCAGCCGAAGACATTCAGGCCGAGCAGCAGGCGGCTCTCGAGCACAAGCGATTGCTCGACACGATGGAGACTGAGCTTGACCAGCTCGACGGCCGTGCCGCGTCAGTCGAGAGCAGCCTCTATGCGCTCGAGCAGCAGATGCACGCTGACGGCCTGGGTCTACGTGGAGACATGGTCGCAGCACGCAGCAACTTGCGGACTGACATCGCCAAGGCTAAACAGGCTATCGACTCCGGCGACACTGAGCGCACCCGCCATTACCTCGATCTCGCCCACCGCGAAGTGGAGAAACTCGAGGCCTTCCTCGGTCGCCGCTGACGCAAGTCGCTCGTTAACTCCCATCGGATTATCATCCTGAGCGAGGACGGCCCGCCGCAGCGGGCCGTCCGAGTGGAAGGACCTGCTGTTGCAGTTTCTCGAACCTCAAGGCATTTCTCTCCGCGCCCTCAACGCAATCCACGGTCCCGGTTGGTGTGTCGGCCCAAGTTGAAACGTGAAAGTGCTTGTCCATTCGTGGCTCAACTGTTTTTGTTCTCCCGCGCCTTCCGAAGTCGTATCATCCGGTTGGATGATCGTCTTTGTTATGGAGGAGGCCCTGTGACCCGCCTGTCGTTCTACGCGCTCATCTCGCTACTTTGCCTGTCCGTTGCAGCATCTGCCGACCTGAAGGTCAAGACCCGCACCACTGTGCAAGGCCACACCACGGAAGGCACCGTGTACATCAAGGGGCCACGCCAGCGCACCGAGATGTCGTTCGGAGGCCGCGGTGGTTCGGTCAATATCATTCAATGCGACCAGAAGCGGGCGATCACCGTCATGGGCAATCAGTGCATGGTCATGGCGATGGGCGGCGGCGAAACCACCTGCCCCGCGACGCCCAACATGCGTGACATGGCACGCGGCATGGCGGGAGGCGAGCCAACCCCGCCCCGCAAGGGCGGTCTCGTCACCATCACTCGCACCTCCACCGACACCGGCGAGCGCCAGGATATGTTCGGCTACAAGGCGCGCCACATCAAGTCAACCATGATGATGGAGTCCAGTCCCGACGCCTGCAACCAATCGCACATGAAGATGGAGATGGACGGTTGGTATGCCGACCTCTCGGCAGGATTCTCCTGTGCCAACGAGAACTACGGTGCCATGGCTTGCGGCGGCCCGGGCGCCAAGCCCGGATGCAGCGATCGCATCGTGATGAAGGGTGGCGGTGGCGTCGCGCTCGGCTACCCCCTGAAACAGACCACCACCATGACGTCCGACCAGGGTACTTTCACCATGTCGTCAGAAGTGCTGGAGCTCTCCAACACGACCCTCGAACCTCAGCTGTTTGAAATGCCGCCCGGCTGTCGCGTGATGGACATGAGTGCCATGACGGGTGGTGCACCGCCGCCACATTCCGAACCGGCACCTGAACCCGCTACAGCGCCCAAACCCGCCGTCGCCCCAACCCCGGCGCCGGCACCTGCTTCTTCCGTTGCGCCCAAGACCGCCGGCGTGGTTCGCGTCGGTGTGGTCAAAATCAAGGACATGAGCGGCCAGTCGCTGCCCATCGACAACTTGCGCCTCAATTTGATAAGCGAGATTGAGCGCAACAAGATGGAGGCCGTGCCCCTCGACGCCGACGCCTCGCATGCCGACATTGAAGCCGAGGCCCGCACCATGCAATGCGACTACATCGTTTATACCGTTCCCACTGCCGTGAAGGACGCCAATACCGGCGGACTCCCGCCGGCTTCGCTGCCCAAAGGTGTGACCCTCGACCCCGCCAAGTATCAGGCCCTGACCGCGATCACTCTCTATAAGGTTGCAAGCCCACAGCCGGAACTCAAGGATCTGCCGCTCGCCGCCGACGCCAATCAGTTCGCCGTCGATGCCGTGATGGCCACCTTCGTTCTCGAGTCCGACAGAATCGCCCAGCAAGTCGCCGACGACGCTCACCCCAAGCCCGCGGCCAAGGCGGTGAAGGCCCCGGCAAAGGCTGCGCGGAAGCCAGGAGCCTCGACCACCAAGCCGAAATAGTGCCCGCGACGAAGTCGGCAAACCGCAGCCGTTTTCAGATCCCATGAAGCGGGTTTGCAGTCTCCGAACACGGGAACTAAGGTCGCGCCGCTCCCCTCCAAGGGCGCGCCTTAACTTGGGTCAGGTATCAGATGCATGCCCCGGTTGAAGGCGTCCGTGAACATGTCCAATCCGTGGCTGCCGCCATTGACCAGTCTGCGAGCGGCCTTGAGATCGTTTTCCGCCAGCGCCTCGCGAATGCGGTCCTCGCGGTCTCCCAGAAACCTCGCCAACAGCTTGGCGGCAATTTGCGCATCGTTCGCGAGCTCCGGGCTGTTGACCAGGTCTACTCCGATTTCCTTGCTGTAGCGGGTGTAGTTGTCACGCCCGGTGAGCTGGACGAATCCCCGGCCGCGGAAATTCGCACCATCGGGCGGTCCCGTGTTTCCCAGGTCCGCTCGGTTGTCATAAAGGTCGAAGGGATGGCCTCCCGGAGACGTGTTGAATCGCGATTGCCCTTCGCTGATGGGCAGAAATGACTCAGTCTCGGCGCGGATCGTGCCCAGCGCCATTAACACCATCGCTTTGTCGGACAGGGTCGAGGCAACGAGGGCATTCAGCACCGGTGGCAGATTCGCCTTGATGTTTCCGATCGGCGTGACGGGAAACATCTGCGATACGACTTGAACCGTAACCCCCGGAATCGCCGACGGAATGGTCGGTATGCCCGCCAGGCCAAGCGCGGTGGCGGTGTTCGGGCCCACGATTCCGTCGGCCGCTAGTCCCTTGCTGTGTTGAAACGCGAGTACCGCGGCCTCGGTGCCGGGCCCAAATTGGCCATCGAAGGCGCCAGGACTGAAGCCTGCGGATTGAAGTGATTTCTGCAACTCAACTACGTCGGGTCCCGAACTGCCCAGCTTCAACATCGCACTCATGGTTCTCTCCTATTCTTTGCAAGCGCAAACAATCACGCCGCTGACTGGCGGATTAGCCACCTTGTTTGATCTGGTTGTACTGGTGTCGAGATTATGCTCCCATTCTGCCCATATTGCCCCAAAAAATCCTGCCAAATTAAACGCTGCGGATCGTCCTCCTCACAATTGCATGTCGCTCCCCGGGCCGCTCGGCTTGGACGTGAAAACTCCGCTCCAGCAGCGCCCGCGCCCGTTCCATTTTTTCCTCGGAGTTGTAAAGGACTGTGCACAACGCCTCACCTTCCTGCACCGCGTCGCCAGTCTTCTTGTGCACCACAATGCCCACCGCGGGATCGACGGCGTCGCTCTCCTGCTCACGTCCTCCGCCCACGAATACACTGGCAACGCCAATGAGTTCGCACTCCATCGCGTCCACGTACCCGGACGCTCTGGCTCCGATGTCCGTCGCGAACCTCGCCCGCGCCATGCGCCGCGGATCATCGACAACCCCCGCATCGCCGCTCTGCAGTTCGACCATCTTGCGAAACCTCTCCAGCGCCGCGCCGGAAGCAATCAGCTCTCGCGCTACTCGCTCGCCTTCTTCCACCGTCGCCGAGCGCCCGCCCAGGTGAAACATCCAGGCCGCCAGCGTCATTGTGAGTTCAACCAGATCGGAAGGCCCGCCGCCGCGCAAAACGTCCAACACTTCCTCCACTTCTAATGCATTGCCAATCTTGCGTCCCAGCGGCTGGTCCATGTCCGTGACGAGAGCCACCGCGCGCACGCCCGTGCGCTGCGCCGTGTCAACCATCAACTCGCTCAACGCCACGGCTTCTTCTTCGCTCTTCATGAACGCGCCCAAGCCGGTCTTCACGTCCAGCACCAGCGCATTGATGTCCTCCGCCAGCTTCTTGCTCATAATCGACGCACAGATCAGCGGCGGGCTGTCAATCGTGCTGGTGAAATGTCTGAGTTGGTACAGCTTGCGGTCCGCCGGCGCAATCTCGGCCGTCTGCCCGATCATGGCGCAGCCGCATTGTTCCACCACCCGCTTGAACTCCGCCGTCGAAAGGTTCACACGGAAGCCCGGAATCGCCTCCAGCTTGTCCAGCGTGCCGCCGGTATGTCCCAGGCCGCGGCCGCTGATCATCGGCACCGCCAGTCCTCCCGCCGCTACAAGCGGAGCCAGCACCAGCGACGTCTTGTCCCCCACGCCGCCCGTCGAATGTTTGTCCACGCGCCTCACGCCCAGAAAACTCAAGTCGAGCCGCTCGCCCGAGTGCAGCATCGCGGTAGTCAGGTACGCCGTCTCTGCCCGCGACAGCCCGCGAACGTGCGCCGCCATCAACCACGCCGCCACCTGATGGTCCGGAATTTCCCCGTCCGTGTACGCTCGCACCAAATGCTCGATCTCCTCGCGCGCCAGCTCCGCGCCGTTACGCTTCTTGCGCAGGATGTCGAGAATGTTGGGTGGATCTTCGCGCTTGGGTTCACTCATCGCTGGACGCTCAGCCTTCGTTCGGCATCACGATCCACAGAATGATGTAGAGCAATCCGCCTGTCCCGGCGAAGAGGAACAGCAGCAGCCAAAGCAGCCGGATGGTGGTCACGTTCCAGTCGTAATACTGCGCGATACCGGCGCAGACCCCGGCAATACGGCGCCCGCTGCGGGGGCGCACCAGTCGCCGCTGTATCGGTGCGCCCGAGAGCGACGCCCCGCAATACCCGCATAACCGGGCGTCATCGGGATTTGCCTTGCCACAGCGATTGCAAAACATGGAAATCTCCTCTTGGGGAGTTGGTTGTCGGTTTCTCGATTCTTACGTAGAGTGAATGGGGCGAATATGTCGCCCGCCCACCGATGAGCTGCAGGTGTGCAGGACATCTGCCATCCAGCCTATTGCCAAACGACTTTGGTATTTCTCAGCCATTCCGTGCGTTCGGGCAGGCCGATGTAGCCGCCATTGATGGCATACGTAACGGACCGGATGTTGTCCAGGTCGGCCATGGCATTGCATTTCTTCGCCGACCATTCGGCTGCGGCCACCTTCACGCACCAGTCTGAGCTGATCACTGCATCTGGATTCTCGGCGAAATCCGGCGCGTCCGGATAGCTCTCCCGCAGTATCCTTGTGGCTTGGTTGTAGCTGTCTCTGCCCGTCAGTTGCAGCAGGCCGCGGCCGCGGAACGTAAACCCGTCGCCTGCTTGGTTGTTGCCCATGCGTCCCCCGTACACCTCATTGGCCAGGCGCGGCTCGTTGTGGGCATACTGCGCCGGATCGAGTGGGCCCTTCGGCTGGAAGCGCTTGGGCCACACCTTCGGCAGACGCTCGGGGCTGTAGTTGAGGCTTTCGATCAGGATACTCAATCCCCCCGTCTCGTGCAGCACCTGCGCCATGAAGTGGGCCACGCGCAGCGGGTTCTGTGAGATACCGAAGAGGTCGAGCACGCTCTGGCCGTTGGCAAAGCCGTCGCGATAGACGGTACGGATATTGGGGGCGAGTTGCGCAATTTGCTCCAGAGTAACTTGAACCGGCATGGGGTTTCCTTTCATGCCGAATGTAACACGAGTGCCCGGTCAGGCCCCCTCACAACGGAAGTCCGCTGGGCGGAACGCCCCGTATCTGCCGCCCCTGCTCGCTCCCCTGCGCTGCGCCTTTCTACGGCGCCATCCCTTCACTCATCCACTGCTTGAAGCGCTCGATCTGTGCCTTGGGCCACGCCTCATCGCACGGCATCGATCCATCTTCCAGCCGCTCCACAATGTTCTGCGCCTGCGCTTTGACGTCTTCGTACGACGACAGGTCCAGACCGAACGGCTTCATCCCCTCCACATCCACGTCGTCCCGAAACAGCGAGCGAATGTCCTTCCCAAAACTGAGGCCCATGGTTTACCTCCATGACGAAACGCTAGGTTAGCTGAGCGGCACGATCTCCACGCTCGAAGTGATCTGAAACGCCGGGCTCAGCGAGCGGTACACCGGACAACTCTGCGCATAAACCCCGTGTACGCGCTCCACCACGTCGCGCACGGCCTCAGGCTCTTCGGCGCGCAGGCTGTGCTTCACGTGTACCCGTTTGATGACCAGCACGCCGCCCTCGTTCTCCACTTCGCCGCGCGCTTCGCAGTTCAGGCGTCCTTCTTTTGCGTTGATTTTGCGCGCATCCAGCGCGCCGGCAAAGGTGCCGAGCATTCAACCGCCCAGCGCGGCAATCACATAGTCGAGCGTGGCCGCGTGCGGCTCGGGCAGGCGGCTTTCGTCGATGCCGTAGTGCTTGGCGATCCCGCCATGCACGCTGAACATCACCGGCTGCGGCTCTCCCGGCAGATACGCCTTGCGCAGCGGCCCCTTGATGCGCTCGATGCGCACAGTCGAGACATACGCTACTTCATCCATGCCGCCTCCTTCGTCGCCTGCCATCATACGCTGTGACGGTACACCCTCCCTCTCCCCCAAGAATCCTCGGTTTCTTCAACGGAACGCTGTTTTCCGCGCAAAAATTTGAATGTGAGAAACTTACGGGCAAAATTTTCAACATCAGGGGCGTGCCGGTCGATGTTGGGGTGTAGGTGGCGGCACTGGGCGCAAATTTCGCGGGTCTTGCGGCTGTGAAGTCCCATGAACGACAAGGCGGCGCGGCAGACCCGAGAAGCGTGAATGGTACTGAACATCAAGCCTTCGAAATCGGCCCATGGTACAGGCTGCCGCTGAGAGCGAACACGATCAGTCTTGCTGTGGGTACTTGCCCAAGATCGTAGGGTCGCAAGGATTGACGGGGCGTGCGAGTTACGAAGCTACATGTACCACTGGCCGGTGCCAGTTTCGAGTTGCGAATTTCAAAAGGACCGCGAGCAAGGCTGGTGGCTGCCACTCACCGGTTTGTCTGCAAAGATTCATCGACAATCTTTTGACACCGATGTTACACGCCAGCGGAGTCCAAACAGGCCGCTCGCGGGTCTAACACTCTGTCCATCAGTTGCACGATTTCGCATCTTACGGAACTCGTGCACGCAGATCTAATCATGGGCAGAGGAGCAAACGTGAAACAGAACTATCGCAGACTGATGGCGCTGGCTTTATTGGTGCTGGCGCTGAGCGGTGCGGCCCTGGCGCAAGACTTTGAGCCCAAGGTTCGCGCTCACATTCCTTTCAACTTCTACGCGGGCAGCAAGCTGTTGCCGGCAGGAAACTACACCCTCGCCGTTAACCCTGTAAGCAATAACGTCGCGATCTTCCAGAGAGATACGGGTGTCGGGACTTTTCTGATTGCTTCGCAAACCGGCGTCTCCCGCAACGGGTATTCGCTTCTCACGTTCCGTAGCAATGGCGAAGGAACGTATGTGCTGGAGAAGATCGAAGGGCCAGACCTTGGCCTCAGCTTCCGGGCTGAAAAAGTGCTGTCTCATCTGGCACTGGACAGGCCGGCCAACGAAACACGAGTGGTCGTGGCCGCCCTCGGCGACTAGCTACATCTCCCGGAGCCGGAACTTGATTCCGAGCACAATCCCTTGGGATTGCGACGTGTTCCGCCGCGAACCCCCGCCCCGGGCAACGGCTCGGGCGGGGAACCCGCCCCAACCCCACCCAGGCGATGAAAGCTTGGGTGGGCCTTCCTCCGATGACCACGGAACCTGACGAGGTGCAGGTTGCTTGCGCGATGGCAGCGTTTGAGTCCCCGAGGCACGGGTTCACGGCAGTCCTGGTTATATTGATCGACGGTGACGACCCACTTGACAGCGAGGCTCCCCGACTCAACCAGCTACAGGCGGGCTGCCTTGACAGTGCACCCGACACTGGATTTGTCAGGCCAACGACAGGCTCTGACCCGGCCCCGCCCGCAATCCACAAAAGCCTGATGTATGATGTCGCCGTCGTCCGCCTTTCCATGTTTCCCCAAGACAGGTCGTTGCAGCCCACCGTACAAAAGAAACGGCGCGTGGGATGTCTCGGATGCCTGGGCCAGCTCGCCCTGATCTTCACGCTGGGAGCGATTTTGGTGCTGGCAATGACCGGCGTCTTTTATCCCTGGGCCTTCTATCTCGGCGGAACATTCCACATCCTTCCCTATTGGCAGGGCCTGGGCAAGTTGCACGCCAAGAGCGGCGACTACCTCTTGTTCGTCCGCATGGAGCCCACGCCGCGCGGCAGCCGAATGTACCTGGAGACCAATCTGACCGGCATTGCGTACCTCTGCACACCGCAGGGCGAGCGCTTTCGCATGAGCCTCGGAGGGGGCATGCGGAAACACCTGAACCTCTCGACCGACGGCGAGGCCATTCATCTCTACATGAACAATCGGCCATGGAACTGGCAGTTCATCACCGACCGTCGTCCCCATCTCGACTTGCGCGGCCACTGGCAAAACCCCTACCTGGTGATGGACGACCATGGCAGCATCTCGAACGCTTTTCAGCCTGATGGCAGCGTCTACCGCGATCACGACCCCAATCGCCCCTACTCCACCGAAGGCGTGCCTGTTACCTTCGTTCCAGCCTCGTACTCCGATTTCGACTCGGCCTGCGCCGCAGTGTATCGCTGAGGGAGTTGCCGGGAACTGGCGGATGCGAGTTCCGTCGAATCAAACCCCCGCCTAAGTGGCCCAAGGCGGGCGGCTTGACCGGAGCACGCGGCTGAAGATTCCTTGTTAACGAGAAGCGTTGACCAGCCACCAGCCGGCCTGGCCCGAATGACGTGTTACCGGAATTGGCGTTCGATGATCACGCGACCGGCACGACCGCTGGCAAAGCCAAAGCACCTCTCCTGGCACGCCCAGTCACGCGAAACCCGCAGCAGCCACCGGGTATCGCCGCGCCCGCGCGCTTCGGGCACCAAATAGGGTCCTTCGACATACCCAACACGGCTGCCCGGAAAGGCAGGCAATTGTGGCCGCCCACGCTGCGAACCCGGGACACCCGCTCGCGTCCTTACTTGCTGCAGGTTTGGCTGACCACCTTCAGGCTCGTAACCTGAAAGTCGCCGTGCTTCCTGGAGCCGGTTTCCTTTTTCTCATACGGCTGGCTGACCTGCTCTTGCGCTGCTGACCGATGCGCAGGGCTGCCCGTCACCGTTAACGTTTGTCCGACATGCTCGGCCAGCGAGACGCCGGTACTGGGATAAAGCTCCCAGTGATGATTATCGGGGGCAATCAGAAAGAACCCTTCCGACTCCGCCCCTTTCTGTAGACATCCGGTTACGGTCTGCGTGTTTACGTTCGCGGTTTGCGCTGCTGCAGATACCATCGCTGCCGACAGCCCTACAAACAACATGACTACGAACCACAGTGGGCGTTTCGAGATGTTTCCAACCATGATTTATGGCCCCCTACTACCGCAATAGTATCATCTCGTGCCTCCCGAGTTTCTGGGAGCGGTAGCACCTTCGAGGTAGCCCCACCGCCCGCCTTCAGACTCAATTCCGGCCTGAGAATTGCCCGCCGGGCGCCTGGCTCCAATCACGGCATCGTTCGCACGAAGGTGCCCGCGTTAATTCCGCATCCAGGGATGACTTCTCCAAAGTTCGCCGGCCATATCGATACATAGGGGAAGACAAGTTGGCTGTTACATTCAACCACGACTTCGAAGTACCCGCTATTCGGGTACGTATTGGCATTATGCGTCGCCTGATCGGACGGAACCGTCACCACCAGTGGTCCGGGCGGCAAGGCATGCTTGGGCGCACCCACAGGACAGGAATAGACGGTGACACGCACTGCTTGCGCGGTAACATCGTCGTTGACGATCGCCCAGTCGAGTGAACCTGCGTTATGGGGAAGCAGGAACAAGCCTGTGGTGTAACGATACTTGTAGGGGATCTTAGGAGCAGGCCCCAGTGTCGCATTGGCGGGGATCTCGCTGACGGGAGTCAACTTGGGCGCGCCGCCTGCCGCGATGGGCTTCGTGGTCGCTACTTTCGTCGCTGCTTTCGTTCGTTCCGGCATTGTGATTCGTCCTTTCTGCAACCAGATTCAGCCACAGTCCTTCGCCTGCTGCCAGCAAGTAGGCGCGCAGCCTGCTGCGATTTCTGACAGCGGTGTGTGTGGAACCGGCCGATGGTGCTTTCTGCCTGCCGGAAGATTCTCATTCTCGCGGTTGGCGGTTGTCAATGACTCCTGCGTCAGCCGGAAGTGAGAGCGATGGGTGGGTAGCTTGATGAGATAACCGTGTCGGCTCCCATCGGCCGAGTACACTTGGTGCGGCTTTAACGAACCAAGGCTCGGGAGGAAAGGAGCCGAGCACATGAAGATTGTAGGTTGTGATTTGCACACGCGCTATCACTTGAATCCGGCGTATTCGAGCCATGTTGGCAGCAAGAAAAACCGCCAATTAACGGCTCGAAATGCGCGTTTGCTACTCTGAGCCTTACCTCACTTTTGGTTAG
>Ga0335082_10000640_pt1 | contig 36444 bp, 34 predicted proteins | sample Lox_Sample_41_FD_206718 | JGI IMG/M metagenome (GOLD analysis project Ga0335082, IMG submission 206718) | Soil microbial communities from Loxahatchee National Wildlife Refuge, Florida, United States - Lox_Sample_4.1 | ecosystem: Environmental > Terrestrial > Soil > Wetlands | place: USA... | reverse complement strand
GCGAACCCGACGATGTCGGCCGCGAGGGACCGGATCCACGGTTTCTCCTCGCGAGGGAGCTCCCCGTATTCCTCGTCGAGGAGATCGACCCAGCGCCCGGCGATGCCGTCGATGTCGCGGTCCGGCACGCCGGCGACCGCCCCCACCCACGCCTTGTCGACCCGCTCGACCGTCCGTTCGCCGACATCCGAGGCCCCGTCGGCGAGCTCCTGGCGGGCGTCGAGGAAGTCGCGCGGCTCGCCGGAGTCCCGGACCCCCCGGCAGGCCTCGGAGAACAGGTCGAGCCAGGTCGGGTCGAGGCCACCCCCGAGTGCGAGGTGGGCATCGAAGCGCGATCGATCGTCGAGGCCGGCCCAGTCGTCGACGCTCACGGCGAGGAGGATCTCGCGCTCCTCTCCCGCGATGAGGTCCATGAGGGCCGCCACGGTCGGTCAGCCCTCGCGCAGTTCCGCGAAGTCGATGAGGTCGAGATCGCCCGGCGAGCGTCCGAAGCCGGTGAGGATGGCGGCCGCCTCGCTGCGGTGCTGGGTGCCGTGGTTCACGAGGTGGGCCATCGTCTCCCACAGCGGGGTCCCGTCGAGGTCGCGATCCATGTCGTCGTCGGTCAGCCCAGCCAGGTAGCCGACGAGGAGGGCCCACTCGGCCTCCCAGGCCGCGGCGAGCTCCTCAGGCATGATCGGCTCGTCGTCCTCGCGTCGGGGCGGACGCGGGGCACCCTGCCAGCCGCACCGCCAGCGCTCGTGGGCGCCCAGCTGGTGGACCATGATCCCGGCCAGTCCCCGCCGGTCGATCCGGTTCCCCTCGGCCCAGTCCTCCATCGGGACGCCGTGGGCCATGGCGAGGACCTTGCGGGTCGCCCAGCGGTCGTAGGCGAAGAGGAAGCGGGCGTCGTCACTGCGCATGGCTACCTCGCTCGGTGGGTCTCAACGGACGCCGGCCGCCCGCAGGAGGGCCGGGATCTCGGTCGGGGACTCGGCGACGCGGATGCCGGCTGCCTCGAGGGCGGCGACCTTTCCGGCCGCCGTCCCGGCCCCGCCGCTGATGATGGCGCCGGCGTGGCCCATCCGCTTGCCCTCGGGAGCGGTCCGGCCGGCGATGAAGGCGACCATCGGGACGCCGGCGAGGTGGTCCCGGGCGTAGGCGGCGGCGTCCTCCTCGGCCGCGCCGCCGATCTCGCCGATGAGGACGATCGCCTCGGTCTCCGGGTCGTCGCGGAACATCCCGAGGACGTCGACGAACGATGTCCCGACGATCGGGTCGCCGCCGATCCCGACGCACGTGCTCTGGCCGATGCCCGCGTCGGTCATCGCCTGGACGGCTTCGTACGTAAGGGTGCCCGAGCGGGACACGACGCCCACCCGGCCCTCACGGTGGATGGAACCCGGGATGATCCCGACCTTGGCCCGGCCGGGCGAGGTCGCCCCCGGGCAGTTCGGACCGATGAGGCGGGCGCCGGCCTGGCGGACGGCCTCTACCGTCGTCAGCATGTCGAGGGCGGGGATGCCCTCGGTGATGCAGAAGATCGTGCCGATGCCCGCCCCGAGCGCCTCGAGGATCGCGTCGGGGGCGCCGGCAGCGGGGACGAAGATGCATGAGGTGTCGGCGCCGGTCCGCTCGACCGCCTCGGCGACCGTGTCGAACACCGGGACGCGGCCGTCGAGCGCCGTCTGGCCGCCCTTGCCGGGCGTCATCCCGGCGACGATCCGGGTCCCGTACTCGAGCATCGCCCGGCTGTGGAACTCGCCCTCGCGGCCGGTGATGCCCTGGACGACGAGGCGGGACTCCCGCCCGACGAGGATGCTCATCGCGAGCCTCCGGACCGGGCCGCGGCGACCGCCTTGGCCGCAGCCTCGTCCAGGCTTGACGCCGTCTCGAACCGCGCCTCGGTCAGGAGCCGGCCGGCCTCGTCGGCGTTCGTCCCGACGATCCGGACGACCATCGGCACGTCGCGCTCCTGCTGGGCGCGAGCCTCGATGAGGCCGCGCGCGACCTCGTCGCCGCGGGTGATCCCGCCGAAGATGTTGACGAGGATCGCCTCGACCTTCGGGTCGGCCAGGATGAGCCGCATCGCCGCCGCTACCCGGTCTGCCCGGGCCCCCCCGCCGATGTCGAGGAAGTTGGCCGGCTCGCCGCCCGCCCGCTTCACGAGGTCCATCGTCGTCATCGCCAGACCCGCCCCGTTGACCATGCAGCCGATCGAGCCGTCGAGCTTGATGAAGTTGATGCCCTCGGCCCGGGCGGCCACGTCGGCAGGGTCCTCCTCGTCGAGGTCGCGGAGGTCCTCGAGGCCCGGATGCCGGCCGAGGGCCGAGTCGTCGAGGGTGATCTTGGCGTCGAGGCACTCGAGGGTCAGGACCTCCGAGCCGTCGGCCGCCGTCGAGCGGACGATCGCCAGCGGGTTGATCTCGACGAGGTCGGCGTCATAGGCGGTCATCGTCCGGACGAGGCCCCGCGCGATCGTCACCGCCGCCCTGAGATGAGGTCCCAGGCCGAGGGCGAACGCCATCCGCCGGGCCTGCCAATCGAGCAGGCCGAGGTGGGGGTGGGCGTGGATCCGGACGATCGCCTCCGGGCGCTCTGCAGCGACCTGCTCGATCTCGACTCCGCCCTCGGCCGAGCCCATGAGGAGGATCCGCCGGGCGGCCCGGTCGAGGACCGCCCCGAGGTAGAACTCGCGGACGATGTCGGCGGCGGGGGCGACCAGGACCTTGCGGACCGTGATGCCCTTGATGTCCATGCCGAGGATAGCGGAGGCGACGGCCTCGGCCTCGGCCGGGTCGCCGGCCAGTCGCACCCCGCCGGCCTTGCCCCGTCCGCCGACGAGGACCTGGGCCTTGACGACGACCTTCGGGGCGCCGGCGGCGAAGCATCGCTCCGCCGCGGCTCGTGCGTCGGCGACGGTCCGGGCGACCTCGAAGGCCGGGACCGGCAGGCCCTGGGCGAGCAGCAGCGACTTGGCGTCGGCTTCCTGGATCTTCACGCGCGGCGGCTCCTGGCGTGGCGGGTCACCGGGGAGGCGATGGTAGCGCGCCGGCGAGGCCGTCGCCGGACGCCGGACGGCGCGGGTCGCCGGGTGCCCGCCTGCGGGAGTAGACCTGCGGCGCGGCCGCCCGGTGCACGGTAGGATTCGGTCATGGCCCACCGAGTCACGCTCATCCCCGGCGACGGCATCGGTCCGGAGCTCGCGGAGGCGACCCGTGGCGTGCTCGAGGCGACCGGGGTCGGCTTCGACTGGGAGGTCGTCGACGCCGGCGAGGCCGTGATGGAGCGGTACGGCACGCCGCTCCCCGAGCACGTCCTCGACAGCATCCGGCGCAACCGGGTCGCCCTCAAGGGTCCGATCACGACCCCGGTCGGGGAGGGCTTCCGCAGCGTCAACGTGACCCTCCGGCAGGCTCTCGGCCTGTACGCCAATGTCCGACCGGCGCGGAGCATGAAAGGCCTCGACACCCGCTACGAGGGGGTCGACCTCGTGATCGTCCGGGAGAACACCGAGGACCTCTACGCCGGCATCGAGCACATGGTCGGACCCGATGCGGCCGAGAGCATCAAGATCATCACCCGCGCCGCGTCCGAGCGCATCGCCCGCTACGCCTTCGAGTACGCGGTGGCGAACGGCCGGCGGATGGTGACCGCGGTCCACAAGGCCAACATCATGAAGATGACCGACGGGCTGTTCCTCGAGTGCTGCCGGACGGTCGCCGCCGAGTACGAGGGCCGGATCGCGTTCGAGGACCGCATCGTCGACAACATGTGCATGCAGCTTGTCCAGAAGCCGGATCAGTACGACGTCCTCGTCCTGCCGAACCTCTATGGCGACATCGTCAGCGACCTCGCCGCAGGCCTCGTCGGCGGCCTTGGCGTCGCGCCGGGAGCCAACATCGGGACCGAAGCCGCGGTGTTCGAGCCGGTCCACGGCTCGGCGCCCAAGTACGCCGGCCTCGACCGCTCGAACCCGACCGCGCTGATCCTCTCCGGCGCGCTCATGCTCCGCCACCTCGGCGAGACGGCGGCCGCGGAACGGGTGGAGGCCGCGGTCCGCGAGGTCATCGCGGAGGGGCTGACGATCACGTACGACCTTGGCGGGACCGCCGGCACGGCCGCCTTCGGCGCGGCGGTTGCGGCCCGGGTGGCCGAGACTGCGGGCGTCGCCGGAAGCCCGGCCTCCGCCTGAGATGTCGCCTCGGACCCGGCGACACCGATCCCCGTCCGCCGCCGCGCCGCGACATCCGCGATGACCGCCGCCGTTCCGTCGATCGAGCCGCCGGTCGCCCGACCCACCGAGCGCAGGTCGACGCCGCCCGCCAAGCCCCGCGGGACGGCGATGCCCGGGTTCGGGACCACTCGTCGGCGGGACGCGTGGGGCGTCAAGCCGGTCCTCATCGCCGCCGGATTGACGACCTTCGTCGTCTACGCCCTCGTCACGGCATTCCTCCTGACGCCCGTGTTCGGGATCCCCTACGAGGCGGATGGCTATCTGTCGCCGTTCTTCTCGCCGCTGATCGCCCCCGCCTGGCTTCCGTGGTGGTTCTCGCCGGCCATCCTCATCCTCTGGATCCCGCTCGGCTTCCGGACGACGTGCTATGCGTTCCGGCGGGCGTACTACCGGTCGTACTTCGCCGACCCACCCGCGTGCGCTGTCGGCGAGCCCGTCCTGCACCGGCGATACAGCATGGAGGCCGCGTTCCCCTTCATCCTCCAGAACCTCCACCGCTTCTTCCTCTATCTGCAGTTCATCCCCCTGGCCTTCCTCTGGATCGACGGGCTCACCGCTCTCCATCCGGGGGATGCGTGGCGATTCGGCCTGGGCAACGTGATCCTCTTCGTCGACCTCGCGCTGCTCACCGGCTACTCGTTCTCGTGTCACTCGCTTCGCCATTTCGTCGGAGGCCGGCTCGACTGCTTCTCGTGCACGGCGAGGACCCGGACGCGCAGCCGGCTGTGGCGTGGTCTGACCGTCCTCAACGGCTATCACATCCCCCTCGGCGCCTGGAGCCTGCTCGGCGTCCTGATGGCCGACCTCTACATCCGTCTTCTTGCGGCCGGGGTGATCGTCGACCCGGCCATCCGGTTCTAGGCGGCGTCCGGCATGGTCAGCGGCGCGGAGGAGCTCGAACAGGCCGACTACGACGTCCTCGTCATCGGGGCGGGCGGGGCGGGCCTGCGGGCGGTCGTCGCGGCCCAGGAGGCCGGAGCCCGGGTGGGCCTCGTCTGCAAGTCTCTCCTCGGCAAGGCCCACACGGTCATGGCCGAGGGCGGCATCGCGGCGGCCCTCGCCCACGTCGTCCCATCCGACTCCTGGCAGATCCACTTCCGCGACACGATGGTCGGCGGCAAGCTCCTCAACAACCCGCGGATGGCCCAGCTCCACGCCCAGGAGGCGCCGGCCCGGGTCCGCGAGCTCGAGCAGTGGGGGGCGGTCTTCGACCGGACCGACGACGGCCGCATCCTCCAACGGGCGTTCGGCGGTCACTCCAACCCCCGCCTCGCCCACGTCGGCGACCGGACCGGGCTCGAGATGATCCGGACCCTCCAGGACCGGGTCGTCGCCGGCGGCGTCGACGTCCACATGGAGTGCTGCGTCACCCACCTCGTCACGGGATCGGCCGGGGTCACCGGCGCCGTCGGCTATCGCCGCCAGACGGGCCGCCCGATCGCGTTCGGGGCCAAGGCGATCGTCCTCGCCACCGGGGGTGTCGGCAAGGCCTACGAGATCACGTCGAACTCGTGGGAGTACAGCGGCGACGGGCAGGCCCTCGCCTACGAGGCGGGAGCCGACCTCATCGACATGGAGTTCGTCCAGTTCCACCCGACCGGGATGGTCTGGCCGCCGGGTGTCCGCGGGCTCCTCGTGACCGAGGCGGTCCGCGGTGAGGGCGGCATCCTCCGCAACGCGGCCGGCGAGCGGTTCATGTGGAAGTACCTGCCTGAGGACCGCCGGAACGAGTACGCCGCCACGGACGAGGAGGCCGCCCGCTGGGTCACTGCCCTCTCGGCGAGCCGGGAGACCGACGCCCGCCGTCCGCCCGAGCTGTCCACCCGCGACAACGTCTCCCGGGCCATCTACACCGAGGTCCGCGAGGGGAGGGGATCGCCCCACGGCGGCGTCTTCCTCGACATCAGCTACCTCCCGCCCGATCACGTCCGGCGCAAGCTCCCGTCGATGTACGAGCAGTTCAAGGAGCTGGCCGACGTCGACATCACGAAGGGACCGATGGAGGTCGGGCCGACGACCCACTACGTCATGGGCGGCATCCGGGTCGACGCCGACAGCGGGGCGACGACCGTGCCGGGTCTCTTCGCCGCCGGCGAGGTCGCCGGCGGCATGCACGGAGCGAACCGGCTCGGCGGGAACTCGCTCTCGGACCTCCTCGTGTTCGGGGCGCGGACCGGGGCGGGAGCGGCGGCCCACGCCGCGAGCCTGGCCGGCCAGCCGTACATGAACCCGGTCCAGGTCCAGGCCGCCGTCCGCGACCTCGATGGGCCACTCGAGCGGACCTCCGGCGAGGATCCGTACGCCCTCCAGCGTGACCTTCAGGCGACGATGCAGAGCCTCGTCGGGATCTTCCGCGTCGAGGCCGACCTCGACGAGGCGATCCGCCGCCTGGCCGAGCTCCGGACCCGGTGGTCGACGGTCCGGGTCGACGGCGGCCGGGTCTACAACCCCGGCTGGAACCTCGTCTTCGAGCTCCGCAACCTCCTCGTCGTCTCGGAGGCGATCGCCCGCAGTGCCCGCCAGCGCGAGGAGAGCCGGGGCGCCCACAGTCGCATCGACTTCCCGGCGACCGACGACGCGACATGGGGCGGCCGCAACAGCGTCATCGCCCGCCGCACGGATGGCACGATGGGTGTCTCGACGACGGCCCTGCCGGCGATGGACGACGAGCTCCGCGGGCTCGTCGGCGTCGCGCACTGAGGACGAGGAGAACGATGGCCGACGCACATCTCCGGGTCTTCCGCGGATCGCCGGGCGAGACCGGGCGCTACGACGAGTTCGACGTCCCGGTCGAGGAGGGGATGGTCGTCCTCGACGCGGTCCACTGGATCCAGGGCCATGCCGCCCCCGACCTCGCCGTCCGCTGGAACTGCAAGGCGGCCAAGTGCGGCTCGTGCAGCGCCGAGGTCGACGGCCGACCGAGCCTCATGTGCAAGACCCGCCTGTCCGACTACGACCTCGAGGAGCCGATCACCGTCGAGCCGATGCGGTCGTTCCCGCTCATCCGCGACCTCGTCACGGACGTGTCGTGGAACTACGAGGTGAACCGGACGATCGAGCCGTTCAGCCCGCCGGACACCCCGGTCGAGGAGTGGCGCTGGAAGCAGCAGGACATCGAGCGGGTCCAGGAATACCGGAAGTGCATCGAGTGCTTCCTCTGCCAGGACGTCTGCCACGTCCTCCGCAACCACGAGACCGGCCGGCCGTTCCTCGGCCCGCGCTACATGGTCCGGGTCGCCGGCCTGGAGCTCCATCCGGCCGACCGTGCCGACCGCCGGGAGTACCTCAAGGAGGACGCCGGGATCGGCTATTGCAATATCACGAAGTGCTGCACCGAGGTCTGCCCGGAGCACATCAAGATCACCGACAACGCGATCATCCCGCTCAAGGAGCGGGTGGCCGACGCCTACTACGACCCCCTCCAATGGGCGTGGCGGAAGCTCACCGGCCGTCGCCGTGGCTCCGCGGCAGGCGTCGAGCTGCCCGTCCTGCCGACTGAAGGGCCGTCGAGCGCCGATCCACCGGCAGGAGCCGGCGCCTGACCGGGCCGGTGCCGACCCCCGCTCGCGGCTATCTCATCCGGACCGACGGCGCGTCGCGGGCCAACCCCGGCCACGCCTCGGCCGGGGCGGTGCTCATCGACCTCGACCGCTCCGACGCCCTGGATCCGGGCGCGGCCCCGGACGCCTCGATCTCCGACTACCTCGGGATCCAGACGAACAATGTCGCCGAGTACACCGCGGTCGTCCGATCCCTCGCCCTGGCCGCCGAGCTCGGGGCCCGGGAGGTCCGCCTGCTGCTCGACTCGCTGCTCATCGTCGAGCAGCTGAACGGCCGGTGGCGGGTGAAGGACGCCAAGCTCCAGCCGCTCCACCGGGAGGCGCGGCGGATCCTCGGCACCTTCGAGCGCTGGTCGGCCGCCCACGTCCGGCGGGCCGAGAACTTCGCCGCCGATGCACTGTGCAACGAGGCCATCGACCGGGCCCTCGCCGGCGGTCCGGCCTCGGTCGTCCTGCGCCCGGAGGACTGAGGAGCCCTCGGACGGGGACCGCCGGCGGTCATACTTCGGTCTCCGCATCGAGGCCGTCGGATGGACATCGGGTCCGCGTTGACGCTGTCGGGGCTCGTCCTCGTGCTGGGGACGGCGGTCGCCTACCTGGTCCTGTTGTTCGTCGTGCACGGGTTCACCTACCGCACCTGGATCTTCCACGCGGTCGAGGCCCTCGGCATCGGTCTCGCGGCAGCCGGCTGGCTGGCAGGTGGGAGCGGTCTCGTCGCCGCGCTCGCCGTCGCGATCGGCGTCCTCTGGTTCGCCGTCACCTGGCACGAGCTGCGGCTCGTCGGGTCGAGCGGGATCAGGGTTCGTCCGGGCGATCGGATGCCGGCGTTCGACGCGACGACGACGGGCGGGATCCCGTTCACCGATGCGGACCTTGTCTCGCAGGCCCCGGCCCTGCTCGTGCTCTACCGCGGCTGGTGGTGCCCGTCGAGCAAGGTCCAGCTCGACGAGGTCCTCTCCAACCACGCCCCGCTGAACGCGGCGGGCATCGCCATCTTCGCCGGCTCGGTCGACTCACCTGCCGAGTCGGAGCCGATGCAGCAGTACGTCGGCGCGGGGTTCACCATCCTGTGCGACATCCCCGTCTCGCTCCTGGACACCATCGGGGTCCGCGACACGCGAGGCGCTCCGTGGTACGACCGGTTGCTGTTCGGGGCGGCCCACCGTGATATCTCGATGCCCGCCGCGGTCGTGGTCGACGGCTCGGGCCGCATCCGCTACGCCCATCGGTCGACCCAGGTGGACGATCGACCGAAGCCGGCCGAGATCCTCGCCAGCGTGGGACGTGGCATCGACTGGACCCGACCCGCGCATCCGGGCCCGCGCTGATCGCACGGCGTTCACTCCAGCGGTTCTGCGACGGGTGACCCGCCAGGCTGGTCGCTGGACGATCCATCCGGCGGCGGAACCTCCAGCCTGACCGCCCCGCGTTCGATCCGGCGGATGGGCGGCACGATGCGACCGTCCACCCGCCGCAGTGATCGCCCGGCGATCAAGGATGGATGGGACACCGAGAGCGCGGGTCACGATCGGCGCTCGGCCGGCGATCGGGGCCGCGTCGACTAGAATCCGTCGGCCAGCGAGGCGATCGGATGGTCGCGCGCCGCGGCGACCTCGGTCGTCACGGCTCGAGGAAAGTCCGAGCTCCGCAGCGCAGGGTAGCGGGTAACGCCCGTCCGCCGTGAGGCGAGGACCAGTGCCACAGTGACGATGCCGATCGGCGGCGCAAGCCGGCGAGCGGAGTGAAACGCGGCAAACTCTACCCGGAGCAAGGCCAAGTAGGAGGGTGCAACCCCGGTTCGCCGGGGGGAGAGGCGCGCTGCCCAACCCTCGGGTCGGCCGCTAAAGCCGTCGGGTGACCGGCGGCGGAGATGGATGGCCATCCCCGCAGGCCCTCGGGTCGGCGGGACAGAACTCGGCTTACAGGTCGCCTCGCTGGCGCATCGTCCTCAGGCCGAGTCGGCGAATCGCAGCCACGCCTCGTCCCGAGGCCGATTCGGCGAGCCGCCACGCCGCGCTGGCGGTACCCGCAGGCTCAGTCCTCGTCGGGACGGAAGATGTGGGCAGCCGTGCAGGCGTTGCAGATCGGCGTCGCCGCCTCGAGGTCGCCGAGGGGGATCGGCACCCGCCGCTCGGGGAAGAGACACTCGACGTCGTAGATCCGGTCGGGCGCGGTGGAGACATGGACGAGCCGGCGGAACGTGCAGCGCCGGATGCGGGCCTCGGCGAGGTGGTATGCCTCGGGGACCTGGGACACGACGGTGAGCTCGAGTGCCATGGGCGCCGGTGACCTCGTATCCGATGCTTCAGTCCGAGCGCGGATACACGGATCGCTCGTCCCCCGCACGGGAGCCTAGCATCGGCGTTCGGCGGGCGGCAAGCATCGAAAGGTACTAGACTCCCGCGTCGGGTCGACCGGCGCGCCGGGTCGCGACCCCTCGGGGGCCGAACGCGGAGGCGGTGTGCACGAGGACGAGGAACGCGCGGCGGCGCTCGACCCCGGCTCCTCGGACCCCTCGTCGACCGTCGCCAGCCAGGCGTCCGCGGACGCCGCCTGGCCGTTCCCGACCGCCGGCTCGGTCGCCCTCGCCAGCTCGGTCGCTCCGAGCGGTTCCTGCCGCTACCTCCACCTGGAAGCGGGCGCGGCGGCCTGCCTCGCCCTCGCCCCCGTCGTCGCCATCTCGACCCGCCAGGTCGAGCTCATGTGTCTCGGCCCGGCCCACGCCCAGTGCCCCCGGTTCGTCCATGGTGGGACCGGCGAGCGGCCGCTCCCCGCCCCGACGCTCCGGCCGTCGACCGTCGCCGTCGCGACGACCGTCCGACGCGATGCCGCAGCGGACGGCACGTCCGATCCGGTCATGGTTCCGAGCGGCTCGTGGCTGGAAGCCGCGGGTGTCGCCGTCACGACCGACTCCCTCGAGACGGAGACCGCCGGACGGGACGTCGCTTCGGAAGCTGAGACCTCCGCCGAGATCGCCCAGACCTCCGCCGAGACCGCCGAGACCCCGGAGCAGGGCGCCGGGACTGGGCCGGACGAGGAGCGGACGCCCGATCTCGCCACGTCGCCAGCGGACGGGTCGGACGCCCAGGGCGACGGGATCGCCACTGAGACCGATGACGGCCGATCGCGTCCCGACGACGCCTCCGATACCGAGGGGCTGGCCGGTCTTGCGGCCGCGACCGCGGTGGCCCGGCCTGGCGCTGCGGAGACCGAAACCGGATCCGGCGCCGCTACGGAGGAGCCGCCGCGGACGGCGCCGGTCAGAGGCCGCACCCGACCGCGGACCGACGGCCTCCGGATGTCCCAGGCCCGCGAGCGTTCGATCGCCCTCCGCCCCTCGGTCATCGTCGCGACCCTCGTCCTCGCCGGGGCACTCGTCGTCGCCTTCGCCTTCGTCGCCGCCCACGGAGGGCTCCTCCTGCCTCAGGCCGGAGCGCCATCGGCGTCCCTCATCGCGGCCGCGAGCCAGCCGGCTCCCTGGTCACCGTCGCCCTCGGTCGGACCGTCGAGGTCCCCCCAGCAGAGCCCGACCGCTTCCATGGCACCGTCGCCGACGCCGTCGCGCCCGCCCGCCGCAAGCCCGACTCCCGCCGCCTCGTCGCCCGGCGCGCCCTGGACGGCAGCCCAGCTCGCGGTCCTCAAGCCATGCCCCGGCAAGGCGGGCTGCTGGCAGTACAGGATCCACTCGGGTGACAATCTCCACGGCGTCGCCAAGTTCTTCGGGGTCGCCTACCCGGCCCTCCTGGCGGCGAACCCCCAGATCGCCAACCCGTCGCTCATCCACGTCGGCGAGGTGATCGTCATCCCCACGCCGGGCGCCTAGCCCGCCCGGTCGCTCGCTCGGGTGGGAGCGGGCCGTTGACATCCCCTCCGGCGGCCCGGTGGTGTTCCCGTTGTGCGGAATCGGCATTGACGGCGATTCCCCGCGGTGTAGAATGCCCGCTCAAGTGGCGCAAAGTGGTGAGAAGTGGGGAGTGAACCCACGCCGATCCCCGATCGGCCCACGGAGCGGCCCGAATCGCCAGGACAGGGGTTGCCAGGCACGTGTTCACCGGCGAGTACCGGCACTCGGTGGACGACAAGGGACGGCTCGCCGTCCCCGCGCGGTTCCGCTCCCAGCTCGAGGGCGGCGCCGTCGTCTGCAAGTGGCTCGACAACTGCCTCGCGATCCTGACCCGCCACGGGTGGGAGGAGCTCGCGGCCAAGACGGCCACGCTCCCCCTCACGAACCCCGGTTCCCGCGCCTTCCAGCGCCACATCTTCGGCGGCGCCGCGGAGGTCGAGCTCGACCGTCAGGGTCGGGTCGTCCTGCCGGCCTACCTCCGGGACTACGCGGCGCTCGACGGCGAGGTGGTCATCGTCGGCGCCCGCGACCACGCGGAGATCTGGGCCCCGAGCCGCTGGGACGACGTCCGGCGGAGCCTCGAGGACCCGGAGACCCTCGCCGGCCACCTCGAAGGCCTCGGGATCTAGGGCACCACATGCGCTTCCAGGGTCCGCTCGGGATCCGTTGACGACGGTGGAGGACGAGATGGAGCAAGGGCACCTGCCGGTGCTGGCGGAGGAGGTCGTCGAGATGCTCGCGCCTGCTCCCGGCAGCCTCCAGATCGACGCCACGGTCGGCGGCGGTGGGCACACCGAGCGGATCCTGGAGGCGTCCGATCCTGATGGTCGCCTCCTCGGCCTCGACGCCGACGGGGCGGCCATCGCCAGGGTCGGACGACGTCTGTCGCGGTTCGGCGATCGGCTGGTCCTGCGCCAGGCGAACTTCCGCGAGATCGGCACCGTCGCCCCCGCAGCCGGATTCGGACGGGTGGACGGACTCCTCTTCGACCTCGGCCTCTCGAGCTACCAGCTGGCCGATGCGGATCGCGGTTTCGGATTCAGGGCCGGCGGACCGCTCGACATGCGCTTCGACACGAGCCGCGGCGTCCCAGCCGCCGAGCTCCTCGCGACGCTCGATGCGGGCGAGCTCGCCGCGCTGTTCCGCCGCTACGGCGAGGAGCCCGAGGCGAACCGCATCGCCCGGGCCATCGTGGAGGCCCGGCGGACCTCGCCGGTCGCCACGGCCGAGGAACTCGCGGCGCTCATCGAGCGGGTCGTGCCGGTGAACCCGCGGCGGCCCCGTCGGACCCACCCGGCGACGCGCGTCTTCCAGGCGCTCCGCATCGCGGTGAACGAGGAGCTCGAGGCCCTGGCGGAGGCACTCGCGGCCGCGATGGACCTGCTGCGGCCGGGCGGCCGCCTCGTCGTCCTCAGCTACCACTCCCTCGAGGACCGCATCGTCAAGCGGTTCATCGCCGCCGAGCGGAAGGGCTGTATCTGCCCGCCCTCGCTGCCGGTATGCGCCTGCGGGCGCTATCCCCGTCTGCGCCCTCTCGGCCGGTCCATCACCCCCGGACCGGCCGAGCTCGCCGCCAACCCCCGCTCCCGGAGCGCCCGGCTCCGGGGCGCCGAACGGATAGCCGAGCGCATCGCCGCCTGAGCCGGACGTGACCCGGCGGACCGACCGCCGAGCCGACCGGCTCACGACAGAGGAAGGAGGAACCTCGTGAGCAAGCGCCACCAGCAGAGTCGTCGTCGGGCCTACGGCCGGCGGCAGCACGAGATGCGGGAGCGCCTCGAGCACTCCCATCCGCGCGACCTCGTCGAGTTCGACCTCGGTCCCGATGCCGACGAGCGCGACTCCTTCCCGTTCCACGACGTCGACCTCGGCACCCGCCGGCTCGGCTCGGCCCTGAGCGACTGAGCGGGTGGCGGTCTACCAGGGCGCTCGATCGCGGACCGTCCTCACCCCGCCGCGGGGTGTCGGCAGGTCGCGTCCCGCGAGCGCTCGGCGCGATGACGCGATGGGCCCGGCCGCGGTGCTCCGGCCGATGCCGGCCCTGCCGCGCCGGCGGACGCGGACGGCCATCCGGGCCGGCCGGCGGCCCGATCGCATCGGCCTCGTCCTCGGCGGCATCGTCATCGCCTTCATGCTCGCGTTCTTCTCGCTCGCCCAGAGCGTCCGCGTTTCGGCGACGAGCTACGACCTGGCCGGACTCCAGGAGGACGGTCAGCGCCTCGACGCGACCCGCCAGGACCTCCTGACGAACATCAATCGGCTCGGCAGCGACCCGGCCATCCGGAAGCAGGCCCTCGATGCCGGCCTCGATCCGCTCGCGGCGCCGGTCGTCGTGCCGGCGCGCTGACGATCGACCGACCGATGCTGGGACGGACCGACTCCCGCCGGCGCCTCCTCGCCATCCTCGTCGCTCTCGTCGTGCTCGCGCTCTCGCTCTGCGGCCGGCTCGCGTGGTGGCAGCTGGTCCGCGGGTCGGATCTCGCGGCAGCGGCGAACCGCCAGACGACGATCACGATCGATACACCGTCTCGGCGAGGGACGATCTACGACCGCAGCGGGACCGTCGTCCTCGCGGCCTCGGTCGACCGTTACCGGCTCATCGCCGCGCCGAACACCCTGAGCCTCGAGGACCGCCAGAGGACCGCTCAGAACCTCATCGGGCTCCTCGGCCTGAGCGGCCAGGACGCGGTCGACCTCACCGGCCGGATGGTCTCCGAGCGTGGCTACGTCGTTCTCACCCATGGCGTCGACGAGGCCCACGCCCAGGTCATCCGCAACGGTCTCGCCAACGGCGATCTCGCCGGCCTCTCCCTCGAGCCCGAGCCGCTGCGGGTCTACCCCCTGTCCGGGGCCGGCCCGGACACGACCCTCGCCGCCCAGCTGCTCGGCTTCGTCAATCGCGATGGCGTGGGCCAGTACGGGGTCGAGCAGCGCTACCAGGACGTGCTCGCCGGACAGCCCCGGGTCGAGGTCGCCCAGCGCGACGCGAACAACGACCCGGTCCCCGACACGATCAGCGTCGAGTCACCGGGCGTGCCCGGCTCGGACATCCGCCTGACCCTCGACGCCGGCTTCGAGCTCGAGCTCGAGCAGGAGCTCATGGCCGCCGACACCGCCGACAAGGCGAAGGGCGTCTCGGCCGTCGTCATGGACCCGTACACCGGCGAGATCTACGGCGAGGCGAGCTACCCGTCGTACGACGCCAACGAGTACGCGACGATCGCGACGACGAACCCGAGCCGCTTCATCGACCCGGTCGTCAGCTCGGTCTACGAGCCTGGATCGGTGTTCAAGATGCTCACCGCCCTGGCCGGCTTCGAGAACGGGACGGTCGACCCCGATACGAAAGTCCACGACACCGGGTCGCTGTCGCTCGACCACGGGACCGCCCGGATCTACGACGCCAACAAGAAGGGGATGGGCTGGCTCAAGTTCGAGGACATCGTCGCCTACTCCCGGAACGTCGGGGCGGCCCGGGTCGCTCTCGGTCTCGCCTCGTCGACGAAGAAGGCGTCGTCGATCCTCGAGTCGACCTGGGAGCGACTCGGCTTCGGGGCGCCGACCGGCATCGACGTCGCCGGCGAGGTGAGCGGCCTGGTCCGCGATCCGACGGTCTCGCCGTGGCGGCAGGTCGACCTCGCCAACGGTGCGTTCGGCCAGGGCGTGGCGGTGACCCCGATCCAGCTCGCCACGGCCTACAGCGCGATGGTCAACGGTGGCGTCCTCGTCACACCGCATGTCGTCCTCGCCGTCGGCCAGAACGATGTCCAGCCGACGCCGCGGGCCCGGGTCATGACACCCGACATGTCGGTCCAGATGACCGAGCTCATGAGCCACGTCATCCACACCGTGCCGTGGTACCGGGACAACACGCTCGTCCCCGGCTACGTCATGGGCGGCAAGACCGGCACGGCCCAGATCTGGGACCCGACGGCGAACCACGGACGGGGCGGCTGGAAGTCGACCTACAACTACTCGTTCATCGGCTACATCGGGAAGGGGCACCCGCAGGTCGTCGTCGCCATCACCATCCACGAGGCGACGCCGCTCTTCATAGCCCAGGGCGACCTGCCCCTGCCGGTGGAGAGCTACGAGCTGTTCCGGCGGGTGGCCACGGACGCGATGACGACGCTCGACCTCCCGACGTCCAGCTCGACCGCGGACGTCGCGAACCCGTGACCGTCGCCTGTGACACACTGACGGTCGTGACCGAAGCCAAGCCGCGGTCGAGCGGTGCGGCGGCCGAGCCCGCCCTGTCCGCCGCCGACCTCGTGCGCCTGACCGGCGGACGGCTCCTTCGGTCGAGCGACCGTCCCATCCGCCACGGTTCCGTGGACTCCCGCGAAGTCGTCCCCGGTGCACTGTTCGTCGCCCTCCCGGGCGAGCGCACCGACGGCCACCGGTACCTCGTCCCGGCCGCGACCGCCGGCGCTGCCGCGATCGTCGTCACGAGGTCGCCCGACGCAGCGACGCTCGAGGCGCTCGGTGACGTCACGGTGGTCCAGGTCGCGGACGGGCTCCGCGCCCTCGGCGCCATCGCGGCCGGCTGGCGGCGCCGCTTCTCGCCGCTCGTCGTCGGCGTGACGGGGAGCATCGCCAAGACCTCGACGAAGGAGGCGATCGCGGCCGTCCTGTCACGGCGGTTCCGGACCCTCCGCAGCGAGGGCAACCGGAACAACGAGATCGGCCTGCCGCTGACCCTCCTCGACCTCGGCCCCGAGCACGAGGCGGCCGTCCTCGAGATGGGCATGTACGTCGGCGGCGAGATCGCCGATCTCGCCGCGATAGCCGAGCCGCGGATCGGGGTGGTGACCGCCGTCCAGCCGGTCCACCTGAGCCGGATCGGCTCGATCGACGCGATCGAGCGGGCGAAGGGCGAGCTGGTCGAGGCGCTCCCCGCCGACGGGACCGCCGTCCTCAACGTCGACGATCCGCGGGTCGCCCGGATGGCCGCCCGGACGGCCGCCCGGACGCGGTCGTACGGCTTCGGCGACGTCGCCGACGTCGGTGCCCAGGATGTCGCGAGCGCCGGCGAGGCGGGCATGCGCTTCACCCTCCGGACTCCGGCGGGTCGCCGCCAGGTCGCCACGCCGGCCCTCGGCCGGCACGGCGTCCACAACGCCCTCGCCGCGGCCGCCACCGGGATCGCCGCCGGCTGCGATCTCGACGAGATCGTCACCGGACTCGCAGCGGGCTGGCAGGCGCCGCACCGCGACACGATCGTCCGGGCCGGCGAGGTGACGATCCTCGACGACAGCTACAACGCATCGCCCGGCTCGGTCGCCGCCGCGCTCGACCTCCTCGCCTCCCTGCCCGCCCGCCGCCGTGTCGCCGTCCTCGGCGAGATGCTCGAGCTCGGCGACGGGGCCGAGGCGGGTCACCGGGCCATCGGGTCGCTCGCGGCGAGCGTGGCCGGCCTCATCGTCGCCGTCGGCCCGGGCGCCGCTCCCCTCGCCGACGCAGCCGCCGACGGCGCCCCGGACGGGACCAGGGTGCTCCGGGCGACCGACGCCGCCGAGGCGCTCGAGCTCCTCCGGCCGCGTCTGCGCGGCGGCGATGTCGTCCTCGTCAAAGGGTCTCGGGGGATCGGCCTCGAGCGGGTCGTCGACGGTCTTGTCGCCGAGGCCGCCTCGTGAGGGGCGGGGTCGTCGAGCTCATCCAGGGACTGTTCCTCGCGTTCGCCGTCATCGTCATCCTCATGCCGGCCTACATCCGGCTCCTGCGCCACATCGGCATCGGCAAGCAGATCCGCGAGGAGGGTCCCCACAGCCACCTCGTCAAGGAGGGGACCCCGACGATGGGCGGGCTCCTCATCGTCGGGGTGGTCGCCGCCTGCGCCTTCTTCCTCGGCGCCCTCGACGCGTCGACGTACTCGCCGGTCGCGACGCTCATCGGAGTCGGCCTGCTCGGCGCCTTCGACGACTACCTCAACGCGAAGACGGGGGCCGGCATCAGCGCCCGCCAGAAGCTGCTCTGGCAGGTCGTCGTCGCCGTCCTCGCGGCGATCTACATCCAGCGCCACTTCGCGATCACCGAGATCCGGGTGCCGTTCGCCGGCGACGTCCAGATCGGCCCGGTCGCCTACATCGCGTTCGCCGCGTTCGCCATCGTCGCCGCGAGCAACGGGGTGAACATCACCGACGGGCTCGACGGTCTGGCCGGCGGGACCGTGATCTTCGCCTTCGTCGCCTACCTGATCATCGCCCTCCTCAACCTGCCGGTCCAGCCGAACCTCGCCCTCCTGTGCGCGATCATCATCGGAGGGACGCTCGGCTTCCTGTGGTTCAACGTCCACCCAGCCCAGATATTCATGGGCGATTCGGGAGCGTTGGCGCTGGGGGCGACCCTGGCCGTGACGGCCCTCATCACGGGCCAGATCCTCGTGCTGCCGCTCATCGGCATCATCTTCGTCCTCGAGGTGATGTCGGACATCCTCCAGTTCGGCTACTTCCGGATGACCGGCGGCCAGCGGCTCTTCCGGATGGCCCCGCTTCATCACCACTTCGAGCTGGGCGGCTGGGACGAGGAGAAGATCACCCTCCGCTTCTGGATCGTCTCGATCCTCGCCGGGCTCCTCGGCGTGACGTTCTTCCTCGCCTCGATCAAGGCGCTCCAGTGAGCGGGCGATGACGACGATGACGACGATCGACCGCCCGCTCGACCTCGACGCCCTGACCCTGGAGGGCGTCCGCGGCGGGGCGCTGCGGGACGTCCCGGTGGCGGTCCTCGGAGCCGCCCGGAGCGGCATCGGCCTGAGCCGGTTCCTCGCCGGGGCCGGCGCGAGGGTCACCCTGTACGACGGGCGGCCCGCCGCCGAGCTCGGGCCGGCGATCGAGGCACTCGGCGAGGAGCTCGCAGCCGGACGGGTCGTCCTCGCCGTCGGGCCGGACGTCGATCCGGCGGCCGTCCTCGCCGGGACCGGTCTGGTCGCGACCTCGCCCTCGATCAGCCCGGACTTCCCGACGACGGAGCCGCGCCTCCAGGGCGCCCTCCGATCGCTGGTCGCGGCGCGGGCCGGCGGCGACCCTGCGGCGCCGGCGCTCGTCTCGGAGGCGGACCTCTTCCTCCGCCTCTGCCCGGCGCCGACCGTCGGGGTCACCGGGACGAAGGGCAAGACGACGACCTCGTCGCTGATCGCGGCCCTCCTGGCCGCCGATCCGGGCCATCCGGTCGAGCTCGGCGGGAACATCGGCCGGCCACTCGTCGAGATCCTGCCGGCGCTCACCTCGAGCCACCGCGTCGTCATCGAGCTGTCCGAGCTCCAGCTGCCCACCCTGTCGAGGGGCACCACGGTCGCGGTGTACACGAACGTGACGTCGGACCATCTCGACCGGCACGGCTCGCTCGAGGCGTACCGGCGGGTGAAGCGCCGCCTCGCCGAGCTCGTCGATCCGGCCGGTGGGCTGGTCCTCAACGACGACGATCCGGTGGTGGCCCACTATGGCGGGGCAGCCGCCCGCATCGTCCGCTATCGCCTCGGCTCACCGCCCGCCGGTGGCCTCGGCCTCGAGGACGGCTGGATCGCTGCGGCCGACGTCGAGCCGCTCGCTTCGCCGCTCGCCGGTGGCCGAGCCGTGAGCGGTCCCATCCTGCCGGTCGCGGAGCTCGCAATCCCCGGCACGCACAACGTGAGCAACACGATGGCCGCCGTCGCCGCGGCCCTCCTGTTCGGCGTCGAGCCTGCGGCGATCCGGCAGGCCGCGGCGGCCTTCCGCGGGGTGGAGCACCGCCTCGAGCAGGTCGCGATCGTCGACGGTGTGCGCTTCGTGAACGACTCCCAGGGGACCCAGCCCGACGCCGTCATCGCCGCGCTGCGGGCGTTCGACCCGCCGATCGTCCTCATCGCCGGCGGCCGCGACAAGGACGTCGATCTCTCCGGGCTCCCGCCGGTCGTGGCCGAGCGGGCGACCGCGGCCGTCCTCATCGGCGAGAGCGGGGCGACGCTCGGGGCGATGTTCCGCGCCGCCGGCCTCGGGCGGACGGAGTCGGCACCGAGCCTCGAAGCCGCGGTCGACCGGGCCGCCGCGCTCGCCCGCGAGTCGCTCTCGACGGCAGCGACCGGGGCCGTCGCGACGGTCCTCCTCAGCCCCGCCGCGGCCTCCTTCGACATGTTCGTCGACTACGCCGCCCGCGGCCGGGCCTTCAAGGCCGCGGTCGCCGACCTCGCGGCGAGGCGTCCGGCCTCGCCCGGACGTCCGTCCGCCTCCATCGCCGATCGACGGGAGGAGCGCCGATGACCGCCCTCGCCCGCACGCTCCCCGCGACGAAGCAACGGACGACGAGCCTCCAGCGGGAGCGGCACGCGCCCGACTACGTGATCCTCGTCGCGGTCGTCGCCCTCGTCGCCATCGGCGTCCTCATGGTCTATTCGTCGTCGGCGATGTCGTCCTACCTGTCGGACGACGACACGTTCAAGGTCGTCGGCCCGCAGGTCGTCTGGGCGGCCCTCGGGCTCATCGGGATGGGCGTGGTCAGCCGGATCGACTACCGCTACTGGCGGATCGCCTCGATCCCGCTCTACGTCATCGCCCTCGGACTGCTCGCCGTCGTCGTCTTCGTCCCGTCGCTCAACTACGTCGTCGGCGGCTCGGCCCGCTTCCTCCGCATCGGCCCGCTCCCGCTCTTCCATCCGGCCGAGTTCGCGAAGCTCGCCCTCGTCGTCTACCTCGCCCACTGGTTCGCCCGGCGGGGGACCTCGGTCCGCGGGTTCTGGCGTGGGACCGTGGTGTTCCTCGTGGTCGCGATGCCGGTCGTGGCCCTCGTCCTTCGGGAGCCCGACCTCGGTACGAGCGCCGTCCTCGGCCTCACCGCCTTCACGATGTTCTTCGTCGCCGGGGCGAACCTCCTTCACCTGTTCGCGCTCGGCAGCGCGGCCCTCGCCGGGGTCGCCGTCGTCATCGCCAGCCATCCCTATCAGCTGACCCGGATCAAGGCGTTCATCGACCCGTGGAGCGACCCGGCCGGGGCCGGCTTCCACACGATCCAGGGCCTCATGGCCCTCGCCCTCGGCGGGATCTTCGGGGCCGGACTCGGGGAGAGCCGGCTGGCCGGCGGCCTCTTCCTGCCGAACGCCTACAACGACTTCATCTTCGCCATCATCGGCGAGGAGTTCGGGCTCGTCGGCGGCGCCCTCGTCGTCATCCTCTTCGTCATCCTCGCCTACCAGGGCATCCGGACCGCGCTCGCGGCGCCGGACACCTTCGGCGCGCTCCTCGCCGCCGGCATCACCGCCTGGATCTGCATCCAGGCGTTCATCAACATCGGGGTCGTCGTGGCCCTCGTGCCCGTTACCGGCATCACGCTGCCGTTCGTCAGCGCCGGCGGGTCGTCGCTCGCGATCACCCTCACCGCGGTCGGGATCCTCCTGGCCGTATCGCGCGAGACGGTGGAGAAGGGGACATGGAACGATGCGTCTGCTGATCGCAGGCGGGGGCACGGGCGGGCACATCTACCCGGCTCTCGCCGTCGCCCGGTCGCTGCGCGCTCCGGTCGCGGCTGATCGGCCGGCCGATGCGACCGGCGATCCGATGGCGGGCGAGCGCGACTCCCGCGGCGACGCAGCGGCCGGCGAGCTCGACGATGCCCCCGAGCTCGTCTGGATCGGCGGTCATCGCGGCCTCGAGGCCTCGATCGTCCGGGCGGCCGGCATCCCGTTCCAGCGGCTCGTCCTGCGCTCGCTCCGGACCGTCGACCGCGACGCGAACCTCGTCCTCGACCCGATCCGCCTCGGTGCCTCGGTCCCCCAGGCAGCGGCGATCCTCGGCCGGCTCCGGCCGGCGGCGATCTTCACGACCGGTGGCTACGTCGCGATCCCGATCCTCATGGCGGCCGCCCCGCTCCGGATCCCGGTCGTGCTATGGGAGGGCAACGTCGTGCCCGGCCGGAGCGTCCGGGCGACCGCCCGTCTCGCCGGGGTCGTCGCGGTGAGCTTCTCGCGGACGTGCGAGAGCCTCCGGACCGCGGCCCCGTGCTTCCGGACGGGCACCCCGATCCGCGACCTCGGGTCGCTCGACCGGGCCGACGCCCGTCGCCGCTTCGACGTGCCGGCGGACGCCCGGCTCATCCTCGTGTTCGGCGGCTCGCAGGCCGTCCGGCGGTTCAACGCGGCGGTCAGCGAGGCCTTGCCGGTGCTCGTCGAGCGGGCCCACGTCATCCACGTCACCGGCGACGACGGCTACGCCGCTGCGCTGTCCGCGCGCGAGGCGCTCCCCGAGGATCGACGAGGGCGATATCGGCCGTTCCCGTTCCTCCGCGACGACATGGGCCTCGCCCTCGCGGCGGCCGACCTCGTCGTGGGCCGGGCTGGCTCGTCGACCCTCGCCGAGGTCACCGCCCTCGGGCTGCCGATGGTCGTCGTCCCGTACCCGCACGCGGCCGGCCACCAGGTCGCCAACGCCCGTGCCCTCGCCGACGCGGGCGCCGCCCGGCTGGTCCGCGACGAGGCGTTCGACGCCGCGGCGCTCCTGGACGCGGCCGCGCTCCTCGACGACCGGGCCACTCAGGCCCGGATGGCGGCCGCATCGCGGTCGCTCGGTCGGCCCGGCGCTGCCGAGGCGGTGGCGACCCTCGTCCGGGCCGTCGCCGAGAGGCAGCCGCTGCCGGATGCGGCCGAGATCGAACGCATCGCCCGGACCGCCGGGTCCTTCCGGTCCGCGGCATGACGACGGCGGTCTTCGACGCGCTCGCCCTCGGGACCGAGATCCAGCGCCGCTTGGGTGTGAAGACGTCGCGGGACGAGCCGCTCGCCCGGTTCACGACGATGCGGGTCGGCGGACCGGCCGACCTCTTCGCCGTCGCCCACAACGGCTTCGAGCTCCGTGGCCTCCTCAAGTTCGCCCGGACCCGGGCCATCCCATACCTGCTCCTCGGCCGGGGCAGCAACGTCGTCATCGCCGACGGCGGCGTCCGCGGGCTCGTCATCCAGGACCGGGCCGAGGGCGCCGAGATCCGCGACGGGCGCCTCGTCGCCGAGGCCGGCCTGCCGATGGCCCGGGCGGCCACGGTCTCCCAGGAGGCCGGTCTCACGGGGCTCGAATTCGGGCTCGCCATCCCCGGCACGGTCGGCGGGGCGGTCTGGGCCAACGCCGGTGCCCACGGTGCCGACGTGGCTGGGGTGATCGAATCGGCGACCGCCCTCCTTCCCGACGGCACGGAGCGGCGATTCGACGCTGCCGAGCTCGGGTTGTCCTACCGGGAGAGCCGCTTCAAGGCTACCGCCGCGGCGGGCCCCGGTGAGATCGTCCTCGGCGCGACGTTCGCCCTCGAACCGGCCGACCCGGCGACGATCCGCGGCCGCCTCGACGAGATCCGCCGATGGCGGCAGGCGCATCAGCCGCTCGGCATCCCGAGCGCGGGCTCGGTGTTCCGCAACCCGTCCACCGGTCCGAGCGCCGGCGCGCTCATCGAGGAGGCCGGGCTCAAGGGTGCGACCGAGGGCGGGGCGACGGTCAGCCCGAAGCACGCCAACTTCATCGTCAACGACCGGCGGGGGACCGCCGCGGACGTCCGTCACCTCGGCGAGCGCGTCCGCTCCGAGGTCCTGCGGCGGACGGGCGTCGAGCTCGTCTTCGAGGTGGTATTCGTCGGCGACTGGTCGGCGTGGGCCCAGGCCGGAGGGGCGGCGTGACCGGAGCGTCGGCCGAGGGCCGGCGACCGATCGACACGCCGGTCGTCGTCCTCCTCGGCGGCACCTCCGCCGAGCACGACGTGTCCGTCGTGTCCGGCAACGCCGTCGCCGACGCCCTCGAGGCGGCCGGCCACCCGGTGCGGCGGGTCTGCATCGACCTGGCCGGCGGCTGGTGGTGGCTGCCCGTCGGGCATCGCCGGGGCGACCGGCCCGCGGCGGACTATGACGACCCGGCGGCACTCGGCGCGGAGGGTCCGCTCAGTCTCGGCAGGGCGATCGACCGGCTGGGCGCCGAGGAGCCGGCGCCGCTCGTGTTCATCGCCCTCCACGGGCCGTTCGGCGAGGACGGCACGATCCAGGGTCTCCTCGAGGTCGCCGGGCTCGCCTACACCGGCTCGGGCGTGACGGCCTCGGCGACCGGGATGGACAAGGCCATCTTCAAGCGCCTCGTCCGCGGCCTCGGCCTGCCGGTCGTCGACTGGCGGGAGATCCCGCTCGAGCGCTGGCGTCGGGAGCGGGACGCCGTCCTGGCCGAGCTGGAGGCGTTCGTCACCGACGGCGACGAGCCGCGCCTCATGGTCAAGCCGGCCCGCCTCGGCTCGAGCGTCGGGATGTCGATCGCCCACGACGCGGCCGAGCGCCCGGGAGCCATCGAGGGGGCCTTCCGCCACGACGACCTCGTGCTCGCCGAGCGCTACCTCGCCGATGCTCGCGACCTCGAGGTGAGCGTCATCGGCGACGCGACCGGAGCCCTCGAGCTCTACGGTCCGGGCGAGATCGTCGCCGGCCACGAGTTCTACGACTACGCCGCCAAGTACACCCCCGGACTCTCGGAGACGTCGCTCCACGCGGAGGTGCCCGCCCCGCTCCGGGCGACGATCCTCAAGCTCGCCCGCGACACGTACCGGGCCATCGGGGCGGAGGGCTTCGGGCGGGTCGACTTCCTCCTCGCCGGCGAGACGCTCGTCGTGAGCGAGATCAACACGATCCCGGGCTTCACCCCGATCAGCCTCTTCCCGACGCTCCCCGCCGACGGCGGTCTCGACTTCGCCGCCGTGTGCGAACGGATCGTCGGGCTGGCCCTCTCCCGCCACGCCCGGCGGGCCCGCGGCCGCCTCACGACTAAGGACCTGCCCCGATGAGCGTCCGCGCCCCGGTCCGCCGGGCGGGCGGCCACGCCGCCCGGCGCGGTCCCACGATCCGCCGGGCCTCGGCCGGGCTCGCCCCGATCCGGGCCGGCGCCATCCTCGTCATGCTCCTCGCCGCCGCCGCGATGTACGGCCTGGCCGCGACCGACGCGTTCGGGATGTCGAAGCTCGACCTCAGCGGGGCGCGCTTCACGAGCGAGGCGGACGTCCGTCAGGCGCTCGGCCTCCAGGACGGGACGAACCTCGTCGCCCTGAGGACCGACGGGCTTGCCGACGCCCTCCGCCAGCTGCCGACGGTCCGCGACGCCCGGATCACCGTCGCCCTGCCCGGCACCGTCGAGGTCCACCTCGACGAGCGCGTCCCGATCCTCGTCTGGCGGACCGCTGCGGGCAGCTTCCTCGTCGACGATCACGGGGTCCTCTTCGCCGCGGCGGATACGAGCCCGCCCGACGCCGTGGCTGACCTGCCGGTCCTCGTCGACAGGCGGGCGAGCGCGGACGACCTCCGTGTCGGCGGTTCCCTCGACCCGATCGATCTCGACGCGGCGACGCGCCTCGGCTCGATCAGCCCGGCCGACCTCGGCTCGACCGCGAACGGGCTCTCGATCACCGTCGACGACACGAACGGCTACGTCATGCGGAGCGACCCCGACGGCTGGACGGCGACGTTCGGCTTCTACACGCCGAGCCTCCGCCGGCCCGACATGGTCCCGGGTCAGGTCCGCGCCCTCCGGAGCGTCCTGGCCCAGGTCGGCGAGGCGAACCTCGCCACGATCATCCTGGCGGGCGACCGGAACGGGACGTACACGACCCGCGACGGCAAGTGACCGCCGGCGGGCCGGCCGTCGCGGGTTGCTCCGCCTCTGTCGGGTCGGGTAGCCTTGCCGAAACGCAGCCGAGCGAGGACACGACCCGGTGCTACTCCCCCTGGCGGGCCTCGTCCTGGGTGTCCTGCTGGGGCTCGTCCTCAAGGTCAACGTCAGCTTCGAGTTCGCCCGCTACAGCGCCGTGGCCATCGTGGCCGCCCTCGATTCGGTCCTCGGAGCCGTCCGTGCGGAGCTCGACGGTGTCTACGACAATCGCATCTTCGTCAGCGGGTTCGTCGTCAACGCGCTCCTGGCGGTGCTCCTGACCTTCATCGGCGACCGGCTCGGAGTGGACCTCTACCTCGTGGCGCTCATCACCTTCGGGCCACGGATCTTCAACAACGTGGCGCTCATCAGGCGTCATTTCCTCTAGGGCAGAACGAGGCGACAGGCGAGTGGAACGAGAAGCGGTCCTCGTCGGCATCGACGTCGGGACGAGCAAGGTCACGGTCCTCATCGGCGAGGTCCGGCGCGACGGCGCCCTGACCATCATGGGCAAGGGGACTGTGCCCTCGACCGGGCTCAAGAAGGGCCAGGTCGTCAACATCGACCAGACCGTCCACTCCATCCGCCAGGCGGTCGAGCAGGCCGAGCGGCTGTCCGGCTACCAGATCGAGCGGGCCTTCGTCTCGGTCGGCGGGCAGCACGTCGAGAGCCAGAACTCACCCGGCACGGTCGCCGTGAGCGGCCACGACCGGGAGGTGACCAGGGAGGACATCAACCGGGCGACCGAGGTGGCCCGGGCGATCCAGATCCCGTCGAATCGCGAGGTCCTCCACGTCCTGCCCCGCGACTTCAGCGTCGACGAGCAGGAGGGGGTCAAGGATCCGCTCGGGATGAGCGCGATCCGGCTCGGTGTCGACGTCCACATCGTCACCGCCTCGGCGACCGCAGTCCAGAACCTCACCAAGTGCGTCGTCGCGGCCGGGGTGAAGATCGACGAGCTCGTCGCGGCCTCGCTCGCCTCGGCCGAGACCGTCGCCTCGGAGACCGAGCGCGAGCTCGGCGTGGCGATCGCCGACATCGGAGCCGGGACGATCGATCTCGCCCTGTTCACCGACGGCTCGCCACTCTTCTGCTCGGTCCTGCCGGTCGGTGGCAACAACGTCACCAACGACGTCGCCATCGGCCTCAAGACGAGCCTCCAGGTCGCCGAGGAGCTCAAGGTCCATCACGGGACGTGCGACCTGCGGACGCTCGACCCCGACGAGCAGATCTCCGTCTCGGCCCTCGGCGAGGAGGCCGGCCGGGAGGTGAGCCGGCTCGAGGTCTGCCAGATCATCGAGGCCCGGATGCGAGAGACGTTCGAGCTCCTCCGCGATTCGATGGGCCGGTCCGGTCACGGGATGCTGCCGGCCGGTCTCGTCCTCACCGGCGGTGGGGCCCAGCTCGGCGGGGTCGCCGAGCTCGGCCGGGAGGTCCTCCAGATGCCCGTCCGCATCGCGGCTCCCGCCAACATCGGCGGGCTCGTCGACGGGCTCCTCACGCCGGCCAACTCGGACGCCGTCGGACTCCTCCTGTGGGGTTCCCGCGAGCTCGCCGCCGGCGAGCCCGAGCGGTATCCCTCGGCCCCAGCCCTGGGGGGGCTCGGCCGCATCCGGGACGCCCTGCGGAGCATCTTCCCGTAACCCTCGTCAGGGCACGGTTCCGGAGCGCACCGCCCCGCACCGCAGGGGAGTGCCACAGCGGATGGGCGGCGCTATACTCCGCGGGCACCTGCCGGCCCGGCACGCCCGGGAGCGGCATCCATCCGCATATCCTGCGTTTCGATCCTGAGCCAGCACCCGGCTCGAGCACCGGAGGAGAGGGCGATGCCGCTGCGGTCGGACTCTGAGAACTTCGCGCTGATCCGCGTCGTCGGCATCGGTGGCGGCGGCAGCAACGCGGTCAACCGGATGATCCGGGCCGAGATGATGGGCGTCGAGTTCATCGCCTGCAACACGGACGCCCAGGCCCTCCTCCAGAGCGATGCGCCCCACAAGATCCGCATCGGCGACAAGATCACCCGCGGCCTCGGTGCCGGGGGCGACGCGTCGATCGGCCAGCGGGCCGCCGAGGAGGACGCCGACAAGATCGCCGAGGCGCTCGTCGATTCGGACATGGTGTTCATCACGGCCGGCATGGGCGGCGGGACCGGCTCGGGTGCGGCGCCGGTCATCGCCGAGATCGCCAAGGAGGCCGGGGCGCTGACGATCGGCGTCGTCACCAAGCCCTTCGGCTTCGAGGGCCAGCGGCGCAAGCTGATCGCCGAGAAGGCGGCCGAGGATCTCAAGGCCAAGGTCGACACGCTCATCACGATCCCGAACGACCGGCTCCGCGACGTCGTCCAGAAGAACACGAGCATCCTCGACGCGTTCCGGGTCGTCGACGACGTCCTCCGCCAGGGCGTCCAGGGCATCAGCGACATCATCACCGTGCCCGGGCTCATCAACCTCGACTTCGCCGACGTGCGGGCGGTCATGAAGGACGCCGGCTCGGCTCTCATGGGCATCGGCCGGGCGTCGGGCGAGAACCGGGCCATCGAGGCGGCTCGCCAGGCCATCGCCAGCCCGCTCCTCGAGGTCAACATCAACGGTGCCCAGGGCATCCTCTTCAACATCACCGGCTCGTCGAGCCTGACGCTGTACGAGGTGACCGAGGCGGCCGAGGAGATCCGCGCGGCGGCCGATCCCGAGGCGAACATCATCTTCGGGACGAGCTTCAACGAGCGGCTCGGCGACGAGGTCCAGATCACCGTCATCGCGACCGGCTTCGACGGTTCGCGCAAGCGGACCCCGGCCCGTCACGAGGGGGCCGCTAGCCATCCCGAGGCCGGTTCCCTGCGGGGCCCGCGTGAGCGCGACTTCCTCGAGGAGCTCGAGCGCCAGCGTTCGGCCTCGGCCGACGACGCGCCTGCCGCGTCGAGCGCCAACGGGAGCGATCGCGCTCCGGTCGCGGTACCGGCCAAGACCGAGCGGTCGGTCGGCGAGAGCGGCGGGCCGGCCAAGCGACCGGCCTACGACGCCGACGAGCTGGAGATCCCGAGCTTCCTTCGCCGCTCGAAGTGAGCCCGGCCGGCCGCGGCCGGCCGATGGTGGACGCGCCGGAGGCGGACCCGGCCGATATCGCCCGATTCAGCCGGGCCCGGGAGGTCGTGCTCGGCCGAATCGCGGAGGCCTGTGTCCGGAGCGGCCGCGATCCGTCGGCGATCACGCTCGTGGCCGTCTCGAAGACCGTACCCGCCGAGCGGGTCAGGGCCGCCCTCGCCGCCGGCCAGTCGACCTTCGGTGAGAACCGGGTCCAGGAAGGGGAGGCCAAGCGGCCGCTCGCCGGCGGCGGGACCTGGCACCTCATCGGACCGCTCCAGGGGAACAAGGCCCGCCGCGCGATCGAGGCGTTCGACGTCATCGAGTCGGTCGACTCGACCGAGCTCGCCCGGCGGCTCGACCGACTCGTGCGGGAGGTTCGCGGGCTCGATCCGTCCGGGCCGCTGGACGAGGGGTGGCGCCTGCCGGTCCTCCTCCAGGTGAACGTCGACGCCGACGAGGCGAAGGCCGGCTTCACGCCCGACCTGCTCGCCGCCGCGCTGCCCGAGCTCGTCGGGCTCGGCGCTCTCCGGCTCGCCGGCCTCATGACGATCGGCCGGCTCGTCGAGGATCCTGAGGCGGCCCGTCCGACGTTCCGTCGCCTGCGCGAGCTCGCAGCCGAGCTGCGCGAGCGTCGGCCGGCCCTGGGCTCCGATCTGTCGATGGGGATGAGCGACGACTACCCGATCGCCGTCGAGGAGGGGGCGACGATCGTCCGGGTCGGGCGGGCGCTGTTCGGGGAGCGGCCGGTCCCGGTCCCGTAGCGGCGCTCGACCGGGCGGTATGATGGCTCGACCCTCGGGCCTCGCGACGAGGTCCGGGCGACCGGGCGATTGGCTCAGTGGTTAGAGCACGCGGTTCACATCCGCGGGGTCACTGGTTCGAATCCAGTATCGCCCACCACCCCCTCGTCCCGGGTCAGTCGGCGACGAGGCGGCGGAGGACCGCCGGCAGGATCCCACCGTGGCGGAAGTAGCCGACGTCGATGTCGCCGTCGAGCCGGGCGATCGCGCTGAACCGCCGTTCCGCGCCGTCGTCGGCCCGGGCGGTGACTGCCACCCGGGCCCGCGGAGCGATCGAGGCCAGGTCGTGGATCGTGTACGACTCGCGGCCGTCGAGCCCGAGCGTCGAGGCCCGCTCGCCGGTCTCGAACTGGAGGGGGAGGATGCCCATCCCGACGAGATTGCTCCGGTGGATCCGCTCGAAGCTCTCGGCGAGGACCGCCCGGACGCCGAGGAGGGCCGGACCCTTGGCCGCCCAGTCCCGGGACGAACCGGAGCCGTACTCGCGACCGGCGATGACGAGCAGCGGCGTCCCCTCGGACCGGTACCGCATCGCCGCGTCGTAGATCGTCGTCTCCGCGCCGTCGGGCAGGTGGACCGTGTACGGCCCCTCCCGCCCGCCGGCCAGGGCGTTGCGAAGCCGGATGTTGCCGAACGTGCCCCGCATCATCACCTCGTGATGGCCGCGCCGGGCACCGTACGAGTTGAAGTCGAGCGGGCCGACCCCGTGGTCCTGGAGCCAGCGGCCGGCCGGTGACGCGGGGGCGATCGAGCCGGCCGGGCTGATGTGGTCGGTCGTGACCGAGTCGCCGAGGACGGCGAGGACCCTGGCACCCTCGATGTCGTGGAGCGGGACCGGCTGGGCGGCGAGCCCGTCGAAGAACGGCGGCTTGGCCACGTACGTCGAGTCTTCCTCCCAGACGTACCGGTCGCCGCTCGGGATGGGGAGCGTCCGCCAGCGCTCGTCGCCCTCGAAGACCGTGGCATACGTCCGCTGGAAGAGCGCCGGATCGATGGCGCTGCCGATCACCCCCTTGATCTCGTCCATCGCCGGCCAGATGTCGGCAAGGTTGACCGGCCGGCCGTCGCGACCGTAGCCCAGCGGCTCGCGGGTCAGGTCGATGTCGACCCGGCCGGCCAGGGCGAACGCCACGACGAGGGGCGGCGAGGCGAGATAGGACGCCCGGGCGAGCGGGTGGATGCGGCCCTCGAAGTTGCGGTTGCCGGACAGGACCGCCGCGACCACGAGGTCGTGCTGCTCGATCGCCGCAGCGACCGCCTCGTCGAGCGGGCCGGAGTTGCCGATGCAGGTCGTGCAGCCGTAGCCGGCGAGGGCGAAGCCGAGCGCCTCGAGCGGAGCCATGAGGCCGGCCGCCTCGAGGTACGCGGTGACGGCCTTCGAGCCGGGGGCGAGCGAGGTCTTGACCGTCGGCCCGACGGAGAGGCCGCGGGCGACCGCGTTCCGGGCGAGGAGGGCCGCCCCGACCATCACCGTCGGGTTGGACGTGTTCGTGCACGAGGTGATGGCGGCGATCGCGACCGAGCCGGACCGGACGACCGCACTGCGCCCGCCGACCTCGACGGCCACCGCGCCGTCCTCCGTCGAGCCGGTCGTGCCGCCCTCGTCCGTGAGGCGCGACTCGGCGGCGGTGTCGTCCACGACCGCGCCGGGGAACGAGTCGCGGAAGTTCGCCGGCAGGTCGGGCAGCGCGACCCGATCCTGCGGTCGCCGCGGTCCCGCCACCGACGGGGTCACGCTCGACAGGTCGAGCTCGAGCGCCGCGTCGAACTCGGGTCCCGGGCCCGGCTCGCGCCACAGGCCCTGGGCCCTGGCGTAACGCTCGACGAGGTCGACGAGGTCGGCCGGCCGGCCGGTGAGCCGCAGATAGGCGAGCGTCTCGTCGTCGATGGGGAAGAGGGTCGAGGTCGCCCCGAACTCGGGGCTCATGTTGGCGATCGTCGCCCGGTCGGCGAGGGCGAGGCCGGCGAGGCCGTCGCCGGCGAACTCGACGAACGCCCCGACGACCCCGAACGAGCGGAGCATCTCGGTCACGACGAGGACGAGGTCGGTCGCCGTCGAGCCCCGCGGGAGCTCACCCGACAGGCGGACGCCGACGATGCGGGGCATCGGCTGGTACAGCGGCTGGCCGAGGAGCACCGCCTCGGCCTCGATGCCTCCGACGCCGTAGCCGAGGACGCCGAGGCCGTTGATCATCGTCGTGTGCGAGTCCGTCCCGACGAGCGTGTCGGGGAAGGCCACCGCGTCGCGCGTCGTCACGACCGTCGCCAGGTACTCGAGATTGACCTGGTGGACGATGCCCGTCCCCGGCGGCACGACGCGGAGGCCGCGGAACGCCGTCTGGGCCCAGCGGAGGAGCTGATACCGCTCCGTGTTGCGCTCGTACTCGCGGGACACGTTGAAGAGGAAGGCCGCGGGTGTCCCGTAGGCATCGACCTGGACCGAGTGGTCGATGACGAGGTCGGCGGGCACAAGAGGGTTGACGAGGGCCGGGTCGCCGCCGAGGTCGGCCATCGCATCGCGCATCACCGCGAGGTCGACGACGGCCGGGACGCCGGTGAAGTCCTGGAGGATGACCCGGGCCGGCATGAACGGGACCTCGGCTTCGCCACCGTGACCCGGCCGCCACGCCGCGAGGGCGATCACGTCCGCCTCGCTCACGACCCCGCCGCCGGCGTGACGGAGCACGTTCTCGAGGAGGATCCGGAGTGTGACCGGGGCTCGCGCGAGGTCGGCCGCTGGAAGCACGCCCTGGATTGCCAGGGCTTCGAGGGCGAAGCGATCCGGCAGGCCCGGCCCGAGCGGGATGCGGGCTCCGAAGGGGTCGCCGACCGTCACCGTCGCTCGTCCTCGCTGCTGGGTCGCTGGCTACACTCGTCTGGTGGAAGAGTATCGCGCGGCGCTCCGGGACCGTCCGGAGGCGACACGGTGAGGGCCTGGGGCGACCGCCGCGGGGACGGCCGGCGCGTCGACGCGGCCGACCTCGCCGAGGTCGAAGCCGCGGGCATCGACCTCGACCCCGAGACCCCCGCCGACCGCCTCCGGGCCGGCACGGCGACCGGGGCCGGGCCGGCCGGGACCGGGGATGGCGACGAGCACGACCACGACGGCCTGCCCCACGACCATGCCCATCCCCACCACCATTCGAACCCCGGTGAGCCGCCGCTGATCGGCATCGTCGGTGCCGGGGCGGTCGGGACGGCCCTCGGGGTCGCCCTGACCCGGGCCGGCTGGCCCATCGCCGCGGTCTCCAGCCGCGACAAGGACCGGCGCGAGCGCTTCCGCTCTCTCGTCCCCGGCACCCGGGCGTTCGCCGAGGCGACGGCCCTCCTCGACGAGGTCGAGCTCGTCATCGTCGCCGTCCCGGACGACGCCATCGCTACGGTCGCCGGCGAGCTCCACCTCTACAGTGGCCAGGCCATCGTCCACACGAGCGGCGCGCTCGGGGCCGATGTCCTGTCGCCGGCGATGGCCGCCGGGACCCAGATCGGCGCGTTCCACCCCCTGGTCGCCTTCGCCGACACGGAACGGGCGGTCGCCGCGCTCCACGGGGCGACCATCGCGATCGAGGGCGACGACCAGCTGGCCGATCTCCTCGCCCGGATGGCCGAGGCGATCGGCGGGATCCCGGTCCGCCTCGCGCCGGGCTCGAAAGCCGCGTACCACGCGGCTGCCGTCCTCGCCGCCGGCGGCGTCGTCGCCCTGCTCGACGCGATCGCCGAGCTCGGTCGGGTGGCCGGGCTCGACGAGGCTGGCTCGCTCGCCGTCTACACCCCGCTCATCGAGCAGACCCTCGGCAACGCCGCGGCCATCGGGATCCGTTCCGCGCTCACCGGTCCGATGACCCGCGGCGACGTCGGGACGCTCGAGGCCCACCTCGCCGAGCTGCGGGCCGACGCCCCCGCCGTCGTCGACCTCTACGTCGCCCTCGCCCGCCGGGAACTGACCCTCGCAGAAGAACGTGGCGCGCTGACACCAGAGGCCGCCGAACACCTCCGGACCTCACTTGCAAAGCCGGCCTGACACGATACGATTGCCGCCATGCAGCACAGCATCGCCGCGAAGTACGCGGCCCGGCCGGTGGCGAGCTTCGTCCGGCCATCGTCCCGCGTGAGGGAGCGTCGTCTCGGCCTCCGCGCGCAGGGGACGTTCCAGGCCGCGCCGTCGCGGGCGACCGTGCTGCGGCGGGCCGATCTGCCGCCGCTCGTCCGTCTCCGGGCCAGCTGGCGCGCCATCCGTCCCGCCACCGCGGCCCGCGCCGTCGGCGGTCGGATCCGGCCGGCGGTCACGATGTCGTGGGCGCGTTCCGCCTACTCCGGGACGGATCGTCGCACCGGCGCCCCCGCCGCGCCGTGGCACGGCTGAGGGACGCGACCGCCACTTCCGCCGGCGGCATCGTCATCGCCCGTGAGGCGGGCGTCCCCCGCTTCGTCGCCGGTCGTCGCCATCGTGAGTCCTCGGTGACCTGGACCCTGCCGAAGGGCACGCCGGAGGCGAACGAGACGACCGAGCAGACCGCTCTCCGCGAGGTGAGCGAGGAGACCGGTCTCGCGGTCCGCATCACCGCCCCGTTCGACTCGATCCATTACACGTTCATCCAGCACGGGACCCGGATCCACAAGACGGTCCACTACTTCCTCATGGAGTCGATCGGGGGGGACCTCTCCGCCCACGACCACGAGTTCGACGAGGTCCGCTGGATCCCGTTCGCCGACGCACCCGGCATCCTCACGTTCGAGACCGAACGGGCGCTCGTCGCCCGGGCGGCCGACCGACTGGACGGGACCGCCGACAGCGGGGCGAGCGGGACCTCGGCGAGCGATCCGGCCGGGCTCGACCGGCGATGACCGACGCCCTCGAGCAACCCGCCCACGCGACACCGCTCGAGGATCGCCACCGGGCCCTGGGGGCCAAGCTCATCGAGTTCGGCGGCTGGCGCATGCCGCTCCAGTACGGCGGCATCCTCGACGAGCATCGGGCGGTCCGGGAACGAGCCGGTCTGTTCGACCTCTCCCACATGGGCGAGCTCTTCGTCGAGGGGCCTGAGGCCGCCGCCGGCCTCGCCTACGCCCTCGTGACCGACCCACCCGCGCTCGCCGTCGGGCGGGCCCACTACTCGATGATCTGCGCTCCCGACGGCGGGATCATCGACGACCTCATCGTCTACCGCCTCGCCGACGATCGATTCCTCGTCGTCGCCAATGCCGCCAACGCCCAGGTCGTGAGCGATGCCCTCGCCGAGCGGCTCGACGGCCGGCGGGCTGTCCTCGACGACCGCTCCCTCGCGATGGCGATGATCGCGGTCCAGGGGCCGCTCTCGCTGGGGATCCTCGCCCAGCTCACCGACGTCGACCTCGGGGCCCTCCGCTACTACGGCATCGCCGAGGGACGAGTCGCCCGGATCCCGGCCCTCGTCGCCCGGACGGGCTACACCGGGGAGGACGGGTTCGAGGTCATCGTCGAAGTCGAGAGCGCCGGGGCCGTGTGGGACGCACTGATGGCCGCCGGCGGTCCGGCGGGGATGGTTCCGGTCGGCCTCGGGGCTCGCGACACGCTCCGTCTCGAGGCCGGCATGCCGCTCTACGGCAACGAGCTCGACCGCTCGACGACCCCGTTCGAGGCCAACCTCGGACGCGTCGTCAAGCTCGGCAAGGCGGGCGATTTCGTGGGCCGGGCAGCCCTCGAGGCGGCCGCGGCCGGCGGCCCGGACCGACTCCTCGTCGGCCTCGTAGTCACCGGCCGGGGCATCGCCCGCCACGGCTATCCGGTCGTTGCCGCAGACCGGCGGACCGGCGTCGTCACGAGCGGCACGCAGTCGCCGACCCTCGGTCGCCCGATCGCGATGGCGTACGTCGCGCCCGCGGATGCGGGACCGGGTACGATGCTGGCCGTCGAGGTCCGCGACCAGTCGGTCGATGCGGAGGTCGTCCCGCTGCCGTTCTATCGCCGCCCCGCCTGACGCGACCCGATGGCCCGTCCGAGCCCGCGCCGCCCGTCCCGGTCCACCGTGCCGGCGCGTCGACGCCGCACGCCGCCTCCATCCCGGCCGCCTAGCGAGGAGGGAGCCTGAGCGATGGTCCCGACCGATCTTCACTACACGAAGGACCACGAGTGGGTCCGGGTCGCCGGCGACGTCGCCACCGTCGGCATCACCGCCTACGCGGCCGAGCAGCTCGGCGACATCGTCTTCGTCGAGCTGCCCGACGTCGGGCGTGTCCTCGAGCAGGCGGCGACCTTCGGCGTGGTCGAGTCGGTGAAGGCCGTGAGCGATCTGTTCGCCCCCGTCGGCGGCGAGGTCCTGGAGCGGAACGACGAGCTCGCCTCGAGGCCCGAGCTCGTCAACGACGACCCGTACGACGGCGGCTGGATGGTGCGCCTCCGCCTGGCGGATCCGGCAGAGGTCGACCGGCTGCTCGGTCCCGAGGCGTACGACGCCCTCGTCGCCGCCGGCTGACGCGATGCCGTACGGTCCCCATACGGCCGACGACCGCGAGCGGATGCTCCGGGCCATCGGCGTGGCCGACGTCGACGCCCTCTTCGCCGACATCCCCGTCCAGCTTCGGGCAAGCGCCCTCCGCCTCGACGATCCGGTCCCGGAGCTCGAGCTCGCCGCGCGCCTCCAGGGATTCGCCGAGCGCAACCGGACCGACCTCGCCTCGTTCCTCGGGGCCGGCGTCTACCGTCACTGGACGCCGCCGGCCGTCGACCAGCTCCTGCTCCGCGGTGAGTGGTACACCGCCTACACGCCGTACCAGCCCGAGGTGAGCCAGGGCACCCTTCAGTCCATCTACGAGTACCAGTCGCTCCTCGCCGAGCTCCTCGCCCTCGATGTGGTCTCCGCCTCCCACTACGACGGTGCGGCGGCGACGGCCGAGGGTGCCCTCATGACCTGCCGCCAGACGCATCGCGGCCGGGTCCTCGTCTCGCGGGGCGTCCATCGCCACTACCGGGAGACGATCCGGACGTACTTCGCCGGGGCGGGCCTGGAGGCCGACGAGATCCCCCTCGTCGCCGATGGACCGACGGCGGGCACCACCGACCTCGCCGCGCTCGAGCGGCTCCTCGCCGATCCCGACCGACCGGTCGCCGGGGTCGTCGCCGGCCACCCGAACGTCCTCGGGCTCCTCGAGCCGACGGCCGACATCGCGGCGCTTGCCCACGCGGCGGGTGCCCTCCTGGTGGCGGTCGTCGAGCCGGTGGGTCTGGCTGTCCTCGCCCCACCGGGTTCGTATGGCGCGGACATCGCCGCCGGGGAGGGCCAGCCCCTCGGCATCCCGCCCCAATACGGCGGGCCCTACCTCGGCATCCTCGCCACGAC
>Ga0335082_10000639_pt1 | contig 36472 bp, 31 predicted proteins | sample Lox_Sample_41_FD_206718 | JGI IMG/M metagenome (GOLD analysis project Ga0335082, IMG submission 206718) | Soil microbial communities from Loxahatchee National Wildlife Refuge, Florida, United States - Lox_Sample_4.1 | ecosystem: Environmental > Terrestrial > Soil > Wetlands | place: USA... | reverse complement strand
AGATGAGCGCTATGGCCCTGGAGCATTCGCCCATGCTTGATGCCCAGAAGCGCATGGTAGAGGAGAGCGAGTACGACCTTTCTCTGAGCAAGCGCGAATATCTGCCCGACATGGTGGTCTCGGTTGGGCGGTTCGACCGCGGTGACTTCCAGGACGTGTGGCAGGCGAGTGTCTTATTCAAAGTGCCGCTCTATTTCTGGAACAAGTCCACAGGCGTGCGCGCGGCGTCAGCGGACTTGCACTCGGCCCGTTACGCATATGAAGCATCGAAGCTGGCTCTCCTCACCCGTGTGCATGATCTCTATTCCATGGCCAAGACCTCGGAGCACCATATACACCTGTACGAGTCGGGGATCATACCCCAGGCAAGACTGGCCCTGCAGTCAGCAACATCCAACTATCAGGTCGGAAAGATCGACTTCCTGTCGCTCCTGGAGAATGAGACGGTGTTGCTCAAATACCAGCTTGCCTACGAGGAGCAGCTGGTGAACCTCAACAAGACAATGGCCATGATTTCCGAGGTTATCGGAGAAAACCATGAGTAAAAAGAACTGCGGATTGTTGAATGCGGATTCTGGAATGCGGGTCGGGAAAATAATTCTTCGTGCTGTTAGTGTTGTTTCGCTTCTGGCCTCTTTTGCTGTGACGGTATCAGCTCAGGAACATGCCGGACACCAGCAGGTTGCTCCTGCGCAGCCGGAGAAGAAGGCGGACCAGCCGGTGAATGCTCCTGCAAAAGAGCAAGCGGAGTCGCCCACCGTGGTCTTGAGCCCCGACAAGGTGCAACTGATCGGCGTGAGGACTACCCTGGCCGAAATTCGATCCGTTGACCGGCAGGTGAGGACTGTGGGCAGGATCGAGCCGGATGAAACGAAGCTTGCCTTCGTGAATACGAAGATCGGCGGGTGGGTGAAGAAGCTTTACGTGAGCTACACTGGGGACCGCGTCGAGAAGAGCCAGCCCTTGCTTTCGATCTACAGCCCCGAGCTCGTGACTGCCCAGGAAGAGTACCTGCTAGCGCTCAGGGCCGCACTGCCGACCCATAACCACGCCGATCAAAGTCTCGAAGAGGTTGAGGCCTCCGGGAAGGATCTCCTGGAGTCGGCAAAGCGCAGGCTTCTCCTCTGGGACATCACGCCGGAACAGATCGTGGAACTGGAAAAAACCGGCAAGCCCCAGACGGACATGGTCATCCAGGCCCCTCTGAGCGGTATCGTGCTCGACAAAATGGTGCTCGAAGGGTCCTACATCACGCCGGGCATGAATCTCTACAAGATCGCGGACCTCACGGACGTCTGGGTCATGGCCGATGTTTATGAATACGAAGTGCCGATCGTGAGAGTGGGCCAGGGAGCCCGGGTCACGCTGCCATACTATTCCGGCGAGGCCCTGGCTGCGAGAGTGGACTACATCTACCCCGTGCTCGACCCGGTGTCGCGGACCGTCAAGGTGCGGCTCACGATGCATAACCCCGGCCTGGCGCTCAAGCCCGACATGTTCTGTAATGTGGAGATCACGGCCTCCTCGGGTCCGAAGCTCGTGGTCCCCACCTCGGCCGTGCTCTTCTCAGGTCCACGCCAGATCGTTTACATCGAGAAAAAACCCGGCGTATACGAGATGCGCCAGGTGACACTGGGGCTCCGGGGTGAGGATTACGTTGAGGTGATCAAGGGTATCAGAAAAGGCGAGCGCGTGGTCACGTTGGGCAATTTCCTGATCGATTCGGAGAGTCAGTTGCGAAGCGGCGGGCAATAGTATTTTGGCTTGTGGAATGTAGATTCTAGAATTCGCGGCAAAAACACGCTTCGAATGGACCTAGGGAGAACAAAAAACAGTTCTTAGTGCCGCGGATGCACACGGATAAGCATTGGTGGAGCAAAACGATAATGTCCGATTCCGTGATAGTTATCCGCGGACATCTGGGTCCTTCAGCGGTCAATCACGCGTTCTTGTTTTACACTCTGAGTCTCTTCAATCTTAGCGGTGGAATGCTGTTTACGGATTTCTTATGCTAGCAAAAATTATCGAATTCTCAGCTCGGAACAAATTTTTGGTCTTCCTGGCCGTGGCGTTTCTTACGATCTGGGGCATCTGGGCGGTATATCATACGCCGCTTGACGCGATCCCGGACCTGTCTGACGCGCAGGTGATCATTTTCACCGAGTGGACAGGCAGGAGCCCCGATCTGGTCGAGGACCAGATCACCTATCCCATTGTCTCGACCATGCTGGCGGCGCCCAAGGTGCGCGTGGTGCGCGGCAAGTCCTTCCTGGGGCTTTCCTTCGTGTATGTGATCTTCGAGGACGGCACGGACATTTACTGGGCCAGGAGCCGGGTGCTCGAATACCTCCAGGGCGTGGCAGGAAAGCTTCCTTCGGGTGTTACCCCAGTGCTTGGGCCTGACGCGACCGGCGTGGGGTGGGGCTTCCAATACTCGCTGACCGACGAGACCGGCATGCAGGACCTCTCGCAACTCCGCTCGCTCCAGGACTGGACCCTGAAGTATGCTATCGAGTCCGTGCCCGGCGTGTCGCAGGTCGCGAGCGTCGGCGGGTTCGTGAAGCAATACCAGATCGTCATCGATCCGAATCGGCTCCTCGCATACAACCTTTCGCTCATGAAGGTGACAGAAGCAGTACGCAGGAGCAATCGCGACGTTGAGGGAAGGGTCGTCGAGTGGTCGGGCAGGGAGTATATGGTCCGGGGCCGGGGTTATATCAAGGACAAGACGGACATAGAAAAGATCGTCGTTGGAACCGACGGCAGGGGCACGCCCGTGTTTCTGAGAAACATCGCAGACGTGCAACTCGGTCCCGAGATCAGGCGTGGGGCCGCCGACCTCGACGGCAAGGGCGAGGCCGTGGGCGGCATCGTGGTGGTTCGGTTCGGCGAGAATGTGCTTTCTGTCATTGACCAGGTCAAGCAGAAGATCGCCGAAATAACGCCCACCCTGCCCAAAGGCGTCAAAATCGTCACCACCTACGACCGCTCCGAGCTGATCCACCGTTCCGTGGACACGCTGAAAGAAGAGATCATCAAGCTCGGCCTGGCAGTGAGCGTGGTCTGTCTTGTCTTTCTTTTTCATTTGCCCAGCGCCCTGGTGGTGATCCTGACCCTCCCGATCGCTATCCTCATCTCCTTTGTCTGCATGTATTACCTGCGGATCAGCTCGAACATCATGAGTCTGAGCGGCATTGCGATCGCCATCGGCGCCATGGTGGACGCGTCGATCATCATGGTTGAGAACGCCCACAAGAAACTCGAAGAGTGGGAGAATGCGGGTAAGGTTCACGGTTCAAGGACTGACGTCATCATTAACGCAGCGCAGGAGGTGGGTCCGTCGCTTTTCTTTTCGCTCCTCGTGATCACCGTGGGGTTCCTGCCCGTCTTTACGCTGGAGCAGCAGGCTGGCAGGCTTTTTAAGCCCCTGGCCTTTACGAAGACCTTCTCTATGCTCTTTGCGAGTTTCCTTGCCATCACGCTCACCCCGGTGCTCATGACGCTCTTCATCAAGGGGAAGATTAGGCACGAGGATGACAACCCGATCAGCCGTTTCCTGATCAGGCTCTACCACCCCGTGGCCGGATGTTCACTCCACTGGCGGAAAGCGGTTATCCTCGCTGCTATCGTGGTTGTGATTGTTACAATCTTTCCCTTTTTCGAGCTGGGTTCGGAGTTTATGCCGCCACTCTACGAAGGCACGCTCCTGTTCATGCCCTCGGCCCTTCCCGGAGCCTCGATCTCCACCATGTCAAGCATACTCCAGGCCGAGGACCGCATCATGAAGCAGTTCCCTGAAGTGGAGAGCGTCTTCGGCAAGGCGGGCAGGGCCGAGACCGCTACAGACCCGGCACCCCTTGAAATGATCGAGACGAACGTGACCCTAAAGCCCATGAGCGAGTGGCGGCCCCAGTTCAAGAAGTGGGAGGATCTCCGGGACGAGCTGGACACGGCGCTCACCATCCCCGGAGTAGCCAACACCTGGACCATGCCGATCATCGGCAGGATCGACATGCTTTCGACGGGCATTAAGACGCCATTGGGCCTCAAGATATTCGGGCCCCGTTTGGACGAGATCGAGCGGATCGGTTTGGACGTGGAGAAGACGCTCAAGGATGAGACCGGCACGCGGATGGCCTATGCGGAGCGGGCGAACACGGGATACTTCCTCGACTTCGACCTGAATCGCAGTGAGATCAGCCGCTACGGCCTCCAGATCGAAGATGTGCAAGAAGTGATCGAGTCGGCTATCGGCGGCATGAACCTGACCACCACCGTAGAAGGCCGCGAACGCTATCCCGTAAATATCCGCTACGGTAGGGAACTCAGGGACGACATTGAGAAACTGAAGCGGGTGCTGGTGCCCGTTCAAAATGCGGAAATGAAGAGCGGTTCCGGATCGCAATTGGCCCACGTTCCGCTGGGACAGCTTGCCGACATCCGCGTGGTGCGCGGGCCGGGGATGGTACAGAGCGAGGGCGGAAGGCTCACGGCGAGCGTGACCCTCAACATCGAAGGGAGCGACTTCGGCGGCTACGTGAAGCGGGCCCAGAAGGCGCTTGCCGAAAAGGTTAAGGTACCGGTAGGCTACCGGATCCAGTGGTCCGGCCAATATGAGTACATGGAAGAGGTGAAGGCCAAGCTCCTGTACGTCATCCCGCTCACACTGCTCATCATCATCGTTCTCATATATTTAAACACTGCATCGTGGATCAAGACCGCCATCGTGCTGCTCGCTGTCCCGTTCTCGCTCGTGGGCACGGTATGGCTCCTCTATTTCCTTGGCTACCACATGAGCACCGCGGTCTGGGTCGGCGTGATTGCCCTGGCCGGGCTCGACGCCGAGACGGGCATCGTGATGCTGCTCTACCTCGACCTCTCCTACAACCGCTGGCACCAGGAGGGTAGGATCAACACCCTCAAGGACATCGAAGACTCGGTCATGGAGGGGGCTGTAAAGAGGATCCGGCCGAAAATCATGACCGTGTCGGTCATTCTAGCGGGCCTCGTGCCGATCATGTTCTCCACAGGCACGGGAGCGGATGTAATGAAGCGCATTGCTGCGCCCATGGTCGGTGGTGTGGTCACCTCGACCATTCTCGAACTCATCATCTATCCGGCTATTTATGTGATCTGGAAAGAACGTGAATTGAGAAGATCGCAAGTCTGATGCGCGGTCCCCTATGCCGGATCTGAGGTGAGGAATCTCCTTTATCGGGCATTTGACATCCCGTATCCGGCATCGATCATTTCGGTTATCCCATGGCTGTGTCGGAGTGCATGAGGTGGTCGCTGGTCATCCGGTCAGGATCATACCTGAGGTTTTTTGCGGAGAGAATAAGGAAACCCTGTTGCGGCGTCGTATCGCTTAAGATAGTCGCTGCTCATTCGGTCAGGATCATACCCAAGGGCCTTTGCATAGAGCATGAGAAAGCCCCTGATATAAGCCCTTGCCGGGAGTTTCTTGAAGTTCTCCTCTTCAATAAGCTCCAGGTAGCGCACGCTCACCTTGGTCATTTCGGCAATATTCCGTACGCTCAGCCCCGCCTGTTCTCGCAGAAGCTTGATGACGGGGCCGGTAAATTCCGCTATGAAGGGAGAAACAGGAGAGACCCCTTCCTGGTCAGGCCGGGGGGCAGCCAGCGGCATCGCATGGGAGCTGCTAACTGAATACTGGTTTTCCTGGTATGCAGGGGACGACGCCTCGATTGGTCGCGGCTGAAATCTGGGGGCAGGCGATGGCGGAGATGGGGTCTCCGGCAATTCATTCCGGCTCCTCAGCATGGCATCGTACTTTTTCCGGTTGTCCTCGTACACGAGGGTGCGGTATGCCTCTTCAATCCTCTGGTGTATCGCTGCGGTCTCTTCCGAAGTGAAGAGCGAGTAGAGAGCGATGGAGTTCGGATCGTAAACCCGCCGGATCCGCTCATAGGCCTTATGGATTTCCTGGGAGGTCGCCTGCGGGCTTATCTCCAGCAGTTCATAAAAGTTCAGATCCTCTATTTTTTTGATCATAGTTCCACCGCCTAATAGAGCATGCTAAGCGTGAACTGCTCTTTCCTGAGCAGGTTATTGACGATCCGTTCGATGCATCGAGACGGCCGCGAGTAGGGGTATTCAATCGTAAGCGGCCGCTTGCTCCGGATGGACTGCCACACGCAGTCGTCGTATTCCACGTAACCGAGATATTCGAGGTTAATGCCGAAATACTTCTGGCATGCACTCTTCATTGAAAACCCGATCTGGATGTCGTTCTTGGTTCTCACTTGGTTCACGATCAGTTTTGGTCTGAATTTGAGCACCTCGAGCTCGAGGATTTCTCCCACTTCTTTCTCCATTTGCTTCACACGCTCGATGAGGTCAAAGGGCGTACGGACGCCCATGGCATTCTTCTGGTCCATGGCCGCATCGATGAGGTCCTTGATCCCCTGATGGGTCACGACCTTCTTGAACCGTCGATAGAAGGCGCTCTTAATGAACCGATAGGCGTTCTCGATGGCCGTGGGCTCGGGCAGCACCACGAGGATCCCGTGGTCGGAGAACAGGAAGAAGTCGATGATATTGAACGAGGTCCCCGCGCCGAGGTCGAGCAAGATGAAGTCCGCGTCCAGGGTCTCTAGGTGCCTGAGCAGACGCGTTTTCTGGGCGAAATTGGGATTGGCCGCATCGAGGAAATCTTGCGCCCCACTAATAAGGCTCAGGTTCGGGATGTCCGTCTTGATGATTACATCCTGAATGTTCTCCGTGTGTCGGTTCAGAAAATCGGAGAGCGTTGTCTCTGGAACGCCGATACCGAGGGTGGTGTGGAGATTCGCACCGCCGAGGTCGGCATCCACTAGGAGGACCTTTTGCTTGAGGCGCGCGAGACAGATGCCGATGTTGCCGGTGATCAGGCTTTTACCGATCCCGCCCTTGCCACCGCCGATGGCCCAGATTTCTTTCTTGCGCAGAGCATCCTGGAGTTCTATCATTCTGTAACGTTCTCCTCGGTCGTGGCAGCAGTCACCGGTTCAGCTTCAGCCATTGCGGAAGTCGGCTCATCCGAAGGGACCGTATCCGCGCCTGCAACGGGAATCTCTTCCATTACCTCTTCACCGGCCTCGAGCTCCTGGAATTCCTTTAGCGTCGGCAGGGCTGAGAGGTCCTTCAGCCCGAAGTACTGGAGGAACTCGAGGGTGGTGCCGTACATCATGGGTTTGCCAGGCACATCCTTCTTGCCTACGATCTTGACGAGCCGGCGCTCCATGAGGTTCCGCATAATGCCGCCTATATTCACGCCGCGGATCGCTTCTACTTCCATACGGGTGATGGGTTGCTTATAGGCCACGATGGCAAGCGTCTCGAGAGCTGGCTTCGAGAGCTTGGCCGAGACCTTGACGGACTTGAACTTCCGTATCCAGGAGACGTTCTCCGGCCTCGTCGCGAGCTGGTACCCGCCGGCCACTTCAGCCAGCATGATGCCAGCGCCACGTTCATCGTACTCATGACTCAGTGCCAGTATCTGCGCGTGGATCTGTTCCGGTTGTGTTTCCTCGAAGATCCCTTTGAGTCTGTCTAGGGACAGGGGATTATTCGAGACGAAGAGCAGCGCCTCGATTGCAGACTTCAATTGATGGTCTTCCAAAGATTAATACCTCACAAAAAGTCAAAGGTAAATTGGATGCAGATGAACGCAGTAAGATTGGCCCCTAAACACTGATGCGATATCTTTGCTCTCTATGCGTGTCTTCGAATATCTGCGTCCCATGGCTCTTGCCTTTACATCGCCGAAGGGTCCCCGAGCCTTCCGAGGGCCACCTTGGCGTTCATCTTAACATCGATATCCGTCGTTGTTTCAAGAATCTTCTGGATCTTCGGGACAGCATCCTTAACGATTTCCGGGTTCGAACTGCCGATGTTTCCGAGTGCCGCGACGGCGTTCTTGACTGCGTTTGGATGACCGCTGTCCAAGTACTGCATCAACCGGGGAACCAGGTTCGCCACTTCCTGCGGATAATGGAGGCCGATGGCGCCGAGGGCGAAGAGCACCCCGCCGCAGGTAGCTTCCTTTGAAAACTCAAGGACCTCAACAAGCTTGGGCAGGATGCCACGGATTAGCTCGGGCGCGTTGATGCCGACCTTGCCCAGAGCGTGCGCAGCGGCCTCTCGCTCGTCGTCATCTCCCTGCTCGAGCATCTGGATCAGGCGCGGGACAGCGTCCTTCACAAGGTCCGTATGGGCAAAGCCGATGTTCCCAAGGGCGTAGGCCGCCTCCTGGCGTACGAGGCTCTGCTCGTGGTTCAGGAAGGATTTGAGCTTCGGCGCGGCTTTCGCTGCAGAGTCTTTGAAGCTGAAGCCGAGATTGCCAACGGCGTTCGCAGCGTCGATCTTGATGAACATATCAGGGTCGTCCAGAAGCGCGATAAGCGTCGGAAGGTGCGGTCTCGTGTCATTCGGATAGTCGAAGCCAACGCGTGACAGGAGGGCGAGCACGCCTGAACGCACGTCCCCGTTCTTTTCGGAAAGAAGCTTTACGAGGTCGCTGATGAGCGAGCGGTCCTCGTAGACCGCAGTCTCGACGTCTCCGAATTTTTTCGCTTCTGCAAGTTTCTTGATGTCGGGTTTCATAAGATCAAGCTTCTCTTAGCCGCAGACGGTATGGAAACAGCTGATGAGCTTGCTGGCTTGCCAGCGGTCTCATCCGAACAGGTTCCCCGTGGCAGTGTCCTTGTCCTGCCGTTCCGTCACGGCCTTCATGATACGAATGGCGCCGAACTGCTCAATCTGAAACGCTTTCACCACCCGCGTCTTGATCAGTTCGAGGAGGGCCAGGAATGTGCCGATCACCTGCATCTTGCTTGTGCTCCCCTCGAAGAGGTCAGCGAACAGGATGCTGTCCGCGACCTCGAGCCTTGCCAGGATCTGCGAGATCTTTTCAGTGATCGACACGGTCTCGGTCGTGATCTCGAACTTCGCGTCCGGGACGCGCGCAATCACATCCTTGAGCGCCGAGAGGAGGTCGAACAGGTGAAAATCGAAGAGCAGAGACTCGTCGTCTGCAGGCAGCTCGGGAGCTGTGTCACCCAGCCGCGTGTACATCCGGGACCAGGTCTCTTCCTTGTCCTCGAGCGAGTTTGCAGCTTCCTTGAAGCTTTTATACTCGAGAAGCCTCCGGATAAGCTCAGCCCTCGGGTCAATGCCGTCATCCTCAGCTTCGGGGTTCTCGGGTGGTGGCAGGAGCATTTTAGACTTGATATGCGTGAGCGTCGATGCCATGACGAGGAACTCGCCCGCGATCTCCATATCGAGGCTTTTCATGATGTCAAGGTATTCGAGGTACTGCTGGGTGATGAGTGCAATGGGGATATCGTAAACGTTCAGTTCGTGCTTCTTGATGAGATGCAGAAGAAGGTCCATGGGGCCTTCGAATATCTCGAGTTTAATCTGATACGACATGGGTGGTTGAGCCCCTCCGCGCATGGACCGTACATGTCCGGGACATGAAAAATCATCATAGTGAAATTAGCGTTATTTGCCCGAAAAGTCAAGAGAAAACATTACGCAGAGTACTCAGCACTTGGCTAATGGTTCGCGGGAAAGCTGCTATTTGATATTTATGATTTGTGTGCAAGGAGTTGTGATGCATGACCTTTCTTCTCTGGTATAATAATAAAATATCCAGGAGAGTGAAGATGGTGACTGGCAACGGGGGCTACTCTGAGAAGGAACTCTTACGCATGATCAGGAAGTGGATCCCGCGGGATCGCGTGCCCAAGCGGGTGAAAGTCAAGGACACAGCAGACTTCTTCCGCGTGGACTACGACGACGTGGTGATGCTGAACGATGTCCCCTATTTTATCCGGAACAACGAGCGCGAAGGGCGGTTCGGAATCGATGACGAACAGAAGTTCTGGGTCAAGCGCGCGCGCAATCTCGTTACCGGCGATGTCAAGATCCTGAAATGGGTCTTCAAGGAGCGATTTAACGCCAGGATAGGGAGCCTCATTTTCGAGTGCGTACGCAGTCCTCAGAAAGAGGCGCGGATCCTCGAACTCGTGCGCGGCAGGCCGGAGTTCATGCAGGGCGAAACCGTGCTCGATTCAGCCGGGAACCAGCTTCGCATCCTCGACTACATCCGGGGCAAGACGCTCGGCCAGCTCACGCTCGAGATGGGCAAAGACCATGAGGATTTCTTCCATAATTACTATCCCGCTCTGCTCGACGAGTTCATCCGTGTTGTTGAGGCCATCCGCTTCCTGCATGAGAACAACGAGAAGCATGGGGACATTCGGCGAGACCACATCATCAAGGACGCCTCGACCCGTCAGTACCGCTGGATCGACTTCGATTTCAATTACCGCCACGGCGAGAGCCGTTTCGGATACGACCTCTTTGGCCTCGGGAACATACTGCTCTTCATCACGGGACGGGGGGATATCACAACGTATCGCCTCTTGCGCGAGAGCCCGGAGACGTTCGACCGTCTGACGGAAGATGATGTGAACATCGTGTTTCACAACCGCGTAAACAATCTCAAGAAGATCTATCCCTATATTCCGGAGAAGCTGAACAGAGTTCTGATGCATTTTGCCTTGAGTGCGCCGGTGTATTACGAATATACCAGGGAGTTGCTCGAGGACCTGGGAGAGGCGCGGGAAGAGTTGAAAAGGCGATGATCTGCCACATAGTGCGCGGAGCTCACCGGTGAGAATTCAGTATCTGATCTTCAAATTCAACTCTCTGCGGTGGAGAAAATAAATTGTGCCCCCGAAAGGAGCCCAGCAATGAATATCGAAAACACCAGCCCGATGCAAGACAAGCACCTCCTGATCGCGGTCGATGAGTCCGACAGTTCGCGCCGCGCTGTGCTTTATGTCGCCGACTTCCTCGGCGGATTCCCAGGCTTCCGGGTCACGCTCTTGAGCGTCATTCCCGAGCCCGAGGAAGACTTTTTTGATACCAACGAGGAGATGAATGGCTGGATCAAGAACAAGATCGATGCGACTAACAAGATGCTTGAAAACTACCGTCAGGTCCTGATACAGTCCGGGTTCCCCCAGGACAAAGTCCAGTACCGTGCCTGTGTAGGAGAAGCCAAAGCGTTTTCCGAGGCTATTCTCGATACCCGTTGCGACCTCTCCTGCTGCACGATAGTCGTGGGGAGCCACCACAAATCCAAGACCGAGGAGTTCCTCTTTGGCAGCACCTCAAGCAAGCTCATCCACGAGGCCAAGAGTTGCTCGGTATGGGTAGTGGAATAAATTAAAGTGTTGGGGAGTGCAAAGGTAAATAACGACGCGTAAAAATTGATTCATTGTATGCGTGCCTTGCTAAAAGACACATTCCGCACCAATGACGTGGACAGCGATTAGCAGGAAGGCAGCCTCCGAAGTTCTTTGAGCTCACACTGACTACGAGTGGAACCAGTTGTACGAGCTAGATAACCCGTCCCTCTATCGAGACCCCTTCACTCCTCATTTTTCACGTTATCCGCATTTGGTAGGGGTTTTAAAAACCTCTTTTTTTTTCATCCAGATTCTATGCTCTTGAAAAGGCCATTTCATTATAAAAGCCGCATGAAAATTGACTAAATATGGTATAAAAATAGCCTTGACAATACAATATCTTGTGGTTATACTTCCTACCAGTTTTTATTCCCGTAGGGTCGTTTCCTGCTGGTTTTTGCTTCTCATAGCATCACGCAAAAAACCTCAATAGGCTTCACCCGAGAGAAACACATCATAGGCAGGGCCAAATGAGAAATTCACTAAAATACTGTTTTAATCGTTCGGCTAGTCAATCTGACAATTAGTAATATAATGCCGGGGCGGTCAATCAATCCGCTCCGGCTTTAATTTCAATTTATTTTTTTATATTCATCATGGAGGGAATCATGAAGAGCGCGGCTTCTGTTTCGGCACCAGCATACGGCAAGGGTCTCAATCTGTCCGAGAACTGCCTCAAGGTGCTCGAAAAACGCTATCTCAAACGGAACGAGGATGGGACCGTTATCGAAACAGCAGTAGATATGTTCACGCGCGTGGCGCGGACCATCGCCGAAGCAGACCGGGCCTACGGCAAGTCAGACGCCGAGGTGGAGCGGATAGCGACCGAGTTCTATCGCCTTATGACGTCCCTCGAGTTTTTGCCGAACAGCCCCACGCTCATGAATGCGGGACGGGAGCTCGGTCAGCTCTCGGCCTGTTTTGTGCTGCCCGTGGGCGACTCCATGGACGAGATCTTTGAGTCCGTGAAGCAGGCGGCTCTTATCCATAAGTCCGGCGGAGGTACGGGCTTCTCTTTCTCCCGCATCCGCCCCAAGAATGATGTGGTCAAATCCACCAAGGGGGTGTCGTCTGGCCCCATTTCGTTCATGACCGTGTTCGACGCGGCCACGGAGACGGTAAAGCAGGGTGGCACGCGCCGCGGGGCGAACATGGGCATCCTGCAGGTGGACCATCCGGACATTCTGGACTTCATCACCTGCAAACAGCAGAACGACCGGCTGAACAACTTTAATATCTCCGTTGCCATCACCGATCCCTTCATGGAGGCGGTAGAGAAGGACGATGAGTATGATCTCGTGTCGCCCCGGAACAAGGGCGTGGTCAAGCGCCTTCATGCCCGCCGGGTTTTTGATACCGTCGTGAACATGGCTTGGAAGAACGGCGACCCGGGCATTATTTTCCTTGACCGCATCAATCAGTACAACCCCACGCCGCATGTGGGCAAGGTGGAATCTACCAACCCCTGCGGTGAGCAGCCGCTTCTACCGTACGAGTCCTGCAACCTGGGCTCGATCAACCTGGCCCGGATGCTTGCGAGGCACAGCAAGGCCGTGGACTACGACAAACTTAGCCACACGGTGCGGCAAGCGGTCCACTTCCTGGACAACGTGATCGATGTGAATCGCTATCCCATCGACAAGATCAGCCAGATGACCCGCGCCAACCGCAAGATCGGCCTCGGCGTCATGGGCTTCGCAGACATGCTGCTCGAGATGGGCATCCCCTACAGTTCCGACGAGGCCGTCAAACTAGGGGAGTCAGTTATGAAATTCATTACCGATGAGGGCCGGAAGATGAGCGAGGAACTTGCCAGGGAGCGCGGGGCCTTTCCGAAATTTGAAGGAAGTATCTACGACAGACCGGGCATGGCGCCGGTGCGGAATGCGACGGTGACGACGATCGCTCCAACAGGCACGCTCTCGATCATCGCAGGCTGCTCGAGCGGCATCGAACCGCTCTTCGCCCTTACTTTTGTCCGGAAGGTGCTCGATGGTGCTGAACTCCTCGAGGTGAACCCCGTGTTCGAAAGGGTTGCCAAGGAGCGAGGCTTCTATTCCGACGAGCTTATGAAGGATATCGCCGAACACGGGGGGTGCACAGGCATCCCCACGGTCCCCGAGGACGTTCAGCGCGTGTTCGTTACGGCCCACGACATCACTCCCGAGTGGCATATCCGCATGCAGGGTGCGTTCCAGAAGTATACTGATAACGCGGTGTCCAAGACCGTGAACTTCCCGCACAGCGCCACGCAAAAGGATGTGGAGAAGGTGTATATGCTGGCGTATAAGCTCGGCTGCAAGGGCGTGACCATCTACCGCGACGGCTCGCGCGACGAACAGGTCCTGAGCACGGGTGCCACCGAAAAGGCACGCAAGGCCGCCGCAGCTGACCATCCGGTCACGGTCGCTTCGGCATCACCCGAACTGGCTGAGGAGAAGAAGCCGCGCCATCGTCCGCTTCTCACCCAAGGGGTCACGCAGAAGATCCCGACGGGCTGCGGCAACCTCTACATTACGATCAACGAGGACGAGGAAGGCATCTGCGAGGTTTTCTCGACGATGGGTAAGTCCGGCGGATGTGCCGCTAGCCAATCAGAAGCAGTAAGCCGCATGGTCTCCCTCGCGCTCCGTTCCGGAGTGTCCATCGACTCTATCATCAAGCAGGTTAAGGGCATTCGCTGCCCATCGCCGGCATGGGGCGAGGGCGGCTCAATCTTGTCCTGCCCTGATGCCATTGGCAGGGCGCTTGAGCGCTATGCCAAGGACGGCATGAGCTACCGACAGCATCACAAGGTCAAGGCAGCGTCGGCACAGCAGGTGATTGCCAATTCATCATCCGACTGCGCTAAAGGAGGGAGCAAGAACCTTCTCGGCCTCTGCCCCGAATGCCCCGACTGCGGCGGGCTTCTGGAATTCGGCGAGGGCTGCGCCTTCTGCCGGGGGTGTGGGTTCTCAAAGTGCGGGTAACCTCAGTTCGGAGTGCAGAGCAGGCCTAAGAATCCCTGAGGATTCATTACGGGAGGTAAGTTGAGGAAAACAATTGCTGTCAGCATAACCAGTGTGAAAATGCAGTTTGAATAATGGAAGCCGGGAGATTTTTCTCCCGGCTTTTTTATGCGCAGAGGGCGTCCGCATAAAGGCCGCCGACAACCTATTCCAAGTTAACATGCTGTATTTTAAGGAGAATATATGGCGCTCGACTTAGATGATGTGATCCTTGAGCTTTACCGACTTGCGGAGACGAAGGAATGGGATGGCACCAAAACGGAAGAGGCGCTGGCAGCCGCCATAGAGGGCATGGAGCATATCTGGGAGCTCAGGCAGGCAGACAAGAGGAAGACCGCGATGGTGAAAGCGAACAAGAAACAGCCACGAATATGGTGTTAAGCTTCCTGAGAGGAAAAAACTTGACATTTGGTTGATATGCTTCTACATTAATTATTAAGCTCGTAAGCGATATAGGGTGCTGTTGCTAGTTATCCGTGTCTCGAATATTCTAAACGCATTTTTTTTATACTGTAGAACCGCATTTAGCCCGTGGAACACGGGTCATCAGCATAGAAGGAGGGGAATGCATATGGCCAGTGAGAAGATTGTGCAGTTTGAGTGCAAGGTGTGCGGCAGAAGGATGAGCGTTACGAGAAGCGGTGAAATGTATGAAGAGCCTGTGTATTGCTGCGGTCTTGAGTCGACGGAAGTGACTGCTCCGGAAGAGCTGGCCGCTGTGACGGCACCTGCGGTCAGGAAAAAACCCGCGAAGAAGAAGGCCGCAAAAAAGGCAGCAAAAAAGAAAGCTGTCAAGAAGGCAAAGAAAAAGGCTGTGAAGAAGAAAGCAGCGAAGAAAAAAGCAACCAAGAAGAAAGCTGCAAAAAAGAAGACTGCGAAAAAGAAAGCGAAGAAAAAGACCTCCAAGAGAAGATAATGCACAGCTACGGCATTTCCAAAGGGCTCCCGGGAAAGATTATTCCGGAAGCCCTTTTTGTTTCTAGATGTTCTTATAAAACAGTTGACTTATCGGACTTCTGGCTTTAGGATTCTTCCATGCAAACTACAACGTATCTGGAGCGCCGGATCAGGAGACTTGCCGGCAAGGCCGTTGGCGACTTCGATCTGATACAAAGCAATGACCGGATCCTCGTGGCGCTGTCCGGCGGCAAGGATAGCTGGACGCTGCTCCATATATTGGACAGCCTGAGACAGCGGGCACCGGTGAATTTTTCTCTTGTCGCCGTAACGGTCCACCCCGGTTTCCCGGGATTTCAAACCGGCCCGATCGAGGCATATCTCCGTGAACGGGGTTATGAATACAGCATCGTCCATGCCCCTATCCATGAAATCATGTTAGAAAAGCTGAAGCCTGAGGACACCCCCTGCTCCCTCTGCGCCCGGATACGCAGGGGCGTCCTGTATACCCAGGCGATCGAGCACGGCTGCACGAAGGTGGCCCTCGGTCACCACAGTGATGATTTCATAGAGACGCTGCTGCTCAACCAGTTCTACAACGGCACGATCAAGGCCATGGCCCCCTTGGTGCATGCTGAGGACGGCAGGAATGTGGTGATTCGCCCGCTTGTGTATGTTCACGAGGATTTTATCATCCAGTATGCCTCTGCTGCCCAGTTCCCGGTTACCTGCTGTGCCTGTCCTTCCTGTGGAGATCCGGACATGAAAAGGGTCAGGATAAAGAAGTTACTCTCCAGCCTTGAGCAGGAACAGCCGGGGATCAAGGCAAGCCTGCTCGCCGCTCTCGGAGACATCAACCTTCGCCACCTCCTGGTTCGGGATCGGCATGACAATGCAAAGAGCAGGAGGAGATAATCCCTTGGCAAAAGCCTGAAAATCAGGCTGGGAAAAGACAAAAGGTTTGACATTCTATGCTTGTGAGGCATATAATTTACTCCATTGGAGAAAGCCGTCAAATCCTATCAGCGATGGACATTATTCATTAGGAGATGGTGGTATAAAGCTGCTTTCGATATTCTTTAGAGAACGAAGTTCCCTATCGGAGATTGCCGAAAATTGTTGAGCAATTTTTCTTCCTGCGGAGGCTGCTATGGCCGAGACCAAGAAACTCGGTGAGCTCTTGAAAGATGCCGGTCTGATCGACGATTTCCAACTCCAGTCGGCGCTTTCGCACCAGCGTAACTGGGGAGGAAAGCTGGGTGCCATCCTCATTGAACTCGAGTTCGTCCGGGAAGATGATCTGGCCAAAATCATAGCTGAAAAACTGCGCACGCCATATGTCAACCTTTTTGAGCCTCTTGTCCCCGAGGATGTTATCAAACTGATCAAGAGTGATGTCGTGAAAAGATACAATATCGTCCCTGCGAAGAAAGACGGAGGGACCCTTGTGGTCGCGATGGCCGATCCCCTGGACTATGAAGTGGTCGATGCACTCAGGTTCATTACCGGCCTAAAGGTCAAACCGGCCTTGGCTCTGGACTCAGAAATCAGGGATGCTATCCGAAAATATTATGATGGCGAAGACGTCGTCAGAAAGACCAAGACCACCTTTCGGGACATAACCGCGGCCGCAGGGAAAATGGAGATCATTCGCGGGAGCGACCTCAAGATGGCCCCGACAGCGGGAACGACTTCGCCGATTCTGCCGGAGGCGGAAGCGGTGCGGCAGGAACAGTCTGATAGCAGGATACGTCTTGATGCGCTCATCAGCTTGCTGATCGATAAAGACCTGATCACGCGCGATGAACTCATGAAGATGATCTACCAGAAGAAAAGCGGGCTGTGAAGAGGGTCGAGATGCTCCCTAGATCGTATCCCTGGGGTTAACGGTTGGCAACATACAGGATTTTTGGGATCACGATGACTAAAATGGTGGACTTCGTAAAATTCATGGGAGAATCAAGGTGGTTCGGAAAGGAAGCATTATGAAGAGACTTGTTCTGGCAGCCGTGGTGGTCATCGCGCTTGGTGGTATCGGATCGGTTGCTCCGGCCCAGGATTACACGGGACCCAAGGCTTTGGTCGATCAGCTCAAGTATCATCTCGGCAAGGTTGTCCAAGGGGAGCAGGCCGAGCATGTATTTGAGCTACGCAGCGTGGGCAAGGAAGCCTTGGTGATCGACCGTATTCAGTCCAGTTGAGGCTGCACGGCCGCGGTGATTAGTTCTAATCGCCTGGAACCGGGAAGCGTGGGGCAGGTCAAGGTCACGGTGGATACCGCCGGAAGAACGGGATACCTTGAAAAACATGTCACGGTGTATACGAATGATCGCATCATGCCTGCGATAACATTTACGCTGACCTTGGAAATTTTGCAAAAGTAACATTCTGCACTATCCCAGTCATATGCGGCATCATACACTATTTTCTTGACAATTTTCTGCAGCTTATGATAGTGTTTTATGGTTTTGGCCGGAAATCATCATAGAGAGGCAGTAATACCTTGAAGCAACATAGACATCCGCAATATCCCAGCGACACGCCAACCCCGGGCATAGGTCCCGCCCCGGCGGGACTATAACTTCTTCTATTTTAATAGAAATCATTACGTTTACATCGTTTAACCACTTATTCTATATTAATTAACCAACGTATCTCTTTGGAGGGTATCCCCATGCAGAAAAAATATCTTTTGGCTCCCGGTCCTACGCCCGTACCGCCGGAGGCACTCCTGGCCATGGCCATGCCAATCATTCATCACCGTGCGCCGGACTTCCTGCCCGTACTCGATGCGGCAAAAAAGGGTCTCCAGTGGCTTTACCAGACCAAAAACGATGTGCTCATACTCTGTGCCACCGGCACCGGCGGCATGGTCGGCTCGGTGACCAATTTCTTGAGCCCTGGCGACGATGTTCTCGTGATAAATGGTGGTAAGTTCGGTGAACGCTGGACCAAGATATGCCAAGCCTACGGCATGAAGGTCGAAGAGATCATTGTGGAATGGGGGCATGCGGTTAAGCCCGAGCAGGTCGAGGCTGCGCTTAAGAAGAACCCCAGGATCAAGGCCGTGTTCGTACAGGCCAACGAGACATCCACCGGCGTCTATCACGACATTAAATCCCTTGCCTCGATTGTGAAAAAGATGGATGCGCTCTTCGTCGTTGACGCCATCTCGGCACTAGTGGCGCACGATCTCCGCACGGACGAGTGGGGGATCGACGTAATGGTCGGCGGATCTCAAAAGGGTGTGATGCTTCCGCCGGGACTCGCTTTCGTGTCCGTGAGCGACAAGGCATGGAAGATGGCTGATACGGCGAAGACCCCGAAGTTTTATTTCAACTTCAAAAAGGAGCGGGATAACCTGGCCAAGAACCAGACCAACTTTACCTCAGCGGTGACGCTCATCATCGGGCTCAACGCATCCCTCAAGATGCTGCAGGAAGAGGGACTGGAGAATGTACTCGCGCGTCATGAGAAACTCGCCAAGGCCACCCGCGCGGCGGTCGGGGCGCTCGGACTCAAGCTCTTCCCGAAGGAAAGCCCGAGCAATGCTCTAACGGCCATCGAGGCGCCGGCAGGCGTTGACGGACAAGCGATCTATAAGAACCTGAGAGAGAAGTACGGCATCACCGGCGCGGGCGGCCAGGACAAGCTCAAGGGCAAGATCTTCCGCATTGCCCACTTGGGATACGCCGACACTTTTGATGTGATCACGGCCGTGGCCGGAATCGAGATGGTGTTGAAAGGCCTCGGCCATCCGTTGAAACTCGGCACAGGCGTTGGCGCAGCGCAGGAAATATTGATGAAGTAATTAAACGGCAAGCACGAACTTATAATCCTGAAATCTTAACACGTTCCGATTTCCAGATTCGCGAATTATTTAACTTTGGTCATTTGAATTTGTTTAGAGTCTTGATATCAATCTTTCGTGCTTGTTGTAATGAGGAGGCTTCATGAAGGTTCTCATCAGCGACAACCTCTCCCCCGTCGGAGTCGAGATTTTGAAAAAAGCCGGACTCGAAGTCGACGCCCGGAGCAAAACGAGCGTCGAAGAGATCGAAAAGATCATCGGTGATTACGACGCACTGATCATCCGTTCGGCAACAAAGGTTACGAAAGATCTCCTCGACAAAGCGACAAGGCTCAAGGTCGTTGGCCGGGCCGGGAGCGGCCTGGACAACGTGGACATCGCTTCCGCGACGAAGAAGGGCGTCGTGGTGATGAACACGCCCGGCGGGAACACCGTGACCACGGCGGAGCACACCATCGGCATGCTGTTCGCCTGCGCCCGGATGATCCCGCAGGCCTATGCTTCGCTAAAAGCAGGAAAATGGGAGAAGAAAAAATTCGAAGGCGTGGAGCTGTACGACAAGACGCTCGGGGTGATCGGTCTTGGCGCAATCGGCGGCGTGGTGGCAAGCCGTGCCGTGGGGCTCGGCATGAAGGTTCTGGCCTATGATCCGTTCATCTCAACGGAGAAGGCAAAGAGCCTAGGGATCGAGCTAGCCGATCTGCCAATGATCTACAGACGGTCGGATTTCATCACGGTGCATACACCCAAGACCAAGGAGACGGCAAATCTTATCAATAAAGACACGATCGCCCAGATGAAGGACGGCGTGCGCATCATCAACTGCGCTCGCGGCGGCATCGTGAACGAACATGACCTCTATGAGGCGCTTAAGAGCGGCAAAGTGGCCGGTGCGGCCTTCGACGTGTTCGAGAAGGAACCACCGGAAAACCACCCCCTCTTGACGCTCGACAACTTCATCGCATCCCCGCATCTTGGCGCGTCCACCCGGGAGGCACAGGAGAACGTTGCCGTGGCCGTAGCCGAGCAGATTGTGGATTACCTCGTTGCGGGGACCGTGCGGAACGCGGTCAACGTACCATCCGTGCCGGCTGACCAGCTTCCAACGCTCAGCCCTTACATCAACCTTGCCGAGCGCATGGGTCTGTTCATCGCCCAGCTCTACGAAGGTGGCCTCACCCAGGTTACGATGGAGTACAGCGGCGAGGTGGCTAACCTCAAGCAGGACCCTATCACCCTGGCGGCGCTCAAGGGACTACTGACACCCACGCTTCAGGAGAACGTAAATTATGTGAATGCTCCCCTCATCGCCAAGGACCGCGGCATCGACGTAAAGGTGTCAAAGTCCAGCGAAGCCACGGAATACACGAGCCTCGTTACGCTCAGGATTAAGGCCGGCGGCAAGGACGTGTCCGCGACCGGAACGCTCAACAGTAAAAAAGAGCCGCGCATCATCCAAGTGGACAACTTCCCGATGGAGACCGTGCCAGAAGGCGACATGCTGGTGCTCATGAACAACGATAAACCGGGCGTGATCGGCGGTATCGGAACGATCCTCGGGCAGAACGGGATCAACATCGCGCGCATGCAGTTTGGACGGGAGAAGCAGGGCGGTCTGGCCATGTCCGTTGTGAGCATCGACAGCGCCGTTTCTGACGAGCTGATGGGCAAGATCAGGAAGCTACCAAACGTTTTATCGGTGAAGCTTGTGAAAATATGATGTTCCGCCTATGGCGGAGCGAATTGTTGATTGAAGTTGAAAGCAGTTTCCAATTTTCATTTTCCCCATGATGCCGACTGCATAGTTTGCAGTTTTAAGGAGAAAGAATGCCAGTGTTAGTGGTTGTAGGCGCCCAATGGGGCGATGAAGGTAAAGGCAAGATCATAGACCTGCTCACCGAGCGCGCTGACATCGTCGCTCGGTATCAGGGCGGTCATAACGCGGGACACACCGTGGTCGTGGGCATGGACGAATTCATCCTGCACCTGATCCCGTCAGGTATCTTGCACAAAGGCAAGACCTGTATCATCGGGAATGGCGTGGTCGTTGACCCCGCCGCCCTGATAGAGGAAATGGACGGACTCAGGACGCGCGGCATCAGGTTCGATGATAGCCTGCTTATCAGCGGGAACGCGCACCTTATCATGCCGTACCACAAGGCACTCGATATCGCGAGCGAGAAGCTGAAGGGGAACAAAAAGATCGGAACAACGGGCCGGGGCATCGGACCGTCCTATTCGGATAAAATCAGCCGCAAGGGCATCCGGATGGCAGATCTCCTGGATGTAAAGACGTTCCGCGAGAAGCTCGCGTGCAATACCGGCGAAGCGAACTTCCTGCTTGAGCGTTACTACAAGGCGCCGCTTGTGCATCTGGATCAAGTATATGATGAGTATGTGGGGTATGCGAAGAGGCTCAAGAAGTATATCGCCGACACCACGCTCTTTCTCAACCAAGCAGTGGATGAGAACAAGAAGGTCCTGGCAGAAGGAGCGCAGGGCACGCACCTGGATGTCGACCACGGGACTTATCCCTTTGTCACCTCGTCGAGCCCCACGGCCGGCGGGGCCTGCACCGGCCTTGGCATTGGTCCGAACACAATCACCGAGGTCATGGGTATCGTGAAGGCCTACACCACCCGTGTGGGCAGCGGCCCCTTTCCTACGGAGCAGGAGAATAAACTTGGCGAGCTACTTCGCGCCCGCGGCAAGGAATACGGGGCCACGACTGGCAGGCCTCGGCGGTGTGGCTGGGCTGATACGCTCGTCATCCGGCATGCGGTCCGCGTCAACGGCATGACGAGCGCAGCTATCACCAAGCTCGACGTACTGGACACGCTGGACGAACTCAAGATCTGCGTCGGATACAAGTACAAGGGAAAGCTGTACGAAGAGATGCCTTCGGAACTTTCGGTCCTTGAAAAAGGTACGCCACAGTACATTACCATGCCCGGATGGAAGCAGACCACAATCGGTATCAGGAACTACAGCGATCTGCCGAAAAAGGCCCGGTCCTACGTGGAAAAGCTCTGCAAGATGTCAGGGGTGAAGCCGGCCATCATCTCTACCGGAGCGCGGCGGGATGAGACCATCATTCTCGAGCAGCCATTCAAGAAGGCAGTAACGCGCAGTGTAAGAACACGGTAAGCATTTTCGGTTGACAAAGACGACGCTTCTTTGTTAATATACGCACTCTTCAAATGTTGTTGACGGGCCGATAGCTCAGTTGGTAGAGCACCGCCCTTTTAAGGCGGGTGTCCTGGGTTCGAATCCCAGTCGGCTCACCATTCAGATACAGTTTCGAGTTACGAGTTTCGAGTTATCGTTCCACACTCCGCACTCGACACTCCAAACTTACATAACGTCCCCATCGTCTAGCCCGGCCCAGGACACCGCCCTTTCACGGCGATAACGGGGGTTCGAATCCCCCTGGGGACGCCAAACTTCTCAAGGAGTTACGAGTCATTCCGTAACTCCTTTTCCTTTCACTGTCGTAGAATTGTCGTAGTCCCCCACCCGTCAATTCTGTCTACCATGGCAGAGTGCAGTCATCAGAAATATATCGTGTATCCGATGTTCACGGAGAAGTCAGACACCTTGACATCGTATGTATCGCCGTAGATGCGGGGAGCGGCGTAGCTTATGGAGATGCCGAAGTGGTGCCACCGTGCCTCGAGAAAATCGCTCAGCGCAAGCCTTGGTGAGTAGGATTTGCTTGCCGTATGGATCTTCTCGCCACCGGGAACCTGTGAACCGGTCAACTGTACCGTGCCCGAATACGTGGCAGCGCCGACACCGGCTCCGACGCCTAGCCGCACGAATGTCCCTTTGTAATGGTGCTCTCCCCACTGATAGAACAATGTCGGCACGGCATAGATCATCTGCCCCGTTATTTCAGTGCCGAGGTCCACATATTCATTCCCCGCAACCTCCTGTTTCCCCATGTCGAAATTTACATAGTTCACCATGAACGTATAGCCGAAGTTCGAGTCCTTGAAGAAGGACGGACGCGTACCATAGCTCAGGAAGAACGCCGACGTGTCCCGCTGTGTCATGGTGCCTGTGGCGCCGTCGCTTTTTCGCTTGATGGTAAGGCTCGATTGGAGGATGCCGTAACTCACGGTTAGATGAGCCTCGTCGGTCATGCTGTTCCAAAGTCCGGTCCAGAATCCGTCTTTCTGCTGTTCCTTTTGGGCATCACCGCCGGTGGCGGGCTGTGATGTGCTGTCGGATGTATCAAAGGGAACGGTGATTGCGTCCTCCGCAGGCGGGGCCGCTTGCGCCCCGGAAAGGCTTGGGGAGAAAAAAAGGGAGGACAGGACCATGACAAGAAGGGCGATGCGATGAGGGACGGGCATGGAACAGGCTACCTCGCATGGAAGGGCTCTACCGCACAGGGTCATGACAAGAATATCATTGCTTTCCGGATTTGTAAAGGAGAGAGGTAAGGACGCATTTTTCGGTTGTGAAGTAGTGGTGGCTCTGCTATTATTGCGTTATCGTAACGCTGCGTACATGAGAACGACAAGATTATCTGGTCCGACGCGTCGGAGACATGGATACGCGGGGACGATGACCGGCTCGTACGGTCGTTCATCAAGGCGATTGTCGAGTGTCTGGTGAGTGACAAGATGCTCACGGCAGGACGAGCAAAATAACGAACGAACGGCCGGATCTAAGAAGGGACCTGCCGAGGAAAGGAAACAGTGTCATGAAAAGAAGGATCATACAGGTGGCAAGCGTCGCGATCATATCTTTTGGTCTGCTGGCCTCTTGTGCCGGAACGAAGCTGGTTGCTCAATGGAAGGATGATGCGTACCAGGGGCATCCGTCGAAGATTTTCGTCATTGGGCAATCGAAGGAATATGGGCCCCGGACCCTGGTAGAAGATGAGTTCGTGCGTCAGCTCAAGGCGCGTGGGAACGATGTCATCGCAAGCTACACAGTTCTCCCACGCGAGGAAAAACCGGATAAGGAAGCGGTCCTGAAAAAGGTGCAGGAAGTGGGCGCCGACGTGATCATTGTGGTGAAGTTCCTCAAAAAAGAGGTGGGTGACACGCACACCCCCGTCCGCCGCTATGCGGTGCCACAGGGTTTTGACACGAGCTGGGATAGTTATTACGGCGGCGTTACAACCGATGTGGGAGTGAGGGACGTGTCTTACGATTATGACGCGGTCACCATGGAAACGACCCTCTACCAGACCGCAACACGGAAGCCCATCTGGTCGGCGCTGTCCCAGACCACCTATCAGAGTGGTGGGCCCATAAAGCAGATCAAACCGTTCACTACCGCTATTGTGAAAAATCTTGTTCAGGAAAGAATGGTCCAATAGTATGAACAGGAGCGTATTGGTCACTATCCTTCTCTGCGTGCTGCTGGTTTGCATTGGCTGCGCCGCAACGCAGGTGAAGCAGTACACGTTCGACGAAACCTACCAGGGAGGACAGCCGAAGAACGTCCTTGTTATCGCGGTGGTGAGGCAGCCCACGACCAGGAGGATGATGGAAAGCGAGTTCGCGAAGCAGTTCAAAAAGAAGGGGATCGACGCAGTGGAAAGCTTCAGGGCCCTTACGACCGATACGCTGGTAGGTGACGCGGCGCGCGAGGGCATCGCCTCTGCCGTCAAGGAGCAGGGGATCGATACCGTCCTGACCGTCAGATCTGCCGGAGGCCGAACCGAAGAGCGGAATATCCCGGGCATGACCATCACGACCGGCGGTGGCATGCCATACGCATCCTCCGGCGCTTGGGGCGGTTATACAACCGTCATGGCTTCTTTCCCCGAGCCGTCCGCGCCGACGACGCAGGGGTACTCTGCGGAGGAGAAGTTTCTGTCCCTTGAAACCCAGCTGTACGATGTCCGGACCGAGAAGCTAATCTGGTCGGCATTATCGGAAACGCGCATCTCCGGCCCGCCGCAGGAAGAGATCAATGCCTTTGTCTCGCTTATGTTCAAAGAACTGTTTAAGGCGAAACCATTTCGCTAGCCCCCACCGACCTGTGACGTTAAAAAAACCTCCCTTTAGCCTTCTCTCGGATCACTGGCTCTCATCTTTTTTTCGCTCTCCCGGCAAGACCGGTTCGATTATCTTTACCGGGGCCTTCACGGTCCGCTTCAAGATGCCGAGCACGCCATCACCGACGGCAGACGCGGGCATGAGCTTCACCTCAGGGTCGCTGATCCTGCCGCTAACGGTCACGGGTATGGAAACGAGGGTTTCCTGGAGGATATAGTTCACCACGGGGATTTTGCTGACAATCTTGTCTATCGACGTAAAGGGGGCCACCAGCACCGTCATGCTGACCGTGGAATCCTTAACATCCATCGCACCTTGGCCGACGATGTTCATTGCGGAGGAATCAATGACCAGTTCCTGCAGGTCGAGCTTCCCGCTTCGGATGCCGGCCTTGATCGAGATCGACCGATAGGGGAGTCCCTTGGTCCGGAAGTCTGAAAAGTTTCCCCGCAGCAGGTCCGATACGTTCAGCAGCGACAGGATCTTTGCCAACGTAGGTGATCGGTAAAAATGACCCTCCCGGGCGGTGAAATCGGCCGATCCCTGGAGCGAAGAAACAAGTGCATCAGGTTTTCCGCGAGCCGAGAGGGACCCACCGAGATCGAAGACACCGCTTACCTTTACGTCCTTTCCGGCAAGGCAGGTCAGCGCGGGCTCCAGCTGAAGTCCTTTCGCATCAGGTTTGAGATCAAAGCTGATGTTCCCGCCAGCGAGCGCAAGATTGCCGTGAATGGTGATCCCGCATAACACGGCCTCGAGGTGATCGACCCTGATCTCCCCAGGGTCCAGAACAACTTTTGCTTCTACAGGGTTCAGCATGAACTTGCCGTAGGAGAGACTATCCGCTCTGAAAAGGAGCGTCCCCACCAGGGGCAGAGGTTTTTTTTGCGGTGCTCCGTCTGTCTTCGCTCCCGGACTCTCCTTCTTCGCATCTTCGCCCAGCGCTTTCTGCAATGTCTCGATCGTGACGGTTGATGCACCAATGTCCCCGTCGACAATGTACTGGCGCGCCGATGCTGTGACAGTCCCGGCAAGCGTGAAATGCATATTAGCCAGCATGAGATCGGACGATTCTATGGTAATGGTCTTGTCGTGGGCGCTTAGGCGGATACTGTTGATTTCCAGCGGTGCTTTAAGGGCCCAGGGAATGAGGAGGTCACTACCCTCGATGCTTCCCTCTGCAGTGGACTCCTGTGGCTGGTCCAGCACGACATGGGCCTTGAGGTCACCTTGTATCCATCCATGACGGAATGAGGACTGCTCGAACAAGCGGTTCAAAGTTTGTTCGTGTATGCTTCCCGCAAAGGAGACATCAAGGAGCTTGTCCCGGTGGCGCAGCTTGATGGAGGCCTTGGAACCCTCGTCCTGAATGTCTAACTGATTGATCAGCAGTTCCTGCTCATCCCAAAAGATATCCGTAGAGATCTGGGGGCCGTTCTGTACCTGGAGAGAGCCGCGGAGCGACGTTCTGCCACCTTTCTGCCATCGGAGACGCGTCTGCGAGAGCGACAGGGGTGCACGCGGGGTCATCTCAGGCGGCAGGTCGAACCTCGCTGATGCCCATCGTACCGCAGCAGGACCGGTATTTCCCGTTACGGATAAATCAATCGAGTGCTTGTTATGACTAAAACCTGAAATAAGGATTGATGTCATAAAAGATGCGTCGAGAAGCTCCGCGCGGGCATCGGTTACGGAAACGCTGTCCATCGTTGCCTTGAACATGCCACTGTTTACCCTGGCCGGACCAGGGAGCATGGTTGCATCGACAATGACGTCCGCGACGCTGCCTGACGCCTCCATGGTCCCGCTCTCCGGATGGAGGAGCGGACCGGCAAAGGTAAAGCTGGTGAGGTTGATGGTGCCTTTCAGGGAATGAACTGATTCCAGAGCGTTGCGTACCGTCTCGACGGTTGATAGCCGCTCCGTTAGGTCCTGCAGGAAGATCACCGACCTTCCCGATGTGATCTCGAGAGAGGGGGCCTTTTCCCAGTTGACCCGGCCAGAGAGATTGGTGAGCGACGAGCGGCCCCCTGACAGCGAGAGGTTCTTTATCTCGAGGATGTTCTTGTCTATCGACAGGAACCGGCCGCTTGCCGATACCATTCCCCAGTGGTCAACGTTGCCGGTGATCGCTATGTCAAAGCCATTCGTCGGGAGCGCCAGACGGGCCTGCAGGTCCCTGACAGACATTACCCGTTTATCGTCACTGTCAACGGCGAGACGTCCCTCGTCCACGTCGAAGACCAGCTCAGGAGCGAAAGACCGGATCGAGGCTATTGCGGAAGCGATCTTTGTCCGCTGCTCCTCCGGTGACACAGGCTCTTTCTTTTCCTGCCACCGTCCACGATGCTCGGAGAACTCTATGACAAGATCCGGTCGTTCCAGCAGTACCTTCGCGATGTGTATCCGGCCACGGAAAAGCGGCAGAAGCTCTGGATAGATGTGCACCGATTCCAGCGTGCCCATCACCGTACCGGGGAATGAGATGCCGACAGTGCGGACAATGAGTCGGGGGCGGGGGAAAAGGGAGATATCGATGCGTTGTAAGGTAACGGCATCGCCGGTGTGCTTCGCCACGAGGGAGCGGATCTTGTTTTCAATCGGCGCTGTCTTGATAAACAAGGGGACGAACAGCAGCACGAGGAGCATGACGGTCGCGATAATAATCGCCGCCCAGGTGACTCGGCGAGATGACTTTGATATTTTCCTCATGGGGATCCTTTTACCAGCATTTCCATAATGATTATACGCAGTTCACTCAATGTTTGCAAACTCCGGGAACGGAAATGATGTGATATCCAAAAAAAAGAATTGGTGGTAGCAACATGGACAACCATCATAGCGTATGATAAAATTATTTAAAAATGAGTGCGATTAGGATCGCTATCCCACCGGTTATTATTATCTAAAGTATTACAAATTCAATCATAGGTGCTGGGAGGAGTGCAATGAAACAAGTATGGGCAGTAGTAGTCGTTCTGTCGGCACTGATCGTCCTGTTGGAAATGCCGGCAATGGCTGCCGAAATGAAAGCTCAAGACGGGTCTTCCGGTATCAAGACGGAAACCACAAGCATCACCTCCACGGTTGAGAAGATCGACTACCAGACGCGCACGGTACTCCTCAAGGGACCCAAGGGCGACCTCGTTGAGATGCAGGTCGGGGAGGAGGCGCGGAACTTCGACCAGGTGAAGAAGGGCGACCTCGTCACCATTGAAAATTCACAGTCAGTGGCACTCGAAGTCCAAAAAGCAAAGGGAGAGCAGGTTACCTCGGAAACAACAACAGTAACCAGGGCAAAGCCCGGAGAGAAGCCCGCTGGAACCGTGAAGACCACGGGGATCATGACCGTCAGGGTAGAGGCGATCAACTATGCAACCCGTGAGGCAACGCTCAAACTGGCTGACGGGAGCATTATGAACATTACGGTCGGGCCGCAGGTGAAGCGACTCGATGAGGTCCATAAGGGTGACGAGGTCATTGTGCGGTACACAACGACAGTGTCGATTTCTGTGAAGAAGCCTTAAAGCTGGTCCGACTTCATCCCGAAGATCATTGGCTCGCAGCCGGACTACTTTTCGTGAGGGTGTTCCGGTTGATATTGATTTTGATTGCGAATCTGTGGTTCGCGGTTTTTTTAGGTCATGAATCGTTCCATGACAATTACTAACAGGACAAAGGAGGGTATTGCTATGATCAGGTATCTTCGAATCGGTATTGCTGTCATCGCGATGGGTGTCATCGCGAGCGGTTGCGTCAGCAACGGCACATTCAAAAAGATGGAAGCGGGGAAGAATGAGGAGATAGCGACGTTGCAGCAGAATAAGGCAGCGTTGGAGGATCAGAAGAAGACCCTGGAGCAGCAGAAGGCCACACTGGAGCAGGACAACTCCACACTGAAGCAGCAGGTCGCGTCCCTGGAACAAAAGAACACGTCGATGCAGGAGCAGGTCGGGGTGCTAGAGAATGAGAAGGCCTCCTTGGTCGCAGCCAGCCAGCAGCGGCAGCAGCAGTACGACGCGTTGGTACAAGGTCTCTCTCAGGAAGTGGAGAAGGGCCAGCTCCAAGTGAAGCAGTATAAGAACATGCTTGCGGTGGACCTGGCGGAGCAGATCTTCTTCGACTCCGGCAAGGCGACGCTGAAAAAAGGGGGCAAAGAGGTTTTGAAGAAGGTCGGTGATGCCCTGAAGGGGTATGAGAACAAGATTATCCGGGTCGTAGGGCACACGGACAACGTACCGGTTGCCAAGGCCCTGCAGGCCACGTTCCCAACAAACTGGGATTTATCGGTTGCCCGGGCGACCAACGTTGTCCGTTATCTGCAGGAGGTCGGCGTTCCACCTGAGCGCATGGTTCCGTCCGGAAGAGCTGAATACGATCCTGTGGCCCCGAACGACACGCCGGAAGGCCGCCAGAAGAATCGCCGGATCGAGATCATGCTGATCGATAAGAGTCTGGTAAGTGAAATGACCAAAACAGTAAACTGATGTCGCTTTCCTCAGACTGGGTCATGATGAGGGAGTTATCAGCCGTCGAGGTAGGCAAGCAAGGAAAGGCATCGCGGGAACTCTCTAAAGGGTGAAAAATAAATACACTCCTGGAGGGAAAAGGTAGACAGTTAACAATGGAGAGATGGAGGGTTCAATAATGAAGAGGATTATGTATATGCTACACTCGCTGCTGCTTACCGCGGCCATGCTGATGATGACAGCCATTCCCCTTGCCGCGGCTGCGGAGAAGAGCGCCGCCGGACATGAGTGGTCCTACGAAGGCGAGCATGGGCCTGCGCATTGGGGCGACGTGAAGACGGATTATGCCGTGTGTAAGACCGGTAAGAACCAGTCCCCCATTGACATCACCGGCGCGGTGAAGACCGATCTATCGCCGATCCAATTCGACTATAAGGCCGCTCCACTCAGGATAATCAACAACGGCCACTCCATCCAGGTGAATTATCCCGAAGGGAGTTCCATCACCATCGATGGGAAACAGTATCAGCTCGTTCAGTTCCATTTCCATCATCCCAGCGAGGAGAAGATCAAAGGAAAGAGCTTTGACATGGTGGCCCACCTGGTCCATAAGAACGCGGAAGGAAAGCTCGCCGTGGTAGCGGTGCTCATGCAGAAAGGTCAGGCCAATGCACTCCTGAAGGCCTTGTGGGAACACCTCCCCAAGGAAGAAGGCAAGGAAGAGGTTGCGACGGATGTGATGATCAACCCATCGGAACTTCTGCCAGCGCAGCGCGGATATTACACGTATACCGGTTCTCTCACCACGCCGCCCTGTACGGAAGGGGTTATGTGGCTCGTGCTGAAAACACCGGTAGAGATATCAGACGCCCAAATCAATCGGTTCGCGCATTTCTATAAGCACAACGCGCGGCCGGTCCAACCATTGGACGGACGGGTCGTGTCAGAAAGCCCCTGATGAGCCTGGCCTCCGATGCTGTCGCAAACGGGTCACGCGGACGGTGCCACTGTGACGCTTCGCGAGTAGTCCTGTTCTGCTGACCAAGGACAGGAGACGGTGACCGGACTCCGGAGTATAAGTATGACTAAAAGCACTGCTAAGGCTGGATACGCCAGTGTGGCATTCCTGGTGGTAGCCGTGTGCGCACTGCTATCAATCGGAGTCACCGCGGACTGTGCGCAGTCACTCGAGGGACAGACCTGGCTCCTTCTGGAGGTCAATGGTACAAAGGTCGAGGTGCCGTCAGGCGAGCGGCGGCCCTTCGTCACCTTCAACAAGGCGGAGGCGAAGGCGACCGGATATTCGGGGTGCAACAATTTCTTCGGGAGCTACGAGCTGAAGGGTGAGGCTCTCTCGCTCGGCCCCCTGGGCATGACGCGAAAGTTCTGCGCGGGTGTGGCAGGCAACGTTGAACTGGCGTTCCTTCAGGCACTCGGGGAAACCCAAGCCTGGCGGCTCGAGAATAGCATCCTGCTCCTGCTTAACGGCAGCAGAGTTCTTGCTCGGCTCGAGGCAGCCCAGGATGTCAAATGATAGGAAGTGCAACAGGTAATAGAATATCAGGATTTTCCCGGATCGACAGGAGGGAAGATTTTTTTTATGAGATAGAGCGGCAGCGGACCGACGCCGTGAAAGCGCTCCGCGAGACCGCTAGTCCGATCATGGGAGTGCGGGCTAGAAGGACGAACTGGCTGCAGTGATGGCAAACTATTTCTTCGCGGGCAAGCAGACTCTCAGCTACGGTTCCGATGCAGAGAATTAATGTCCCGCCAGTGGGCAGCAGGTCATGACGTCCTCGATCATCGCCGGATAACCAACCGTTAATAGGTGAGTTGAGGTCTTGTCAGATGCACATACGGAAGTATATTACAAGAAATATTACAAGAACGCTGTATTCTCTCTTCACCGCGGCCGTGATCCTGCTGCCGGCGGCATGGTCGGCAGCCGCGGACTTCGAGGTCACGCCTTTTGCCGGGTACACCATGGGAGGGGAGTTCCATGATGCCGTTACCGGTAAGGCGCTCAGCTTCAACGACACATCGAGCTACGGCATCATGCTGGACTTCAAGCAGGCTGAGGATTCCTGGATTGAGCTTTATTACAGCCTCCAGAAGACGAGTCTAAAGGCAGACCAAGGACCGTTCTTCGGCAACCCGTTGTTCGACGTGAATATCGAATACTTCCACATCGGGGGGACGTACGGCCAGTCGACCGGCAAGGTGAGGCCCTTCGTGGTCGGGACCATTGGGGCAACGTATATGGACCCGAAAGGCGCAGGGCTTAACCCGGAAACGAAGTTTTCGCTTAGCCTGGGCGGGGGCGTGAAGTTCTACCTGTCGGATCACGTGGGGATCCGGCTCGACGGCCGCTGGTTCGGTACGTTCATCGGAGGGAGCGGTTCCGTGTTCTGCTCCGAGGGAAAGTGCCTGATCGATGTGCAGGGTGATGTGTTGTCCCAGTTCTCGGCAAATGCCGGCGTGATCCTCGCGTTTTGAGGGCAGAGTCATTAGCGGTCTCTATATCATTACGACAGAGCATCTCCCCTTCGCATCATTCCCGCAGAAATCATGAGCGGGAAATCATGTGCAATGAAGTCCATAGTGATCTCCTGAGGAGGCTATGGGGGATGATGCATGAGCTGAAGGTTCACTCGATTAGGAGACGAATATTAATCTTTTCACGCATGAGACGATCGTACATCGACAGCGTACGAAAAGGAGATAAGTGACGTTGCAGGAAAACGATCATTCGAGTTCGGTCCCGTCAGGCGGAGCCGGAGATGCCCGCCAGGGAGAAGGGGAACCCCAACGCGGGTTCTATCCCGAACGGCGGAGCTTTGACCGTCTGCTCGTGCCGTTCTCCATCAGCTGCCTGAACGCCCCATTCGATCAATTGGACCGGGAGGTCGAGAAGGGCTTGGAGGAGGTTAATTCCTTTTTCGGCGGCGACCGGGTACTCCTTTGGGAATTCTCGGAAGACGGGCAACATGCGCATCTCACGCATGCCTATGCCGGGGCGGGTACCGAACTGCCCGCGAGTTCGTTACTGCACGAGACCCTTCCTTATATCTTCAACCGGGTCCGTAACCTTGAGAACCTCTGCGTGTCCCAGCCGGAGGATCTGCCACAGGCCGCGCGCATTGACCAGCAGTATATGGAACGGTCCGGGATACGATCGTTTATCGTGATCCCGCTCCTTGTTGGCGGCACCCTCCGGGGGGCCCTGAGCATGGCGAGCATCAGAACCGACCGAGTATGGTCGAACGAAGATCTGTTCAATTTCCAGCGAATCGGCACGGTCATCGCGGGCGTACTCGACCGCAAACAGTCTCATGAGATGCTTGAACGGCGAATGCACTTCGAGACGCTGATTTCGGACATGTCTGCCCGGCTCATCAAGGCGCCGATGAGCGAGGTCGATAGGGAGATCGTACAGGCCCTAGCGCAGGTCCGGGAGATCTTTCAGGCGGATCGCTGCGGCTTGCTCGGTATTCGTGCCGACCGTAAATTCTGCTGGGTCACTCATGCCTCGTATGGTGAAGGTATCGAGCCTGTGTCGGGGGATATCAATCTCGCGGACCTGTTCCCGTGGTCCTACGAAAGGCTTGTTGTTCAGGGGAGCAACGTTAATATTTCCCGGATGGAGGATCTGCCGACGGAGGCCGAGTCCGAACGCAGATCATGGTCCGCGTTGGGTATCCGGTCCACTCTGACCGTCCCGCTGTACGTCGAAGGACGCGTCTCGTCCCTGATCGTGCTCAATGCCGTGCGCGGGGAGCGTTCCTGGCCAGAGGAATTCGTTCCGCGGCTGCGGTTGCTGGGGGAGATATTAGTGAATGCGCGGGAACGCCGGAACGCCGACGCGGCTATGCGCAAGAGCGAAGAGCGGTTTCGGCAGGTGGCAGAGAACGTCAGCGATTTTATCTGGGAGGTTGACGCGAAAGGCCTCTATCGTTATACGAGTCCTGCCGTCGAGAAGATTCTGGGCTACACGCCCGATGAGCTGATCGGGAAGATGCATTTCTATGAGCTGTTTGCTCCGGATATCCGGGAAGAGCTAAAGGCAGCCGCTTTCAACGTGTTTGCTGTGAAGGCGTCGTTCCGGTCATTCCCCAATCCAAATGTGAGAAAAGACGGAAAGATCGTGCATCTGGAAACAAGTGGAGTACCGGTGCTGGACGAAGCCGGTAATCTTGTCGGTTATCGCGGCTCTGATACAGACGTCACCGAGCGGAAGCGGATGGAAGAGCAGTTGCAAGTGCGGCTCCAGGAGATCGAGCAGCTCAAGCAGAAGATCGAGAAGGAGAACCTCTATCTGCGTGAGGAGGCCTCGCTCCTCTTCGAGCACGGCGATATCGTCGGCGAGAGCGCGGCGATGAAGACCGTCCTGGCCCTGGCAGAGCAGGTGGCCCGGACGGACTCCACGGTCCTCCTTTTGGGCGAGACCGGCACAGGCAAGGAATTGCTGGCACGGGAGATCCACAACCTGAGCTCGCGTAAGGACCGGCCACTGGTGACGGTGAACTGCGCTTCCCTGCCTCCCACGCTGATCGAGAGCGAGCTGTTCGGCCGTGAAAAAGGCGCCTATACCGGCGCCATGACCAGAATGGCCGGCCGGTTCGAGATTGCCGACGGATCGACCATCTTTCTCGATGAGATTGCGGAACTTCCGCTTGATCTGCAGAGTAAGCTGCTCCGGGTCATCGAGGAGGGCGCGTTCGAGCGGCTGGGGTCGACGAAGACCAACCACGTTAACGTGCGGATCATCGCGGCCACCAACAGGGACCTTTCGAAGGAAGTACAGCAGGGCGCTTTCCGGGAGGACCTTTTCTACCGGCTGAACGTTTTCCCCATCACAATCCCGCCCCTCCGTGAGCGTAGGGAAGACATCCCGCTCCTGGTCTGGGCCTTTGTCCGGCACTTGGAGAAGAAGATGGGCAAGCAGATCAACAGCATTCCGAGGCGGAGCATGGAGTCATTGCTGCGCTATTCATGGCCCGGGAACGTCCGGGAGCTGAGGAACGTGATCGAACACGCTATGATCGTGACCCGCGACAAGACCCTTAATCTGCGCGCGCCGGCAGTTTCCATCGCCGAAAAGGCCGAAGACAACAGCCTCCAGCTCGAGGCCATTGAACGCAATCACATTCTGACGACACTTCAGAGAAGCGGCTGGCGTATTCATGGCGCAGGAGGTGCCGCTGAAGCACTCGGCCTTAAACGCACTACGCTTCAATCTAAGATGAAGAAGCTTGGTATAGAACGACCTTCCAACTAATGCCGAAATACCGTCAATATGCCGAAATATCGGCTGCCTTCTGTATATTCTCTCCTTGCTAGAAATATCAATCATCAATAAAAGTATTTAATTAATAATCTGTTGCCTCGATGACTGTATGGTGCATTCTCTACGGGCATGCTTTTCGCACCACTATAATCGAAACTTCTCGCGTATTTTTCATCCGTAACAAAACGAATTGAATAACCGATGCCTGTCTGGTTGAGAGAGTCGGCCCTTCGTATTACGTTCAGGTCGTGTATAAAAAACACGCCCAAGGAGATGCCCATGATCCACTCAACAGTGAGGATAGTGACCAATGCGGAAAAGCGAGAAGAAGCATTTGCGATCCTCCGTTCTATGGCGGAGCGGACCAGGGTCAAGTCCGGCTGCATCACCTGCCGGATATACCGAGACGCGCAGGAAGAGCACTCGATCATGCTCGAAGAGATATGGAGGGACGAAGAGGACCTGAACCGGCATCTCCGCTCGGACGAATACCGGAATGTGCTTCTTGTCATGGAGATGGCTGTAGAGCAGCCCGAGATCAGGTTCGAGACCATCTCGCGGACAAACGGCATAGAGGTCATCGAGAAGGCGAGAAGGGCAGCATAATTAACACTTAAAACATAGGAAAAAAGGAGGAGGCAAACATGCGAAAAGCAATGGTGTGGATGGCAATCATCGTTATGGTGTTGATGTTCAGTGGGGTCGCCTCGGCCCAGCAGAAGCTGATCGAGAGCGTGGCAAAGGGGTGTGATAAGGAACTTCAAACGTACTGCAAGGACGTGACGCCAGGAGAAGGTCGCATTCTCGCCTGCCTGTACGCTCACGAGGACAAGCTGTCGGGGCAGTGTGAGTACGCGCTCTATGACGCGGCAGCCCAGCTCGAGCGGGCGCTTAACGCTTTGGCCTATGCGGCGAACGAGTGCCGGGACGATCTGACGAAGTTCTGCTCCGATATAAAACCTGGCGAGGGGCGGCTGCTCCAGTGCATCGATAAGAACGACGCGAAGGTCAGCAAGCGGTGCAAACAGGCCTTAAAGGACACGGGCCTCAAGAAATAGCATTGGGACGATGCAGGGTGATTCTAAATTTCAGGAGGTGAACAATGAAGAGAGGGATGATCATACGTTTGGCACTTGTATTGGCGGTGATAGCAGGGGTCGCGCTGTTTGCCCCCGTTGCCGACGCACAGAGTTTCACAACGATCCGGCCGGGAGGACGCGGCGGGACCTGGGATTTTTTCATGCCGCTCACCTATAACCCCCCAGAGACCTGGAACGGCCAGGGAGGGTCCAAGCTGGATCTGGACGCCACCTGGGGCTTTGGATTCGGCTTTGGCTACAATTTCAACGATCACTTCCAATTGAATGGTCTTTTCTCCTGGAGCGCCCGGAACTATACCGCGACGTACGTAGCAACCAACACAGGGCAGCCCGCTAAGTACAGCAACACGGAGTATAGCTCCACCTTTGGCTTGAACGGTGTCTATTACTTGTTGGCAGGGAACATCAGCCCCTTCGTGTCGGGAGGGATCGGATGGACGTATATTGACACGAGCATTCCGACCGGACCTTCAAGCGGCACATGCTGGTGGGACCCGTGGTACGGGTATGTGTGCAGCAGCTATTATCCGACCAAGACCCAGTCCGATTGGAGCTACACTTTCGGTATTGGCGTCAGGTTCGACCTCAACCGCCAGTTTAGTCTGGCGCCCAGCTA
>Ga0335082_10000638_pt1 | contig 36474 bp, 40 predicted proteins | sample Lox_Sample_41_FD_206718 | JGI IMG/M metagenome (GOLD analysis project Ga0335082, IMG submission 206718) | Soil microbial communities from Loxahatchee National Wildlife Refuge, Florida, United States - Lox_Sample_4.1 | ecosystem: Environmental > Terrestrial > Soil > Wetlands | place: USA... | reverse complement strand
GCCGCGCAACGCCCTCCTCGTGCAGGCCACGGTGGCCCTCGCGCTCGTCATCGCCGGGGCGTTCACCGCGAAGATCGAGACGATGGTCGACTACACGATGCCGGTGTTCTGGTTCTTCTTCATGCTCGTCGGCATCGGACTCTTCGTGCTGCGCGTCCGCGACCCCGACGCGCCCCGGCCGTTCAGGGTGCCGCTCTACCCGGTGACGCCGCTGATCTTCGTCGCCACCTGCGCCTATCTCCTGTATTCCAGCCTCGCGTACGTCCGCACCGGCGCCTGGGTAGGGGTCGGGGTGCTCGCCGTCGGCGGCGTGCTGCTCGCGGTGAACCTGCGACTTGGAAGCCCCGCCCTGAAGAGGACCTGATGGACCGCCGCCGCCTGATCGCTTTCCTTGCCACGGCCGCTCTCGCCCTGCCCGCGTGCGCCCAGCAGGCGGCGACGGGGCTGCCCGCGCGCTCGCCCGACGTGCCCTACGTCCCGACCAAGCAGGAGGTGGTCGAGGAAATGCTGCGCATGGCCGGGGTCAAGCCCGGCGACGTGGTCTACGACCTCGGCTGCGGCGACGGGCGGATCGTGATCACCGCGGCGCAGAAGTTCGGGGCGCGCGGCATCGGCGTCGACATCAACCCCCAGCGCATCGCCGAGGCCGACGCGAATGCGCGCCGCGCGGGCGTCGAGAAGGAGGTGACGTTCAGGCTCGGCGACCTCTTCGAGGCCGACATCCGCGAGGCGACGGTCGTGACGCTGTATCTCCTGCCCGACGTCAACCTGCGTCTCAAGCCGAAGCTGCTCCGCGACCTGAAGCCGGGGACGCGCGTGGTCTCGCACGACTTCTCGATGGGCAACGACTGGAAGCCGGAGCGCACCCTCCGGCTCGGGAACGACTGGATCTACTTCTGGACCATTCAGTGACCGGGCGGCGGATCAAGGACCGGGCGACGCGCAAGCACCCTTGCGCCGCCCGTTAGGCGCTCTTTCGTGAGTCGCGGGCCCGCTCGGGGGTGACGCGGTGGCGGGCGCGCCCGGCGCCTAGCGCGCGAACGGCCCGGAAACTTCCCCCAGGAACGGCGACCCGGGCGCGCGCCGGAACGGGGCACGGTACTCCGTGCGATCCGGGTCCGAGATCCGCGATGCGGCCGCGGTGAGCGTGCGCTCGCCTTCCTTGTAGATGACGAAGAGCGCACACTTGTAGGAGCGCGGCACCGCCTGAGGGGAGATCTTGACTGGCACTGTCAGCGTCCCCGCGTAGCGGCCGTCCTTGACCTGGAACCACTTCGATCCGCTGCCGAGATACCCGACGCTGTTCTGCGGCCCGTCCGGATCGGCGAACAGCGCGCAGGTGACCGAGCCGACGCTGACCGAGGGATGAAGGTCGGCCACGCGCACCGCGACGTCGACGCTCGGCTGCTGTTGTGCCGCGGCCGGCACGGCAAGCGCCGCGAGCGCGAGGACGGCGATCCACCGCCTCACTGCTTCGACCCCGCCTCGCGAGCGCCCGGCCAGACGCCGGTATAGGTCAGCTCGGGCGTGGTGCCGCGACCTGCGACCGCCTTCGGCGCCGGGCTCTTGGGCGCTGCCGCTGGCGCCGCCGCCTTCGGCGCTGCCGCCGGGGCCGCTGCGGTCGTGGCCTGATTGCACTCCGCGAGCTCCTTCTCGCCCAGCTGCCGGAGCTCGCTTGCGTAACGCCGGATCGGACCCACCGCGCGCGCGAGCTCGCTGCAGCCGCGCACGCTCACCGCGCCGCCGCGCCCTTCTGCCGTGCAGCGCGTGCCGCTGCACGACCAGTCGACATTGCCCGCCCGCACGGTCGCCTGCTTCGCGGTCGCCGCAAGCTCGACTTCGTACGCGTACCGGCGATCCTGCGCGCGGATCGGCGCCGCGGCGAACGCGGCGCACAGCATCAGCGAAAGCAGCAGGCGCGGTCGTTTCACGCGGCGCATGTTACCCGATCCGACGGTTAGAATCGCCGCATTTTCGGAGGCGGATGGCGTGATCGTCGTCGTAATGGGCGTCACCGGCGTCGGCAAGACCACCGTCGGGCGCCTGCTCGCAGGCGAGCTCGGGGCGGCGTTCCTAGACGCCGACGACTACCATCCCGCCGCCAACGTCGCAAAGATGCGCGCCGGCGAGCCGCTCACCGACGACGACCGCCGGCCGTGGCTCGCGCGCCTGAACGAGGTGCTCCTGGAGTACGCGGCGCGCCACGCGAGCGTCGTGCTCGCGTGCTCGGCGCTCAAGCAGCGCTACCGCGAGCAGCTTCTCGCCCGCGTGCCGGACGGCCGCCTCGTGTACCTGCGCGGAACGAAGGCGACGATCGCCGCGCGGCTTGCGGCCCGCCGCGGCCACTACATGAACCCGGCGCTCCTCGACTCGCAGTTCGCCGCCCTCGAGGAGCCGGCCAATGCGATAGTCGCCGACGCGGGCGACGCGCCCGAGGCGATCGCCGCCGCGATCCGCGCGCGGCTTCCCTGAAGCTACGCGAGCCGGGACCAGCCCGGCTCCTCGCGGTCGAGGATCCGCTTCAGCGCGGCGAGGTGCAGGTCGGACTGCTGGCGCTCGCCCGTCATCTGCTTAGCGGTGGCCGAAGCGATGCTGTGCGGCAGACGCTTGATCGTCTTGCCGGTGCCCTGGGCAAGCACCTGCACCATGCACGCGCGCTCGAGGTAGTAGAGGTCGTCGAACGCCCACGCGATCGTGTCGCCGCACACGATCACGCCGTGATGGGCGAGGAACAGTACGTCCGCGCCGTTCAACCGCGAGGCGATGCGATCGCCCTCCGCGTTGTCGAGGACGAGGCCGTTGTACTCCTCGTCGTAGGCGACCTTGCCGTAGAACTTCAGCGCGTTCTGGCTCGCCGGCTCGAGCCGGCCGCCCTCGAGCAGCGTCAGGGCGGTCGCGAACGGCATGTGGGTGTGGAGCACGACCGCGGGCTTGCGCTTCGAGCGGTGCAGCCGGCCGTGGATGAAAAACGCGGTGGGCTCGACGCTGTGGCGGCCCGCCACGACGTTGCCCTTACCGTCGACCAGCAGGAGGTCGGCAGGCGTGATCTCCGACCAGTGGAGGCCCTGCGGGTTAATCAGGAACCGGTCTTCCAGGCCCGGCGCGGCGACGCTGAAGTGGTTGCACACGCCCTCGGACAGCCCGAGGCGCGACGCCCAGCGCAGCGCCGCCGTGAGATCGACGCGTGCCTGGTCGAGACCGTCCCTGCCGGTCATTCCGACACCTCCTTGTCGCTCCCCGCCCGGTCGTTGCCGCCGGTGCTCGCGCGCCCGGGTCGTGGTTCGTCCGCGGGCGCGGGCAGAGGAACGAGGCGGACTCTAGCACCGCGCACGCCGCCGCTCGCATGACACCTTTCACGCGCCGCGCGAAAATCGCCGCGGGGTTTTTATCCGCGGCGATCGCCCTCGGCGCGCCCGAACTCGAGGTGCGCCGCGTCGCCCGGGTTGTGCGCGACGAGGTCGCGGACGAAGCGGTCGAACGGCAGACCGAGGTCGCGCTCGAGCGCCCGTGCGGCGCGCTTGAGCGGCGCGATCCGGATCGGATCGACCCGGCCGCGGAAGGCGAGCACGATCATATTCATCCGGTCCTGGGACGGCAGGCAGAGCACCCGGCCGTCGAACACTCGCTCGATCCGGGCGAGGTAGGTCCCGAAGCGCGGCTCGTCGGCGATGAAGTTGACCACGAAGACGCCCCCCGGTCGGAGCGCGTCGCGACAGGCCGCATAGAACGTTCCCGTCGCCAGCGCTCGCACCGACCGCAGGTCGTCGAAGGCGTCGAGCAGGAAGACGTCGCAGGCGCTCGGCCGTCCGGCGACGTGCTCGGCGCCGTCGCCGACGATCACTTTCAACCGCCGGTCATCCGCCGGCAGGCCGAAGAACGTGCGCGCGGCGGCGACCACCTTCGGGCTGAGCTCGAACACGGTGATCCGCGTGCGCGGCAGGCGCTCGTGGATGAACCGCGCGATCGACCCGCCGCCCAGACCAACCATCAGGATATCGCGCGGTTCCGGGGCGAAAAGCAGGAACGCCATCATTGCCCGTGTGTAGGCGAGCTCCAGCCGGTCGGGGGCGGAGAGCCGCATCGCGCTCTGGATCGCTTCGCCGCCGAGGTGGAGGGTCCGCACGCCGCGCGACTCGCTCACCTCGACCGACGAGCCCTTGCGCCCGAGTAGCCGCTTCAGCGCCCGCATAGAATCGCCGGTGTCATGCGGAGGGGATTATGGGTTGCCTGAAACGCTGTGTGCTCGCGGTCGTTGCGCTCGTGGCAGCGCAGGCGGCGATTCTGACGTTCGTCGCTTGGCACGCGGCGGCCTGGCTTGGCGCCGACGACAAGCCGGTCAAGGCCGACGCGGTCCTCGTGCTCGGCGCCGAGCCGACGCGCGCGATCACCGCCGCGGACCTCTACCAGGAGGGCTTCGCGAACGTCATCTACCTGTCGGTGCCCCGGCGCGAGCGCCGCTGGGTGGCGCTCGCGGCGGACGGGATCCGCTGGCCGTGGTTCGAGGAGACCGCACGGGTGCTGCTCCGGAACCGCGGCGTGCCCGACAGCCAGATCCGCCTGCTCGGGGAGGATCTGCCGAGCACCGTGGCCGAGGCCGCCGAGGCGGCGCGCACGCTCGGCGCGAGGGCGAGCACGCTCCTCGTCGTGACTTCGCGCTATCACGTCTACCGCGCGCGCCTGATCTTCGCCGAAGCGCTGCCGACGACCCGGGTGCTCGTCGTCGCGAGCGGTGCGGAGCCGCTGCCCGAGCGCTGGTGGACCGACCAGGAGGCGATGCGCAACGTCCCGCTCGAGCTCGCGAAGCTCGTGTTCTACCGGCTGGGAATGAGCTTCAAGTGACACCGGCGCGGCGGAGCATCAGGGCGAGCGCGACGGCGAGGAGCATCAGCACGATGCTCGCCCCGATCGGCGCGGCGTAGCTCCGCGTGAGGTCGTAGGCGACACCGGCGACCCAGGGGCCGACGAGACAGCCGAGTCCCGCCGCGGTGTAGAGCACGCCGATCACGCCGGACACGTTGCGTGCGCCGAAAAGATCCATCGCGAGCGGCGGCTGCAACGCGACGAAGGCGCCGTAGAACGTACCGAACAGCACCGCGAAGACCGCGAGCGCGATCACGCCGGTCGAGACGAGCCAGAACGCGAGCATCGCGGCCATGCCCGCGTAGACCGCCGCGTGCAGCGTCCCGCGCTCGATGCGGTCGGCGAGCCCGCCGAGCGCGAACCGCCCGACCATGCTGCCGAGGCCGATCAGGCTCACCAGCAATACCGCGGTGGCCTCCGGGTGGCCGGCGTCGCGCGCGTACGGCACGAGATGGACGAACGGCATGAAGAGGCCGATCCCGCAGGCGAAGATCGCGCCCCACTGCAGCCAGAAAGCGCGCGTGCGCAAGGCCTCGCGCAGCCGCACGCCGGCCGCCACCTGCGCCGGCGGGCGCGCGCCATCGCCCGCCCGCGCGCCGTCCGGATACAGCCCGCGCGCCTGCGGCCGGTTCTCGATGGCGAGCGCCGCGATGCCGCCGAGGACCAGCGCGCCGGCCGCCAGGATCTCGAACGAGCGCCGCCAGCCGAACGCCCCGGCGAGTTCCGCCGCGACGAGCGGGACGACGAAGTTGCCGACGCCGATGCCGGCCACCGCGAGCCCGGAGGCGAGCCCGCGCCGCGCGATGAACCACGGCTGCACCGCGCCCACGCTCGGCACGTAGGCGCAGCCGACCCCGAGCCCGATGCCGATGCTGTAGGTGACGTAGAGGGCGGCGAGCGAGCTCGCGCGGCTCGCGCAGGCGAGGCCGAGTGCGAGGAAGGCGATTCCCGCCAGCACGACCCGGCGCGGGCCGAAGCGGTCGGCGAGCTGGCCGGCGAATGCGCCGACCATGAAGTAGAGGAACCCGCAGATCGCGAACACGAGCGAGACCTCGCCGCGGCTCGCCGCGAACTCCTGCTCGAGCGCGCCGAAGAACGCCGCGAACGAGTACGCGACGCCGAAGATGACGAGGAGGACCGCGTGGGTCGCCGCGACGACGATCCAGCCGTAGAACACCGGCGCGGCTAGCGGGGCGTGCAGGGGCCGCGCACGACCATGCCGGTCTCCTCCAGCGCCACCCGGTTGTCGTTGACGTAAAGCGTGTAGCGGCCGTCGGTGAACTTGGCATCGCTCGCGGCGGCGACCTGCTGGAGGGTGACGGTGGTCGCGTCGAAGGTGACGCGCGCGGAACGCGGCGCCGGGATGAAGTCGATCGCCATCGTCTTCTCGCCCGTGCAGCTCACGGTCACGCGCTCGCCCCAGGGCATCGCCATCGGCTGCACCGGCGGTTCGTAGGCGATGCAGGCGGCGAGGCTCGCTGCGAGCGCGACGCCGGCCATGCGGCGCAACGCGGGCGAGAATTGGCGATCGGTCTTCGTCACGGTTCCTCCGGGCTGGCGTCGGCGCGCGATAATAGCGCAGTACCCCCGGCCGCCAGCCACGGTGCCGGAACCCCGTCCCGGCACCGGCGGTCTTACACTTGCGATCGCCATGAGAACTGCCCTCGCCCTCCTGCTCGCCGCCGCAGCCGGTCTCGTGCACGCCCAGGATCCGACGGCGCGCGCGCTCCTGCAGCGCCAGCAGCAGTCCGACGATTTTTCGCTCCAGCTCCAGCAGTCGATCCAGAGCTTCCGCGCCGGCCCGATGACGCCGCAGCAGCGGCTCGACTTCGACGCGCTCCAGCGCGGCCAGCGGATGCAGCAGGACGAGCTCAACTATCGCCAGCAGATCCAGCAGGGACAGCCCACGGGCGGGAGCGACGCGTTGCGGCGCGCCGAGATGCTGCGCTTCGAGCAGGAGCGCCAGAACCAGCTCTCGCGCTTCCGCTCGGAAGGCGAGCCGCCGCCGCCCGCTCCGACGCGGGCGCCGCCGCTCGTCGAGCCCGGCGTCGCCACGGCGCCGGTGCCGCGGCAGATCCGGATCCCGGAAGGCGATCCGGGCGGCTGGGTGGAGTGGAAGGGACCCTGAGCGCGCGTGTCAGCGCCGTCAGCGGCGACACTCCGGCGGTAGTGGCGGCGCCGCCGGCGCCGTGCCCGCGCCGGGATCGATGAGCGTCGCGAGAAAAGCGACCAGGTCCTCGCTCTCCCCCGGCGTCAGCTGCAGCGGCCGCAGCGGCTGCTCGCCGTGGACGTGGATCCGCTCCATGTCGAGCTCGGAATAGTGGCGCACCACGTCGCGCAGCGTGGCGAATCGCCCGTCGTGCATGTACGGCGCGGTCAGGGCGACGTTCCGCAGGCTGGGCACCTTGAACTGCCCGAAGTTCGCATGCTGCATCTCGACGTGCCGCGTCTTCGTCGCCGATGCTCCCGACGCATCGTCGTTGAATTTCCCACCGAGGTTGAACGGGTCGGCCTGCACGCGCTTGATGCGGCCGTGCCGCCCGGGATCCACACGGCGAGCGCCAATTGCGTACGGCACGCCCACCTCGTGGAACTCCCCGTTCGTGAAGCTCGGCCCGAAGTGGCAGACGCTGCAGTTGCCCCTGCCGGGGAAGATTTTCGCGCCCCGCTGCGCCGCGGCCGGATAGCGCTCGCCCGCCGCGCGGTCGCCGCGGGCGAGCGCATCGCGGAAATCGTCGAACGGCGTGTGGCCCGAGCCGAGTGTCTCGACGCGAACGCAGCGATGGACTTCGAGGCGTCGACCATGACCTGCGTGTCGTCGCGCGTCGCTGCGCCAGCGCCGAACACCGCCTCATGCGCACACGCGAGCCCACGGTCGGAGCGGATGACGCCGGCGAGGTGTCCGGGGCTCGCACCCATCTCCCGCGGATCGAGCATCGCGCGCAACCCCTGCGACCAGATCGAATCCGCGCCGCCGTCCCAACCGAACCAGCGCCCGAGACCGGCGTTGACGAGGCTCGGCGTGTTGCGATCGAGCTCCGCGAGGGCTACCGCCCGCGCGCGTCCGTCGGTCCAATCGCGTCCTTGGCCGACAGCTGCTCCCAGGTGTCGTGGCTGTAGTGGAGGTGCGCGTCGAAGATCGGCAGATCGGCGGCCTGGGCGGAGGCGCCGATTCCGGCGAGGAGCAGGACGAGGACGGCGTGGCGCATCGGCTCCCTCACGTTGGCGGCGGATTGTCGCCGATGGCCGGCGCGTTCGCGCGGGCGAACTCGCGGTCCCGGAGCTCGCGGCGGCGGAGCTTGCCGCTCGCGGTCTTGGGCAGCTCGGCGACGAACTCGATGCGGCGCGGGTACTTGTACGGAGCGGTGACCCGTTTCGCATGCTCCTGCAGCTCGCGCGCGAGGGCGTCGGACGGAGCATGGCCGGGACGCAGCACGACGAACGCCTTCACCACCTCGCCGCGCTCGGGGTCGGGGCTCGCGACCGCCGCGGACTCCTGCACCGCCGGATGCTCGATCAGCGCGTTCTCGACCTCCATCGGCCCGATGCGGTAGCCGGCTGAGCTGATCACGTCGTCGGCGCGGCCCTCGTAGAAGAGGTAGCCCTCGTCGTCCCGGCGCACGACATCCCCGCTCAGCCAGTACTCGACGCCGTCGACGACGGTCTTCGCCGCGGCGGTCTTCGCCGGCTCCTGCCAGTACCCGAGCATCACCTGCGGGTTCGGCAGCCGAACCGCGAGCTCGCCCGTCGCGCTCCCGCGCGCGAGCGTCCCGCCCGGCGCGACGAGCGCGACCTCCGTGCCGGGCAACGGCTTCCCCATCGAGCCGGGCTTGACCGGGAGGCAGGGATAGTTGAGCACGGTCATCAGCGTCTCGGTCTGCCCGTAGCCGTCGAGCAGCGGCCGGCCGGTTTTCTCCACCCAGCGCCGCACGACCTCCGGGTTGACGGTCTCCCCCGCGGAGACCGCGAGCCGTAGCGCGGAGAGATCGAAACCCGAGAAGTCCTCGGCGATCAGGCGGCGCAGCTCCGTGGCGGCGGCGCAGAACACCGTGACGCGATGGCGCGCGAGCAGCTCGAGGCGTAGCCGCGGATCGAACCGGCCGTCGTAGAAGAGCACCTGCGCGCCGCAGCTCCACGGGCCGAAGAGGATGCTCGTGCCGGCTTTGCTCCAGCCGGTGTCCGCCGTGCACCACATCAAGTCGCCGGGCCGCAGATCGAGCCAGTACCACGCCGACACGCGCCACGCCCAGATCGCGTGCGCCGCGTGCGTCACTCCCTTCGGGTTCCCGGTCGAGCCCGACGTGTAGTACATGATCGCCGGATCGTCGGCGGCGAGCGCCACGGCCGCGAACGTCTCGGGCTCCGCCGCGAGCGCCGGCCCCAGCTCGAGCCAGCCGTCGGCCGCATCGACCGAAACGCGCAGCTTGAACCGCGCGGCGTCGGCGAACTTCGCCGTGTTCGCGGCGGTAGTCACTGCTGCCACTGCGCCGGAGTGCCCGACGCGGTACGCGACGTCCTTCGCGGTGAGCATGTCGATGCACGGGATCGGGATCGCGCCGGCGCGCAAGGTTCCGACCATCGCAATCTGCCACTCTGGCAGGCGCGGCAGCATCACCACGACCCGGTCGCCCTTGCCCACACCGTGCGCGGCGAGGAGGTTCGCGAACCGGCACGACGCGCGGGCGATGTCGTCGAACGTGAAGCGCCGCTCGCGGCCCGCCTCGTTGCACCAGAGGAGCGCGGGTTTCGCCGGGTCCGCGGCCGAGTGGTCCACGACGTCGCGCGCGAAATTGAACCGCTCGGGGACCGTCCAGCGGAAGCTCGCCGCGGTCGCGGCGTAGTCGATCATTCGGGGCGACAGCATGGGAGCGGTGCGATCAGCCGCGTCGAGCCGCCCGGCCGGGCACCGGTCAGGCGATCGCGGAAGAGTCGATGCGCTTCACTCCGGCGGTCTTCATCGCCGCCCACGCCTTGGCGAGCGAGCCCTGCGCGTCGATACCACGGCAGAGGTCCTCGATCACTGCGGCGTTGAGCCCGAGCTTGCGCGCGTCGAGCGCGCTCCACGCCACGCAGAAATCGGTGGCGAGCCCGCACACGTAGACCGAGGCGACGCCGCGCGACTTGAGGTAGCCGTCGAGCCCGGTCTTCGTCTTGCCGTCGGCCTCGATGAACGCCGAGTAGCTGTCGACCTTGTCGTTGTGGCCTTTGCGGATGATGAGCTGCGCGTGGGAGATCGCGAGCCCGGGCGCGAGCTCGGCGCCCTCGGTACCCTGGATGCAGTGGTCCGGCCAGAGCACCTGCGTGCCGTACGGCAGCTTCACGGTGTCGAAAGGCTTCTTACCGGCGTGCGTGGACGCGAACGATATGTGCCCGGCCGTGTGCCAGTCCTGGGTGAGGATCACGTTCTGGAACCGCTTCGCCATCGCGTTGATGAGCGGGACGATCTCGTCGCCCTTGCCGACGGCAAGGCTGCCGCCGGGCAGGAAGCATTTCTGCACGTCGACGACGATCAGCGCGTCCTTCGGCCCCGGCCTGATCTTGCCTTGAGCGAACGCGGCGCCGATGCCGCCGGGCAGCGACGCCGCCGCAGCGCAGGCACCCGCAGCGCAAAGGAACACCCGCCGATCGGTAATGGCCATCTTCGCCTCCCCGGGTAAAGCCGCGCACGGCGTTCCGCGGATCATAGACGCGGGCGGCGCGCACCGGTAGAGGGCGGTCGCGGCGCCGCGCCTACTTCCCGAGGGCCTGCTCGATCGCCTGCGCGAGCAGCCGGCCGATGCACGCGTAGCCGAAATCGTTCAGGTGCAGACCGTCGCGCGAGAGGAAGGCCGCGAACGGCATCTGGTCGCTCTCGGCCCAGTCCTGCATGATCCGGTAGCGCCGGAACACCGCCACCTGCTTGTCGCGCGCGATCTCGTCCATCGCGGCGAGGTAGTCCTGCTCGTTCTCGAGCGCGTTGAAGGCCGGCGCGTACTGGGGCGTCATCAGGATGACCTCGATGCCGCGCGCGCGCAGCCGGTCGATCCCGCCGCCAAGCAGGCGGCGGAACTCGCTCACGTTCTGCGCGCGCAGTGCGGCATTCGTGCCGAGCTGCCACACCACCAGGTCGGGCGCCTCCGCGAAGACGTCGCGGTCGAGGCGTTGCAGCATCTCGGACACGTCCTGGCCGCCGATGCCCTTGTTGTGCACTGTCACCTTGACCCCCGGCAGATCGTGCGAGAGCACGCGCAGGAGCTCGGCGGGGTACGAGCGCAGCGGCGTCGACGCGCCGTAGCCCTGCGTCGACGACGAGCCGAGCGCCACGATCTCGAGCTCCCGCCGCTGGTCCACCGCGGAGCGCGCGGTCGGCAGCGGCGCGCCGAGCGCGAGATTCTCGGGACGCGCCGGGCACTGCGGCGCCGCGACGGCCGAGATGGATGCGGCGGCGAGCAGGGCTGCGCTCACCCGGACGGGCGCTCGAGCGGTCATACCTCCCTCCTCCTCCGTCCCGTGGGGGTCGCGCTCATTGGACGACCCTCGCGCCAGAGCCGCCGCGCTCGGGATTCGCCCTCGGGCGGCCCGGCGGTCTCATGCGCGCTCCTCGTGCCGGTACCACGCCGCGATCGCGGCCGCCGCGACCATGATCGCTATCCCGGCCGCGCTTCCGGCGACCTGGGCGAGGAACGAGCCCTCGGTGGTGCTCAGCGCCGCCTGGGCGCTGAACGACAGGAACGTCCCAATGCAGAACACCGAGAGCGAATGCGCCCCGCAGAGCCGCACCGGCGCCGCCAGCCGCCCGCGCAGGAACGCCGCGTCAGCAGGCACCGCCAGCTGCACAATGTACGCGAGTGCAAGAAAGTGCGCGAGCCGCAGCGGGTCGAGGGTGGTCTTGTCGATCGGGTACAGCAGCCGTGCGAGCCAGTGGGGGACGAGGCGAGCGAGCGCCTGGAACTCCCAGGAGAGCGCGATCGCGGCCGCGAACACGAGATAAGCGATCGCCGCGGGCAGCAGCAATCGCGACCAGGGGCGCAGCCGCGCCCCGACCCTGCCATCGGCCGCGAAGACCGCACCGCACATGAAGACGAGCTGCCACGTGAACGGATCGAAGTACCACACCTTGCCCTCGGGGTACCCCGCCAGGTTCCAGTCGAACCGCCGCGCGAGGAGGTACAGGATCACGGAACCCGCGAGCGCGACCCAGGGCGCGCGCGCTGCGATCGGCAGCGCGAGCGGAAAGGTCGCCAGCAGCACGATGTAGAGCGGCAGCACGTCGAGATTCACCGGACGGAATCGCAGCAGCGCAGCCTCGATGATCACGCGCGTCGGGTCGCCGACGAAGCCGAGGAGATTCATCTCCTCGAGGAGGCCGCCCTGGGCGCTGTGGATGGCGAACCACGCGATCTGGGCGGTGAAGGCGACGAACAGCATGATGTGCGCCGCGTAGAGCTGCCACACGCGGCGCAGGATGGCAGCCGTGGCCATGAGCCAGCCGCGCCGGACGAGCACGCCCGAGTAGGCCACGGTCGCCGCGTAGCCCGAGATGAAGACGAAGACCTCGGCGGCGTCGCTGAAGCCGTAGTTCCGGAGCGTGATCCAGCTGACCGCGTTATTGGGAATGTGGTCGAGGAAGATGAACCACAGCGCGAGACCGCGGAAGAAATCGAGCCGCAGGTCCCGCACGCGCCGCGCGACGGGGCGCCCGGTGTGCGCCCCCGCCGGCTCGTCGCCGGGTCGGCCGACGTCGGTCGCGACCGGCACGGTGATCGGAGCCGGACGCGGGACGGCGCTAGGCGCGCGCGACCTCGACCAGGCAGTCGTAGTAGGTCGCCGCGCCGCCCAGGTCGGCGGTCGCCTGGGACGTGACGTCGTTCGCGTTGCGGCCGTCGGGCGAGAGCTTCTTCCACCACACCGACGGCGCGACCACCAGCCCGCGCCGGGCACGGGTCGTGACCGCCGCCTTGAGGGTGAACGCACCCCGGTCATTGAAGACGCGTACCTGCACGCCGTCCGCGATGCCGCGCGCGGCAGCGTCGTCGGGATGGATGTCGAGCCGCGGCTCGCCGTCCTCCGAGTCGAGCGCGAACGGCAGGTTGGCGAAGCTCGAGTTCAGGAAGTTGCGGCACGGCGGCGAGATGAACGCGAGCGGGTAGCGCGCCGCGAGGTCCGGTGCGGCAAGCACGTTCTCGCGCGGCGGGATGTAGTGCGGGAGCGGGTCGTGGCCGAGCTTGACCGCCGACTCGCTGCGGAACTCGCATTTCCCGGACGGCGTCGGGAAGCCCCCTTCGGCGAATGGCGCGAACCGCTCCGGCACTGCGAGCCGCCGCCAGCCCTGCTCCTTCACTGCGTCCCAGCCGATCCCGCTCATGCGCGGGTTGTCGGAGCGCAACGCCTGCCGGCAAACATCCTCGTCGGTGTCATCGAAGCACGGATCGGTGAAACCGATCCGCTTCGCGAGCAGCCGGAACACCTCGATGTTCGGCTTCGCCTCGCCGACCGGCGCAATCGCCGGGCTGTTGCCGACGACGTAGAGGTGCCCGTACGACTTGTGGACGTCGGTGTGCTCGAGCTGCGTCGTGGCCGGCAGCACGATGTCAGCGTAGTCGGTCGTGTCGGTGAAGAAGATCTCGTGCACGACGGTGAAGAGGTCGGGCCGCGAGAAGCCGGCGATCACCTTGTTCGAGTCGGGGCACACCGCGACCGGGTTGTTGTTGTAAACGTACACCGCCTTCACCGGCGGACTGGCGCCGACGAGCGCGTCGCCGAGCTTCGACTGGTTGATCGTGCGCGGCGTGCCGCGGATCAGGTCCGGTCGCTCGAGCGCCTGGTGGTCGAAGTTGTAGAAGTCGGCGGTCGTGAGCACGACGCCGCCGGCGGGCTCGCGCCACGCGCCGACGACCGCGGGCAGGCAGGCGATCGTGCGCGCCGCCATGCCGCCGCCCGAGTGGCGCTGCATCCCGTAGTTGAGCCGGATCGCCGCCGGCTTCACCGTCGCGTATTCGCGCGCGAGGTTCACCACCTCGTCCACGGTGATCCCGCAGATCCGTGCGACCTTCTCCGGCGGATAGTCCTTCACCCGCGCCGCCAGCTCATCGAACCCCAGCGTGTGCTTCGCGACGTAGTCACGGTCCTGCCGCCCTTCGCCGATGATGACGTGCATGAGCCCGAGCGCGAGCGCGCCATCGGTGCCCGGCAGCAGCGCGACGTGCTGATGGCACTTCTCCGCGGTCTGGCTCCGCCACGGGTCGATCGCGACCAGCTTCGCGCCGCGCCGCTTCGCTTCCTGGCAGCGCGTCCACAGGTGGAGGTTGGAGACGATCGGGTTCGAGCCCCAGATCAGGATCAGCTTCGCCTCGTCGAAGCGCTCCGGGTCCATGCCGACCGAGCCGCCGAGCGTGAGCTTGATCCCGACCTTGCCGGCCGACGAGCAGAGCGTGCGCTCGAGCAGGCTCGCGCCCAGACGATGGAAGAAGCGCCGGTCCATCGACGCGTACTGCAGGAGGCCCATCGTGCCGGCGTAGCTGCACGGCAGGATCTGCTGCGGGTCCTCGGCGGCGATCACCTTGAAGCGCGCGGCGATCTCGTCGAGCGCCTCGTCCCAGGTGATGCGCTCGAACCGGCCCTTGCCCGGCCCCTTCCCGCCGACGCGGCGCATCGGATGGAAGACGCGGTCCTTCGAGTACGTCCGGTCGAGATACTTCGCGACCTTCGTGCACAGCACGCCGTCGGTGAACGGCATGTCGCCGCCCTTGATGTCGACCGCGACCCCGTTCTCGACCGTCACGTCCATCGCACAGGTGTCGGGGCAGTCGTGCGGGCACGCCGCTTTCACGATATGTCGGTTGGTCGAGCGCAGGTCGTCGGTTCCCATTTCGTTCCTCGAGGCCCGGGGGCGCGAAGAATTCTACGCCAGACAGTCCGCCCGCCAGATCCGGGGCGACGGACGGATTGCCCCGCCGGCACCCGGCGACGAGAAGATGGGCCATGACTCGTCGCCGCCGGGTCTTGCCTAAACCCGCCGATTGGGTGCAGCATGCGCGCTCCGACGACGCGAGCTCCAGCCAGTGGGCCGCGTTTTCCTGTCCAGGGAGGATCGTCATGAATCTCAAGCTATGGGGCGCGCTCGGCGCAGCGGCGCTGTTTGCGGCACCGGTCGCCGCGCAGGACGTCATCAAGATCGGCGTGACCCAGCCGCTGACCGGCGCCTTCGCCGCCTCCGGCAACTACGTCACGCAAGGCGCGAAGATCGCCGAAGAGCAGGTAAACGCGAGCGGCGGCGTGCTCGGCCGCAAGATCCAGCTCGTCATCGAGGACAACAAGTCGAATCCGACCGAGGCGGTGGCGACGGCCGAGAAGCTGATCTCGAAGGACAAGGTGCCGGTGATGATGGGGGCGTGGAGCTCGACCCTGACGCTCGCGGTCATGCCGAAGCTCATGGAGTACGGCGTGCCGATGCTGGTCGAGACCTCGTCCTCCGGGAAGATCACCACCTCGGGCAATCCCTGGATCTTCCGCATCAGCCCGACCTCCGAGATGGAGGCGCGCGCGTTCGGACCGCTGGTGAAGAAGCTCGGCATCAAGAAGGCCGACTTCCTGTCGACCAACAACGACTTCGGGCTCGGCGCGGCCAAGGAGTTCTCCGAGATGCTGAAGGCGCAGGGCGTGCAGGTCGGCGTCATGGAGACCATGGATCCGAAGGCGACCGACTTCTCGGCGCAGCTCGCCAAGATCAAGGCCTCGGGCGCCGACACGGTGTTCGTGACGACGGCGGTCGAGCAGATCACGCTGATCCTCAAGCAGGCGAAGGAGCAGCAGCTCAAGGCGCGCATCATCACCACCGGCGGATCGAACTCGCCGGACCAGCTGATCCAGCAGGCAGGGGACGCCGCGAACGGGTCGATGCACCTCGTGTTCTTCACGCCGTGGTTCCCCGAGGCGGTGCAGAACCCCGACCTCGCCAAGAAGTTCGTGGCCGAGTGGAACGCGCGCAAGTACAACGTCGGCGGGCTCACCGAGGGCTTCCGCGGCTGGGATGGCGTCATGACCATCGTCGCGGCCATCAAGGCGGCGGGCAAGGCCGACCCGGCGGCGATCCAGAAGGCGCTCTGGAACGTGAAGGTCCACGGCATCAACGGCGACATCGCCTTCATCAAGCAGGGTCCCGCCGGCCAGGAAAGCGCGCAAAACGTCCCGAGCGTGTACCTCGTCAAGATCGAGAACGGCAAGGTCACGAAGAACTGACCGCCCGCCACCAGCCTCACGGACCACGGCGTTCCGTCCCCGGTACGCCGCGGTCCGATCACTTCAGCGTCGATTTCACCGGCGGCCCGGGTCCGGCGCGGCTCGCGCCGGCCTGCGGCCCGTCGTTCGGAGCCTGACCTTGGATCAGCTGCTGCAGCACGGCCTCAACGCGCTGATGCTCGGCGGCACCTATGCGCTGCTCGGGATCGGCCTCACGCTGATCTTCGGGATCATGCGCGTGGTGAACTTCACGCACGGCGAGCTGTACGCGTTCGGCGCCTACATGATGTACATGCTCGTGATGCTCACCGGCGCAAACTTCTTCGTCGCGCTGGTGCTGGCCGTCGCGCTCGGGGTGGCGCTCGGCGCAGCAATCGAGTTCGTGCTCCTGCGGAAGCTCCGCGGCGCCGACATCGACACCACGATGCTGGTCATGATCGGCGCGTGGATCGCGCTGCAGAACGCCGAACAGCTCGCCTGGAGCGGCGTTGCCAAGTCGATCGACAACCCGTTCCCGACGGCGCCACTTGTCATCGGCGCGGTGTCGGTGGCGTGGAACCGGGTCTTCGTCTTTGCGGTCGCGCTCGTGCTGATCGCCGCGACTTACGCGCTGATCAACCACACCCGGCTCGGAAAGGCGATGCGCGCCACCTTCCAGGACCGCGACACTGCGGCGCTCATGGGCATCCAGATCGGCACCATCCACACGGCGACCTTCGCGCTCGGGTCCGGCCTCGCCGCGGCCGCCGGCGCGCTCCTCGGGCCGGTCTTTGTCGCCTACCCGACGATGGGGGATCTCGCGGCCGAAAAAGCGTTCGCGGTCGTCATCCTGGGCGGGCTCGGCAACATCGCCGGCGCGACGGTCGGCGGGTTCATCCTCGCCCTGGTCGAGGAGCTCGGCGCCGGCTACATCTCCTCGGGGTACCGGGACGCCATGGGGTTCCTGCTGATCATCGTCATCCTCGCCTTCCGGCCGACGGGGCTCTTCGCGCAGAAGGAGCGCATCGGGTGAAGGGCGCCCTGACCGTGCTCTGGCTCGCGTTCCTGGTCTCGATCCCGCTGTGGATGACGAATCAGTACATCCTGCACATCCTCATCGTCACCGGCATCTTCATCGTCGCGGCGATGAGCCTCAACCTGCTGCTCGGCTACACCGGCCAGCTCTCGCTCGGGCACGTCGCCTTCTTCGGCATCGGCGCGTACGCGAGCGCGCTCGTGTCGCTCGGCTTCAGCGTGCAGCTCGCGCCGGGCGTCACGCTCGCCCTCGCCCCGAACCCGGTCTGGTGCGGGATGCTCGCGGCGATCGTCGTCTCGGGCGCGTTCGGCTGGTTCATCGGCAGGATCTCGTTCAAGGTCCGCGGCGCGTACTTCGTGATCGTGTCGATCAGCTTCGCCGAGGTGGTGCGCCTGGTCGCGGTCAACTGGGTCGAGCTGACGCAGGGGCCGATGGCGCTCAACAACATTCCGCCGCTGACGCTTTGGCTGCCGGGCGTGGGCGAGCACGCGTTCTGGAAGAAGCCGGCGAACTACTGGCTCATCCTCGGCGTCGCGGTCGTCTCGTACGTCCTGATCCGCCGGCTCGTCCACTCGCGCGCCGGCCGCGCCATGATCGCGCTCCGGGAGAACGAGCCGCTCGCGACCTCGGTCGGCATCGACGTGACGCGCTACCTCGTGCTCACTACCGTGTGCTCCGCCGCGATGGCGGGCGCGGCGGGCGCGCTCTACGCGCATTACGTCCGCATCGTCGATCCCGACGTGTTCCTATTCATCTACACCGTGACCATGGTGATCATGGTGATCACCGGCGGGAAGGGCACGCTCGCGGGCCCGATCGTCGGCGGACTGATCTTCGGGCTCCTGCCCGAGACGCTGCGCGCAGCGGCGATCCCGCCCGAGGCGCAATGGATCGTCTACGGCGTGCTCATGATCCTCATCCTGTACTTCCTGCCCGCGGGCATCGTGCCGGCCGTCCGGCAGGGGTGGCAGCGGCGCCGGCGCGATCCCGCCGCATCGCCAGCAGGCCCATGACGAGCGCAGCGGCGAGCCAGGGCGCGCTCCTCAGCGTCGAGGGGCTTTCGATCCACTTCGGCGGGCTCGTCGCGGTCGACAGGGCGACCTTCGAGGTCAGGGAGGGCGAGGTGCTTTCCCTCATCGGGCCGAACGGCGCGGGGAAGACCACGGCGTTCAACGCGATCACCGGCTATCTTGCGCCGAGCGCGGGCGAGATCCGGTTCCGGGGCACGCGCCTGAACGGCCTGAAGCCGAACCAAGTCGCGGAGCTCGGGCTGGTGCGGACGTTCCAGAAGACGAGCGTCTTCGGCGGGCGCAGCGTGCTCGAGAACGTCCTGATCGGGCTTCACCTGCGCTCGAAGCAGCGGCCGCTCGCGATCCTGCTCGGCCTCCCCTCTGTCGCGCGCGAAGAGCGCACCCTGGAGGCCGAGGCGCGCCGGATCCTGGAGTTCGTTGGCCTGAGCGCACGTGCGCTCGAGACGGGCGGCGCCCTGCCCTACGGCGAGCAGCGTCTGCTCGAGATCGCGGTGGCGCTCGCCGCGCGCCCGCAGCTCCTGCTGCTCGACGAGCCGGTGTCGGGCATGAACCCGGTGGAGACCGAGAGCTTCATGGCGAAGCTCGCCGAGATCCGCGCACTCGGGGTCACAGTGCTGCTGGTCGAGCACGACATGAAGATGGTGATGGGCGTGTCCGACCGGATCGTGTGCCTGAACCAGGGCCGCATCATCGCGAGCGGCACGCCGGCCGAGATCCGGCGCGACCCGGAGGTGATCCGCGCCTACCTCGGCGAGAGATACGCCCGTGCTCACGGTTGAGGGACTGGAGTGCCGCTACGGCAAGGTCGCGGCGGTCCACGGCCTCGCGCTCGAGGTGCGCAAGGGCGAGCTCGTGAGCCTGATCGGCGCCAACGGCGCGGGGAAGACGACCACGCTGAAGGCGATCTCCGGCGTGCTCGCGCCGAGCGCCGGGCGCATCGTCTTCGAGGGCGAGGACATCACGCGCGCGGCGGCACGCCGCGTGCTCCAACTCGGCATCGCGCACTGCCCCGAGGGCCGGCGCGTGTTCCCCTACATGTCGGTCCGCGAGAACCTCGACATGGGGTGCTACCTCAGGCGCGATGCGGCCGGAATCGAATCGGACATGCGGCGGCTCTTCGACCGTTTCCCGATCCTTCACGAGCGGCGCAACCAGGCGGCGGGCACGCTCTCGGGCGGCGAGCAGCAGATGCTCGCGATCTCGCGCGCGCTGATGTCCCGGCCAAAGCTTGTCCTGTTCGACGAGCCTTCGCTCGGTCTCGCGCCCAACATCGTGGAGCGGACCTTCGACATCATCCGGCAGATCCGGGCCGAAGGCGTGACGGTCGTCATGGTCGAGCAGAACGCGCTCGCCGCGCTCGAGCTGTCGGATCGCGCCTACGTGCTCGAGCAGGGGCGCGTGAGCCTGAGCGGCACGGGGCAGGCGCTGCTCGATGATCCGCACGTCAGGAAGGCGTACCTCGGAGCGTAGCCGGCCGTCAAAGGAGGTGGTCTTCTAGCCCCCGCGAATGGACCAGCCGACGGAGAGGCTACCCAGCAACCACGCCGCCGGCAGCGTGAACATCGCCCGTCGTCCGTAGGGTGCGCCACGCAGCCCCGCCAACAGCGCCAACGCCAGCACGGGCACCAGATCCTCGGGGCTGGTCAGAAAGTGCATCAAGCCGTCGTATATCGGGCCCATGCCGGTTGCATTGAGGTATGGCCGTGCCCCAGATTGGGGCAGGTGCAACGCGTTCTGTACCGGATGGTTCTAAGCAGCACTTCGTCAGCTGAGAAAGTGGCGCGCCTGTCCGGCACCGAAGAGCAAGACCCTGCGCAAGCGGCTATTTCACTTCGGTCGCTGCTTCTTGGCTAGTCGCTCCTTTAGATCTGCGAAGGGAGCATAGGTCGAGACGCGGCCGCCGACCGAAGGGCTGGTTCCCCCGCGAGCCGCTTCCAACTGCCGCTGGTGTTCGTTGTCGTGGCAGTACAGACACAGCAGTTCCCAGTTACTGCCATCGGGCGGGTTGTTGTCGTGATTGTGGTCGCGGTGGTGGACGGTCAGCTCGCGCACGTTGGCGCGCGTGAACTCGCGGGCGCAGCGCCCACAAATCCAAGGGTAGATCTTCAACGCCTGTTCTCGATAGCCCCGTTCGCGCTTCTCGGCAGCGCGACGCGCTTCGGCGACGATGCGATCCAGTTTCCCCGGGTCACTTGCGCTCATACAGCCCCGCCTCACGTAGTGTCAGTCGAACTTCAGCAACGGAACGCTGGCCGCAGCCGGACCGGGCTTGATCGAGATGACGTAAGCGTAGATATCGGCAAGCTCCCGATCGTCGAGCTGCGCCGCGCGGTAGGCCGGCATGTCCTGCCGCGGCGTTCGCACCTGGAGGCGGAAGCCCTCCCAGGGAAACGGGTTCGGCGCGAGCTTCGGCCCGGCGCCGCGCTCGCCGCCCTGCCCCACCGTACCGTGGCAGGTGTAGCACTGGTACTTCATGTAAGCCCTGCGGCCCTGCTCCGGGTCCTGGGGGAACGCAGCCGCAGAGCAGACGAGCCCGAGCAGCAGAGCCGCCGCGCGCACGTCAGCGCCCCTGGCTCACGACGTCGACCAGCGCGGGCTCGCCGCGCTTCACCACGGCCATGGCCCGGCCGAGCGCGGCACCGATGTCCGCGGGATTGGTGATCGGCCCCTCGGACCAGACACCCTGCGCGCTTGCGAGCTTCGCGTAGTCGATATTCGGGTCCTCGATCGCGGTGCCGATCCTCGCCGTGTCCATGCGCCGGTTGTGCAGCCCGGCCATTTTCTGCAGGTGCATGACCTCCTGGTGGTACGCGCGGTTGTTGTGCATCAGCATCAGAATCGGGATCTTGTGGTGCGCGGCGGTCCACAGGATGCCCGGCGCGTACATCAGGTCGCCGTCGGGCTGGATTACGGCGGTGACGATGCCCTTGTCGCGGTTGGCGAGCGCGGCGCCCACTGCCGCGGGCGCGGTGTAGCCCACGCCGGCCGCGCCGGCGTGGCCCAGGAAATTGTAATGCTCGGTCGCCGGCCAGAGCCGTGCGCTCCACGAGAGCAGGCGCGACTCGGCGAGGCACCACTTTTCGTTCTTCAGCACGCTCCAGAGCTCGGCGGAAAGCCGCGCAGTCGAGACCGGTGTCGCATCGAAGCCGTTCGCCGCCGCGGCGCGCGTGCGCGACTTCATCTCGCGCTGCGCCGCGCGCATTTTTAGGTGCGGCCGGCGAGCGCGGCTTTCCTCGCGCTGCCAATCTCCCTCTGCACCGCTTCAGTGAGCGCCGGCAGCGTGGCTTCGGCGTCGCCGCTGATCGACAGGTCGCACGGACAGAAGCGCTGCATGTCCTGGTAGTTCGACTTCATCAAGTGGTCCGACAGCGTGATGTGGATCACCGTCACGTCGGGCTTCGCGAAGCGGCGGTATTCGTGGTGCGGGTCGCTGATGGTATTGAGCACGCCCCAGGGATCGGCCACCTCGAGGAACAACACCGCATCGGCCTCGCGCACCAGCGCGCGGCCGTCCGAGCTGCGGCACAGGTAGTGGGTGGTGGGGAAGTTCATGCGGCTGCCGAGATCTACCACCGGCGCATTCAGGGCTTCGGCGAGGGCGACCATGCGCGTCACGCCTTCCTGGGTGCGCGCGGCGCGGTCGGCGACGATGACGAGGCTCTCGGCGGCGACCAGCATCTTCGCCGCCTCCTTCAGCGCCCCCGCCTCGCCCTGCGGCGGCGCCGTCAGGTGCCGCTTCGGGATGACGAGCTTCGCCTCGTCCTCGATCGGGTGCTCCTGCAGCATGCCGTCGGCGGTGATCAGCACCGGCTCCATGGGCGGCGTCATCGCGATCTTGTAGGCGCGCATCGTCGATTCGGCAAAGCTCTGCAGCGACGCCGGCTGGTCGTCCCACTTCAGATAGTCGCGCAGCATGCCCGCCGGATCCTGCGCGCAGTGGTACCACTCCACGCCCGGGCGGCGGTGGGCGGCGTCCATGAAATTGCCGGCGAACAGCATCACCGGCACTCGGTCGCACCAGGCGTTGTAGACCGCCATCGCGGCGTGTTGCAGGCCCACCGTGCCGTGCGCGAGCACGCCCATCGGCTTGCCCGCCGCCTTCGCGTAGCCGTGCGCCATTGCGACCGAGGATTCCTCGTGCATTGAGGTCAGGAACTCGGGCTTGCGGTTGCCGCCGTAGTTGACGATCGACTCGTGCAGGCTGCGGAAGCTCGAAGCCGGGTTCGAGGCGATGTACTCGATGCCGGTCGACTTGATGACGTCGACCATGAAGTCGGAACCCGGCCGGCCGATGATCTTCTCGCCCGGGGCCGGTGGCTCTTTCGGGGCGGCCTGCGCGCCCGGCGCGGCGACAGTGACAGCGGCGATCGAGGTGCCGATCGCGGCGGCACCTTTCAGGAACGTGCGGCGATCGAGGCTTTCGTCACTCATGCTCGCTCCCTCCCGTTGAGCTTTCGGCGTGGTGTCGATGGTCGAAGTCTCTGGCGAATTTTGCTGACCCTGCCGAGCGCTTCCCGGATCGATTGGCCTTCGCACTCGGTCGGACCTTGGGCGCGTTCCTGCCGCATTGAGCGGCTGGAGACGACCCCCAGCGGTCCATCAATCTTGCTGAAAGCCGACATTCGCCGGTGGAAAAACCGCCGCTCAACGCCGCGTTTCAGTTTCGGCACTCCAACGCCGTCCCGCGCAGCCAGCACTTTGTCGCGAGTAGTGAACGCGGCCCGTTCAGCGCGCCACGCCCATCAGCTTGTCGGGCAGCCAGGTCGCGATCTCGGGAAAGGCGCAGAGGATCACGATCGCCAGCATCATGCACAGCACGTACAGAATGGTGCCCCACATGATGCGCGTGACCGGCACGTCCGGTGCAATCGAGCTGACGATGTAAATGTTGAGTCCGACCGGCGGATGGATCAGACCGATCTCCATATTGATGGTGAGGATCACGCCGAACCACACCGGATCGAAGCCGGCCGCCTTGATGATGGGATAGAGGATGGGCGCGGTCATTAGGATGATCGCCGCCGGCGGAATGAAAAAGCCGCACACCAGCAGGAACACGTTGATCATTGCCATCAGTACCCACCGGTTGACGTGCGCATCGGCGATCGCCTGCGCGAGAGTCTGCGTCAGGTAGAGCGAAGTGAGCATGTAGCCAAACAGCACGGCGGCCGCGATGATCATGAGGATCATCACCGACTCGCGCGTGGTGTCGCGCAGGATCATCCACCACTCCTGCGGCTTCCAGATGCGGTAGATCAGTACCGCGAACAAGACGCACAGCGCCGCGCCTACGCCCGCAGCCTCAGAGGGCGTTGCGACCCCGCCGTAGAGCGCGTACATGACGCCGACGATGATGGCGAGGAAAGGCGCGATCTTCGGGACGGCCTGGAACTTTTCCTTCCAGCTGTAGCGGAACTCGGGTGCATGAGACCGGAATCCGCGCTTCCAGATGATGAACAGCGTCCACAGCATGAAAAGGCCCGTGAGCATCACGCCGGGCAGCACACCAGCGAGAAACAGGCGACCGATCGAGGTCTCGGTGGCGATGCCGTAGAGGATGAAGGTGATCGACGGCGGAATCAGGATGCCAAGCGTGCCGCCCGCGCAGATCGAACCGGTCGCCACGTCGTCTGGGTAGCCACGCCTGCGCATCTCAGGGATGCCCATCTTGCCGATCGCGGCGCAGCACGCGGGCGAGGAGCCGGTGAGCGCTGCGAACAGCGCGCAAGCACCGAGGTTGGAGATCACGAGCCCCCCCGGCAGGCGGTAGAGCCAGCGGTCAAGCGCCTCGTAGAGGTCCTTGCCAGCGGGCGAGGAGCCGATCGCTGCGCCCATCATCACGAACATGGGGATGGACACCAACGTAAAATCGCTGAGCCCCGCGTAAAAGGTTTCGGCTACCACATGCAGCGCGTCAAAGCCCTGGAAGATGAAGATGAAGACGATCGAGATCGCGCCCAGACCGAACGCGACTGGCACGCCCGAGAGCAGCATGGCTAGTGTGACGAGCAGAACCAGGGCGCCTTGGAACGTCGGGCTCAAGATCGGCGCTCCGAGGCGATTCCGAAGGGCGGTTCGCGTCCAGTGACCAGGCCGACCAGATCAGCAATGCACTGCAAGCTCAAGATACCGAGGCCGATCGGCATCGAAGCATAGGGAATCCACAGGCGTGCCCGCCACATGGTGTCGGAGACCCACTTGTTGTCCCAGGCCTCCTGCCAGAACCGGAAAGTGAGCACGGTGATCGAAACACAGAATGCGAGGGTGAGCACGCCGGCAAAGAGCGCGAGCCACCAGCGTGCGCGAGGGCCGAGATAGTGCGGCAACACGTCGACGTTGACGTGGCCGCGCGTCAATAGCACGTACGGGCTGCCGACGAAGGTAGCCGCAACGAGACAATAGGTGACGAAGTCGGTTTGCCAGATGGTGTTCTGGTTGAGCACGTAGCGCACGAACACCATGTGGCAGACGATCAGCACGCCGGCCACGATCATCGCGGCGGCGGCGTATCCGCACAGCCGAGAGATCATCCTTGTCGTGCGGACGAAGCGATCCATCGCTTGCGGACCCGTGCCGTTGGGTAAACAGAGATCAACGGACGATCTGCATTGCCCCTTGACTATTGAAAGTGCCGCTTACTTGACGCTCAGCGCTTCGTCGATCAGCTGCTTGCCGTCTGGAACTTCTCTGGCGAAATCCTCGTAGGAGCTCTTCTGTGCGATCTTGACCCACGCGTCGTACTCGGCAGGCGAAAGCGTGACCACTTCGACGTTGTGAGCCTTGAACGTCTTGACCATCTCGTCGTCCAGGCCCTTGGCTTCCTTGACGAAGTACGCCTGCGCCTTCTTGCCCGCCTTGAGCAGCGTGTCCTGCTGCGCTTTGTTGAGACGGTCGAAGCTTTTCTTGGACATCAGCACCGGCTCGTACATGAACCACAGCGCGTTGTCCCCGGGCGCGGTGATGCACTTCACCTGCTCGTAGATGCGGAATGAAACGAAGCTGCCGGTCGAGGTGTCGGTCGCCTCGGCCACACCGGTCTGAAGGGCGTTGTAGACCTCGTTCGACGGCACCGAGACGATCGAGGCACCGGCTGCCTGCCACATGGCGGCGAAGGTCGGGCCGGCGGAGCGGATCTTGACACCCTTGATGTCGGCCGGCGTACGGATGCAGGCCTTCTTCGACGCGACTGCGCCCGCGAGCCAGGCATCCGACAGCACGATCACGCCCGCCTGCTCGATCTTCGCCCGGATGTCCTTCATGAACTTCGAGTCGTTGAGCCGCGCCGCCCGATCATGACTGCGCACCAGGGCTGGCATCAGCGTCGCGCCGAACGCGCGCACCTTGCCGCTTGCGTAGTCGAGCGGAAACGACGAAATGTCGAGCTGGCCGTTGACGAGCGCGTTCCACTGCTCATTCGGCTTGAACAGCGACGCGCCGGGATAGACCTGGATGTCGAGATCGACGCCCGCCGCCTTGGCATCGCGCGCGATGATCTGCACCATCTCGTCGCGCACGTCGCCCTTGCCACCGGGAAACTGATGCGAGGCGCGCAGCATCGTCGGCGCCGCGATCGCGGACCCGACCCACACCGCCGCCAGCGCGGCAAGCGTGCAAATCCGACTGAACTTCGTCATCTGATTTCCTCCTCGAGAAAGGTCTGTTAATCGATGTGCCCTGATTCTCGATCGACCGAGGTCATGCATCGTCCATTCCCTTGGCCGCTATTCTAGGCTGCCCGATGCGAGCTTAACAACGCCGAAAGCGGGTCCACGGCCGCCCGTTTGCGAGCGGTACGTCTGCTTTCGGGAAAATCTCGCCGACGCGTTTAATGACGATTCATGGTCGACTCCTGCCAGTGACGATCCCGGTTAGCAGACATTCCGGCCAGCGTCCGCTTTCGAGCGCAGCGACGGGCCAGAGACGACCCGCGGCCGACATTCACAGTGAAGCACTGGGGGTGGTCTCAGTTCAAGGGCCTCGCATGCCGGAGCTCGGTCGTCGCGCGATCGATGTCCGGAACCGCTTGGCGGTGCCGCCGGGCGCATCGAACAGCTCGATGCGGTCGTCGAGCACCTGCCACCTCTTGAGCGCAAGCGGCAGCTCGTCTTCCGCAAAGAGGCAATAGCCACGCTCCAAGTCGAACATCTCCATGAAGGTCGTGCCCTCGATGAGCACCTTGATGATGGCAGTTCCGCCGGGACGAACCGCCGACAGGGCACGGCCAAGTTGGCGTCGAGCCACACCACGGGGGAAGAACATGAACAGCCCGATCGCCACTACGGCATCGAACTCCCCTTCCGGGGCGTAATCGCTTAGGTCGGCGCAGCGCGTGACGATGTCGAGCTTCAGGACTCGGGCTCGCGCGGTAAGGCTCTGGATCGCAGTGGGGCTCGCGTCGAGCGCGGTCACCTGTGCGCCGCTCGTCGCGGCCGCGATTGCCAGGTTCCCGAGCCCGCAGCCGAGGTCGAGGACGCGGCCGCATATGAACGGCAGAGCACGCGCTTCGAACGGGTTAAGCGCAAACTCTCCGGCTGCGTCCTGGCGACGCAATTGCGCATCGAAGAAACGGACGGACCCTGTGCTGTTCACGGGCGCGATTTTGCTCCGTTCTGCATTGCCCTGATGAAGGCCCAGGCCTACGAAGCGTGGTACGAGTCGCGCCGCGGGCGATGGATCGGAGCGGTCGAGTACGCGCTTCTCAGGTCGCTGCTTCGGCCCGAAGCGGACGCCTCCTTGCTGGACATCGGATGCGGGACGGGCCATTTCACTCGCCTCTTTGCCCGTGACATCAGAGGCCCTGTGATCGGACTCGATCCTAACGAAGAGTGGCTGTCGTACGCACAATCCCGTGCGGAGAGCAGTGAACGGTATGTGACGGGTCGAGCCGAGGCCCTCCCCTTTCCCGATCGGAGTTTCGACTACACCGTGTCCGTCACTGCACTTTGCTTCGTCAGCGACGAGGAGCGGGCCGTCCGCGAGTTGATACGAGTCACACGCCGACGGTTCGCGCTCGGTTTGCTCAACCGTCACAGCCTGCTGTACTTTCAGAAAGGTCGCCAGGGCGGAACTGGCGGATACAAGGGCGCTCATTGGCACACCGCCGCAGAGATCCGGTCACTCCTGGCAAGGGTAGCGGTGACCAGGCTGCAGATCCGTACGGGGGTCGTCCTGCCTGTAGGCGGCGCGTTTGCAAGAGCGGCGGACAGATGCTGGCCTCAGCGGGTACCTCTCGGCGGTTTTCTTGCCGTGATGGGCGACTTGACAGGCGTCCAAGAAGCCCCCGCACCGGCCGGCCCGCGCGTGCCCGGCCGGTGACCGCAGGTGCGAGGCCGCGAGGAGCTCATCTCGCCGTTCGCCAAGGTCTGCTGTTGGCCGCGCTGAGACACTAGGCGAACGGCCGAGACCGACCCTCTTCGGCCGGTCGCGTTGCCCAACACCGCAACATTCGCGCGTCGCGGTAGCGGGGCGCCGCAACATTCATCAGCAGCGCGAGAAAATTGCGCCGGCCCAGTCTCCCTCGGCCCATGCATTCGAGCGCATTGCCGCGCATCAAAACCTCCGGGCGAGGCGTCCACGCGCGAAGTTGGCCCTGCGCACGCGTGCGGACAATATGGGCTAAGTCGATGGCTGAATTGGATTGGAGCGAGATTGATGATGGTCAATATTCGCAATCCGTATAGGTCTATGTTGAATCGTTAGCAGAAAGTGGGGATCTAACCTCGACGTCGCTCGCAGCAGGCAACCACCACAAGGAGCTGATGATGGCAACCTATATCGCAGTGATCAATTTCACCGACCAAGGTATTCGCGGGGTAAAGGATTCACCAAATCGCCTCGCAGCTGCAACCAAGTTGGCGCAGACGCTGGATGTGACAGTGAAGCAAGCCTTTTGGACCTTCGGTCAATACGACATGGTGGTGATCTTTGAGGGACCGGACGAAGCGCTCGCCGCGTTTATGTACAAACTGGGTTCGCTGGGCAATATCCGGTCCACCACTCTGCGCGCTTTCAACGCAGATGAAATGCAGCGAATTGTCGCCCGAATCCCGTAATGGGTGCCCGACGATTCCGCGCCATCAGGCCATCTGCGCAAGCAGAAGCCTAGGAGCACTAGGAGAGAAGACCGATCCAGAAGCCACATAGACCCCGCTCTGGCGGGGTTTTGTTTGTCGGCGGCTAGGTTTCCAAAACTGGACGACTTCGCCTGGGGATTATCCGCGGCAAGTCGGATGAGCGCTGATGGGCCGGTCGGCGACCTTCGCGCGACCGTCGCATAGCGGACCCAAAAGAGACACTCGAATCGCCCGACAGCGGTCATTCCAATGGCTGGCGAAGGGGCGTGACGAACCTTCCGCTGACGACGAACGACGCGCGTAGTGACGCTGCCCTGGAGTTGCTTTGGGATGTCCGGGGCGGCATCCATCCTCGCGTGATGCGAGTGGACGCCCCCCGGCCGAGTACCTCTTATTGAGCGCAAAACCCCGGCTCTACATCCCTATGCCGGTGTTTTTCAGGCCGAGGACTTCGATCGGCTCGATGGACGGCGGGCTGGCGAACAATTCCGGCGCCTGGGCCATCAGCGCTTGGGCGATCGGGCCGCTCAGATGGCCCTGGCGGCCGGCTTCATCGTGAAAGGCGTCGAATACGCCGAAGGTTGTCGGCGACAGGCGCAAGGCGAACCAGATCGGCGTCGCGGCTTCTTCCCGCGCCATGGCAAGACCGGCGTCGAGGAATCGGGCGACCGCGGCCTCCTTGCCGGGTTTGGCTTCGAGGCGGGCGAACAGTGCAAGCTTGATCATCGTGGCTCTCCGGGTTGGATTCGCCCCGGCGGCGGGATTGCCCCCGGCAAGCGATGGGCGGACTGTAGAGTCGCCCGCGCTTCGGGACCATTGGCAAATACGACATCTTTGGTATCATTATTGCCATGAGGATTTCGATCCTCGCAATCGACGGCGTATTCGATACCGGCCTCGCGACGGTGCTCGATGCATTCGCGATCGCTAACGAGCTTGCGGCGATGACCGGACTCGACTCGCCGCGCTTCGACACGGTCGTTACCGGCGTCCGGCGCAAGGTACGCACGGCGCAAGGCTTGAGCGTTCCGGTGACGGCGACGAACGACAAGGGTGCGCCGGACTGGGCCGTGGTGCCGGCGATCGGCTGCAAGATGCCGGCGCCGCTCGAACACGCGCTGACACGGCGCGACGTCCGCGACGCCCTGGCCGTGCTGCGCACATGGTCGGACGCGGGGTCCGCGCTCGCGGCGGCCTGCGTCGGCACCTTCGTGCTGGCCGAAGCCGGCCTGCTGGACGGTGAGGAAGCCACGACGACCTGGTGGCTGGCGCCGATGTTCCGCCAGCGCTATCCCGACGTGAAACTCGACGAATCGCGCATGGTGGTGCGCTCGGGCGCCGTCGTGACGGCCGGCGCGGCGCTCAGCCACATCGACCTCGCGCTCGCCCTGATACGCCAAGCCAGCCCCGAACTGGCGACCCTGGTGGCGAAGTATCTCGTCATCGATGCGCGGCCTTCGCAATCAGCGTATGCGATCTCGGACCATCTCGTTCATGCCGACCCGCTGGTCGAGCGCTTCGAGCGCTGGGCGCGCGGCCGGCTCGACCGGGGCTTTTCGCTCGACGGAGCGGCCGAGGCGCTCGCCACCAGCAAGCGCACGCTCGCGCGCCGCATGAAAGACACGCTCGGCAAGAGCCCGCTCTCTTATTTCCAGGACCTGCGCGTCGAGCGCGCCGTGCATCTGCTGAAGACCACCAGCCACAGCATCGAGCGCATCGCGGCGATGGTCGGCTACGCCGACGGCGTCACGCTGCGCACGCTGCTCCGGCGCCGGCTCGGACGCGGGGTACGCGAATTGCGCTCGGCACGATAGGATGCCGCCGCGCCGAACGGTCCGAGAGCTTCCCGCGAGCGCCGTCGAACGGCCGCTTTGAGCGACACGATCGTACGGCCGGTCATGGCCCGGATTCAGCCGTTCGAGCGGGACGCGCCGACACCACGCCAGAGGCGGTAGTCCTCCGGCGTATCCAGGTCGAGCGCGAGGATGGGATCCGCGCGCACTCGCGCCTCGACGCCCGCCTTGGCAGCCGCCCGCCGATGCTCGTCCATGCTCCGCTCGCCGAAGCAAAAGAGATCGGCCCGGGCGGGGCGAACCGCGAGCAGGTTCGTGCCAGTGCCGTGCCGGTCGGGTACCAGTACGCAACCTGGCGCTTTCATCAAGTCCGCGACGACGCTGCGAAGTGCCTCCGGAGTCACGAGCACCAGGTCAACGGGGACGACCACCAGGGCCTCCGCGCCCTGCCCCATCGCGTGCCGCGCGGCGAGCGCGAGGACCGCGTTGAGCCCGCCGCCTGATCCTTCGCGCACCACCATGAGCCCCCATGCCGAAGCCTCGGCCACGATCGTGTCGGCCGTCGTGACGACGACGGTGCGCTCGGGGCCGAATACGGCCGAACAACACTCGAAGGTTCGCCGCGCGAGCTGGCGGTTGAGTGCGAGACGCTCGGACGCATCGAGCAACTCGGCGAGCCGCGACTTGCCTTGCGCCGGATCCTTGACCGGTACCAGCGCGAAGACGCCCCCGGTCACGCGCGAACCTGTTCGAGCACCGCCAGGCACGCTCGCGCAAGCCGCTGGCGGTCCGAGTCGCCGGCCATCAGCGTGTCCTCCAGCACCGGCCGAATGCCGAGCGCCTCGATCGGCGCAGCGAGCGCCGCATCGGCCCGGTCGATCACTAGCGCACGTACGGTCCCGCGGTAGTAGCGCGCGATCTCGAGCGCCGACGGCGCGATTCCCAGCTCGTCCATGATCTTCGCCGCCGGTCCCTTGACCGCGCGCCCGGCGATGATCGGCGACACTGCCACCGCGCGATCGCCGATCGCTTCGCGAACGCAGGGGACCGCCAGGATCGGCGCGATGCTTAGGTACGGGTTCGAGGGGCAGAAGAGGACACCCGCGAGATCGCTCCCGCGCAGCGCCTCGCGCAGTGCGGCGCTCGGGTGCGCACTCTCGGCGCCGCGATACTCGAGCCGCTCCACGCGCGGCTCGCAGCGCTCGCGCACGAAGTAGTGCTGGAACTCGAGCTCGCCGCGGTCGGTGTGCACGACCGTGCGCACCGGATCGTCGGACATCGGCACGACGGCGTGGCGCACCCCGAGGCGCGCGCAGAGATCGCGCGTGACCTCGGAGAGCGTCTCGCCGCCACGGAGCCGACGGGTGCGCTCGACGTTGGTTGCCAGGTCGCGATCGCCGAGCTTGAACCAGTCCGGGCCGCCGAGACGGGAGAGCGCCCCCATGAACGACCACGTCTCGTCGGCTTGCCCCCAGCCGGTTTCCGGATTCGCGATCCCGGCGAGCGTATACATCACCGTGTCGAGATCGGGTGACACGTGCAACCCGAGATGCTCGAAGTCGTCGCCGGTGTTGACGGCGATCACAAGGTCCTCCGGCGGTAGCACGCGCGCCAGTCCCGCGGCAAGCTTCGCGCCCCCCACGCCGCCTGCGAGCGCGAGGATCATCGGAAGAGATCCTGCTCGCGCGGCCGCTGCAGCTCGCGCGCGGTGCCGTCCCGGCGCGGCGACTCGATGCCCCGGATCAGGACGACCGGCCGCCCCTCCGCGGCCTGGCCCATCACCGCAGATGCGCCGGACGCGAGCTCGTCCGCGAAGCCGACCTCGGTGATCTGCAGCGCGCGCCCGTGAAGGTCGGGCGTCCCGCGCAGATCGACGAGGCCAGGGATGCCGCTCGCGCCGATCGCCGTGCCGACCGTCCCCCGCCGCCAGGCGCGCCCGAGGCTGTCGTTGATCAGCACGCCGACGTCGACGCCCGCGAGCTCGCGGATGCGCGAGCGCAGGCGCGCCGCGCTCGCGTCCGGATCGACCGGAAGGAGGAGCACCCGCTCGCGGCCGCGCGCGTCCGGCTCGACGTTGGAGCGGTCGATGCCCGCGTTGGCGAGCACGAGCCCGCGACGATCTTCCACCACGAGCACGTTCGGCGCGACGCGCAGCACCGCGCGCGACTCCCCGAGGACCAGCTCGACCACTCGCGGATCCTTGCCGCAGCGCTCGGCCAGCTCGAGCGCGCGCGGCGACGGCACCACCCGGTCGAGCACCGCGTATCGGTTCTCGCTCTTCGAGACGATCTTCTGCGCCACCGCCACAACGTCGCCGTCACGGAGCGCGAGGCCGGTGTCGTCCGCAGCCGCGAGAATCCGTACCGCGAGATCATCGCCCGGCGCGACCGGACCGATGCCGTCCAGCGCAATGAGGGTAAGGCTCGCGGCGGCGGACATGCGGACCGCTTACGCGGTGGCGGCGCTCGTCGTCGGGGTCGTGGCGCGACGGGGAACAGGGGTCAGCACGACCGGCGCGAGCGGCGCGGCGCCGAAGCTCGCGCGGCGCCGCTCCTCGTCGACCGTCCGGTACAGCGTCGTACGCTGCCCGGGGCGACGCCCCGCGTGCCGGATCAGCGCTTCCATCGCCTCGGGCGGAAGCTCCTCGCCGTGCTCGTTGCCCGCAGCGCGAGAGATGCTCTCGTTCATCAGCGTGCCGCCGAGGTCGTTCGCGCCTGCGGCGAGGCACGCGGCGGCGCCCGCGGGGCCGAGCTTCACCCAGGACACCTGGATGTTCGGAATCAGCGGATGCAGCGCGAGCCGCGCGACCGCGTGCATCAATAGTGTCTCCCGCCACGTCGGCCCGCGCCGCGCGCCCTCCCTAAGGAACATCGGCGCTTCCATGTGCACGAAGGGGAGCGGCACGAACTCCGTGATGCCCCCGGTCCGCTCCTGCAGGTCGCGCACCGCGGCGAGGTGCCGCGCCCACGCGTGCGGGGTCTCGACGTGACCGAACATGATGGTCGAGGTCGTGCGGAACCCCGCCCGGTGCGCCGCCTCGAGCACCTCGAGCCACTCCGCGGCGCCGAGCTTGTCGGGACAGATGCGCGTGCGCACCGCATCGTCCAGGATCTCGGCCGCGGTGCCGGGAAGCGAACCGAGGCCCTCGTCGCGCAGCCGCGCGAGAAACGCCGCGATGCTCACCCCGAGCGTGCGCGCGCCGTGCGTCACCTCGAGCGGCGAGAACGCATGGACATGCATCCGCGGCTCCGCCTGCCTCACGGCGCGGAGCAGCGCGATATAGGTCTCGCCGGTATAGGCGGGATGAATGCCGCCCTGCATGCAGACCTCGGTCGCGCCCCTCGCCCAGGCCTCCGTCACCCGGCGCGCGACCTCTTCGAGCGCGAGATCGTAGGGCTGGCCGCGCAGCGTCTCCGCCGTCCTGCCCTTGGAGAACGCGCAGAACCGGCAGCGGAACGAGCAGATGTTGGTGTAGTTGATGTTCCGGTTGACGACGTACCGCACCGTGTCGCCGGCGGCCGTCGCCCGCAGCTCGTCCGCCGCGGCGAGCAGCGCGGCGAGCGCGCCTTCGCGCGCCTCGAACAGCCGCACGATGCCCGCTTCGTCGAGCGGTCTTCCCGCGACGGCGCGCGCCAGCGCCGCGTCGAATGCACGGTGGCGCCCGGCCGCGCTCTGCGCTGTCACCGGCGGAGCGATGTCCGCGACGCCGGGGCTCCAGTGATCGGCGCGCGCGTAACCTTCGCTGTCGCTCGCCGCCAGCACTCGCCGCACGAGCGGCGAATCGAGCCACCGGGCGGGCTCCTTGACGTACGCGGGATAGACGGCGAGCCGCTCGACCGGCACGAGGCCGGCTGCGCGCGTCGCGCGCTCGAGCGCGGCGATCGGAGGCCATGCGTGCTCGGGGTTGACGTAATCGTCGGTGACCGGCGAGATTCCGCCCCAGTCGTTGATGCCGGCCTCGAGCAGCTCCGGAAAGCGCGCCTCGCTCAAGTTGGGCGGCGCCTGGATATTGGCCTCCGCACCGAGGATCACCCGCGCCGCGGCAGCGGTCCAGAGCAGGTCGTCGAACGCTGCGTGCCCGCTCGCACGCATCCGGGTGTCCGGTTTCGCGCGGAAGTTCTGCACGATGACTTCCTGCAGATGGCCGTGGCGCTCGTGGGCCTCCTTCAGCGCGACGAGCGCCGCGACGCGCTCGAGGCGCGTCTCGCCGATGCCGATCAGAAGACCCGAGGTGAACGGAACGCCGGCGCGCCCCGCCGCGTCGATGGCCTCGAGCCGCACCGCCGGCAGCTTGTCGGGGCAGCCGTGATGCGGGCCGCCCGGCTCGCACAGCCGGTCGGCGATCGATTCGAGCATCAGCCCCTGCGACACGCTGACTTTGCGCAGGCGGCGCGATTCCTCTTCGGAGAGCACCCCGGCGTTGACGTGGGGCAGCAGGCCGGTCTCGGCGAGCACTAGCGTGCACATCGCGGCGAGGTACTCGATCGTGGAGCCGTAACCCAGCTGCTCGAGTGCGGCCCGCGCGGCGGCATGGACCGATTCCGGCCGATCGCCCAGCGTGAAGAGCGCCTCCTTGCATCCGCTGTTCGCGCCCAGCCTCGCGATCTCCAGGACTTCGTCCGGCCGGAGGTAGGGATAGGCGACCTGCTTCGGCCCGCGCACGAACGTGCAGTAGCCGCAGGTGTTCCGGCAGAGGCGCGTGAGGGGGATGAAGACCTTGCGCGAGTAGCTCACGCGCGGACCGTGGCCCGCTTCACGCAAGGCTCGCGCCTGCGCGGCGAGCGCCGCGGGCGTCAGCCGACCGAGCCCCGCCAGGATCTCCGCCGCGCGCGCCGCGAGCTCGGGGGAAAGCGACGTCGCGGAGCTCGCCATGGTCGGATGCGCCGGTCGGAAGGCTCGGGGATTGTAGCGTCAGCCCGGCCGGATGCCGGTGATCCGGATGCCCGCGCCTTCGACCTTGTAGGTCCGGTTGATCCCGATCAGCACCGAGGTGAGCGCCTCGGCCGCAACGGAGTTCGCGAGCGGCCCGGCGTGCAGCGCGCGCAGGCCGGCTGCCTCCGCGAGGCGGATGGCGACCTCGCGGTCCTCGGGCCGGTCGCCGAACACCAGCACGTCGCAGTCGATCGGCTCGCCCTTCTGCAGCTTGAGCGCGGCCACGTTGTGGAACGCCGAGACGACGCGCGCCGCCTCGCCGAGCGCCCTCTGCGCCGCGACCGCCGCCGAGTCTTCCGGCGGCAGCTGCACCCGCGCGACTCTCGGCGGCACGAGCGGAACAGTCGCGTCGATGACGACCTTGCCAGCGACCGATTCGCGGATCTCCGCCAGGATCGCCTCGTGGGAGGCGAACGGCACGGTGATCACGACCACGTCCGCGGCCGCCGCGGCCGCGGCGTTGTGGAGGCTGCGCGGCGCGGGCATGCCGGCCGGGGGCGCAAGGCGCGCAGCGGCTTCCGCCGCCTTCGCCGCCTCGCGCGAGCCGATGATCACCGGGTAGCCGGCAGCCACCCACCGCATCGCGAGGCCGGTGCCCAGATCGCCGGTCCCGCCGATCAGGGCGACCGTCGGCCTGCCCGCGCTCATTGCCCGACGCTCAGCCCGCGAGCTTCATCTTGTCGAGCGGCACGACCTGGATGCCCTCCTGCTCGAGGCGGCCGCGCACCGCACCCGCCACGTCGACCGCCGTGGGCTCGTCGCCGTGCACGCAGATCGTCTCGACCTCGACCTTGATCGTCTTGCCGTTGCGCGACACGATCTCACCCTCGCGCACCATGCGCAGCACCTGCTCGACGGCCTTCGCCGGGTCCTTCAGCACCGTGCCGGGAATCGCGCGGGAGGCGAGGTTGCCGTTGTCGTCGTACTGCCGGTCGGCGAAGCCCTCGCGCGCGAGCGGCAGCTCGAGCTTCCGCGCGGCCGTCTCCATCTCGGTCCCCGGGAGCGCGACGTAGACGATGTTCCGGTCGACCGCCTTGATCGCGCGCCCGATCGCGAGCGCGTACTCGAGGTCCTCGGCCGCCATGTTGTTCAGCGCACCGTGCGGTTTGAGGTGCGTCACCTTGAGCCCCGCGTAGGCGGCCATCGCCTGCAGCGCGCCGATCTGGTAGGCGATCATGTACTCGAGGTCGGAGGCGCGCATCGTGATTCTCCGCCGCCCGAAGCCCCACAGGTCGTTGAACCCCGGGTGCGCGCCGACGCTGCAGCCCGCCTCCTTGGCGAGCGTGACGAAGCGGTGCATCACCGTCGGATCGCCGGCGTGGAAGCCGCAGGCGACGTTCGCCGAACGGATGATCTTCACCAGCGCGGCGTCGTTGCCGACGTGGTAGGCGCCCCAGCCCTCGGCGATGTCGGCGTTGAGGTTGATCTGCTGGGCCATGGTCGGGTCTCCGCTGAGGAAACGCTGCAAAAGGTCCGCCGGCACCGCGGCGGGGGTCGATCGGATGGTACTATATTTAGAACCACTGACGCCCGCGTCGCGGCGCGCTGCGGGA
>Ga0335082_10000637_pt1 | contig 36520 bp, 23 predicted proteins | sample Lox_Sample_41_FD_206718 | JGI IMG/M metagenome (GOLD analysis project Ga0335082, IMG submission 206718) | Soil microbial communities from Loxahatchee National Wildlife Refuge, Florida, United States - Lox_Sample_4.1 | ecosystem: Environmental > Terrestrial > Soil > Wetlands | place: USA... | reverse complement strand
CTGAAGCGCTGGATGGCACAGGAGAAGGTCGCTGCGCTTCCCACCTCCTTCGGCGACTACCTGAAGTTCGTTACGCAGGTGCTCGAAGACAACCAGAAAAACAAGGGCGGTATCGCGATGAAGTTTGAAGTCGCCTACTTCCGTCCATTGACCTTCGGTGACCCGACTCGCGAGCAGGCCGAGGCGACTTACAACAAATACGCGAAGGGCGGCGTACCTCCTGAGTCCGAATACCGCACTTTTCAGGATTACGTCTTCCGCTACCTGATCACCGAGGGTGGACGACTCAAGCTGCCGGTCCACATTCACTCGGCGATCGGCATTGGGGACTACTTCAATCTCTCCGAGAGCAACATCATGCGGCTCGAAAACATCCTCCGCGATCCGCGCTATTCGAACACGACCTTCGTGATGATTCACGGAGGCTATCCTCTGGAACGCGAAGCCATCTGGCTCGCGGCAATCAAGAACGTCTACATGGATTCCTCGCTGATGGATGTATTCATGTATCCCGGCTCGTTCAAAGAAACGCTGCGGACATGGCTGGAGACGTTCCCCGACAAAATCACCTTCGGCACCGACTGCTTCCCGTACAATGACGTGCTCGGAGCCGAAGAAAGCTACTGGCTGGGTACAATGTCAACGCGCGAGGCGCTGGCTGCTGCGCTCGCCGAGATGGTGTCCTCCGGCGAGATCAGCGACGCCAAGGCGATTGAGATGGCCCACGCTTATCTGCACGACACCGCAGTGAGCCTGTACCCTTCATTGAGCCACTGACATGAAAAAGAAGAAATCAGTCCGCAAGCCGGTGCGCGGCAAATCCAGGAAAGCAGTCAAGCCCGCCAACAGTATTGCGTTGCAAGGAACCGTCGCCACGGCCAAGCGCAAGCCCGAGCTGCGCCACATTGCCTGGAACTCGGTTGCGGTCGAAGCGCTCAACCCCCTGCTCGGCCGTCATTTCGTTGTCGGCCAGAACATCATGCTGGCGCGCGTGCTGCTGAAGAAGGGGTGCATCGTCCCTGAGCACAGCCATCCCAACGAGCAATTGACGTACATTGCCGCAGGAGCGCTCAAGTTCTGGATCGACGAGCGCGAAATCGTCGTCAATGCGGGCGAGTGCCTCACGATTCCGCCCAACATGCCGCACAGGGCGGAGGCGCTCGAGGACACGGTCGATTTCGACGTCTTCAACCCGCCCCGCGCCGACTGGATGAGCGGCACGGACGTGTATTTGCGTTAGCAGCCTCCGTGCCCCCCGTGCCCTCCGTGGTAAGCGTTCTTCTTGACCACGGCGGACACAGAGTCACGCAGGGATTTCCTCTCCCTGTAAGATAGAGCGTGCCTTTGACCGTCGCCACCGAGCCTTCATCCCGGCTGCGCTGCATTTCCTGCAGCGCGACGCCCGGCTCCGCCGGCCAGGACTTCCGCTGTACGGATTGCGGCGACTTGCTCGAATTCGTCTTCCCCGGCCGCACCGCCGATCCTCAAACGTTGAAGTCTCTCTGGCTCAGCCGGAAGACTTCGTCGAATAAGCTCGATCAGAGCGGCGTCTGGCGGTTCCGCGAGATGCTGCCGTACATCGCGGAAGAGCACGCCATCACCCTGCGCGAAGGCAACACGCCACTTTACGGATTGCCGGGATGCGCTCGCACCGTCGGTGTCGATTCGCTGCTCGCCAAGCATCAGGGCATGAACCCAACCGGCTCGTTCAAAGACACCGGCATGACCTTCGCCGCGTCGTCAGCGCATCGCGGTGGCTTTCGCTGGGTAGCCTGCGCCTCAACCGGCAACACGTCAGCTTCGATGGCCGCCTATGCTGCGCGCGGCGGAATGCGCAGCCTGGTGCTCATCCCGGAAGGCAAGATCTCCTGGGGCAAACTGTCGCAATCCCTCGACTATGGCGCTCTCACCTGTCAGTTGCGCACCGATTTCGACGGCTGCGTCCGCGTTCTCAACGAGCTCGTGCGCCGCAAGCCCGTCTATCTGCTGAATTCGGTCAATCCCTTTCGCATTGAGGGCCAGAAAACTGCAGCCATCGAACTGTTGGAGCAACTCAACTGGGAGCCGCCCGACCACATCATTGTCCCTGGCGGCAACCTTGGAAACAGTTCTGCGCTCGGCAAAGCATTGCTCGAAATGCACGAGTTGAAGATGATTTCGCGCCTGCCCAGGCTCTCGATCATTCAGGCGCAGGGCGCGAATCCGTTCTATCGCAGCATCAAGGAATTCGGCGGCGCGAAGCTTGAACCCATGACTGCCAACACGCAAGCCACCGCGATCCGCATCGGCAATCCCGCTTCCTGGAAGAAGGCGCTGCGTGTGATGGGAGAAACCGGAGGCGAAGTCGAGCAGGTCTCCGAACTTGAAATTGCCGAAGCCAAGGCCGAGATTGGCGCCGATGGCATCGGCTGCGAGCCCGCATCAGCTGTCAGCCTCGCCGGGCTGAAGAAACTACGCTCGCGGGGCTTCGTGAAGCTGGGAGAGGCGGTTGTCCTGGTCCTGACCGGTCACCTGCTCAAAGATCCGGATTTCACCATCAAGTTTCATCGCGGCGACCTTTTTGACGGGACTCCCTACGAGAAGGATGCCGCCAGGACCCATCGCCTGCAGCGCGCCCCCATCGTGCTCGACGCGGATCTTGACCGCGTGATCGCTACGCTCGATGCCGCCGAGAAGGCCGGGTGAGCTCCGGCCAATCTACCTGTCCATCGACTCGAAAAAACCGCCACAATAGCGTTTTTTTGAGGCATTCGCTAGAACTTCGCCGTGACTTCGTGTATAACACTCGGTTTCGGCCTCGTCGTTTTTGAAGGCGACAGAGTGGCGTTCCTGACTGCTCAGCCGACCAGTTTCGAGAGGCAATAGCACCGATTTCGCTGCAAACTATGCCTTCACGTCCCGCATCTTCGGATCGTTCCATCCGCCTGATCCTGCCGGCGACTTCGGCCAACCTCGGCCCGGCGTTTGACACGGCAGCGCTCGCCATGGACTTCCACCTCCGCCTCTACGCCGAGCGCGCCCCCGACTTCTTCATCACCGCCGAAGGCCGCGATGCCGCTATCTGCCGCCGCATGGAGGATCACCTGATCCTCACGACCTACCGCGAGGTTCTCGAGTCCGAGAATCGCAAGATCGTGCCGCTCAGCATGCACATCGAGAACGAGATTCCGATCGGCAAAGGATGCGGCTCGTCCGCCTCTGCGCGACTTGCCGGCATCGCGCTCGCGGTTCACTTCGGACACTTGCGCTGGAAAGCTGACCGCATCGTGGGCGAAGCTTCCATGCGCGAGCACCATCCCGACAACGCCTCTGCCTGCTGGATGGGTGGACTGACCGTTGCCCGCATGGCGAACCAGGTACAGGCCCAGGTCGTGGAGGTTCAGCCGAAAGGGAAGTGGCCGCTCCTGCTTGCAATACCTGACGCGCCTCTCTCAACGGAAGCCGCCCGTCGCGCGCTTCCGTTTCAGTATTCGCGGCAGGACGCTGTCACGAACATTCAGAATTCCATGCTGCTGCTGTCGGCCTTTGTGTATGGGCGGCACGATCTGCTTTCGTCGGCGCTCGAAGATCGCATCCACCAGCCCTATCGCGCTCCGCTCTGTCCGCTATTGCCGGCAATCAAAGAGTTGACGGGGGACTCAGGAATCCTCGGCGCCGCCCTCAGTGGAGCAGGCCCGTCTGTGTTAGTGTTTCTCGATCCGAAGGTCAACCCCAAGCGGGCCAAGCAGAGAATCGCCGCCCATCTTTCCAAGCGCCGGCTGCCGGCGGAACTGATCCTCACGCAAATCTCCAGCCAGGGCGGACGTGATGGCGTCGACTGGCGTAAGAAGCACGGCAACTTGTAACAAAAGGTTTGTTCCAGACAGCAGGTTTGGGTCAGGACATAGCTTCAGCGATGCCACAAGGCATCGCTTCATCTTCCCTAGAGAGCCAAGAGTCTTACGGCATCTCAAACGTTCCCACCGTCGTCAGATTCCGCGACGAATTCCCCAGATACACCGTGTATGTTCCCGGCGCAATCACCCAGCCGTGCGCATCGACGTCCCAGTACGAAAAGGGATGAGATGAGTCGCTCGCATCAACGAAGATGCTGACATTCATCTGCTCGCTCGCCGCCGATGAGATCTTGTACCATCCGACCAGCCGCTTTGCCTCACTGGTGCTGGTGGGAAGTTGCAGATAAATCTGAACAACCTCTGCGCCGGACCGCGTGCCGGTATTCTGGATGTCGAAATTCACCTGAAAATTCGGACTACTCCCGGAAATATTTGTAGTGAGCTGCGGATTTGTGATCGCAAAAGTCGTGTACGAAAGCCCGTACCCGAACGGAAACAGAGGCAATATACCCTGGCTGTCATACCACTTGTAGCCGACATTGTGTCCGTCGATTGTGTAGTCGATCCAGAATGGCGTCGTATTGTCGGGCGGCCACGCAATCGTCGGACGCGGGAGATCGCCTTCGCTCAGCGGGAACGTCATCGGAAGTTTGCCTGAAGGATTCACGTCTCCGAACAGGATGGTGGCGATCCCTTCGCCGCCACGTTGTCCGGGGAACCATGCTTCGAGCACCGCGCTGACATTTCCGATCCAAGGCAGCGTCTTCGGCCCGCCGTTTTCCATGACAACGATGGTATGCGGGTTGGCAGCGGCCACCGCGCTGACCAGGGCGTCCTGATCGATCGGAGGCGAATGGATCACATCCGTGAAGTGCAGGCTGGGCACATCCATGCCCTCGCTCTCCCACTGACTGACGAAAACAATGGCCACATCAGCCGTCGCGGCGAATGTCGCCGCCGCTGCCGCATCCGTTCCGTCGTTGTACTGTACTACTGCGCCCGTGGCCTTCGCCCGAATCGCATTCAACGGCGACGACGGATCCCAGATCACCTGTGACCAGCACGGCGGACACGGATACCCTTCCGTCAGCGCCGGTCCGCCGACGGGCATCACCTGCGCCGATCCTCCTCCCGACAACACGCCGATGTCGGCATGCGATCCGATCACCGCGATCGAACTCACGCTTCCAGCATCAAGCGGCAGCAGTCCGTTATTTTTCAGCAGCACCGCTCCTTGCTCCTCGGCCTCTTGCGCGACCGCTGCATCCCCCTCCGCGTCGATCGGATGTACCGTCGCTGGATGATCGAACAACCCCGCTGCAAACATCGCTCGCAGGATCCGATGCACCATATTGTCGAGGCGCGATTGCGGCACTTGTCCGTTCTGCACTGCCTGCTTCAGATTCGCGTCGAAGTAGATGTTTTCCGGCTGCTCTTGATCCATGCCGCTTACGGCCGCGTTCACCGTGCTATGCGTCGCATCCCAGTCCGACATGACAAACCCGGGGAACCCCCAGTCCTCCTTCAGCACCGTCGTAAGAAGATAGGAATTCTCGCAGGCGTGCTCGTTGTTGAGCAGATTGTAGGAACACATCACCGACTGCACGTTGGAGTCTTTGACTCCGATTTCAAACGCAAGCAGGTCGCTCTCCCTCGCCCCGCGATCGTCGAGGAGAATATTTGCCGTAGTCCTGCCTGTCTCCTGATCGTTGAGAGCATAGTGCTTGATCCCGCCTACAACATACTGCGCCTGGATCGCATTGATGTGTGCCGCCGTAATCTTCCCGGCAAGGATCGGGTCTTCTCCCTTGGTCTCGAACGTACGGCCATCGCGCGGTTCCCGGCCCGTCATGTTGACGTTCCCGCCAAGGTTCACGTTGATGCCATAGGCGGACGTCTCTGCTCCGATCACCTGTCCATACCGGTACGCCAGATCGAGATCCCAGCTCGCCGCGCTGGCGATCGAAGAGGGAAGTGCCGTCGCTTCGCCGACGCCCTGGCTCAACCCTGCGCTGCCATCGGCAAAATAGAGATCGGGAATGTTGAGCCGCGGAATTCCAGAAATCCACCCTCCTGCGCCCCGCGGTAGCCGGTGATTCCACCAGTCCAGAGCGGCTCCACCGTGGACCATATGAATCTTCTCGTCGAGCGTCATCTGGTTGACAAGGTAGTCGGCGCGCACGTCAGGAGAAGCAGACGGAGGAGGCGATGGAGGTGGAGGCGGATTCTCACCACCAGAAGTTCCGCCTCCGCATCCGACGGCCGGGATCAAGAGAGCGAGAGTGAGAGTAAGGAAAATACTAAGGCTGCGCATAGGATGATCTCACTTCCTGTATTACGCAGCGATTGTATCGATCCTATTGCAGTTGTCTGTGATCTGTAACGTTCAAAAGAAATGGGGCGCCGAAGCACCCCATTTGACACAAAGACCAAAGCTGAAAGCTGATTGTCACCGGCTTGCCGGTGGCACGATCCCATTCGATCGCAGATACACCACGATCTGCCCGTAATGATCAAATCCGTGCCATGCGAACACAGTTGCCATGCCGAGCCGTGTCGCTGTCCCTTCGCCGAACGGGTTCTTGATCGGCGCGACCGCATTCTCCGCATTGACCGTCCCGACCGCCTTGTGCACATAGGTGTACGAATCCTTCAGGTATTTCACGATGTCGGCCTTGGACTTCACGCTGTCGGGGCCGCTCTCGCCGCCTGTCTCTACCGGAGGCTTCTCGCCCAGAATCGCCGCGGCCACGATGTAATTCACCGCCGCGATGTGTTTCGCCTGTTGCGCGAACGTGCGCACGCCCTTGAACTCGCCATTGGTCGGCGCGTAACTGAACTTGTCTTCCGGCATTGCTTCGACTGCGGGAACCAGTTCGCTCTCAATCGTTTTGACCGTGCCATCGAGCACGCTGGTCACAGTTGTCGGTTCGTCCTTTGATTGCGCCAGCCCCAGACCGCACAACCCCAGTACCGCTAACAGCAGAAAAGAACTCTTCTTCATGTCGCCTCCAAGAGATGTTATTGCCAAGAATCTTTTTGCCCCTACAGCCTGATCACTAGCCAGTAACCACTGTCTTCAGTCCCTCACCACTGCCGGCGTCAGTTCCAACTCACTCGCCGTAATCCGATGCCCGCGCAGTGCCAGCAGTCCGCATGCCAATACAACGGCTGCCAACGCGAGCGCATCAGGAATGCCGATCTTTTTTGCAACCGCGCCCCACATCGTCGCGCCCAGCGCCATGCCGCCCTGCAGGACCAGCAGATACATGGACAGAGCCCGCGCCCGCAGTTTCGCCGGACACATCGTCTGTGCCGCCACGTTTAGGCAAGCAAGTATACCGATCCAGGCTCCTCCCGCAATCAGCATCACCGCGCAAAGCAGGGCGAAGCTCTCCACTCGTCCGGCCGCGAAGGTCATGCCCGCGAAGACCATGATCGCGACCACGACCAGCCCATCGACCGACAACCGTTCACGTACGCGGGGCAACGCCGCCGCTCCGATCAGCGCCCCTAACCCGAAGCAGCCCAGCATCACGCCGTATCCGCGCGCGCCGAAAGGCCGCGCGATGATCGGCAACAACGCGGGCATCGAAACGGCTGCTACACTGAAGGTTCCCGTGCGCAGCAGCACCGACTTGGCGAGAGCGCTCTGCCGCACGTAAGCAAATCCGTCACGGATCGCCGGCCATATTCGACGTCCATTGTGTTGCGGTTCCGATGGCCGCTTCCAGTGATACAGGAACAGGATCACTCCCAGGAACGACACCGCATTCAACAGAAAGGTCCATCCTGATCCGACCGCGGCCACCACGATTCCGCCGAGCGCCGGGCCGACCGCCCGCGCGACATTGAATCCCGCAGAGTTCAGCGCGACAGCCGACGCGTGCTGCCCGCGCGACACCAGTTCCGGCGTGATCGCCTGCCACGCCGGATCGTTCATCACTGCACCCAGTCCGAGCAGAAACGTAAACAGGATCAGCACCCACGGCCCCACGCAACTCGTCAGCGTCATGATGCCGAGTGTCCCGGCTGCCAGCACCATCCAGCCTTGCGTGACCAAGAGAAAGCGGCGGCGATCGACCATATCGGCGAGAGCCCCGGCGGGAAGGATGACGAGAAACACTGGCAGCGCTCCAGCAGCCTGTACCAGTCCGACCATGAACGGATTCATGGTCATCTGCGTCATCAGCCAGCCTGCGCCGACGTTCTGCATCCACGTCCCGGTGTAGGAAATGACGGAAGCGATCCACAGCGAGCGAAAGAGCGACTCGCCGAGCGGCGCCCATGGCGAGCCGTATCGCGCGCGCGTCGTCGCCCGCTCCACCGGCGGCATTTTGATCATCTCAGCCATGACGAGTTAAGTAACCACTAACCACTAACCACTGTTTTCCCAAACGGCCACTCTTTCATCCGCCACGCTCGCACAAAATAGATTGCCAATCCCACCACCAGGAGAACGATCGCGTAGCGAATCTCGCGCAGTGCGTCCCTGCGCTGCGACAGGATGAACAGAAAACTCGCAGCGGCCAGCAGCGCAGGCAGCGGGTACAGCCACATGCGAAACGGCCGTGGCAGGTTCGGCTGCCGTATCCGCAGCACGATGACTCCTATGCTCTGCAGGAGATACTGCAGAACGATCCGGATCACGACCAGCGAGGCGATCAGATCCGCAAGACGCAAGAAGCAGAACAATGCTGCCACGCCCGCTAGGGCCAGCACCGACACATAAGGAATGTGGTGGACCGGATGCACTCGCGCAAAAATGCGGAAATAGTTTCCATCCAGCGCCGCCGCGTACGGCACGCGCGAGTAACCCAGCGTCAGAGAGAACACGGATGCGAACGCTGTCCACATGACGAGCACAGAGATGATCGACGCTGCCGTTTGCCCGTACACTCGCTGCATCAGCGTCGAAACCACATAGAGTTTGCTGTTGGAAACTCCCGATTGTGCCAGTTCCTGCCACGGAATGACGCCAAGAATACTGACGTTCATTACTATGTATAGACACGCCACTGCCAGAATGGATAGCAACAACGCCCGTGGAATATTCCTTGCCGGTTCCTTGACTTCGTCGCCCAGGAAGCACACGTTGTAATATCCGCCGATGTCGTATGCAGCAATGAGCATCGCCCCGCCGAGTCCATGAATGAAACCCCATGAGAGCGAAAAGGCGCCCGGAGGCAGATCGAATGCGTGGTGCGCATTGAAATGCGTGAGACCGGCGAAAATGATCCACCCGATCGTCGCCATGACTCCCGCCCACAACAGCTTGGTCAGCCGCGAGATAGCCGTGATCCTGCGGTAGAGCAGAAACGCGGTCAGCGCGCAGACGCAGATCGCCAGAAACGTTGCCGGCATGACCACCCAGGTCAGTTGCAGCGTCCCAAACAGGGGAAGATTCAATGACCACGCGTGAGTCGACCACACCGATTCCAATTTAGGGAAAAAGAAAGCTGCGTACTGCGAAAGCCCGATTGCTCCTGATGCAATCGAGAGCGGTGCGCTGAACGAGAGCTGCCATATGAAGAGGAAGGAAATCAGCCGCCCAAGCTTTCGTGGTCCGTAAATCTCCTTGAGATAGCCGTACGATCCGCCCGATCCGGGCATCGCCGCGCCCAGTTCCGCCCAGACAAGGCCGTCGCTGATGGCCATCAGTGCGCCGAGAATCCATCCCAGCATCGCCTGCGGCCCGCCCATCGCCGAGATAATCAGCGGGATGGTGATGAACGGACCCACGCCGATCATGTCGATCATGTTCAGCGCTGTGGCCGAGCCCAGCCCGATGCCGCGCACGAGCTGCGGTTTGCCGTCCGACCTGGTTTCCGTGGAAGTGGTCATACAGGCGTTGGTCGATGGTCCTTTGTCGTTGGCAAACCCCGATCATAGTGGCGCTCGAATCGCCCGGACGCCCAACGACGATGTGCTGCGAACAGCGAATCGCGAACGACTAGCGACTAACGACCAGCGACTAGATTCACGAACAGCCGCACCGCTCCTGGTACCCCTGCCGGCAACTGGCGAAAGAACGCGTATCCCGTGTAGATGTATGTGCCCTTGCCGTACGGAGCGATCAGCAATCCGCCCTTTTGTTCGCTTTCTCCCGGATCATGCGATTCCAGCAGCGGCGTGTATTTCGAATCCCATTGTGAGGCGAAATACAGCCCGCGCTCCTGCACCCATCCTTCAAAATCTTTCTGCGTGATCTCGTTCGGCGTATGAAAGACCGGATTCGCAGGATCGAGCATCACCACCGGCGCTTCCTCCACCGACACCCTCGCTCGGCTCAGCGTTAGCGGATGGGGCGTGAACTTTCCGCCATTAAAGTCTCCTGCCGACGCGTTGTATTGCACCACAAGCCGCCCGCCTGTCTGCACGAAGTCCAAGAGCCGCTGGTTGTTCGCGATCACGTTTTTCTGAGTGTCGTACGCGCGAATGCCGAGCACGATGGTCTGGTACTTACTGAGATCTTCAGCCGTCAGCTTCTCTGGCGGAATCAGAGTCACATCGATCCCAATCTGCTCCAGCACGGTCGGAATGTCGTCCCCGGCTCCCATGATGTATCCGACCTTTAAATCTTTCGGAACCTTCACATCGACGACGCTCACATGCTGGACCGCCGGCTGGTAGTAGTAGGCTGCTCCCAGATCGTCGCGCGTGACCAGTGTGTAGCCCTCGCTGTACTTGTGTCCCGCCATGTCCAGGTCTGCGCGGATGCCCGACCGCCCTTCCTGCAGGTCCTTTGGGAGCAACCGGAAATTGAAATCCCGCTTTCCTTCGCCTTGGAAAACGACCGGCACACTCGACGGATCAACCTGCCAATGCGGTGGGACCACCAGATGCAGATCATCCTGCGCCCGTTCGCTTCCGTTATGGCTGGCGCTCACCCGCACACCACGCAGTCCCGTGCTTGAGAGCGGCACGACCTGTTCGTTGGGATCGACCTCAATCGAAACACTCGGCACGATCGCGGGCGGTCTGACCTGCTGTACGCCTTTTTCATCGACAAACTTCACCAGCACCGGCGCGCTTGTTGTCGATTCAGGCCCATCCGCACTGCGCATGGTATGACCTACGATGGTGAAGTCGCGGCGCCCGGTTATGTGATAGCTCACATGCGCCCGCAGTTCATTCGGCGCGAAAGGAAGCGTGACATAACGTTCGTCATCAATCTGGTTAAGGCTCTCGGTCTCAGGATTGTCCCGATGCCAATATGGCCGGCTCAGTTCCGTCACGTCGGAATCCGGGACCCGGAGGCGAACCGTACCGTACTGGTCTTGCCCTGGCGTCACAACACCGGACTCATTATCGACGTTCTCCGTCCAGTTGCCCGGCCCATCAATCCAGAATCGGCTCACCGCCAGCGGATACTTTGATCCATTGTGGAATCGAATTCGCACGGTGAATCGCTGGCCGGGCGAATACGTAGTTCGAACATCCTTCTGCGGCGTGAGATCGCTGGAGCTATCGCCGGTGGCGACCGTTGCGTCCATCGAGACATTCATCGCCAGCGCGATCGCGTGTCGCAACTGATCGTCTTTCTCCGACAAGCGCCCCTGAATCTCTGCTTTCGCAGCTGGCGAAATCTGGCTCTTATCCAATTTTTCAACCAGTTTCTCCAACGCCCCTTTCGCTGAGTAAAGCGGCCCGGTCGCTTTGATCAGTTCATCTTCCGGAGTCTGCCACGCGTCATGAATTTGCTTCGCAACATCGGCGAGCCCGGACCGCAACCACGGTACCTGCTTCTGGTCCTCATCTCCTAGCCGCGACACTAATCCCGGCAGGCTCGTGTCAATGCCCGAAAAGAAGTCCTGCTCGTGGCCGTCTGCGTCCTTTGGTGAAGCCACCACTGAATCCAGCAGCTTGTAGTACGTGAAGCGATCCCCAGGCTCGACCGTCCAACTCCCTGATCCCTGCGAGAGCTGGTGGCGCAGCCCTTTCATCGCAAACTGAATGTACGAAGTGCCCAGCGCTGCGTCATTCACGCCTGTGTTCAGCTTGACCGTATAGCTCGCCGCGTCACATGTGCTGGCAAAAAATCCGCAGACATTTCCGCTATACAGCTTCTTTGCCTGCCACGGCTGCGAGCCCTCTGCAATCTGCTCGGGAAACCTCTTCGGGTCGGCCGCCGCGCGGAACGCCTCTTTGGCGATAATCGCCGATGCCTGATGATGTCCATGCCCGTCGCGATCGGTGCCCGAAAAGCGCGCGATCAGCACATCCGGGCGGAATGTCCGGATGACCCGCACCATGTCGCCCAGCGCAACATCGTGCCCTTGCCACTTCTGGAATGTTTCGTCGGCCGTCTTGGAATATCCGAAATCGGCGACCCGGGAGAAACGCTGCTCCACTCCGTAGTATCGATCCGATGCCAGCAACTCCAGCGTCCGCAACACGCCCAGCACGTCGAACAGATTGCTGCCCAGCTTGTTTTGTCCGCCTTCGCCGCGGGTAAGTGTCATCAGCAGAGCCGACACACCCTTGCCCCGCGCTTCCAGCGTCAACATGCCGCCATCTTCGTCATCCGGATGCGCAGTCACCTGCATCAGCCTGCCAGTCGTCTGCAGCTTGCGCAGCATCAGCTTCAACCCGCTGGCACCGGTTTCTTGTGGCAACGGCTCGTAATAACGATCGACAACTGTTTTGTCGGGCGTGCCGTCCGCCGCGAGTACGGCCGGTTGCACGAGTACGAAAAGCGTGAGGCAGGCGGCGGTGACCGCACTTGTGATGCGGGTCGCGACTGTCCGATGCCCGATTTCTAGCATGCCCATCTGATGGAATTTCCCTCAGCCAAGAGCCAATTTTTCTCGATGTCTTAACTGTATCGAATATCTACTGGCTCCCGACTCCTGACTACTTCATCCCACTCCCCGCCTTGAACTTTTGCTGACACACTTCCGCCGCTTTCACGATGTCCCGAAAATCCGAATCTCCCTGAACGCCGCTCAGCAGCGGATCCGCCTGCAACGCGTGGTAAGCACAATAACTCTCATCAACCGCCTTCTGCAGGAACTCGTACGCGATCTTCTTCTGGCCGCACTGCGCCAGAATCGCACCTTGATAGTACTTGAGTTCCGAATCCTGTTCCGGCAGCAGCCGGTCCCGGGCCTGTGTTCCAAGCAGGTCGAGCGCCTCCCGCGGTTCTTTGTTCAGGCACGCCAGGAGGAAATCCCGCATCCATGTCGGATTGGTCGACATTTTGTCGGCCGCTTCGCGCGCCTCTTTCATCCGCCCTTCACGCATCAACACCGACACCATCACCGCATTCGACCACTCCGAGCCCGCATCCTTGTCCAGATACTGCTTGGCGAATGCCGTCTTGCCCGCTTCGAAGAACGCGAACGCGCACGACCGCCAGTTGAAGTTCCCCGGATCGATGGCAGCAGCCGCATCGCACTCCTTCTGTGCTTCGTCCAGCATGCCGGCATAGCGCAACACATACGCCAGCGAGTAGTGCGCAATCGCGTTATCCGGACGCCGCGCCACCAGATCGCGCGCGTTCTGATATGCCTTGTCAAGATTTCCGGTCTCAACTTCGTTCGTCGCCAGAAACCCCGCAGCGCTGACGCGCCCCGGCTCCAGGCTCAGCGCCTTGCGATACGCTGCGTTCGACCGGTCATACTGCGCCGCGCCTCCACCCGAATAGATAGCGTCGAAATAGTAGCGGCGTCCCAGCGCCTCCCACGCGGGGGCGTAGTTCGGATCAAGGCTCACGGCCCGCTCCAGCATGCGGATGCCATCTTTATTAGGTCCGGGATCGTGCGATACCGATAAGCTCCGCAGGTAGAGATCGTACCCTTCGGTGTTTCCCGGCGCCGTGCTCACATCCACGGCGGTTTCCGCCACGCCGAGGGCTGGCAACAATTGCTGCCGCACCTTCTTCGAAATCTGGTTCTGCAGCGCGATCATATTGTCCGCCGGCGCATTCAGCGTATCCGTCCAGAGCAGCTTGTTGTCTTTCACCTCGATGGCTTCCAACGTGACCATCAAGCGTTTGTTCTGCTCGAGGAAGTGGCCCGAGATGACCGTACCCACCTGCAATTCGTTCCCGACTTTCTCCGGATCGACGTCCATTGCGGTGTACTTGCGCGTCGAAGCCGAAGGCCGGATTTCCAGCGAACGCGCATAGGTCAACGAGTTCGCAATCTCATCGGCGAGTGCAAACCGCAGAAACTCATTCTTCTGGCTGTTCTGGACATTCTGCAGCGGCAGCACCGCAATCGTCTGATTGCCCGCATGTCCGGCTGCGCCGCGCCGTTTGAACCACCACGCTCCTACGGCCGCCAGAACTGTCACCAACATGGCCGCCAGAACCAGCGTGATCCACAACTGCTTCGTACTCGATCTCTGAAACGTCTTGCTCCCGGCTTTGGGCAGTGAGGGCAGTCTGGGCCGTGACCGCGTAAGGCCTGATTCCGTCTCCTTCTTCAGTTTTTGCAGATCAGCCTTCATCTCCGAGGCGTTCTGGTACCGCAGCGTGCGGTCTTTTTCCATCGCCTTGCCGATGACCGTTTCCAGTTCCTTCGGCACAGCAGGATTTACCGACGACGGCGGTGCCGGCTTCGAATTGATCACTGCATGCAGCGTGGTCACCACATTCGTGCCCGTGAATGGCTTCTTGCCCGTCGCCATCTCGTACAGCACCACCCCAAACGAAAAAATGTCGCTGCGCGCATCCAGGTCCTGAGAACGCGCCTGCTCCGGCGACATGTACACTGCGGTTCCTGGGATGACTCCAATCTGCGTCAGCGATTCTTCCAGCGAACTATCCGTCGCCGTGCCAACCTCGCCGCCTTTGGACAGCTTCGCCAGGCCGAAATCCAGAATCTTCACCTGCCCGTTCGGCGTGATGAAGATGTTCCCTGGCTTGATATCGCGATGCACAATTCCTTTGGCATGCGAAGCCGCGAGCGCATCCGCCACCTGCACGGCAATGTCGAGAAGATGATCGAGATCGACCGGTTTGCCTCTGATCCTCGCTTTCAGGCTCTCGCCTTCCAGCTTTTCCATCACGATGAACGGATGCCCACCGTTGTCTTCAATGTCGTGAATCGTGCAGATGTGCGGATGGTTCAGTTGCGACGCCGCTCTCGCTTCGCGCGTGAAGCGCTCGAGTGCCCGTTTGTCGTTGGTCAGATTGTCGGGAACGAACTTCAGGGCAACATGTCGGCCTAGCCGGATGTCTTCGGCTTCGTAAACCACGCCCATCCCACCACCGCCCAGCTTCGACAGGATGCGGTAGTGGGAAACCGTCTGCCCGAGCATATCCATGGTCAAGTGTGGGGCAGACATTTCTGTCCGCCAGCCCCGGAGGGGCCATTCAGTTTAGCTTACTCGCGCAGTGCCGTGTAACCATTCCTGTTCGACGGAGCGCAAAGGCCAGGACTACACCAGTAGACGCGAACAACCGATCACCAACCACTATCCACTGATAAGAGCCGCCGACGATCCCACCCACTGCATGTTTTTGTTATGGTCTACGCCCATCATTTGGCCGCGGCCCATGCGGACGATGATCATCACCGGCATCAGTTCTTTCAGCCAGATGTACATGATGCGCAACTCCGCCTTGGTAGGGCCGTGTGGAGTTTCAATTACCGGCGTGAAGTTGATCCGCTCCTGCAGGATGTACTCGTGCCGCTTTTCCGCAGGGATCGCGTCGATGTCTGTTCGTGACGGCGCGATCTTCACGCCCAGCCCGGCAAACGAATAGAGAGGCTTTAGCACGAAGTTCTCCAGGTCGTCCGGTACGGCCGGCATCTGATCGAGAAACCAGGTCCGCGGCACCGACGGATGCTTCAGGTAAGGAAGCGAATACTTGCTGATCCTGAAATACCAGTTCGGATGCCCCGCCCACTCGACATCCAGATCGTCGCGGAAATCGAACGGCAGGGTTACGCCCTTCCGCTCGAGTTCATCAACGATCGCGCGGTTGTAAATCCGATGAATGTGCACGCGTCGCCCGCCGTGCTCGAAGAACAGGTTTCTGCCTTCCTTGATGATCCTCGTGATGCACACCGTACGAATGCCCAGCAGGTTCGACGTCAGCAGAAAATCGGGCAATGTCTTCTGTTCTTCCGGATGCACTTCCATCAGCACGACGTTCGCCGGGTCGTGTCCCGCAACAATCGCATCGGCCAGCAGCCGCTTGTACGAAGCCGCATCCAGGCCACTCAGGTAGTAGCGCAGATTGCGATCGAGGCCGAATGCGTCGAGATACGTATGCGCCAGCACCGGCTGATAGGCATATAGAGAAGGGAAGGCCTGCAACTCGACGAGCTTCGGTTGCAACTCACCTGCGGCATCGCGCACCAATCCAAAATCAACTTGAATGAACATCGGGTGCGCGGCTTCATTCGGCACACGAAAGCGATCCGGGATCGTGCTCTCCGAGCGAGCGTGATACTCCGGACTATCCACCAGTTGCCGGATTAGCGTCTTTCCGTCCTCTCCGAACCGCTCGACAAGCGCGGCCGGAAAGAAGCAAGGCGTCTCCGAGACCTGAAACGGCACCTCCATCCCACACCGCGCCGCCAGTTCCCGGCGGAAACGCGGGTATTTTTCCGTGGTGAATCCCGCATTGAAGGATTGCCGAAGTGAAGGAACCATAGATGAGTCGCTCTTTCTTCAACAACCCAGACAATCTGTCATCCTGAGCGAAGTCGCCGATCCGCTGGCGGATCGGTGACGGAGTCGAAGGACCCCTACACTGCCCGAACCGTTGATCCCGCACCGAGGAGTTCTACCCAAACCCAGAGCACTCATCCAAATTGTTTCTCGGCGACCCCGGCGTCTCGGCGGTGGGCTTAGCTAGTAGCTAGCAACTGCCCTACGCCTCAATCAAAAACTGCCCGCCCCGCATAATCTGTTCCTGATCGACCCAGATATCGAAATTGCGTCCGACCACGTCGATGTGCGTCGACGAATCCCACTCCGCTCCGGTGTGCGCGCCATAGGGATTTCCGAAGGCAATGTGCACACCCGGATACTTCTCGTCCTGCAGGATCTGTCCGATCACGTCTTTCAGTTCAATGTTCGTGCCGATGGCGAACTCGCCCACGCGGTCGCTGTTCTCATCGGTATGGGTGTACTTCCAGAAATCTTCTTCCAGTTCGCGATTCGACGAGTGCGCTTCGACCACGCGATTGCCCTTTACCTGAATGGTCAGCGGATTCTCTTTGAGGTCGCCAAACTTCGCGCACAAGTAGTCGCCAACCACGCCGTCAATGACAAACGTGCCGTTAACCTCGCCCGGCGTGGTGAAAATCTCTCCGCCTGGCAGGTTGCCCCACTTCTCCGGGCTGATGATCCCGCTGGTCTTGAGCCAGCGGTAGTTCGGATTCAAGTCCGCCGTCAAATCCGTGCCGGCCGCGGTCTTTGCGCGAATCTGTTTCGCTACACGGACCCGTTCGACCACCTTGGAGCTCAAGCGGTCGACACGCTGATAATCCGCGCGCATGCCCTCGATCATGATTTGCTTGTTGATGTTGACCATATGCGCGTGCCGGATCTTGCGCCGGTTTACGATGTCGGTCATCTGCATGCGCGACTTCAGTTCGTTCCGCTGCGCCCACACGGCGAAGATGCTCACCTGGCTGGTCTCAAGGTCATTGCCGATCGGCTGCGGCAAACCGGTCAGGGGACGCTCGGCCACATCTTCCAATACCCACGGGGTATAGGGGCAGCCGACCTCGTCGAGTTCGCGCGCGATGGCCGCGGCGATTTCGAGGCTGGCCTCGTCGGTGATGACCGTGACTTTTTCCGTAGGCTGAATGCGCAGGCACACGCGGACGGCGTTGCTCGCGCCCGGAGTGAGTACGGGATCGAAGGAGGTAGTTTGAAGTCGGTGTTTGGTTGGCATCATTATTTACAAGCTTTTCACTACTAGAAATTGTCATCCCGAGCGATAGCGAGGGATCTGCAGTTGGCCGGCGGACTGCAGATCCCTCGCTGCGCACTCAGTCGCTTCGCTCCGTCGTGCTTTGCTCGGGATGACAATCCGGATGAGTCGGTCGAACATCAATACTCACCCAACGTCAGACGGCCCTGGCTTCGGGCAGATCGCTCATCTCTTCGCCCAGGCCCGCCTCAGTCTCCTCGATAATGTAGTCAACCACCGCTTTCATGTCGCCGGTTTCGCGGAAGACGCGCAGTTGCCGGTCGGCGCCGGTGCCGGTCTTCATGATCTCGCGGATGTGCTCCACTTCCTGACGCGAATCCAGTTCGTCGAGCATGTCGTCGACGAACTCCAGATACTCTTCGATCAACTCGGGCTCCGGCACTTCAATCTGCTTACCGAAGTCGATCAGCTTGCCATCAAGCCCGTAGCGCGCCGCGCGCCATTTGTTTTCCATCAGCAGCGACCGCCGGTAGAGGCGGAAGCCCTGGTTGGCGGAGTAGAGCTTGTAAAGCTTCGCCACCGTGGCCTGGATCAGCGCCGCCAATGCAATCGTCTCGTCAGCCCGCATGGGGATATCGCACACGCGGAACTCGATCGTGTTGAAGAACGGATGCGGCCGGATATCCCACCAGATCTTTTTCGCGTTGTCGATGCAGTTCGTCTTGATGAGCAGCTTGATGTAATTTTCGTACTCACCCCAGCTGGGGAAGTAATCCGGCATATTCGTGCGGGGAAACTTGTCGAATACCTTGCAGCGATACGATTTCAGCCCCGTGTCCATGCCCAGCCAGAATGGCGAGTTGGTCGAGAGCGCCAGCAGGTGCGGCACAAAGTATCGCGCGTGGTTCATCAGGTGGATCGCCGTTTCGCGGTCCTCCACGCCGACGTGCACGTGCAGGCCGAAGATCAGGTTTGCCCGAGCCACCAGCTGCATGTCCTGCACAATGTTCTTGTAGCGCTCGTCCGGATAGACCTCCTGCAGCCGCCAGTCGGCAAACGGATGCGTTGCCGCCGACGCCAGCCGCAACCCGTTTTCCCGCGACAGCCGGATCATGTCCCGCCGCAGCTTCTTCAGTTCGTCCTTGGCTTCTTTGATGTTCTTGCAGACCGACGTCCCCACCTCCACCACCGACTGGTGCATCTCGGCCTTGACCCGCTCCTGCAGGATCAGCTTGCCTTTTTCGATGATCTCGGCATGAATATGCGACCGCAGGTCCCGGGTGTCGGGATCAACGGTCTGATATTCCTCTTCTATGCCAAGCGTAAAGGATGGTTTCATGGACGCACCGCACGGCCGGAAGGGGCCACCGGCAAGGTTTTAATAGTATAGCTTGGAAATACTGGTGTGGCGCGGCCTCGCCCGCGCAGGGACGGCCGTCTCGGCTGTCCCTGCTGGACCGGCCCTTAGACGGCTACGGATGTGCTGGCCTTGCGACGATCCTCGACTCCAGTGAGGCGGGCTGCCCTTGCCAGTCGGTCACATATTGCCCTGTCACCGCATCACCCTCGAAAGCACCAAAAGCAAACACATGAGCGTGCCGCCCAAAACTCGCATGCGCGCCTTGTGCAGTCGACGACGCGGTGTAAAAGAGTCTGCCCAGAGCCGAAGCCCGTTCATACTGCGGAAGAAACTCTACCGACCCGTTCTTGTCAGTCGTCGCCGTTATTTCGTGGGAAGTGCGCTCGACAGAATAGTTCTGATAGACCAAACGCACGCTTACATTACGAAGCGGTTGACCTGAGCCATTAACAACCGACACTTTCCAACTGGGTGAGGCTAAGTATCGAAAGGGCCACAGCAGCGCGACAATTAGAAGAGCAGCGAAGGCCAACCACCAACGACTGAGGTGGTATCCACCGATTGTCGAGCTAGCTACAGGAGGCACTTTCTCAAGCCTATTCCTTTGTCCCAAGCCTCTTCTTCGGCTTCGGCGTCTTCAAGTCCGCCCACTTTGGCCCGCTCAGAAACGAATGTCAGCACATCTCTCTGTTCAGGATATACAGCCTCGTCGTTATCCGTGCGCCGCTCTTGTCCAGGTCAGCCAGACGAACGAGCAGACAAGCAGCAGCATGAGCACGCTGAAGAAGACAGAAATCACAGAGAACAAATTTCGAAGCTGGTGACCAGCCTCGAACGCTCGCAGTAAAAGAACGATTGCTACAACCTGGAAGACGAGCGTGGTGATCAGGCCGACTAACACGAACATCTCAGTGAGTCCGCCAGCCACGGCCGCAAGACCAGTAGCTTTCTCTGTCGAAATGCCACGAAACGCATTGGCAAGCCCGATCAAGGTCGGCAGCCAAGGGGCCCAGACGAGAAGCAATCCCCAGAAGAAACGTTTGTTCTTCATTTGATCCATGCTCTATTACTGGCTGACCTCCGTGTCTCCGTGCCTCCGTGGTGAGCTAACCCTTCTTCCTCGGCCTCGGCGTCTTCAAATCCACCCATTTCGGCCCGCTCAGAAACGACGCCCACCGCATCTCGTCATAAGGTTTTTCGCCGCTCTGCGCTTTCTTTACGGCCAGCTCCGCCGCCGCATTCACGATCCACTCAAAATTTTCCTGCCCGACCGACGTAATCTCCGCATCCGGCGCCGGATTCATGAAGTCAATCGCATACGGCACGCCGCCCTCGACGGCAAACTCGACGGTGTTCAAGTCATATCCCAAAGCCCGGCACAGCGTCAGCGCATCTTTCTCCACGCGCTCCTTCATCGCCGGCGCGGGTGGCGGATTCCCCTTCACATACCGCTCATGATGCGGCGCCTTCGGATCGTAGCGCATGATGTGCACCTTCTCCTGCCCGACCACATAGCAGCGGAAATATTCTTCAAACTCCACGCCGTGTTGCAGCGTCATGCAGAGATCACCCGTCTGGTTGTAGTTGTTGAAGAACTCCTCCGGTGAATGGACCTTATATACGTGCTTCCATCCGCCGCCCGCATAAGGTTTCAAAAATGCCGGGAACCCGACGTACTCGAAAATCTGCTCCCAGTTCAGCGGATAGATCAAATTCCGCATCGACCGATCCGTCGTATCCGGCGGATGCTTCTGATGCGGCAGGATCACCGTCGGCGGAATCGCCACGCCCAGCTTGTGCGCCAGCGCATAGTTGAAGAACTTGTCGTCCGCCGTCCACCAGAACGGATTGTTGATGACAATCGTCCCCTGCAGTACCGCGTTCTTCAGATAAGCGCGATAGAACGGAATATCCTGCGAAATCCGGTCGACGATAACGTCGTATTTCTTCGGCTCATCCATGCGGATCCCGCCGATCGACACGAACTCCGCCTGCACATCAGGCACGTTCATGGAGTTAATCTTCTCCACCACTGCTGGTGGAAACGTGTTCTCCATCCCGAATAGAATTCCGATTTTCTTCACAAATATCTCCAACCCACAAGAATCTGAATCGTCGATTACGCCGACTAAACTCCCGGAATACGCCCACCTTCATCAGAATCCTTCTTTAGCCATGCATGCCAATCGGAAGTGGCATCTCGCCAGAGTCCGGTTCCGATTGGCAGATTCACGACCGGTTCCAGTGAAGCATCGACCGCCAAAAGGGTCCCTAGAGAGACAACGCGCATCTCCTCATTCGGAACATCCGGACCTGCGCCCGCAAACAGTTCCCACTCACCTTCTTCCCAGCGACACGCTTCGGTGATTCGCTCTCCGCGAAGCGCCGCGAGGTTAGTGGTCGCAGTCGAATCTTCGGGTACCGGATAGCTCCAGGGTTCGTGCAGCCACCTCCATACGGGCTCCTGGGTTGCAGCCCAGGGCACGCTCATATTCGGGACGTCGATTGTCCAGTGGTCTCGATCCGGGACGATCTGAAAGGCCGGAATGTCCTTCTTCTGGTAGTAGTCGAACACGCCCAACATCAACTCTCTTGCCCAACTGCTATCGACCTTGCGAAGTGTAAACGAACCCAATCCTGCGGCCTCGATAAGTTCCCGATCACGAGACGCTCTTAGTTGAGCAATAGCATCACGGATGATCTGCCCAACTTCCTCCCGCATGTAAAAGATGGCGCCCGCCAGGACGAGTTCGAAGCCGAGCGCCACATTAGCTCCGATTGTGTAAGCGAAACGCGGTGTCGTGTCGCCAATGACCACGTAGATATGCTGGCCGCTTCGAGCAATATTCTCTCGAATGTCGTCTAGCGCTCGTTTCCGCTGGGCGTCGCTGATCATCCTTCCTAATCCAATCTGACCGACAGAAACGTTAACTGGCAACTAGTAAAAATACTTTCCCGCCATCCTCCGCCAAAGCGGCCAGTCATGCTTGCTGTTGTCGTTCCACACGTCCAGCCAGTGCGGAACTTCCTTGGCGTTCAGCAGTCCCGACATCTTGAAATTCGCATCCAGGCACATGTCCCAATCCGAACTGCCCAGCACGATTTTCATCTGCCGGTAACGCGACAGAAACCAGTCATCATTCATTCCCTGCAAATAGTCCGGAGGATTGTTGAAGTACACGTTGTCATCGTAATAGCCGTCGAGCCGGTCTCTAATGTCGTACGCCCCGCTCATGCACACGCATGCCGACACCAAGTCCGGATGTCGCATCGAAAAATTCAGCGCGTGATATCCGCCGAAACTGCATCCCGTCACAAACAACTGAGGCGCCCAGTTCTTCCACTTGATGAACGGATAAAACTCATTGAGCACATACCGCTCATACTGCACGTGCCGCCAGATGCGATAGCCCGGGTGCGCGCCCTTGTTGTACCAGCTCTCGGTGTCGACACTGTCCACGCAGAACACTTGTATCTGTCCCGCGTTGATCCTCTCTTCGAGCGCCCGGATCATCCCTGCATCTTCGTACTCGAAGAAGCGTCCCATGGAACTGGGGAAGACGAGCATGGGTTGACCGGCGTGTCCGAAGACCAGCGCCTCCATATCGCGCTGCAACTCATGGCTGTAGTTCTTGTGATGTTCGCGGTTCATGCCGAGGGAGGATTGTACCCGATGTCCGTGTGCGGCTGGCTCTCGTGCCCGCCGTGTTTCCATAAATGGCCGGGTGCCACGCCCTTCTTTCGCGTTCTTTGCGAAAGAGAGTGCGTGAATTGCCCATAAAATAGATGTCCTGCCGGTGATCTATGAGCCACCTTGCCATCTGGGAATTCCACGTCAAGCAGGATTCCATTTCCGCTTTCGAAAAAATCTACGGCCCCGCCGGCGACTGGGCCCAACTCTTCTGCCTCAGTCCGGACTACCTTGGCACCGAACTCATCCGTGATCTTAACCATCCCGCTCGCTATCTCACACTTGACCGCTGGACCTCCGGCGAAGCCCTCGAGCGCTTCAAGCACGACCATCACGCTGACTACTCTGCGCTTGATCGTCAATGCGCGAGCCTGACCGAAAACGAGACTCTGTTGGGTGAATTCGATGGAGTTGACTGACAGGGGCTGAGAACCTTTTGCCGCCATTGAGTGATTTTCTCTGCGCTCTCTGCGAGTCCTTGGCGAACTCTGCGGTTTGCTTTTCGTCGGCGACCTGCGATGAGCCGACTAAAATGTCCCCATGCGCGCAATGGTTCTCGAAACTCCACGGCCGATTGAGGATTCGCCGCTTCAACTGCGCGACGTCGCGAGGGGCACCCCCCCCCCAAACGAAGTCCGCGTCAAAGTCCATGCCTGTGCCCTTTGCCACACTGACCTCCACGTGATCGAGGGTGACCTCCCTCCGCACAAGCGTCCGATCATCCCCGGCCACCAGATTGTCGGCACAATCGACGCCCTCGGCGCCAACGTTACCGCATATAAGGAAGGAGACCGCGTCGGCATCCCCTGGCTTCACTCAACCGACGGTATCTGTGACTACTGTCGCCGTGGCCTCGAGAACCTCTGCCCCACAGCCCGCTTCACCGGATACGACGACGACGGCGGCTACGCCGAATACACCACCGTGCCTGCCGATTTTTGTTATTCCATCCCCGCCGCCTTCGACAACCTTCACGCAGCGCCGCTTCTCTGCGCCGGCATCATCGGATACCGCTCCTATCGCCTCTCCAACATCCGTCCTGGCGAGAATCTCGGCCTCTACGGTTTCGGCGCTTCCGCCCACCTCGTCATCCAACTTGCCCGCCATCAGAACTGCAATGTCTTCGTCTTCACCCGAACCGAAGCCCACCGCGCCCACGCCCGCCAACTCGGTGCCCAATGGACCGGTCGCGCCGAAGACACGCCGCCGGAACCGCTCCACGCCGCTATCATCTTCGCCCCTGCCGGATCGCTCGTCCGCGATGCCCTGCGCGTGCTGCGCAAGGGCGGCACGCTAGCCTTGGCCGGAATCACCATGTCGCAGATTCCCGCCCTCGATTACGCTCTGCTCTATCACGAGCGGACAATCCGTAGTGTGGCCAACAGCACGCGCCGGGATGCCCGGGAATTTCTCCAACTCGCCGCCGATATTCCGGTGCAGTCCGATATCCAGACGTTTGATCTCGCCGCCGCAAATCATGCCCTGCAGGCTCTAAAGAAGAGCAGTCTTCAAGGGGCAGCCGTTCTGCGGATCTCCTGAGCGGCCTTCGTCCTCGATAGTCCTCGATACGCTCGCCAGGAAACTCTCCTCATCCCCACCGGCGGAAGTCAGAGCCCGAACCCGTTCGTCACAAGCCCAGGTGAGTATTCTCACAGCGTCGCTTGCGACACTGCTGGTATTGTAGCCACGCCTTTCTTTTGCTTGTTGCAGGTCGATGCAGTCGAGTGGCGCCTTGCCAGCTTGAATCCCGCATATCGACGGGAGGCGTTCGACTCTGTCCGCGGCGTCACCGCCTGTCAGATTGCTGTGTAAAAGCTCTTGGGGGTGACCCGTGACGTACTCAAGTTTCGGACGGTGGTTCTCTCTTCTCCTGTTCTGCTTTGTTCTCCCTGCTCTGGCGGTTGCCCAGACCGCTACAACCTCTCTGCAAGGGCAAGTCCTTGACCCGCTGGGAGCCGCTGTCCCCGGCGCCCAGGTCGTTCTCACGAACGTGGACACCGAAGCCTCGCGTACGATTACCACGGATGCGAACGGTAATTATCTGTTCGCCAGTCTTCCTCCGGCTAACTACCGGCTCCGCGTTGAGGCTGCTGGCTTCCGGACCTATGTACAGACGAACCTCCACCTGCTGGTGAACTCGCCCATGCGTCAGAATGTTTCCTTGACCGTCGGCGCGCGTCAGGAAATGGTGGAGGTGTCGGCGGCTGCGGAGCGCCTGAACACCATCGATGCCAGCGTCGGCAACGCCTTCGCTGAAAATCAGGTCAAGCAGCTTCCCCTCGAAGCACGCAACGTGGTGGGCCTGTTGAGCCTGCAGGCTGGCGCTGTCTTCCTTCCGGGCCAAGAGGACATCCGGTACAACGATCCGCGCAGCGGCGCGATCAGTGGGGGCCACTCCGACCAGACCAACGTCACTATGGATGGCGTCGACGTCAACGATTCGCAGAACGGCTACTCGTACAGCTCGGTCTTGCGCGCCACCCTCGACTCGGTGCAGGAGTTCCGCGTCACCACCACCAACTACGGAGCCGATCAGGGACGCTCCAGCGGCGCCCAGGTCTCGCTCGTCACCAAGAGCGGATCCAACACTCCGCACGGGGCTCTCTACTGGTACCACCGCAACACGGCCTTCTCATCGAATGAATTCTTCAACAAGCTGTCTCAGTACCAGGATGCGGAGCGGCTCGGGCAACCTGTCGATAATCGCCCGCCCAAGCTGCAGAAACACATCTACGGGGCCTCGCTCGGCTTTGCGCCGATCAAAGACCGCCTGTTCTTGTTCGGAAACTTCGAGAACCTGCGCTTGTCCGCCCAGCAATCGGTCGAGCGCTACGTTCCGTCAGATACCATGCGTGACGGCATTTTGGTCTATACCTGTGCCGATCCCTCCGCCTGCCCCGGAGGCACCGCCCAGGGATTCACCGACACCCATAACATTCCTGCTGGATGGTATGGCGTTGGCCCGGACATCCTGGCGCAACTGGACCCCCTCGGGATCGGTCCCAGTGTTGCCGCCTCTGACTACTTCAAGCAATTTCCCGTTTCCAACTCCAGTGGCCGCGACGGTGTGTTTCTGCCCGGCGGAGGCATTGTTGGCAATATCACGGGCTACCGCTTCGGTGCTCCCATTACCAAGGACTGGTGGACCTACATCGTGCGTGCCGATTTCAATCTCGACCGTTCCGGTAAACATCAGTTGACCTGGCGCGGAAACCTGCAGAACGATCGCGATGTTGACCAACCCCGGTATTGCTCTGGCGGAGAATGCACGCCGCCTCTGAATATCACTGCCGGCAACAACCGTGGAATGATGGCCGGCTATACCGCCGCGATTACTCCTCATCTCGTCAACAATCTTCGCTACGGTTACACCCGGATCGGAAGCCACCAGGGCGGAACTCTGAACTCTGCTTTTGTCAGCTTCCGTTTCATTGACGACATCAATGGGTTTGATACCGCGGGCAGCGAGAACAGTGGCCGCATCGTTCCCACCCACAACTTCCTCGATGACCTGACCTGGAACGTTGGCAAACACACCCTGCAGTTCGGCGCCAATCTCCGGTTCACGCGGGTCGAAACCGACACCAACGTGAATTCCTATCCTTACGTCGTCACCAACGGTTCTTGGGTCTCCGGCAACGGAAAGACGTATATTCCCGGTCGTTACAGCTGCCCCTACGCCGCCTGCGACGAGGTCCCGGCGGCCAGCGACGATTCGTACGCCTCATATGCCGACTCTTGGATCGACATCCTCGGCGTTCTTTCCGAAACCGACGCCACTTACAACCACGACCGCAACGGTAACGTCATTCCGTTCGGTGACCCGATCAAACGGCACTGGGCGACAAATGGCTACGAGTTCTACGCCCAGGACAGCATCAAGATCAAATCGAACTTCAATATCGTCGCCGGCTTGCGCTGGGGTTACACCAGCCCGCCCTGGGAAACGAGCGGATTGCAGGTTGCTCCCGACAGACGGCTAGGCGATTGGTTCAACATGCGGGCCCAGTACATGGCAGACGGCAAGCCTGCCAGCGAGATTCCACTAATCAACTTCGACTTGGCGGGACCCGTCAATCACAGCGATCTGGGCTTCTATGACAAGCAGTACAACAACTGGTCGCCCCGCTTGGCCTTTAGCTACAGTCCGGACTGGAAGGACGGCTGGCTGGGTAAGTTGGCTGGCGGACCCGGCAAAACCGTCATCCGCGGCGGCTATGGGGTCGTCTATGACCAGATCGGTCTCGCCCTTGCCTATCACTTCGACAGCGTCGGCGCCTTCGGCTTGGCCAGCCCTGTGACCAGCCCTTGGCATGCGCACAGTGAAGACGATCCTGACGTTCGCTTCGTCGATCTCTACACCGTTCCCGACACGCTACCCGACCCAGAAAACGTAACCTTCCCCTACACTCCGCCTACAGCGGCCGGGGCCATCAACTCCACTATCGACACCAATGTCAAAACGCCCTACTCGCAGACGTTCAATTTCTCGATCGGGCGCGAATTGCCCTGGAAAACGACTTTGGAATTGAGCTACGTGGGACGGCGCGCCAGCCGCATTCTGACTCGCCGCGATCTGGCGATGCCGCTCAACCTCACCGACACCGTTTCCAAGACCGACTATTTCACTGGAGCGCGTCAGCTCATCGACGGATTGACGGCGGTGGATCAGGATTGGACGCAACTTCCCGCCATTCCGTATTGGGAGAACATGTTCCCCACGGCGGCTGACAGCTATAACGCTGCTTACGGCGCTGACTACGGTTATGTCACCAATAACACCCAGGCGGTGGGATTCGACTTCAGCGGCCTGGAAGGCGATTGGACCACTGGCCTCTATTCGCTGGACGAATTCTGCGATCCTGACTGCAGCAAGTTCGGGGCTTTCGCCTACTTCGATCCGCAGTGGGACGCTCTCGGCGCCCTCAGCTCCGTCGGCCGCTCCAACTACAACGCACTCCAGGTCTCGTTCCGCAAGCAATACAGCAACGGGTTGCAGTTTGATCTGAACTACACCTTCTCCAAGTCTATGGATCACAGCTCCGCCGCCGAGCGCGGCAGCAGTTGGACAGACTTCGGAGCCGGTGGTTACTCCGATTTTCTCATCAACTCCTGGGACCCCAAACAAAGCTTTGGCAACTCGGACTTTGATGTGCGCCATCAGATCAACTTCAACTATTTGGCGGATCTTCCCTTCGGTAAAGGCAAGAAGTTTGGCAGCGGAGCCCATGGTTTCCTCGATGCTGTGATCGGAGGATGGCAGACCACGGGCATCCTGCGCATCAACAGCGGCATGCCTTTTGACATTCTCAACTGCCGTTCCTGCTGGCCCACGAACTGGCAATTGCAGGGCAATACTCAGTACACGGACCTTGGGGCGGTGCGAAAACTCCTCGGCCACACGCTCAACGCTCCCGGCCTGGGTGGCAAACCGAGCCCCTTCAAGGATCCACAGAAAGTGCTCGACTATATCCGCTACTCCTATCCCGGCGAAGGAGGCCAGAAGAACCGCTTACGGGGAGACGGCTACTTTACGTGGGATGTCAGTATGGCCAAAGCATTCAAAATGCCCTACAACGAGAATCACCTCCTCAGGTTCCGCTGGGAGGTTTTCAACGTCACCAACACCAACCGGTTCGATGTCGGCTACCTGATTGCGATTCGCGATTTCGCCTCGACCTTCGGTTCCTACAACCAGATTTACTCCGGTTGCGACGGAGCCGCTGGGCGCTGTATGCAAGCCAGTTTGCGATACGAATTCTGAGCGTTCTCAAAACCGGATCCCTCAACCGACCCCGGGCATGCCCGGGGTCTTTTTAGTCTCAAAGCTTGTACTTGCGAGCCCAGACGCACTCGAGAGAGAAGATGGGAGACACAAATCCGCCCGAACTCGCTCACCGCCACAACCCCTTTCAATAAATGCCTCTAATACCCTTAGGTACCCTGTTTTTTCAATAACTTAGGACCATTCACTGCAGTCACCCCCCACTCAACCCCAATTTTCGCCAGTTGGGTGTCTTCTGCGTGTATAAAGGACGTAGCCTCAATAAGATCAAGCTGTCGAATTCCACGCATAGAAACTTCCAGGTTTCATCCGTGGAAAACGTTTATCCGGGGTGAGGTGCCCACGTCTCGGTTGTTCGAGAGTGTGGAATGACGCCAAAGGGAAAGTTCTATTTTCGAGCTGTACCCGGTCTTGGCTGAGAGCAGATAGCCGAGAGCTGGGTTTAAGGAAAGCGAGAGCAGAATGCATAAGCCGATCAAGTATGTAGAAAAGGCTGTCACCATCGCCGCCTCTGGCGCATGGGCAATTTTGGAACGCCTGAATCGCATCTCTCCCAATCCCTCTCCGACCCCGAAGTGGTCCGACAAGCCGCTCTTGAAGTCCTGGGAGAAGTCCAAGCCGCCTCTTGGCTGGCCGCGCTCGACCGACTCGCTCTGCCCCAAGTGCGTCCCTGAAATCCGTCAGCAGATCCTCGATGGCCATCTTCCTGTCGACATCCTGATGAACGAGAAAGTCGGCGAAGTGAAGGCCCAGATTGTCGAAAAAGACGGCAAGCTTTGGATGGTCAAGGACTGCCCCAAGCATGGCCATTTCGAGGACCTGATGTCGATCGACCTCGAATTCTCGCGCCACCTCGAAGAGGTCTTTCCCGGCCGCGATATCAAGGCCCACAGCGATGAGCACCTCCATCACCACGGATCATCCACCGTGAAGTATGGCCGCGGCGCCGTCCTCACCGTCGACCTGACCAACCGCTGCAACATGATGTGCGATCCCTGCTTTATGGACGCCAACCAGGTCGGTTTCGTCCACGAGCTTACCTGGGAAGAAATCAAGACCGTCCTCGACAACGCCATCACCGTCAAGCCGCGCCGCCAGATGTCGGTACAGTTCTCCGGCGGCGAACCGACGCTCTCCCCATACTTCCTCGATGCCATCCGCTACGCTCGCAAGGTCGGATACAACTCCGTGCAGGCCGCGACCAACGGCATCGAGTTCGCGAAGAGCTTCGAGTTTGCCCAGCAGGCCGTTGAAGCCGGACTCCGCTACGCCTACCTGCAGTTTGACGGCATCGGCAACGCCGCCAACTCGCATCGCGCCGTCGGCAACCTGTTCGACGTGAAACTGAAGGCCATCGAAAACCTGCACAAGGCCGGATGCGAAATCGTGCCGGTCATCACCATCATCAACGGCATCAACAACGAGCAGGTCGGACGCATCATCCAGTTCGCGCTCGACAATCCCAAGACCATCAGTTTCCTCAGCTTTCAGCCGGTCAGCTTCACTGGCCGCGACGAAGCCATCACCGACGACCGCCGCGTCGCCCAGCGCTACACGCTCGCTCACCTCGCTCACGACGTCAAGAATCAGACCGGCCTCGGCGAGCCCGCTCGCGACTGGTTCCCCATCAGCTTCATGGGCACCTTCAGCGACTGGGCCGACCTGATGCACGCTCAGGACGCCAACAACAACTGGGGCCAGCTGAGCTGCGGTTGCCATCCGAACTGCGGAACCGGCATGGCCGTCATGATCGACAAGGAGACGAAGGAAGCCGTCCCGGTCACTGCCTTTCTGAAGGGCGACCAGCTCGGCAAGGACATCGCCAAGGTTAACGACGCTGCGCGCGGCAAGTTCTGGACGGTCGCCGGCATGGCGCTGCTCCTGATGAAGAACTACGACCCGTTCAAGGCGCCGAAGCACTTCAAGATGATCGACCTGTTGCGCAAGTTCGATAAGAACTACAACGCCACGGGTCACAACTATGGCAAGGTCGGCCCAGACCGCACGCTCGACGACGTCATGAAGCGCCGCACCGGCGACCGCTGGAACTTCCTGTTCGTCGCCGGCATGTGGTTCCAGGATCTGTTCAACTATGACTTCCGTCGCACCGAGCAGTGCATTATTCCCTACGCCACGCAGGAAGGCGAGATCAGTTTCTGCGCCTACAACACCGGCGTGGGGTGGCGCAACATCATCGAAAAGATGCACATGACGGCCACACTCACCAAGTGGTACGAGGAGCATGGACGTCATGAAATCTTCGCCGGCGGCAAGAAGGTCAATGTCCCTAGCAAAGACGACGGCACGTACGTCTATCTCCGCGAAGAGATCGTCACCAACGAGGTCCAGCACGACCTCGACAAGCTGGGCATCGCCAAGACCGCCCGCGAGGAGAAGATTCGCGCTCGGAACGAGAAGATCAAGCACGACGCCGCCTACGACGCCCGCATGGCCCAGCTCTATCGGGAAGTCATCCTGAAAGAGAAGCCGGCCACTTCGAATGAAGCCGGATTCATCCCGCTCGGCGCCATCGCCAAGCCGAGCGGCAATGGAGCCAACGGCAACGGCGCGGTCCAGAAGACCGAGGAAGTCGAAGAGCCAGTAGCCGGTGACTAGGTTGTGCCGGCTAGGCATAGCTCTGCAGATGTTCTGAGGCCGCTCTTCGGAGCGGCCCTTTTCTTGTCTGCCGCGATCGTTTGTTCCTCTATCCTGGAAAGGGGTGAAGATTGGCCAGGAAACTCCACAAGGCCCGCCGGGGACACACGCACGCTCCTCATCAACTTTGTGATCTTCGGAGCGACGAACATCGGCCCGTGGAGCGCCCGCATCTGATAGTGTGGGAAAACCATGTCCAACGTATCGCTTTCCACGAAACAACGGGAAGAAATACTCCGAGCCTTGAAAGCCCGCTTTGAGAAGAACATGAACCGCCACAAAGGTCTTGAATGGCCTCAAGTGCAGGCCAGGCTCGAAGCGAATGTCGAAAAACTGCGGTCACTTCATGAAATGGAACGAACCGGCGGTGAGCCGGATGTCGTCGGCCACGACAAGAAGACCGGCGAATACATTTTTTTCGATTGCTCCGAGGAAAGCCCGAAAGGCCGCAGAAGCCTCTGCTACGACCGTGAAGCGCTGAACTCCAGGAAAGAACACAAGCCAAAAGACAACGCTCTCGACATGGCAGCCGCCATGGGCATTGAGTTCTTGACAGAGGAGGAATATCGCGACTTGCAGGAACTCGGCGAGTTCGACACGAAAACGTCGAGTTGGGTGAGAACACCTTCCGCGATCAGAAAACTCGGCGGCGCCCTCTTTTGTGATCGCCGCTTCGACACGGTCTTCCTCTACCACAACGGCGCGGAATCGTACTATGCCGCCCGAGGGTTCCGCGGCTCGCTTAGAGTCTGAATCTGTCTGCGGGGGCATCGTCAGCCGTGTTCGACGCGTGCCTTGATATCGGCGTGCGCCTCCTCAATGAGCCCGGTTAGCGCTTCGGTGTTTGTGGCGGTTCCCGGTCTCAACTTCACATGGCGCATGAACTTGCCTCTACCTTGCAGCAAGCCGGCCGGATCCGGTAGCGCTGCGCCGTGAAAGAAGCCTACATTCACGTGCGACGTGAAGACATTGACATAGCCGAAGGGCGCATCTCCCAGACATGCAACTGGGCACCCGTCATGCAACAGCTCCCGGACTTCGTCCCCGCATCTTCGCATCACCTCAAACCACTCGCACGCGATGGCCCCCAATTCCCCAGCATGCTCTTTCATCCACGAATCGATGGCCGGGTCCCGTTCGACCGCGCCGTTGAAGCGCAACAGTTGCGCTCTCATCGTGTCGTCTTGAGAACGGAGGTGGCCCAGCCTGTGCCTTGTCGCTTTCACCCAACAGAGAGTGCCCCACCCTTGCGTTCTTTGCAAGGCTGGGAATCAGGACTCCTGTCGGTTCGTTTGGGGAAAATGACTGAGCCCCGGCCGAGACATTCTTGCGGAAATATGGTGTCAGGGGGTCTTTCCACTAGTGAATTTGTGTTATTGACCTGCTTTCACCGTTCTGCCTTCCGCAGATTTCTCGCTGAAACAGGCCCTTTCTCACGCTCGCCTGTGACATTCCTCACAGGTTTGGTCGGATTCACCGCTCTACTCTCGCGACGATCCATCGCGAACTCCCAGGTCATTCCTCCGTGCGCGTGGCTGGATCGCAATCATGATCACTGTTCGCATGTGCCTCCGTCAGTTGTGCGAGCGGTGATAGTAGGCCGCGCTGCCTGGCTCGACGTCGATCGCAGGCAGCAATGGCCGCGAAGAGGCCCTTCATGCGGAAACACGCCCTTGTGCTGGTGATCTTTCTGTGCAGCCTGCTGTCGCTGCGTCTGGCAAGTCAGTCGAACAGTTCGGCCGTGGAAGGCACAGTGCAGGACGCGTCGGGCGCTGCCATCCCTGACTGTGCCGTTACTCTGGTGAACTCCGGCACAGGCGCAAGACTCATCACGACCACCGACGGTGCCGGCGTTTACCTCTTCCCATCCGTCCTGCCGGGTGTGTATTCGCTGAGAGTCGCGAAGGATGGGTTCAAGTCGTATTCGATCACCGACTTCAGCGTGACCGTTTCGCAGCGTGCCACGCAGAACGTCGTGCTGCAGGTCGGCGTGGTCTCGGAGAGCGTAGTTGTCGAGGCATTCGGATCCGGAACGCTGGTCGAACCTACGTCGAACGAGCTCGGTACGATCATCGAGCGCCACAGCGTCCAGGCCCTCCCCCTGAACGGCCGCGACTTCCTGCAACTGGGCATGCTCTCGGGCGCCGTGCAGGATTCCGGCACTCTGGCCTCCGACTTCCTCACCCTGCAGGTTGGACATCCGGATCGCGCCATCATCATCGCCGGCAACGAGCAGGACCTCACCGGGTTCCTGATCAATGGGATGTCCACCGCGGGAAGCCGCCTCGGCCATGCATCGCTGAACCTGTCGGTGGCGGCGATCGATCAATTCAAGGTCCATGAGGGTTTCTTCCTGCCCTCAGAAGCACCGCATGACGCCGGCGTGATCAGCGTCGCGACCAAGTCCGGAAGCAACCAGTTGCACGGAGAGGCATTCGAGTTCGTGCGCAACAATGCGTTCGATGCCAGGAACTACTTCGACCCCGCGGGTGCACCCCCCGCCCCCTTCCGCCGCAACCAATTCGGCGCCGCGATTGGCGGGCCGATCCGCAAGGACAAGCTGTTCTTCTTCGCGCACTATGAAGGACGGCGCCAGATGCTCTCCGGCACCGCCAAGGCCACGGTGCCGTCGGCCAAGATGTTCGGCGGAGATTTTTCCGAACTGCTCGACCTGAGCACGCCGGTGGTGATCTACGATCCGGAGAGTTTCGACCCGGGAACCGGCCAGCGGCAGGCGTTTCCCGGCAATGTGATCCCGCCGGAGCGCATGAATGCCATGTCTACGAAACTGCTTGCGTATTACACGCCGGCCGCTGCCTATGCCCGCGAGAATGTCATCGGCAACCCTCGCACCACGGACAACTACGATCAGTACGGCGTGCGCATCGATGTGAATCTCGGCGCGAAGCACAATCTGTTTGGCCAGTTTGTACACGAGAACTCGCCGACGCTCGATGCCGGATTGTTCCCGCTTTCAGGCTATGGCTATCCGCTGAACACCAATCTCGTCATGGTGCAGGTCACAAGCTCGCTGACCTCCCGTCTGGTGAACGAGTTCCGCGTCGGCTGGGTCCGGCCGTCGGTCTTTTATGCCGGCGAGAGCCAGCCGGGCATCCAGGACACTCTCGGATTCACAGGTACGGCCGACCACAACGGCGTTCCGGGGATCTTTCTGGATGGTTTCAGTCTCTCCGGGAATCCGCAGAATGCTTCCTTCGGACGCAATCAGGGACTGATCGGAAACATCGACAACCAGTACCAGATGCATGATGGGCTAAGCTATCTCAAGTCCGGCCACGAGATCAGCTTTGGCATTGATCTGCGTTACATCCGCAGCGTGCAAGAGAGCTCGAATTTCTATTCTCGCGGCGGCGTCTGGTTCAGTTCGATCTTTACCGCACAGCTGGCGGACGATGGCAGCGGAGCGCTGCTGCCAGTACCCGGAACCGGCAACTCGTTCGCCGACTTCCTGCTGGGCATGCCGAAGAACGGGAGTGTGACGTCCATGCCACGCACGCATTTCCGCTGGACCGAACTGGCTCCCTATTTCCAGGACACGTGGCGCGTCCGGCCCGGCCTCACGGTCAATCTCGGTCTGGGGTGGAACCTGAGCACTCCGCCCAACGCTGTGGGTTCCGATCGCAACTATCCCCACGCGTTCGATTTCGAAACCGGCCAGGTGAAGTTCGCTGCGCTCGGGCAGATCAGCCCGCAGGTGTACAAGATCGATCTCAACAATTTCGCGCCCCGTGTCGGGATTTCGTGGCAACCAAGTTTCTCGCCGGGAACGATCGTCCGCGCTGGAGCCGGCATCTACTACCCAGCCGTGAATGCGCTGTATGAACTTTTTGCCATCACCGCGCCGGGCGTGGCGATCGTGCAGTCGATCACCAATAATCCCTCACAACCACTGCCGGCTTATGTACTGGGCGACAACGTGTTTCCCCCCATTTCACAAACGCCCATCACGCCTGAATTCGCCGAGAACATTCACGGAGTCGTATTTGGCCTCGATACCAGACTGCGCACGCCGTACATCCAGCAGTGGAGTCTGGCGATTCAGCATAGCCTCGGTCCGAATACCATCGCCGAGATCGATTACATCGGTTCTCAGTCGCGCAAGCTACCGATTCGATGGAATGCCGACGATTGCTCTGTGCCGGACTCGCTGATCTGTGATCAGTCCGTGCGGCCCTATCCGCAATTCCCATACCTCTATATGGCAGCCAACGAAGGCACAGCCAGTTACAACGCATTCGTCGCGAAACTGCAGCGTCAGTTCGCGCGAGGCGTCAGTTTTACCGTGAACTACACCTGGTCGAGATCACTCACCAACACGGTGCAGGGTGGTGCTCCCGTTGGCATCAATCAGCGCGGCACGTGCCTGAGCTGCGACAAGGGTCTCGCTGGCTTTGATGTGCCACAGCGCTTGGTAGCGAGCGGCGTCTGGGATTTGCCCTTCGGCAGAAACCGCAGATACCTTACTTCGATTGCTCCGGCCTGGAATCACATCGTAGCTGGCTGGACGCTCAACGCGATTGCGACTTTCTCCCAGGGAAATCCTTTCACCGTGATCGCTGCTTCGAGCACGGCGATGGATCCGATGACCCTGTTCCGTCCGAATCGCTTGTGCGACGGCCGTTCCAGTCTCGCCAACCACGATGTCCGCAGCAACGGACATTACTGGTTCGATACGTCCTGCTTTGCTGTGCCTGCTCCCAACTACTTCGGAGACTCGGGGACGAACATCATCACAGGCCCCGGAACCAACAACTGGGACATTGGCATCGGGAAGGTTATCCGTCTGCGCGAGTCCATGAGCCTGCAAGCGCGCACCGAACTGTTCAACGCTTTCAACCATGCGCAGTTCAACAACCCCGCCAATGTCATGACGGACACGAACTTTGGCCGCATCACCACCGCGCGGGCTGCCCGCGAACTGCAGTTCGGCGTGAAGCTGCTCTGGTAGGACAATAGCCGGAGTCAGGTACGATTTGGGACGCACATTCCAGAGTGTCTCCGGTCTGCTGCGAGTTTTGCCTTCAGTGGCCTTCGCACCGCACCGAAGTAACGCGTGTCCAGTTGGGATCACAGCGGGGTCGCGCACCGCGCATTAGAATACCGCCTGTCCTACCGGTCGCGACGGTGTCCTCATGTCCAAATATGACGAGCAACTCTTGGAGTTCGAGGTTTTTGCCCGTGGCAATATTGGCATCGAATCTCTCATGCAGCACATGGCGCAGCGTCTCCATGAGAACACCACGCGGTACAACTGGGTTGGCTTCTACCTCATGGAGGCCCCCGCCTGTGACACGCTCGTGCTTGGCCCCTATGTCGGCAGCTTCACGCC
>Ga0335082_10000636_pt1 | contig 36530 bp, 26 predicted proteins | sample Lox_Sample_41_FD_206718 | JGI IMG/M metagenome (GOLD analysis project Ga0335082, IMG submission 206718) | Soil microbial communities from Loxahatchee National Wildlife Refuge, Florida, United States - Lox_Sample_4.1 | ecosystem: Environmental > Terrestrial > Soil > Wetlands | place: USA... | reverse complement strand
CGGTGCAGGAACTCGAGGCGCAGAAGAGCAAAGAGAATAGCGACATCCAGGCGCAGATTGACAAATACTTGACCGAGCAGCGCGCCAAGATTCAGGCCAACAACGATACAGTCTCACGGGAGAAAGAGCGGTTCACCGGTTGGCGCTTGAAAAAACAACAGGAAGAAAAGAAGATCGCCGAAGCGGTCGGGTACTTTGTTACGGAAAACCCCATAACCACGGGCGATGTGAATGCGCCCCCGCCCCCAACCAAAATAGCGCAGCGTTCCTGAAACAGGAGGGATTTTATGTGGCAACGGTTGACGAGAGTAATCCGCTCATTCGTGGGTTTCTTCATTTCCGTGGCGGAGGATCCCGAACTCATTCTGCAGCAGAATATCCGTGACATGAATGACCAGGTGCCCCGGATGAATGAGAGCATCGCCATGGTCAAGGCCAACGTAACGCTGCTGGAGAAAGAAGAGGCGAAGTACAAGAATGACGTGGCGGGCCTGACCGCAAAAGTAAAAGCCGCTATTCAGGCCAATCGCGACGACCTGGCGGGCGCCTTCGCGACCCAATTGGAGCAGACTCGGAGCGCTCTGGCCCGGACTCAGGGACAGCTCACCACCGCCCGGGCCGCCTTCGAAAAGGCGATGACGGTGAAGCAAGCTTTCATGCGTGAGAAGGATCGCAAGACGCAGGAAGCGCTCAATGCGATTGCCGACCATCGTCGGGCGCAGTGGCAGAAGAAAGTTGCCGATGCCATGGAACAGTTTGAAGTGGCCGGTATCAGCCAGACCCATGATGAGATGGTCCGCAAAATCGAGGAGGAGACCGCGGTCAACGAGGCTCGTATGGACATGGCGCTGAGCAACGTCGACCAGCAGAAATTCAAGATCGAGGACGAGGCGCAGAAACTGCAGGCCAACGAATTGGTGAAGCAGTTCAAGATTGAGATGGGCCTGGCTGCACCACAGGCGGCGCCAGCAGGTGAGAAGACCATCGCCGCGAAAGAACCGCAACGAACTTCGTAGCGACACCTCGAAGGGCTTTCGTGGCAGAGGCACGACGGTGAATAGGTCGGGGAGGAAAGGTTATGGCCGTGAAAATTGAAAGAGGTGGATGGGTTCTTATCTTCTTGATTGGCGTAGCGTTGGTCGGCTACAGCCTGAATCGATATGGGGTCATAGATTTCAGCAAGTGGGCCGGCAAGAGCGCATCGGGCGGTAGCGGCGAGACAGTCGACGCTAGCAAGCCGCTGTTAATCCCGGCGTCTTCGAGCAGCAGCGACGCCGAGGTACGAGTACGCGTCAATGTGTGGGTTGGGTGCGCCGGAGGCTTGGTGGCCAACGGCGGGCTCGATACCGTGCCGGACTCGATCTTCGGCAAGAAGGGACTCAAAGTCTCATTCAAGATCATCGACGATTGGACCGAAGGAGCGGCAGCGCTGGCAACGGACAATGTCGACGTGATGCTTACGACGGCGGACGTTTATGCGAAAGACTATGCCCAGTTCAAGGAGAAGGGATTCGGGTCGCACGCGTTTTTGATGGTCGACTGGTCGCGTGGCGCTGACGGTGTGATTGGCAAGCAGGGCATCAACAGCATTGAAGATCTCGCCGGCAAGACGGTGGCTTTCGCTCCTTACACACCCTCACATTTCCTGCTCTATAACGGGCTGAAAACATCCGGGCTCGGTACGGAGCAGCGCAACGAGATCTTCAACAAGGCAGTCCACACGAAAGACGGCATCGAGCCGGCAACGCTGTTTGCGCAGGACAAGGTGGATGCAGCCGTGGCCTGGGATCCAGACATGAGTGATGCTGTGGCCAAGCGGGCAGGCTCCAAGAAGATCTACGACACGAAAGTTGCGAACCGCCTGATCGCCGACATCCTGGTCGTGAGCGACAGTTTCTCCGCCAAGCATCCACAGACGCTGCTTAAATTCTCCCAGGGATGGCTGGAAGGGGTGGAGTTCATCAAGACGCAACCGGAGCGCGCCTACAACCTGATCGGGACGGTCAAGGATTTCAATATTCCCTCCGACCTGGCAAAAACAATGCTGGGAGGCGTCAAGCTTGCGGATTACGCCGACAATCGTTCCTTCATGGGCACGGCCGGATCAGCTTCGGACTATGACAACATCCTCAGTATGGCCCAGGACATGTATCGCGACCTGCGGATCATCAAGCACACCTTCAATCCCGAAGACAGTCTGGATCGCCGCTATGTCGAAAAACTGGCGGACAGCTTCTCGATGGCTTCGACCGAAGCGCCCATCGAATATAAGGAACCAGCACACGGGGCGACTCCGATCGCCACTCAGCACCGGTCCATATACTTTGATCCGAATTCTTCCACCATGAGCATGGACTCGCGCGCCATCGTGGATGAGTTGGCGGGCACCATGCGAGCTTACGAGAACACGATCGTGGACATCGAAGGGAACACAGACTCGACTGGCTCGCGAGCTTTCAATATTCAGCTCTCTCATGCCCGGGCGGAGGAAGTGAAGAATTACCTGACCAAGAAGTATGGTTTCCCGGCCGCGCGCCTTCGGACTGCCGGGAACGGTCCCGACAAACCGATCGATAACAATTCCACTCCGGAAGGACGCGAGAAGAATCGACGCACCGACATCAAGGTTTACGCCAACCCCTCGAGCTAGCGATCCGCCATGATGAATGACTGGTTCACTATTCGGAAAGAGGTCTCCCCCAAGGCGCGGTTGGCTTTCGCGTTCCTCAGTTGGGGGACCGTCTTGCTGTTCTGGATCCTCATACCCTATTGGGAGGGGCCACACTTTTCTTTGTTGCCTAGACCGATGGGCGTAATGCGATCGTTTGGCATGCTGTGGACAGAATACGACCTGCTCGGGAACGTATTCATGAGCTGGTGGCGCATCGCGCAAGCATTCTTCTGGTGCGCAGTTGTCGCTATACCGCTGGGCATCCTGATGTCCAGCTTCCGATGGCTCTTCGAGTTGATCAATCCGATCGCGGCACCCATGCGTGCCATGCCGCTGACCGCATTCTTGCCGGCGTTCATTGCGCTGTTCGGCATCGACGAAACCGAGAAGGTCGCCTTTCTTTGGTTCGGAATGTTCTTCTACCTGCTGGCGGTAGTCGTGGAAGAAGCGAATCGTGTGGACAACGCTTTGCTGGAAACCGCCTACACGCTTGGCGCGAAACAAAGCCACGCGCTGTGGCTGATATTCCGAGCGTCGTTCCCGGCAATCTTCTCGTCCTTCCGGATCCTCTATGACATCGGTTGGACGTATGTGATCCTGGCCGAGATGCTGAATGCCCGCAAGGGCGTGGGCTACATGGTTGAGGCCGCCCGCAAGGTGCTCGATTTCGACCGTGTGTATGCCGGCATTATCGCCATCGGCGTCGCTGCGTTCCTGTTCCGTTTTCTGCTGACGTTCCTGGAAGGCCGATTGTTCCCCTGGCGGAGAGCAGCTTCCACGCTGGCAGGAGGAGGGGCAGCCGTGCCTAGCGCGACCGCGCACTTGAAAGCTGCGAAACATGGCACCTAAGAACGCAAAAATCAAAGTCCACAACGTCAGCCGCTCATTCGTCTCGGGGAGCGGCGATCCGGTTCATGCTCTGAAGGACATTGTCTTCGAAATCGAAGACGCATACTCGCGGGAAGGGAAGGACATTGGCGAGTTTCGGGTGCTGCTGGGACCTTCCGGATGTGGCAAGTCGACGTTGCTTCGCCTGATCGCGGGATTGGATCGGCCTGATAGCGGCGAGGTGTTAGTGAATGAGCAAGTCGTCCTTGGTCCGGGCAAGGACCGGGGGATGGTATTTCAGAAGTACACGTCATTTCCTTGGCTGACGGTCGCTGATAACATAGCGTACGGTTTGAAGATCAACGGCGTTCCCGCCGACAAACGCAAGGAGACGGTTGCGCAGTTGGTGCAGGCAATCGGATTGTCGGGTTTTGAGAACGCCTATCCGGATACGCTGTCGGGTGGGATGCAGCAGAGAGTTGCGATTGCGCGAACCCTGGCGCTTCGCCCGTCGGTGATCCTCATGGATGAGCCGTTCGGCGCCCTCGACGCCCAGACCCGGAGCGAGATGCAGCAACTGCTGCTGAAGATATGGGACGAGACGGCCAGTACGATCCTGTTTGTCACGCACGATGTGGAAGAGGCAATTTACCTGGCGGATAGAATCTTCATTATGAGCGCACATCCCGGGACGATTATCGAGGACGTGCAGGTGCCGTTCGATCGTCCGCGGGATCTGAGCCTGAAGCAGCGCAATGAGTTTCACGAGCTGCAAAACTACGTTCTCGGCCGCCTGCGATCTGCTCCTGGGAGCGGCCAGGTCCGAGTGAGTGTCTAAATGGCCGACTTTCCCGACCAGCCCAGCCCGCCAGATCAGCGGAAAGACATCAACTACGTGAGAGAAGCATTCCATCTCCAGTACAACTGGATTGCCTTGGCGGGCGCGAGCGCATTCGCGCTGCTGAGTGGCAGTTTTCTACCCATTGTGCTTGCCGGCGGCTTGGAGCTGATTTACCTGGCGGTTGTTCCCCAGAACTGGCGTTTTCAGCGGCTGGTCCGGTCCTGGAAGTTCGCGGAGGAGCAGCAGAAACACCAGCAACAACTGGGCGACCTGCTGAGAGCTTTGCCCGCCGAGTGGCAGAGCCGCTATGTGCATGCGGCGCAGGTTTGCGGCTCGATTCGAAACAACTTTGCGCAGTTTTCGTCGACGTCGCAGATCTTCCTGCAACAGATTGACACACGACTGCAAGGCTTGCTGAATGGCTATGCCCGGCTGCTGTCTGCGGCCGCGCAACAGCAGCAATACTTGAAGAGCACCGAGCAAGATGGTATCAAACATGAGATCGCGTCGCTGCAAAAGACTCTGAACAGCGACCCTCCCAAAGTCCAGGAGATCAACAAGAAGCGGATTGAGATCCTCACCAAGCGCCTGGAGAAGTTCGACAAGATCTCGGAAAACCGCAAAGTCGTCGATGCCCAATGTTCCGCGGTTGAGGATGTGCTGATGCTGGTGCGCGATCAATCGGTCACCATGCGGGACCCGCAGCAAGTGAGCGAACGCCTCGACAGCCTGGTTCACGATGTCGAACAGACCGAACAGACCGTCCAGCAGGTGGAAGCGATTTTCAGCGGTATGTCGCCGGACCTCGACGGATTGATGTCGCTGGACGACACTTCCACTTCCTCGGGGTCCAACCGCGTACGGATGTCAAACTAGATGCCATCGAATACTCCAATGATCGGGAAATACCTGGATGCGCTTCCGGCGTGGGCGCGGGAACTTTCGGAGAAGTATTACTCGCGCTCGTTCTCTCTGTTTGTGCTGTACGGAAACGTGCGCGACCTGGTGCCGCTGCGCCGGCAAGAGAGTACGGAGTTTGTACCGCTGGACGAATTTATTTCCGCCGCGCTATTCGGCCAGCGAGATCTGGTACTGCACTACGACCGTGGTGGGTTGAGCTTCGGGTCGGCAGATAGTCAGGCTGATTTCCGTCGCGCCCTTGAGGGATACGACAGCTTTCATGGAACCAGCTATTCGCAGGGGGGGCTGCCGCGTAATCCAGATGCGGTGTTGAACCTGCTCGACAACTACCTGCGCCTGCGCATTGCCGACGGCAAGAAGATCGGGCTGGTGATTGACTTTGCTGAGACCATCGCTCCGGCAGGCGATGTTTCCAGCATGTCCGCGGATGACCGCAATGCTCTGGTTATTCTAAAACGCTGGGCCCGCAATCCTGCATTCCTGAACGCGGACGTCACGATCTGCCTGGTCTCGGAGAACCAGATCGAACTGAATCAGGGGATTGTGCAGAATCCGGGAGTTTCCTCGATTGGTATTCCGCTGCCCGACTCTGCGGAGCGGTTGGAGTTCATTCGCGCGAAGATGAAACCTGAGGAGCTGCCTGCCGGCTCCGAGGTAAACGACGAGTCCCTGGCGACGCTGGGAGCCGGTCTGAAGCGAGTTCAACTGCAAAGCTTGATCTCCCATGCGGTGCAGAATCGGCAGCCGCTTACTTTGAAATTTCTGTCGGAGCGTAAAAAGGACCTGATTGAGTCCGAATCAGGCGGCCTCCTGGAGTTCGTACAGAGCCGTTTCGACCTGTCATTCGTCGCCGGGAATGACCAGGCAAAACGAAAGCTGCAGGATGCCGCAGCCGCGATCCGCGCCGGAAACACCGACGTCTTGCCCATGGGCTACGTGATCTGCGGCCCGGTCGGCACGGGAAAAACTTTCATCACCACTTGTTTTGCCGGCGAGGTTGGCATCCCGGCGGTAACACTCAAGAATTTCCGAAGCATGTGGCAGGGGGTCACGGAAGGGAATCTGGAGCGTGTCCTCACCTTGCTCAAAGCAATGAGCCCGATCGCAGTCATTGTGGATGAAGCCGATGCTCAGTTAGGGGACCGTTCCAGTTCAGGCGACAGCGGCGTGGGCAACCGAGTGTTTGCCCAGATCGCCCAGTTCATGGGGAACACAGAGCTGCGCGGCAAAGTCATCTGGTTTCTCCTTACCTGCCGTCCCGATCTATTGCCCGTGGACCTAAAACGCCAGGGCCGGGCAGAGGAGCACATTGCCTTGTTCTATCCGGAAACGCCGGAGGAGCGCCTGGCTCTGCTGCGCGCTATGCAGAGAAAAGTCGGGATGAAGGCTTTTCCCGCCGATATTGAGAAGTTCTTTCTGGAGCGTGCAGGCAGCCTGTCGGGAGCTGACATCGAGGCAGTGCTAGTCCGCAGCCACATGCGGAGCAGTCTGCAAAAGAAGTCGGCTGTCGATACCGAAGACTTGAAGGCTGCGATGGAGGACTTCATCCCGCCTTATTACCCCACCGAAATCGATCTGCAGAAGCTTGTTGCCGTGCTGGAATGCACGAGCAAGAGCTTGTTACCCAGGCAATACCGTGATCTCGAGCGCAGCGAACTCATCCGGCAAACCAACGAGCTGCTAGCATCTTCGAAAAGGATCTCGGGAAGCTGAGTTGCAGGCGAAAATGACTAAGCCGTCCACGCCCGGACTCCACCCGCCAAATTAAGCGACGGACTCACTGATCGGGGTTACTCGCCGGCGTCGACTGGCTTGACTTCAGCTGCGTGAGTTCGAGCTGCGTTCTTGACCATTCTCTTTGTTCCTTTTTTCCTTTGGAGGGCGGCTGTGCGGTTGCGAAGTATGTCTCGATGTCGGTTTCGAGTGCAGGGGGCAGGCCGTAAAAGTTCTGGGCGGCGAGGCGATGAAGCAGTTCCGTATAAGCTCGATCGTTCAGGCGGTATTGGCCGGCGGGCGTGGCTTTTCCCACATCGAGATTGTCGTTTGCCAGAGGCAACGGGCCGGTTCGAAGTTGTCTCAGGGCGCTTCGGTAGCGGTCGACGGCGGCATTGAAGCTGGCCTGGAAAAGCTGCTCGGTCTCAGGGGTCGGCGTGCGAAATGCAAGAACCTTCAACGGCCCAACTTTAGGGATCAGCCGCAATAGGAATGCCAAAACCTTTTCACCTGCCGTAGCCTTGCGATAGTCCTTGCCCCATTTCCTCTCATAGCTCGCACGGGAAAGATTGTAGAGGAACTTCCTTCGGGTGGTTCCAGGCATGTCATTCTCAATGGAATCTTTCTTCAGTTGCCACGCCACTCTTGTCGCTTTTGGGATGATTTTGCTGACGGCATGACGATAGGAACCGAGCGCCTTGGGTTCATCGTGCAGCACCGAGCTCAACTCCAGGCCATAAGTATCTTTGAACGCTCTTGCTAACAAAGGCGCAGCGACTTCGAATCCGATGAAGTCGCGGTAGTCATCCGGAGCATAGCGGCCTTTTGCCACTTCCAGAACGTCGAAGCCAAACTCGGTTTTTACGTGTGCGACGGGGTTGTCCTCATAGGTAATGTTGTCGCCGAATTTCTTCTTGAGATTGGGATAGAGCAGCGGGACCGCGCGATTTACCGCCAGGCTGTGGCCTTCGTTGTCCGCACCATAGTGGGATACCGAGCCCAATGCGAATGCGAACTGATTGAGATCCTCGGCATCACGAAGCATGGCGGAAACGAAATCGCCGCTTCTCACGTAGTGGGCGAGATCGCTGAAGAACTTGTCTCCGTAGGGGTAGTAGCCGAGGTCTTGAATAATCGCACCACCGTAAGCGTAAGCGTGCGCTTCCCGCAACTGCTCGGGCGTGGCCCCGGGGAATCGCTGCTTGAGCAGCGGGAGGATGTCGGTAGCCCAGACCGTATCGATGATGGCTTCGTGAGAAAGGACACTGTAAGCTTCGAGCGAAGGGTGACAGATTAGAAACAGACTGAGGGCGATAACTGAAAGTACAACGAGGCGTCGCGGGCCACATTGTGCGGTTTCGGACGTGCTCAGTAATTTCGTTGCAGACCTCCTTGGGGCGATCGTGAAAGTCTCAGTTGCTGATCTGGCCTGCAACAGCGAGCGTCCAATCCGACGCGATAGCGATCAAGGTACTCGATGATAACTGAGGCGGGCAGGCACGTGGCAATAGCCCCGCACCTGCTCCGGTCAAAATCGATCGGCAGTTCGGATGCTTGTTCGCTATGCAAATTGAAGAGGGAGAGTGAGAGATCGCAGGCGACGATTAACGGGGCCGAAACATTGCGACAGTCCCGGGTTAGCGCAGGCAAGCGATAGTAGTTGAGACTTCCTCTCGGGGTCGGAGTCAATCGTACCCTCGATGCTCGCCTTGCGCTTCTTTGCGTGCTCATCAAGTGCATCATTAATTTGGACGATGAGCTCCAACAATCTCTCAGGATCCAGTTCCTTCGCTGCTTTCTTGCAGAGCTCCCGCCAGTCCTTGGTCGTGTCTTTGTGCATGAAAAACACCTCCGTTCCAAATGTTCTGGACTTGGGAGTGCAGGTGGGGTGCCATTTTGGACAAGCGCAATCATTGGAGCAGCTTAGGAAGTTATTCGATGATGCGTTCTCCCCAAAGTCTGCCCGTGGCGAGTAATTTTCTCTATCCTCTATTTCGCTCCAAGCTATGAGGGAAAAACCGTATGTTGGGTGCGCTGTTAATTTGTGCCGCTGCATTTGGATCAGCACGTTGAAGGATCTCCGGTCCCGCGGGTTATGCGAGTCCGCGTTTCACTCGCTGCGCCAGCCGATGTCCTACAGGAAATACCTTAGAGATAGCGATCCCGTCTGTGTGTTATCAACATCTGGGGTGGGTGTAGATGGGGCTACGGGCCCGTTTTCGCACGCGTAGATTCTCTTCATAGCTATGAAATCCCCCTCCCTTCCGGGTTGTCCGCAGCTCGATTCTTTAGAAGCGTTTTTCTAACTCGAATTGCTTCCTTCTTTTTGGAGGGACGATGAAAAGAGCAGGCTTAAACGTTATGCCACCAACTGCCAACGAGAACATCCCTCCGATCGGACGAGCCAACGGGAAGAACAAGACTGCCGAAGATGGCCTGGATCTGGCGGTGATTCTGGCGAGCCTGCAGACCATGCGAGACGGCGACTTTACGGTGCGTTTGCCGGGAACATGGGTTGGTCTTGCGGGAAAAGTCGCCGACACATTCAACGAGATCGTGGCCGCCAATCAACATATGGCGCAGGAGTTGAAACGCGTCGGATATGTGGTCGGAAAAGAGGGCAAGACGCGAGAACGTACCCGGTTCCACGAATCCCGGGGGGCGTGGGGTGAAATGGAGGTTTCGGTCAACACTCTGGTGGAAGATTTGCTGCGTCCGACGGCCGAAGTGACGCGCGCGATTGCCGCGGTGGCGCAGGGAGATCTGACGCAAACCGTGCGACTCGATGTCGATGGCCGGCCTCTGGAGGGCGAGTTTCTGCGTTCGGCCAACCTTGTCAACACCATGATTCAGCAACTCGGCGTGTTCACGGCCGAAGTGACGCGCGTTGCGCGTGAAGTCGGAACAGAAGGCAAACTGGGCGGACAAGCGCAGGTTCCGGACGTGGCCGGCACGTGGAAAGACCTGACCGACAACGTCAACCTGATGGCCAGCAACTTGACGGGCCAGGTGCGCAATATCGCTGAAGTGGCGACCGCCGTGGCGAGCGGAGACTTGTCGCGGAAAATTACGGTGGATGTGCGCGGCGAGATTCTGCAGCTCAAAGAAGCCATCAACACGATGGTCGATCAGTTGCGCTCGTTCGCTTCGGAAGTGACGCGCGTTGCGCGCGAAGTGGGAACAGACGGCAAACTGGGCGGTCAGGCAGTCGTGCCGGGCGTTGCCGGCACCTGGAAGGATCTGACGGACTCGGTCAACGCGATGGCCGGCAACCTGACAGCTCAGGTGCGAAACATCGCGGAAGTGACGACGGCCGTGGCCCGCGGAGACTTGTCGCGCAAAATCACCGTCGATGTGAAGGGCGAAATTCTCGAGCTCAAAGACACCATCAACACGATGGTGGATCAGCTCAATGCGTTCGCTGGCGAAGTGACGCGCGTCGCCCGCGAAGTAGGAACCGAAGGAAAGCTCGGGGGGCAGGCGCAGGTGCCTGGCGTCGGTGGAACGTGGAAAGACTTGACCGACAACGTGAACTTCATGGCCTCGAACCTGACGGGCCAGGTGCGAAACATTGCCGAGGTCGCAACGGCGATCGCCAGCGGCGACCTGTCACGCAAAATCACTGTCGACGTCCGCGGTGAGATTCTGCAGCTGAAAGAAACGCTGAACACCATGGTCGATCAGCTCAACCGATTCGCCGGCGAAGTGACGCGTGTGGCGCGCGAAGTCGGCACGGAAGGCCGCCTGGGCGGACAAGCCAATGTGCCGGGCGTGGCGGGCACGTGGAAAGACCTGACCGACTCGGTGAACTCGATGGCCGGAAACCTGACGGGCCAGGTGCGAAACATCGCCGAAGTAACGACGGCGGTGGCACGCGGCGACTTGTCACGCAAGATCACGGTTGACGTGAAGGGCGAGATTCTCGAACTCAAGAACACCATCAACACGATGGTGGACCAGTTGAACGCATTTGCCGGCGAAGTCACGCGTGTGGCTCGCGAAGTCGGCACCGAAGGCAAACTCGGTGGCCAGGCTCTTGTGCCGGGTGTTGGCGGAACGTGGAAGGATCTGACCGACAACGTGAACTTCATGGCCAGCAACTTGACGGGTCAGGTGCGAAACATCGCCGAAGTAGCCACGGCCGTGGCGCGCGGCGACTTGTCGCGCAAGATCACAGTCGACGTGAAGGGAGAAATTCTCGAACTCAAAGACACGCTGAACACGATGGTGGACCAGTTGCGCGCGTTCGCTTCGGAAGTCACCCGTGTGGCGCGCGAAGTGGGCACCGACGGAAAACTGGGCGGTCAGGCCCAAGTGCCGGGCATCGCGGGTACGTGGAAGGATCTCACGGACTCGGTGAACTCGATGGCCAGCAACCTGACCGGTCAGGTGAGAAACATCGCGGAAGTATCGACGGCTATCGCCAGCGGGGACTTGTCCAAGAAAATCACCGTCAACGTGAGCGGGGAGATTCTCCTGCTTAAGGAAACCATCAACACGATGGTTGACCAGTTGAACGCATTCGCGGGCGAAGTAACGCGCGTGGCCCGCGAAGTCGGTACGGAAGGCCGTCTGGGTGGACAGGCGAATGTGCCGGGAGTTGCTGGTACATGGAAGGATCTGACCGACTCGGTGAACTCGATGGCCGGCAACCTGACCGCTCAGGTGCGCAACATCGCCGAAGTCACGACCGCCGTGGCTCGCGGCGACTTGTCGCGCAAGATCACAGTCGATGTGAAGGGCGAAATCCTCGAGCTCAAGAACACCATCAACACGATGGTCGACCAGTTGAATGCGTTCGCCGCGGAAGTGACGCGCGTGGGCCGCGAAGTCGGCACCGACGGAAAGCTGGGCGGCCAGGCGCAGGTTCCTGGTGTTGCTGGCATTTGGAAGGATCTTACCGACAACGTGAACGTAATGGCCGTCAACCTCACCGAGCAAGTGCGAGGCATCGCAAAAGTGGTTACGGCAGTCGCGAACGGCAATCTCACTCAGAAGCTGACTGTGAATGCGAAGGGCGAGGTGGCTGCGCTTGCGGAAACAATCAACAACATGACTCGGACGCTGGCCACGTTCGCCGACCAGGTCACCACCGTGGCACGCGAAGTCGGTGTAGAAGGGCGTCTCGGCGGTCAGGCAAACGTCCCCGGAGCTTCGGGTACATGGAAAGACCTTACCGGCAACGTCAACCTTCTGGCAGACAACCTCACCAACCAGGTGCGCGCTATCGCTGAAGTGGCAACGGCCGTGACCAAGGGCGACCTTACGCGATCGATTCAGGTGGAGGCCAGCGGCGAAGTGGCTGAGTTGAAGGACAACATCAACACGATGATTGACAACCTGCGACTGACCACCGACCGGAACAAAGAGCAAGACTGGCTCAAGACGAACCTTGCTCGCTTCACCGGCATGTTGCAGGGCCAGCGTGACCTGGCGACGGTGGGCCGGATGCTGCTCTCGGAGTTGGTCCCGCTGGTAAATGCGCACCAAGGCGTCATCTATCAGATGGAAAATGAGGAGTCGGCCGGCATGGTGCTGTTGTCCGCCTTCGCTGATGACGGCGAGAATGGGCACTTGCGTCAACTGAATGTCGGAGAGGGACTCATTGGCCAGGTCGCCGCGGAAAAGCAGCGCATGCTGGTTTCCGACCTCCCGGAAGGCACCGTTCCGATCCGGTCTGGATTGTTCCAAGCGGTGCCGCGGAATGTCATCGTGCTCCCCGTCTTGTTTGAAGACCGGGTGAAAGCTGTGATCGAGCTCGCGACCCTGAATACCTTTACGGCGTCGCACCTCGCCTTCCTCGAGCAACTGACTGCCAGCATCGGGATCGTGCTGAACAGTATTGAAGCCACGATGCAAACGGAAGGGCTGCTGAAGCAGTCTCAACAGTTGGCGGCGGAACTCCAAACTCAGCAGAAGGAGCTGCAGCAGACCAACGAGCAGTTGGCGCAGAAAGCCCAGCAGCTTGCGGAACAGAATGTCGAGGTCGAGCGCAAGAACGAAGAAATCGAGCAAGCGCGTCGAGCCTTGGAAGAGAAAGCCAAGGAACTCGCGCTCACCTCCAAGTACAAATCCGAGTTCCTGGCGAACATGTCGCACGAACTGCGGACTCCGCTCAACAGCATCCTCGTTCTGGGTCAGCAGCTCAGCGAAAACCCGGACCACAACCTGACGCCGAAACAGGTCGAATTTGCGCGCACCATTCACGGCGCCGGAACCGACCTGTTGAATCTGATCAGCGACATTCTGGACCTTTCGAAGATCGAATCCGGCACGGTGTCGGTGGAAGCAGAGGAAGTCTTCTTCTCCAACCTGCTTGAGATGGTGGCTCGGCCATTCCGCCACGAGGCCGAGAATCGTAGGCTGGCATTCGAAGTGCAGTCCGATCCCCATCTGACCCGCAGCCTTGTGACCGATTCAAAGCGCTTGCAGCAGGTGCTCAAAAATCTGTTGTCTAACGCCTTTAAGTTCACGGAAGCCGGCACAGTGAAGTTGTCGGTTTCAGTGGCGAAGAAGGGTTGGAGCGAAGACCATCCAATCCTGGCAGGAGCCGCATCGGTCGTCGCCTTTCAGGTTGCGGATACAGGTATTGGAATTGCGCCTGACAAACAACGAATCATCTTCGAAGCCTTCCAGCAGGCAGACGCCAGCACGAGCCGGAAATACGGAGGCACCGGTCTGGGCCTGGCCATCAGCCGTGAGTTGGCCAGCCTGTTGGGCGGAGAGATCCAGCTGCGCAGCACTCCGGGGCAGGGAAGCACATTCACGCTCTACCTCCCGCTGACCTATGTTGGACCTTCGACTTCGAAACTGACGTCCGACCTGAAGTCCGCCTCGCCGGCCATGCCCTTGCAGTTGTCGAAAATGGTCGTAACCGAGAGGCCGGTCGAACAGGTTCCCGATGACCGGGAGAATCTGCAGCCCGGCGATGCCGTGTTGCTCATCGTGGAGGACGACCCTCACTATGCTCGTGTTCTGTGCGACTTGTCGCGTGACAAGGGATTTAAGGTTCTTGTGGCGTTGCGAGGCGCAGATGCACTGGCATTGGCCCGAGAATTCCATCCGACCGCGGTGTCGCTTGATGTGTTCCTGCCAGACATGCTGGGCTGGACGGTGCTGAATCATCTGAAGCAGGATCCGGCCACGCGCCATATTCCGGTACAGATGCTGACGCTCGATGAGGACCGCCACCACGGCCTCGCGCGCGGTGCTTTTGCCTTCGTGACAAAACCGACGACCACGGAAGAGTTGGAATCGGCGTTATCGCGGATCAAGGAATACGCAACACCCCGCCGGAAGCGTTTGCTGATTGTCGAAGATAATCTGGCGGAACAGTTGAGCATCCGCGAACTGCTCGGACACGATGATATTGATGTGGCTGTCGCGGCTACAGGAGCGGAAGCGCTGGAGGTTGTTGCCAAAGAACCCTTCGATTGTGTCGTGCTGGACTTGCGCCTGCCCGACATGACAGGCTTCGACATTCTGGATCGCATGCGCCATGTTCCGGCAGCGCAAGACCTGCCGGTGGTGGTGTTCACGGGCAAGGAACTCTCTCCAGATGAAGATGCCCGACTGCACACCCTTGCTCGCAGTGTGGTTGTGAAGGGCGTGGAGTCTCCGGAGCGGCTACTCGACGAGACGGCGCTCTTCCTGCATCGGGTCGTGTCTGATCTCCCGCAGGAAAAGCAGAAGATGCTGGATCGGCTGCACCGCTCCGATGAAGCCCTGGTTGGAAAGAAAGTGCTCGTCGTCGACGACGACATGCGAAACATCTTCGCGCTCAGCAGTGTGCTGGAGCGGCGCGGGATGGCGGTTCTGACCGCAGGTACTGGTCGCGAGGCGATTTCGACACTGGAATCGACTCCGGACGTGGCGATTGCGTTGATGGACATCATGATGCCGGAAATGGATGGATACGCGACGATGCAGACGCTTCGTCAGAACTCGTCGTTGCGGCGGCTGCCCATCATCGCCCTCACCGCGAAGGCCATGAAGGGCGATCGAGAGAAGTGCCTGGAGGCGGGTGCGTCGGATTACCTGGCAAAGCCGGTGAACACCGAGCAGTTGTTGTCGGCGCTGCGAGTGTGGTTGCATCGCTGAACGTAAAGCCGGTTGCGATGAACCGCATCGGGGATAGAACCACATGGATCGTATCGACGAAAAAGTCAATATTCTGATGGTGGATGATCAGCCGGGCAAACTGCTGACCTACGAAGCCATCCTGCAGGAACTCGGCGAGAACCTGATTCATGCGACATCCGCAAAGGAAGCGCTCGAGAAGCTGCTGAAGAATGAGGTCGCCGTCGTGCTGATGGATGTCAGCATGCCGGAGATTGACGGCTTCGAACTCGCAGAAATCATCCGCCAACATCCACGGTTCCAAAAGACCGCGATCATTTTCGTTTCGGCGGTGCACCTTACCGATTTTGACCGGCTCAAGGGCTACCGGCACGGCGCAGCCGACTATCTTTCTGTGCCTATCGTTCCTGAGGTTCTGCGCGCGAAGGTTAAGGTCTTTGCCGAACTGCATCGCAAGAACCGGGCGCTGGAGAGACTGAATGCAGAACTCGAACAGCGCGTCGTGGAGCGAACCCAGGAACTGGAGCACAAAGCCGTCGCTCTCGAGCAACTCAACCGCGATTTAGCAGAGAGAAATCAGGAACTCGATGCAATTGTCCACACTGCACCCGACATTATTTTCAGCCGTCGATCGGATGGAGCCCGCGACTACATCAGCGGCCGCTTTTACGAATACACTGGCACTGAATCGGGATCGGCGGTGGGAGTCGGTTGGCTGGAATTCATGCACGCCGATGATCGGGAACTGGCCCTGCAACGATGGTTGAGATGTGTGGAGTCTGGAGAAGTGTATGAGGCGGAGTATCGCTTGCGAGGTGCCGACGGACAATACCGCTGGTTTCACGCGCGTGCCGTTCCCCTGCGCGATACGCAGGGACAGATTCTGAAATGGTACGGAACCTGTTCCGACATCCATGACCGCAAACTGCTGGAACAATCCATGCGAGAAAGCGCGAGTGAACTGGAGCGCATGGTGGATCTGCGGACCGTTGAACTGCGGCGTCTCTCCGCACGCTTGCTGAGTTTGCAAGATGAGGAACGGCGTCGGATCGCGCGCGAGATCCACGACGGTCTCGGGCAGGAGTTAGCCGCAGCCAAAATGATTCTGGACGAAAGTTTGGTCAAGAGTCCGGTGCCTACCGTCAGTCATGCGGCCATTGACACGAGCGAACTTATCGACCGCGCAATTAAGCAGGTCCGAACGATCTCGCACCTCCTTCATCCCCCCCTGCTCGACGAAGTCGGCCTCATTTCCGCTCTGCGCTGGTTCCTGGAGGGTCTCTCGGAGCGCAGTGGCATCCAAGTTCGACTGGAGGTCAATCCTCCGGATATTGACCGATTGAAGCCAGATGTGGAAACGGCTATTTTCCGCATCATTCAAGAGGCCTTGACTAACATGTTCCGACACTCGGGGGCGCACAACGGCCTAGTCAGTCTGAAAGAAAAAGAGGATCACATCGTGGTCGTTGTGAGTGATGACGGCAAAGGGATCGAGGAGCAGATCGTGCAACTTCGTCCGGAAAGCGTCGGCGTTGGTATTGGGGGGATGAGGCAACGGGTTTCCGAGTTGGGTGGGCGCTTGCGCTTGGCAAATGCGAATCCCGGAACCATTGTCGAGATTGTCGTACCCTCGCGGCGGAGCCTCCGGGTGCCTGCGACTGCGTGATCCCGTCCTGCGTGGCGACGATACTGGATCGAGAAGTGGGGCCTACGGGTTGGTCCTGATTTTCGAAGGCATGGACCTCCAGGACAATTCTGACAAGGTGCAGGCGGCCTGCGGCCTTGTCCTTTCGGAGTGACTGCACACGGTGGCCCTCGCCGGGCCTTTGCAGTTTGACCGGCTTGGAAGCTGCCCTGGGCCGCGGGCGCCTGAAGTTCCCTCCTCTTGCCGAATCCTCCTTACCGCAACTTTCCCGGATTTCTACTGCCCGGCATTGATGGTTGATGGCGCGGCTTGTCAGGCAAAGTGGAAAACGGAATTATGCGGCCCCCGGTCGATGCACTTGAAGAACTTAAAGACTGAGGCCAAAAGGAGAACCATGAAGTCACTAAGGATTACTTCGCTGGCGGCACTCGTTTTTGCAATTGTCATGGGACTGGCGTGTTCTGACCGGCCTCCGAAATCTCCCGACGTCACCGGAGATATACGTCACGCGCTGGACCAGGCCGGTCTCAAGGATGTCAGTGTCAACCAGGACCGGGAGAAAAGTGTAGTCACCTTGAAAGGCGACGTGGAAAACGAGAATGACAAGGCGCAGGCGGAGTCCATTGCCCGATCAATCGCAGGCACGCAGGTAGTCTCGAATGAAATTGGTGTACGGCCGAACGGTGCGGAAGGATCCGCGAAGAAGGTCGACTCCGATCTCGACTCGGCGATCGATAAAAACCTGGAAGCGATGCTGGTCGAGCATAACCTCAACAACGACGTGCGATACGACGTACAGAACGGGGTAGTCACCCTGAAGGGCGATGTTCATTCCCAATCCCAGCGAAGCTCAGTGGAGAAGCTTGCCCAGCAGGTGCCCAATGTGAAGCAGGTTGTGAATGAGCTAGACGTCAAGAAACAGAAGGCGACTTCGACCAGGTAAGGACGGAGGAGAGAAGAGCAGGCTGGCGCCCGGCGGTTTGCCAAGCGCCAGCCTTATTTGTGGGGGCAGTATGAATAACTTTGAATGCGTGGTGGACGGTCAGGCGAACAGGCGATGATCAAGAAAGATTCTGCAGCGGCCGAGAGTTCCCGCACTTCGTCTTCGACGACGATCCGTTTCGCCTCTTTGGTATTGGTCCTTGTCACCATCGTGGCCCTTGCTGCAATAGCCTATTTTACAGAGCGTGAGATCGTAGTGCGGCGCGACTGGGTCATTCACACCTATCAGGTGCGATCTCAACTCAGCGCCTTGCAAGTTGACATCCTCCACGCCCGCCTGAACGAGACCACTTATCTGTTGGAGAGGCAGCAAGAGCAGCTTGCAGATCTGAGGGAAGAGTCGGACCTGGCGCACCATACGGTGGGCGTGCTGCGCAAGCTGACGGCTGACAATCCGCGGCAGCAGCAAAGTCTCGATCAACTCGATGAAATGTTCAACGGATATGCGACTCTCGGCGCGCGCCTGCCAAGCACCACTGGTATTGAAGTGGAGCTTTCAGCGACTCAACGTCGCAACCTCGCTGATCTCGAGAGCCGCGCGCGGCAAATCGGCGAGCTCGTGCGAGGCATGGAAGTGGAGGAGGAATCGCTGCTCGAGCAAAGGGTGCAATCGTGGGACCATCTGTTCAAACGAAATGTCCTGATGCTGGGGCTGGCTTTTGCCGTTGTCACGATGCTGCTGGCTTACAACTTTCGCAGACTCGTAACGGAGGTAGCACTTACGAAGGAAATTGAGAAGCAGGCTCGTGAAACGGCAGCCTCCTATCGCGCGATGAGCGCGAGAATTCTCGAATTGCAGGACGCTGAACGGCGACGAATCGCGCGTGAATTGCATGACAGCGTCGGTCAATACCTGGCCGGGCTTAAGATCAATCTAAATCAGTTGGAAGTGGGAGCTTCAGTTGCTCCGCTGCAGATGATCCGAGAATCAATTGGTCTGATCGATTGCGCCATTCAGGAAGTGCGTACGATATCGCACCTGCTGCACCCGCCCCTGCTTGAGGAACTCGGGTTTCTGTCTGCGGCGCGATGGTACGTCGATGAATTTGGGAAGCGCAGCCAGGTCAAGGTGTCCCTGGTGGTCGACGAACCCGTGGAGCGACTGCCCAGAGAGATCGAGATTGCTCTGTTTCGGGTACTGCAGGAATCGCTGACGAATGTCTATCGCCACGCCTCCGCCTCCTCGGTGGATGTCCGGATCGCATGCCGCGATGGCCTCGTTACCTTGAGTGTGGCTGACGACGGTAAAGGGATTCCAGATGAAGTTCTAACGAAGTTTCGCGCGGGAGCGGCGCCGGGCATTGGACTCGCGGGGATGCGGGAGCGTCTGGTGGAGTTCGGGGGAGAGATCCGCGTCGAGGCCTCTGAGCGTGGATCCTTTGTGATGGCGGTCATTCCCACAGCCGGTTGCGCGATTGGTCAGGCAGGAGCTGCAACGGTAGGTTGATCAGACGTGGGAAGAAAAAAGAAGGGCCTCCGGTCGGAGGCCCATGGAGACTTGTCGCTGATCAGCATCTCAACTTACCGAGCGACCCCGCCCCAGATGCGTGATGATCGAGATCAAGAACAACACCAGGAACACTATGAACAGGATCTTCGCGATCCCGGCAAACGCAATCGCGACTCCTGAAAACCCCAACACCGCCGCCAGCAACGCAATCACAAAAAATACAAGCGCCCAGTAGAGCATAAAACCTCCGATCGTGGATGACCTGCACGTACGCCTTAGAGTAGGCAAACTCCGCGCGCCGACGTATCGGACCCAGCCTGTATTTTGCAGTGCTACCTTCCTGCATTCATTGAATTGTGCACTTTAGGGACGAGTGCCGCTCAGTCCCAGTTGAGCGGCACCCGTTTGGGGGCGTTGTGTCGAGTAGGGTTGCAGAATAGAGGTCTCCCATTCGCCATGCCATAGGGTGAACCCTGTATGCCGACCTTTTTAAAGGATTAAGGTGGAACGATTTAGGGTGGGCCATTCCTCAAGGATGTTCGGGCGTCCTTTACGGATTCCCCTCGATACGAGGCAAGTCGATCGCGGCTTAGCGTGAAGCCAGCGTAAGCACGCTTGTGCTCAGAAGAGCACGGAGAGGACATATCCATGAGAGGGATTTCTGCTGCAATACCACGATGTCTCCTGGTGCTCGGCGTTTGTTCAATGTTGGTCGTTGGAAGCTGGGCTGCGGATGACAAAGACGATAAGTCGGAGATTGGGAAGAGGATCGAGGCGTCGGCCAAAGTGCTGAACGAGATTATGGCTACTCCCGACAAAGCGATTCCCGACAAAGTCATGAGCGACGCCAAATGCATCGCCGTGATTCCTTCGATGGTGAAAATCGCGGTCGGATTCGGTGGCAACCATGGCAAGGGGGTTGCAACCTGTCGTACCGGGCAGGGGTGGAGCGCGCCCGCACCTATCACAATCACGGGCGGAAGTTGGGGACTTCAGTTGGGTGGTCAGGCGGTTGATCTGGTGATGGTTGTAACCAATGAGGACGGCATGCAGCATCTGCTTTCAAGCAAGTTCAAGCTCGGAGCCGATGCTTCAGCCGCTGCTGGCCCTCTAGGACGCGATGCAGCTGCAGACACCGATGTAAAGATGCGGGCGGAAGTTTTGACCTATTCGCGGGCTCGCGGTTTGTTTGCTGGCATCGACCTGGGTGGAGCGGCATTGACTCAGGACAAGGACGAGACTCGAGTTCTGTATGGCAGCTTCGTTCCATTCTCCGACATCCTGAGTGGCAAGGTGCAGGCTACGGCATCGAGTGAGCCGTTCCTTGCCGCCGTGCGGAAATATTCGGGACAGAGCAAGGAATCCGGCAAGAACGAGGGTGCGCCAACCCCAGGTCGGGGTTCGAATTGATTTGTGACCGCTTGCAGAAGCCCGGTTCTTGTGACCGGGCTTCGGCATTGAGTCGTCAATAAGGCCTGAACAAATTCGGAGGTGAAAATGTATACGATTCTTCTGGTTGTTCTGATTTTGTTGTTGTTGGGCGCGTTGCCGACGTGGCCATACAGCCGTTCGTGGGGATACTACCCGAGTGGTGGTCTTGGCCTCGTCGTCGTTGTTGTGCTGATTCTGCTTCTAGCAGGCAGATTGTAAGGGTCAATATTTTTGACGCGGGACAATGGTTCCGCGTCGTTTAACTCAGCGCGGACTCCGCTCATCCGCAAACCTCTCAGAATTTCATCGCATCCTATTTTCGCGACCTCAGCTTTGTTGGAGTGGCCATGTCGAGCTATCAAAATTCTGCCTTTCACGAAGAAGTACTAAATCAGACGCGGCAACGTAGGTCTGGGAGTGCTCGGAAAGGGGCCTCTCCAACTCACATTTCCTCTGCGCGGCGACAACGGGTTGCGAACGTACCCGACGCGATTTGGGGAAACTACAACAATTACCGAGCGAATGGCCTGGTTGTTTCTGGTGTCATTCACGCCTGTGTGATCGCTGTACTGGTCAGTGGAGTGTTCTTCGGACATGAGGTCGTGCAACGAGTGGCACAAAAGCAAGTTGTAACTCTTATCGCGCCTTCTCCCGAGTCTTATGCCTTACCCACCGCAAAGAAGGTGGTGAGCGGAGGGGGAGGCGGAGGCGATCACGATCGCCTATCCGCACCAAAGGGACGCCTGCCGAAGGTTGCAACCGAGCAGATCACGCCCCCTGCGATCGTGATGCACAATGAAAAGCCGAAACTCACCGCTCAGCCGACGGTGGTAGCGCCGCCTCAGGTCCGCATGGCGGACAATCATATGCCGAACTTTGGGACGGCTTCCGCGCCGGTGATGCCCTCGGCGCCGCCTTCCAATGGCACTGGTTCCGGAGGTGGAATCGGATCCGGAGCAGGAGGCGGCGTGGGCGTCGGCCACGGGCCGGGAGTAGGGCCGGGCAGTGGTGGCGGCATCGGTGGTGGCGTCTACAAAGTTGGTGGCGGAATATCAGCACCGCAGGCACTTTCCGCACCTGATCCCGAATACACGGAAGAAGCTCGCAGGGCTAAGATGCAGGGCACTTGCGTGCTGTGGCTCATCGTGGATTCCCAGGGACGTCCGCGCGACGTCCGTGTCGTACGCGGTCTGGGATACGGACTGGACGGAAAAGCCCTGGAGGCCGTTCGCCAGTGGCGCTTTCAGCCATCGCTCAAAGATGGCAAGCCGGTCGACGTCCAGATCAGCGTGGAAGTCGCATTCCACCTCTACTAACAGGTAGCCATTACTAGCTTGGTACGGTTGTGTTTCTGTGCCAGCGCTCTATGTTTTTCCACAGGCTTTTTCATCAGACCCGGTGGCGTGCTTCGCCACCGGGTTTTCCTTCTTACAGTCTCACCTGGAACCATTTACAGATGTGACCTGATAGAAGATTCGTCGTGGTTTTCCTAGTCTTGGGTTCATGTTCGCGACGCTCGCCGTGCGCGAACCACTCATCTGAACCTGGAGGAAGACCGCCATGGCAACCTGTGCAATGTCTGCAGTCGAAGCAAACGTTGTCCCCGATGTGACGACGAAAGGGAGAGATGTTTCTCAACTCAACCTGGTGAAGCGCGCTCAGGCGGGAGACGAGGAAGCCTTTGCCACATTGTTCCGACAACACAAGAGCCGGGTTTATTCCGTCTGCTTGCTGATGACCAAGGACGTTGCGGAAGCCGAGGATCTGACGCAGGAAGCCTTTCTACAGGTGTTCCGCACAATCGGAACGTTCCGCGGAGACGCTGCGTTCTCAACCTGGCTGTATCGCATCGCCGTCAATACAGTGCTAATGAAGCTGCGCAGGCGAAAATCTCCGGCCGCAATCTCTCTTGATGAGCCGGTGAACGCAGAGTCACCTTCGCTCCACCGGGACTTTGGAAAGAATGATCCCGATCTGTCAGGGGCTGTGGATCGCATCGCGTTGCGGCGCGCGATTGCAGAACTGCCCGAAGGCTGCAGGAAGATCTTTGCACTGCACGAAGTCGAAGGTTATCAGCATCACGAAATCGCTGAACTGCTCGACTGCTCGATTGGTAACTCCAAGTCGCAACTGCATAAAGCGAAGCTGAAGCTGCGTGACCTGCTCTTTCCGAAAAAGAAGATTGGCCGCCGACGCACGATCAAGCATGCAGCGAGCAGCGCCCTCGCGCCTTTGCGCAGAATCGCTGCGGATGTCCGATAGGAGACTGCAGTGGAGGAGCAGGTGTCAGGCGCGATCATAATCGTTGACTTCGAAGCGGCAGATACCCTCGCCCTGACAGCGGCGCCGCCACCGGCCTGCATCGAGGTGCTGGGCGAGTCTCTCTTGGCGCGCCTCGTGGGCGCCATGCAAGTCCAACGGATCGATGTGGTCACCATCCTTGTGGATGATCGTTTGGCACCACTCAGCCCCGCATTCGATTCGATCACGAACATTCCAGCCCAGTGGGTGAAGAACCCCTGGCATGGAGCCACGGAAACATTGCGGAATTACAAGGACCGTGGAATGGAAATGGCCGTCGTGATGCGGGCGGCAGCGTATGCAGAAGTTGATGTGGAAGAGTTTGTCCGGTTTCATCGTGCCCAGGCGCAGTTTGCAACCCGTGCCTTCGATGCGCACGGGCCGCTTGACTTCTGGGTTGTGACAACGGATCACATCCGCGAAATGGAAGATGTCGGAAGAGAAATGGAGACGAGTCCTGCCCGTTACGTCGTTCGAGGCTACGTAAATCGGCTCACGGGCCCGCGAGATCTGCGGCGGCTGGTGACAGATGGACTCGGCTCGCGATGCCAGCTTCGGCCGCTGGGCGCGCAGATTCGACCCGGAGTGTGGGTAGGAGAGGGTGCGCACATACATCGCAAGGCGCGAATCGTTGCACCCGCGTTTATCGGGCACGGTTCGCGAGTGAATAGCAACTGCCTGATCACGCGCGGCAGCAGCGTGGAGAGTAACTCCGAAATTGATTTCGACACGGTTGTCGAGGACAGCTCGATCCTCGAAAACAGCTATGTGGGAATCGGACTCGATATGACTCATTCCGTGGTGGATGGCTGCACGCTGCATAGCCTGAAACACAACGTGACTGTGAACATCGCTGATCCAGCGCTCATCGGCCGGGTTGCGGCTCGCCGCAAATCGTCGCCAAGCAGCGAACTACCCTTGCTTGGATTGGCCCAACATATCATTTGCGCCAGATACCAAAGGCGATCAATTGATGCACGCTTAGCAAATAAGTACTCCCTATGTTTGTGAGGTGATGAGCATGTTTGTCAGTCGGCCCGTAGTCGTGATGCAACTTCCAGAATCACTCGACCTTGAGAGCGCACGCAGCGTCCTGCAGGATGTGGAACCGCTGCTGGGCGCCCATCGTCCGAGAATCGTTTTCGATTGCTCGCTCGTCCGCTCGATGGACGGGGCCGGGGTGGAAACTCTTCTTTACTGCCTCGAAGAGGCCATGAAGCGAGATGGGGATGTAAAACTGTGCGCGCTCTCACCGGAAGCTGCTGTCATGCTCGAGCTCATGCGGGTGGACCGGGTCTTCGAAATCGCGGCGACCTCAGAAGAAAGTGTGCGCAGCTTCAATGCAATCCCAGCCGATGCAGATTCTCAGGGTGCGCCGTGGTATGCGGCCGTTTTGGGCGAGCTCGGGACGCTGAAGCAGGCAAGCTAGCAAGTCGTCACAGGGAGAAAACCATGCGGCGGATCCATCGGATACAGGTGTGCGCAATCTGGACGGTGTTCACATTGGGTATGTCGGCAAGTCTGTTCGCCCAGACCAGCCAAGAGGCTCCTTCTCCGCAGCCGCAGACCTCTGTCGCTCTGCCCGATAGTCCGGGCACGGTGCAATCGTCGAATAGCTCAATACAGCCGAGCAATCCGTCGCTGCAGCCGGCAAACGCAACCTCTTCACAACAGGTCTCGCCGTCGATACAGCTGGACGAGCAGAGAGCACAACGTCCAGTCGGAACAGCGGTAGCTGAAGCGCCTTTGGTGAGCGGCAAACCCGCGGCAGAGCCATCCGGAGTCGCAGTGGCTCCCGCGAAGCAACGGCGTGTGCGAACGATTGTGCTCAAAGTGGGAGCCATTGTTGGCGCGGGCGTCGCCGTCGGGGCAGTTGTGGCCCTAACAGCAGGCACCCCGAGCAAGCCGCCGGGGGCGCACTAACCATATATGAACATGCGTTCAAACAAGTTGAGAGTAGTGTCATTTTCGGGGATTGACGGGGCGGGCAAAAGCACGCAGATTCAGGCCTTGCGGAATCATCTGCAGAGCCGGGGCATGCGCGTCGAATGCCGGGAGTTCTGGGACGATGTCGTTGCATTTTCTCGGTTACGAGAATTCCTCAGTCACCGTGTGCTTAAGGGTGATAGGGGGGTTGGGAGCCCGGAGAACCCCATCAACCGCCGAGACAAGAATGTTCGTGGTTGGCACCTGACGATCGCTCGCTTGTTTCTTTACACTCTGGACGCGATACACCTTCGCGCCGTAGTCGCCGGGATCTCCGAACAGGTGGACGTAGTCATCTTTGACCGCTACATTTTCGACGAGATGGCAAACCTGCCGCTGGACAGCTGGTCTGCGCGATTCTTCGTGCGATTGTTAGTGACGCTGAGTCCTAAGCCGGATGTGGCCATGGTCTTGGATGCGGACCCGGACGACGCTTATGCGAGAAAGCCCGAATATCCGGTGCAGTTCCTGCATGTCAATCGCGATGCGTACGTAAAGCTAAGTCGCATTGTAGGCGGGATCGACATTGTTGAATCTTCGCTTTTAGAACCAGCCACGCAGGCGGTGGCCGAGATATTTGCGAGCAAATGTCTGCGTGCGAAATCTGCGCCGCCACTGAAACTCGTTCCAGTCCCGCTCACCATCCCCCACGCGCGGTCTCAGCGACGATAAAGCGACAATCGCCACCAACATCTACTCCGCAACGTTCATCGAACCGATGGGCCACCATGAGGCGAAAGGCGAATGAAGATTTGTCTGGTCACGACCTTTCCCCCAAGTACCGGGGGATTGAGTGAATATGGGTTTCACATTGCGCAAGAATTGAAGCGCAATCCATTCCTGAGCCTCACGATCCTGGCCGATGAACTCCCATCCGAGCACGTTGAGCCTGAGGGATTCGACGTGCGCCGCTGCTGGTCATTCAATAGCCACGGAAACTCACTTCAGATTCTGCGGATGCTGCATCGTTTGAAGCCAGACGTGGTGTGGTTTAACTTGCTATTCAGCACATTCGGCCGCGACCCCCTCGTAGCATTTAGCGGGCTGATGACGCCGTTGCTGGCACGGCTTAGCGGACGTTACACACACGTGACGCTGCATCATCTAATGGACACCGTGGACCTGAAAGACATTGGAGTGCGACACGAGCGCGCGTATCGCGTCGCGGGCGCGGTCGCGACGCGCATGCTTCTGCTCGCGAACTCCGTTTCCGTCCTGATGCCCGCCTATCGGCAGATCCTGAATGACAAGTACGGAGGGGACAACGTCCATGTGCGTGCTCATGGGATCCTGGCACGTCGTCCAGAGTTTCCCGATTTTTCGCGTCGCGGCACCCCTGATCACAGAATTCTGGCTTTTGGAAAATGGGGAACCTACAAACGACTCGAATTGATGCTCGAGGCTTTCGAGATCGTAGCCGAGATTATGCCCGAGGCTCGACTCGTCATTGCGGGCGGGGATCATCCCCAGGCGGCCGGCTACATCGAATCGGTGAAGCAGCAATGTGCAGCGAATCCGCGCATTGAGTTTTGCGGCTATGTTCTCGAAGATGCTTTGCCGGATCTCTTCCAGAGTGCGAGTGTGGCGGTCATGCCTTATTCCTCGTCGACGGGCTGTAGCGGCGTCGCCCACCTGGCATGCACGTATGGAGTGCCGATCGTTTGCGCGGACCTCGGAGATTTTCGCGAAATGGCGGACGGCGAGGATCTAGCCATTCAGTTCTATCCACCGGGGGATGCACAGGGGCTCGCAGATGCACTAATCGCCATGCTCAAAGATCGCGAGAAACAGCTGGCCATGGCGGCGCAGAATTTCTCCGCCGCACTGTGTATGACCATGCCCAATGTGGTCCAGAAATATCTTCGGCAGTTTGAGCTGCAGAAGCGTACACGCGCCCTCAAGTATGTGGCACGTTCCCGACGCTTGCCATGGTGGCTGCCGTCGAAGTCGCTGCTGCTGCGCTTCATGAATCGTAACTCTTCAACCTGGGTGCGTCGCTCCGTGGTTCTCCACACTCCTCGGGATGGCGGAGATGGCCAGACGTTACTGAACCGTAACGGTAACGGTAGTGGAAAGTTGCATGGTTCCGGACCTGCCGTTGACTGTGATCGTGTACTGGGTGCTGCTGGGCGTAGTAGCGGTGCTGGCGCTGTTTCTGCCGCAGGAAGCGCAGCTGAAAATCACCCCCAGAAGGATGAGGGCCCCAAGTGCGCGAACCAGACGCCTTCGTTGTATCGTGCCGAGCAGGGCACAGCCCGTCATACTGAAGCCGACCATCCATAGAGCAATGATCGAAGTTCTTGCGTGTCGGCTCGCGGGTGAGGAATTGTCGGAAATGGTGAGAACGGCCTGAGCCGCGTGGTTGCCGGGAGTTATGGCGGCGGGATTGAAGGAACAGGTGAGAGTTTTCGGCAATCCCGCGCAGGTCAATGCGATGGAGGCATCGAAACTCCCTGATGTGGGGTCGGCTGTGACGGTAATCTGGCCCGAACGGTCGGAGGCGATCGCGATGGCCGTAGGGTTGGCTGCAAAGGTCAAAGTGCCTCCGGTGCCGGAACCTCCGGAGCAACTGGAGGAAAAGTTGACTGCCGCGGAAATCTGGTTCGCAATCGAAGGCTTGCCGACGGCCTGCACATAGAGCACGTAGTTCCCGCTGGGCACTCCATAACTGCACAGGTTCAGTGAACTAGCGTTGGCATCCAAGCTACCGAGCGACATCAGGTTCTGACCGTCGGTGCTGATGTAGGCGACATAGTGATCGACTGTGCTACGGTCGCCCTTCACAGCCCACTGTAGAGAGCTGTCGAGAATGCTCGCGGAGACTGTGAGGCAATTGCTGACTCCCGTTTCGATTTCGGTGCCTTCTTCGTAGTCGTTCCAGGTCACGAGTTGCAGGGCGGGCAATTGTTTACCTGAGTTGTAGAGGCCATTGATGGCGGAAAATGTATGGAGCCAAGTCTGGCCGCACTGTTGTCCCATCACGCGTCCCGATCCCCATCCTGCCAATGAATCGTTAAATCCCTTGTAGGACGCTCCAACAGTCATCTCGCTCGTGAGCGGAATTCCTGTGTCGTAGAAGCTTGTGAGGTAACTGTTCCCATAGTCCGACGTGGTGGGCATTACCCAGGAGTAGCTTCCATCGCTGAGAACGTGGCTGAAGCCGTTGTTGTTTTGAAACAGGAAGACGGGTTGACTGCTGAGCGCGGCGTTCACCGCGGTCCAATCGATGCTGTATGACTGATCAATGTTGAAGTTTGTAATGACCGGTCGTCCTTGCCCTCGCAAGTATGCCGGGGAGGGAAAGTACGTTTGCTCGAGGTATTGCAATTGGCTGATCAAGGCCTGTTGCGGTGAACATCCGGAACAGGAATCCCACTCGATGGCTCCCTGGTCGACCATGATGGCGAAGGTGAAGCCGGGGTGAGTCTCGGCTTCGGCCATGACCGACTTTGTCGCCTGGTCGATGCTGTTGTTCGGACCGTACCAGTCGATGATGACGCCGTCGATTCCCCGGCCGATCATATCCTCAATTTGCCGGTGGATTTGCGCGGCATCTGTGGAGCTATAGCCAACGTTCATATGGTTCGATCCTCCGAACCACACCAACAGATGTGCATAAATCTTTGTCGTGGAACCCGCATACAGCAGCGAGTGGGTATCGACTTTGCTCACATTGCCCGCGCCCGCATTGCCATTGGTTTGAGCTATGAAAACATTGGTGGCACTGGTATTGTTGGCGGTTTGAGCCGTAAGCGTCGTGGTGGGAACGACGTATTTCGTCGCGCCTGACACACCTGCGGCACACAGCAATAGAACTGCTACACCCGACGCAAACGCACGCATTTGTCCTCAGGAGCGGAAACCGAGGTCTTGCCCTGAAACCATTGACAGTTCTGAGGGAGGTGCGCCCCGCACCTGTAGATTCCTCGGAGCTGCCGTCGAGCTCTTTCGGGATCTTTCTGGGACTTGCTGGGCTTTCTGGGAACGACAGAAGCTTACGTCAGGTGAAAGTGTTATAGGAAGGTCACGTTGGTACGGGAACTATTGGGCGAGGCACGTCTGTGCCATGAGCGAGGATCACGGCGACGATGCACGGCGACGATGCACCGCGACACTCCGACGGGTGGTTCAACCGGTAAGCGAGAGGGGCTACTGCGCTGAAGAGTCGATGGTGATCTTGTCGGCTACGTACCGCGAGTCCTGGAATCTCGCGACGATGGTTACCGTCGCTCCCGTCAACAGATTCTCGTCTTGAGATGCGGATGGCGGGAGATAGATTTCGTAGGTCTTGTGGTCTACGGAAGAATTCAACACCAGCAGGCCGGTGCTCAAATTGAGGTGGCTGATCTTGCCGGCGAATGTGTAGCCCGTTCCCGGCATGGCCAGAATGGAAATTTGCTTCGCCAGACCACGTCCGCTCTGAGAGTCGAACTGGATACCAACAAGCGAGCCGGGCACGAGCATACTTACCGGAACCGCGCGATCCCCTTGCACGACTCGCGTCGACGAAGTGATCCGAAGATGAATTGCAGATGGCGAAATACCGTCCCGGACGGTGAGTTCGCCGCGATCGGTTCTGTAGTTCAGCACGACACCCTGGCTTTCGCCAATCGCGGCGGTCGTCCGGATACGAATACTCCGGGCGAACACGGTCTTCCCGTCGAGAATAGTGTCCAGATAAATTCGCTGTCCTTCACGCAGATCAGCGCTTGTCCCTTGCGCCTGGTCGCGGTAGATGCGACTGCGGGGGTCAAACAGCACAGTCATGCGACCGCCCCCGAAGAGACCGACTGTGATCCGGTCGCGCAGGCGATCAAGCCTCTCAATCGTGCCGCCGACCAATGTGGCATTCGCGCGCGGAACCGGAGGAGGGTCCGGCAACAGACTGGCAGGGTCGGCGACGATGTTAACATTTTCGTCCTCGTCCGAATTCGCCGGCCGCACCGGTTCAATGCCGTTGTTCGGGGTATTGTCCGAAACCACTGATGCACTGGAGTGCTCAGAGGTAGCCTGACCTTCGGAAGCGCAAGTGAGCATCGCGGCAACGGCCAGTGTCAGCAATATCTTCATACGAAAATACCGGCAACCGGGTGTTGCCAGCCGAGAATTTCGATGCCGATTGTGCCAGTAAGGTGGCCGCCATTCTGACGTCGGGGAGTGCAATTTGCCATCAACAGAAGCGGGTCTCACCGCATCAGATTACAGACGGTAGTGGTCATTCCCTTGCACAGAGAACGTGGAGGCTGAATGTTCGCAAGAACGTGGGTTCTGGCGGGTGTAGTTGGCGGAGTCGGACTGATCTCGGCGGCGTTTCCTCAACCTGCGCAAGCCGGAGACCTGAAGATTACGATCCCGAGACGAAGCCACTATACCCCTGTTCAGCGGCTAAACCGTGAGGGAGTCGAAGCGGTTAAAAAACATAACTACTCAAAAGCAGAGCGGGTGTTTTACAGAGCCTATCTGCTGGACCCGAATGACCCATTCACGTTGAACAATCTGGGATACATTTCCGAGTTACAGGGAGATCTGGATCGGGCGCAACGCTTCTATGCGATGGCCGCAGCACAGCCCACGGACGCGGTCGTGGAGAATGCGAGTTCCCGGCGAGCGAAGGGAGCTACGCTGCAGGCTTTGGTCGGCGAAGATTCGTCCCTGCAAGTGAGCCACGCCAACGTCGAAGCTGTTCGGCTCCTGTCACAGGGAAGGGCAGTGGAAGCCGATTTGATCCTGCAAGGCGCTTTGAAGACCGATCCGAACAACACCTTCACGTTAAACAACCTTGGCGTGGCCAAGGAAATGGAAGGCGAAGGACAAGAGGCCCTGAAGTACTACGATGCCTCGGTGACCGTTCGATCTAACGCGACTGCCGCCGTTACGCTCGACCGATCGTTGAGGGGGCGCCCTGTTGCCGAGATTGCCAGCGACGGCGCAAAGACTCTGCGAGCACGGCTTGCGCAGGCTACGAGCGTGGCCGAACAGGTGGCTGAACTCAACTTGCGCGGCGTCTCGGCAGTGAATCGGAACGATTTGCGGACGGCGGAAGACAATTTCCGGAAAGCCTATGCACTCGATCCCAACAGTGCATTCACGCTGAACAACATCGCGTACGTGGCAGAACTGAACGGAGATCGAGAAACGGCTGAGTTCTTCTACGACCGCGCCAGGAAAGCAACAGATGCGGGTGCGACCGTGGCCGTCGCCACGAGGCATTCGGCGGAGGGCATGGCACTGTCCGCCGTGGCGTCGGATAGTAACTCGCGTGTAGATGCACGGCTGACCCGAGAGCATCAAGAACTGCATCGCGAACATGAGCTGCCGGTACTGCACCGGCGTGACAACAGCGTTGTGGAAGAGAGTATCCAGCCTGAAACAGCCCAGCCTTCGCGGTAAACAACCTCGAACCTACGAACCGTTTTCCTGGAAGCGGCCGATTTCCGACTCGGGATCGTGAAAGAAGTGACGCAGAATGTTGGTAAGGTAGCGCCAAAGCGTGTTTACGTTGGTCCGATACCAGCAACAGCGCGTCATTGTGGGAGACAATCCGCAGATAAATTGAAAGCGGTCGATGGCCGCGGAGGGTTGCGCCAGCATGGCGGCGGCAATGCGGTGGTTACCATCGAGTAGTGTCAGCGGACTGTGGTAGTCCACTCCGATTAAGAGCACCGTCGGATTTACGACTCCGTACTGAACGGAAGTAGTCAAACGCTCCAGCTTCTGCAAGAACTCATCGTCGGATGGCTCCTGCAGTTTGTCGCGCAGGCTCTCAATCATGTCCCTCATATAGAAGCTGCCTTGCGCCACGCGGCGCCATTGTGCGCGCGGAAAGAATCGAATCCTTGCAAGATCTTCCCGTGTGAGAGCCACCTGGAACCAACGTGTATCTTCAGGCAACTCGCGCCACATCGCACCGCGACGAAGAAACAGCAGCGCACGCCGAAGAGCGTTCTCACGCTGGCTTTCGAAATCGGGATGAATCACCAGATAGCGGAACTCCTGATACTCTTCGAACTCCGGGTGGTGAAATTCGCTCGCCAGAAAGGACGCGATCACCTCGTGCTCGCTCAACGAACGTACTACCTGCAGGCTGGGGTACTGGGGCACCACTTGCGCGGAAGAGACCTCCCGGCGGAGCAACGGCAGAGCGACCATCGCGAGCATGAGGATGACGAGGACCAACTGGACGACGATGACCTGGGTAAGCGTATGGTGGAAGGTCCAAATGCCAAGAATGAGGGCTCCGCTGAATGCAAGCTGTACCCAACTCGTGTTGGCGATCTTGCGCGACATCTCGTAGGTGATGATGACCGAGCTGAGGGAATAAATTCCGGTGGTGACTGCATAGAGAACGAGCAGGGAAGTCAAGCCGCTGTACGCGCTCTGCGCAAGATGAGCGCCGAAGATCATTCTCCAAAGAAAGCTGGGTACAGCGCAGAGTGCGAGGATGAAGACGGTCAGGATCAACAAGACAAGAAACAGCGAAGTCAGCAGCACTGGCCGCGCTTCGCGTTCATTCTCGCGGACGCTGGCGGAAACCGGGAACATCGTGTTCACGACGGACCACGCGCACATGTTGACAACGCGTCCAACAAGGGAAACCGCGGCGTAGACTCCGGCTGTATCCGAGAGGAAGAAGTGCTTCACCAGCAGAATGTCGAAGTTGTTGATGACCACCTGGCCGGCGAAGAAGACAATCGCCTGTAGTCCTTCTTGAAAAGGGATGTGAACGGTTCGGGAGCGATTTGGGGCCCAGTCCGGACCAGGCGTAGCCGCAAAATAAGACACGATCACGGCGGCTACGCTCGCCAGTACCGCGCCCTTCACTCCGAGGCCGAGACCGATGAGCGCAACCGCTCCGCCCAGGCGAACAATGCCTTCCAACATGAAGTTGATGGCGAGGCGGCCAAAGGCGTGCATGCCCTGGATGTAACCGCGGCGAACCCCCAAGGGGATGTAGAACACTGTGCCCACTGCGAGCAGTACGATTAACAATGAATCGGGCAGATTCAGGTAGGCCGCGATCGCCGAGCGGAACAGGAGTAGCCACAGCCCCAGCGCCGCGGCTGTAAACCATGCCTTCCGATGAAGCGAAGTGAATACGGCATTCTTCTCCGCAATCATCGCTTGCTTGGCCACGTATTTTGCGACCACGACCTGATAAGTCAGCGTGATCGCCGACATCAGCATCAGTAGCGTATACACCGCTGTGACGTTTGCAAATCCGGTAGGACCGAGCAGTCGTGCGGTGGCGATGTTATAGACGAGATTTGTGATTCCGACCAGGCCGGAACCAGCCAGCAGTGTCAGGCTTCCGCCGAGCAACTTGGAGTGAACGGTCTTCGCCGGGCGTGCGACGCCAGTGTGGGCTGCCGCGGCAGCGGCTGCGTTCTTATTTGCGAGGGCCATGTCGGTCCAAGATCGAGTTCCTCAAAATAGAGTGAAGTGAACCACCGGAAGCACGGTCGTCCTGCTTGATCCCGGGAAGTCGTAGAAAGTCTGTTGTTGGAGGCCAAAGGAGAACCTCATCGGATAGGAAACGAACACCTCCCCGTCGCCATCCTTCAGGCTGGAGCGGAGAGGTCGGACGTAAGACACCAGCACTTCGCTTTGGGCATTATCGTATGCGTGGTAACCCGCACCGCGCGAGAGAACGAACGATCCCTCCACGCTCCAGCGCGGGTTGGCGCGGAAATCGAAGCGGCCGCCGGGTAGCAGCGCCTGTGCGGTCACGTACTGCGTGCCTTGGACTCGCCACGAGCGCAAGTCTTCCGCGAGAGCCGCCACCGTCAGGCGGTTACCGAATTTGTGCTGCACTCCGATGTACGTCGAAGTGTTGAAGTACTCCTGAACTATAGGGCGGAACAGCAGGTCCCTCACCGAATACCCGGTGATCAGCGAGGTGCTGCCCCACGGTCGTCCAACGGTGAATTCAATGTTGGCGGAGGCATCGCGGGAATGCAGATCCCGATCGATAAACGGTCCCGCTTCTCGTACGGCGCTGCCGTGTACCGATACCCAGTTGAAAAAAGAACTCGTCGAGAGATAGAGAAACTGACGGAACAGGTTCTGGCTCATGTAGACGGGCGAGATCGTGTCGCGGCGCAGCGTGAACTGAAGCCCCCCATCGAAAGTGATGGTGTTCGCGCCGAAATGGAGAATTGGCGTAATCCCGCCATTCACGATCGTGTCGTAGGTATTCCGGTCCTGCACGACGCCGACGCTTGGGAAGAGCAGTCGGCCGGAAGCCATGCTCTCGCCCACGAACCCCGAGACTACGGGGAAATGTCCGAAGTGCAGACGGTAATGCGACAAGGCAGCATTTTGGTAGGAATGCCGTGGCGGCGGCAATAGTGTGGCGTCGATCACGCGAAGCAGCCTGGCGTCCATCGTGTACACGTTGATGTTTTCGAGGGTAGGGCCAAAGGCCGCCTCAGGCAGGAAGCTCACCACCTGATTGATCTGCCGTCCCTCAATCTCGGCGGCGGTGTATTGTGAACTTTCCGCGAGTCCATGGTCCTGCTGGCCCGCCAAGGTGCTGGCCTGGGCAAAGGCCGAGAGCTCGTGCAGCGAATCCTGGCGCTGGCGGGAGAGATTCGCGGCAGTCATCATGTAGTCGTAGTCGTCTCGGAAATCAGCCGACGGACCAAGCGTCGAAAGTGTTGCTGCCGCTTTTCCGGTCTCGCCTTCCGCAAGATATGTGTTGGTGAGCCCGATCGTGACGCTGCGGGAATTTGCACCTGCGAGCGTCGCCTTATCGAAGTAGGTTTCCGCGAGTTCGAAGTCATGCATGGCAAGAAAGATGTTCGCCGCCTCGGCAAGATCTTCGGCCGTGACCGTTGAACTATGGTCTGCGCGCGCTTCGGCGAAGCCGAGAGCAATCTGCCGTCGAGCTTCGTCGGAACGCCCTTGCCGCAGAAAAATCTGTGCTACCGCGAGGCGAACACCAATGCGGTCTCCACCCGGCACATCGAGAGAGCGCGCAAACCGCTGGGTGGCGGCGTCGCGGTCTCCCAGCGTGAGGAGCGCATCTCCGGTGGCAGTTAGGATTTCAACGCGGTTTCCTCCCAATCGCTCTGCGGAGTCGATGTCGCGGAGCGCCAACTCGCGTTCTCCCTGCTTCGCGTGTACGCGGGCTCTCAGCGCATAGATCGCTGGATCAGAAGGCGCGATTCTCAGCGCAGCCTCAAGTGTCGCGTTGGCCTGCGGGTACCGTTGCATGTGGTACAGCACATCGGCGTACGCCAGTTGGGTCGTCAAGTCGTTCGGGGTTTCCGCGAGTGCGGCTCTATATTCGGGTTCGGCGTGGGCAAAATCCTGCTCCTGCCGGAAGGCCTCCGCGCGCGCCAGATGAAATGAGTGCGACTTCCCAAGGAGTCTTTCCGCTGCACTCAGTTGCTTGAGAGCGGCCTGAGGGTGGTGCAGTTGAAGGTCTGAATACGCCAGGCCGAGATGTGCCTCTCCGTAGTTCGCCTGTAAACGCAGTGCTTCTTGAAAGTCTTTTGAGGCTTTGCTCGCCTCGTGCAAATCGTTCAATACAAACCCGCGATTCACATAGCCGGTGGCCATTTTCGGATCGCGTTCGAGGGCCAGCGTGAAGTCCTTTAAGGCGGTGTTCGGATCGCCATTATGGGCGTGGATATTCCCAGCAATGAGTGGAAGATCCTTATCGTTCGCCAAGATCGGCTCGTACTGCGTTACCAGTGCCATCGCGTCGTCGTAACGGTTGAGGTAATACAAGTCGTATGCCAGATACACGACACCTTGGCGGTCCTTGTGTAATTTCTCAATGACCTGGTAGCCCAACTTCGCGGACTCCGAGTAGTTGCCCCTGAAGTAGAGATAACGTTCGCGTTCACGCATGAGCTGAGGGTTCTCGTTCATCTTGCCTTGCGCCCGATCGAGCCAACGCTGAGCCAGATTCAGATTGTGCGCCTCCATGGCGGCGTTCGCGCCTCCGGCTACCGTGAGAGCATTGCTGGGCATCCGCTGATAGGCGTTCTCGTAGTTCGTCTCAGCGGAGCGAAAGTTGCGCTCCGCTGTGTAGAGGTCCGCGAGAGCGAGATAGGGAGCGTGATCTTTGGGATGTGCGGCAATAGCGCGAGAGAACAGCGTTTCCGCCAGCCTGTTGTCACCCGCATCACGCGCCAGGTATCCCAACGAGGACAGGGCTTGCCGGTTGTTGTGGTCCAGTTCCAGGATTTTGTGGAACGTCTCTCGCGCCGCGTCCTTCTGACCGAGTTTCCACTGCAGGGTGCCATAGTTCATCAGGGAATTGACGTTGGAAGGAGCGAGGGAGAGCGCTTCTTTCAGGTCGCGATTGGCTGCATCCAGCTTTCCTTGCGCAGTTTCGACAACGGCGCGCAATCTCAGCATCTCGGGACGATCGAACTGTGACGCTTGAAGTTGACTCAGGGCAGCGGCCGCGGCGTCGAGTTCCTGGTTCGCGGCGGTGGAATCGTCCTGACGGTCATGCAGTTCATACAGACTCAATCTGAGTTCAACCGGATATAGTGGCCCCTCAGGTGGCCGTGCTGGAAGATTGCTCACGGCGAGTTTGTATTCTGCCGTCGCGTCAGAGAGACGATCCTGCGACTCCGCAATCCCGCCAAGGATCGCGTGTAGGCGGTAGTGATGCGGATCGATCTCACGGGCGGCATCGAGAAAT
>Ga0335082_10000635_pt1 | contig 36534 bp, 37 predicted proteins | sample Lox_Sample_41_FD_206718 | JGI IMG/M metagenome (GOLD analysis project Ga0335082, IMG submission 206718) | Soil microbial communities from Loxahatchee National Wildlife Refuge, Florida, United States - Lox_Sample_4.1 | ecosystem: Environmental > Terrestrial > Soil > Wetlands | place: USA... | reverse complement strand
CTCGCTCGCCGGCTTCTACCTGATGCTGTACGCGCCGTTCGTGGCGGCGGTGCAGATCGTGCTTTACGCCGGCGGCATCGTGGTGCTGTTCCTGTTCGTCATCATGCTGGTGAACCTGGAGCGCAACATTCGCGAGTACCAGTTCAACAAGCAGTGGCTGGTGGGCACCATCGCCGCGGGTGTGCTGGGCGGGCTGCTGCTGTTTGTGTATCGCACAGGCCGGGACGCGTTCCCCTCGGTTTTCTATCAGGGCTTTCGAGGACTTGAGGGGGACAACACACAGGAAGTCGGGAAGCTGCTTTACGGCGCTTACATGTTCCCGTTCGAGATTGCGTCGCTGCTGCTGCTGGTGGCCATCGTGGGTGCGGTGGTGATGGCCAAGAAGAGGATTTGAGATGGCCGAGATCACGACACTGCATTACCTGGTTGTTGCGGCGGCGCTCTTCATCATCGGCACGGTGGGCGTGCTGACGCGGCGCAACGTAGTCATCATCCTGATGTCGATTGAGTTGATCCTGAACGCCGTCAATCTGAACCTGGTAGCTTTCTCGCGGCTCTACGGGTTGCACGGGCAGGTGTTCGCAATTTTCGTCATTACCGATGCCGCCGCCGAAGCCGCGGTCGGGTTGGGCATCATCATCGCCTTCTTCCGCAACAAGGAGACGGTGAACGTGGACGAGGTGGATCTCCTGAAATGGTGAATTGTGTACTTTCTTGATCACATCTGGTTAATTCCGCTGTTCCCGGCGATTGGCGCGGCCTGCATGTTCTTTTTTGGGCGCAGGCTGTCGAAGTCGGCGGTGAGCGGCGTCTGTGTCGGAATGGTGGTGCTGGCGTTTGCGTGGGCCTGCCTCGCAGTATGGCAGTACACCGATTACTCCGCCGCCCATCCCGGCAAGCCCTTCGAGAGAGTTCTTTACACCTGGATGGGCACCGGCGACAGTTCGCTGAGCTATTTCACCCACGGTGGAACGGCCGAATTCCGCGCCGATGCCGGCTTCCTGCTCGACCCGCTGTCGGCCGTTTGGCTGCTGTTCGTGGCCGGCGTCGGCATGCTCATCCACATCTACTCGATCGGCTACATGGGGCACGAGGGCGGCTACTACCGCTTCTTCGGCTACATGAATCTGTTCATGTTCTCCATGCTCACCCTGGTGCTGGCGAACAATTACGCGTTGATGTTCGTTGGTTGGGAGGGCGTAGGTCTGTGTTCGTACTTGCTGATTGGCTTCTACTTCCTGCGCCACTCGGCCTCGACAGCCGCCAATAAGGCATTCATCGTCAACCGTATCGGCGATGCCGGATTCATCCTCGGCATGTTCACCATCGCCTGGTACTTCGGCTCGATGCAGTACACCAAGGTCAACCTGCTGGCGCGCAGCGGACAATTCCATATCGGGGATCCCGTTATCACCACCGCCTGCCTGCTGCTGTTCGTCGGAGCTTGCGGCAAGTCGGCGCAGTTCCCGCTGTATGTCTGGCTGCCAGACGCGATGGAAGGCCCCACGCCGGTGTCCGCCCTCATCCACGCTGCGACCATGGTTACAGCCGGTGTGTACATGGTGGCGCGCTCCAATGCGCTGTTCGTGCTGGCGCCCAACGCGATGAAAACAGTCGCCATCATCGGCGCGCTGACCGCGATCTTTGCCGCCACCATCGGTCTGGTGCAGAACGACATCAAGCGTGTGCTGGCGTACTCCACGGTTTCGCAGTTGGGCTACATGTTCCTGGCACTCGGAGTCGGGGCATTCGCTGCCGGCGTCTTCCACGTCTTTACGCATGCATTCTTCAAGGCGCTGCTGTTCCTGGGCGCCGGTTCGGTGATTCATGCCATGAGCGGCGAACAGGAGATGCAGCACATGGGCGCGCTCGCAGGGAAGATCAAGACCACGTTTCGCACCATGCTGATTGCGACGCTGGCCATCGCCGGCATTCCCGGATTCGCGGGCTTTTTCTCCAAGGACGCGATCCTTTGGGAGACGTGGTCGCGCGAAGCCGGCGCATATCGCTACCTGTGGTACATCGCTTTCCTGACGGCACTGATGACCGCGTTCTACATGTTCCGGCTGATGTATCTGACGTTCGGCGGCAAGCCGCGCATGAGCCATGAAGTCGAGCACCATATTCACGAGTCGCCCAAGTCGATGACCGTGCCGCTGATCATCCTGGCGATCTGTTCTGTCGGCGTGGGATTCCTCGGCATGCCGCACAGCCTGGGTGGGACCAACCGTTTCGAAAAGTTCCTCGAGCCGGTGTTCGCGAAAGAAGCGGCGGTGCTGGAGGAGAGCGGAAAGGCCGCGCAGGTAGCGGCCGGCGAGCAACAGGTCGAACACACCGATCCGATGGAATACACCTTGATGTTCGCCTCTGTCGGCGCCGCGGTCCTGGGCTGGTGGTTGGCGCAGCGCGCCTACAAGAACGCCGACAAGGACTATAAAGAACCGATCAACGAGATTTCACCGCGCTTCTACAAAACGCTCTTCCGCAAGTGGTACGTGGATGAGATCTACGACTGGTTTGTCACCGGCCGCGCCAAAGTGGGCCCGGTGCGGCTGGGCGTGATGGGGCTGGGCGATGCGTCATGGAAGTTCGACGCCAACGTGATTGACGGAACCGTCAACGGCGCCGGCTGGACCACGCGCATGACCGCAAACCTATCCGTGCTTTGGGACAAATGGATTATCGACGGTCTACTTGTGAACGGCATTGCCATCGTGACCCGGCTGGCCTCGTATCCCGTGCGCCTGGTGCAGTGGGGCTTGGTGCAGTGGTACGCGCTGGTGATGGTAGTGGGGCTCGTCGGGTTGGGTCTGTATTACGTGATTCGGTGGTAGAGCGGTCGCAGATTGGAATAACGCATGTATAGCCACATTCTTTCCATCATTCTTTTCACGCCGCTGGTGGGCGCGATTCTCCTGCTGCTGATACCGAAGGAGAACAAGGACGCCATCCGCTGGATCGGCAACATCTTCGGCATCCTCGGATTTCTGGTGTCGCTGCCGCTGGTTCCGTGGTTCTGGGCGGCCAAAGATCGGGGCGGCTTCCAGTTCATGGAAGGCGCGCCCAATAACTGGATCCCGTCTATCGGCGCGGGCTATGTCATCGGCATTGACGGCATATCGTTCCTGCTCATCATGCTGACTACGCTGCTGGGCGCCATCTCCATCCTTTCGTCATGGACCGCCATCCAGGAGCGCGTGAAAGAGTATTACGTCTGGTTCCTGGTGTTGCAGACGGGCATGCTCGGCGTCTTCATGGCGCTCGACATGTTCCTGTTCTTCGTCTTCTGGGAGGCCATGCTGGTGCCGATGTACCTGCTGATCGGCATCTGGGGCGGGCCGCGCAAACTCTACGCGGCCATCAAGTTCTTCCTGTACACCCTGTTCGGCTCGGTGCTGATGCTGCTCGGCATCCTGTTCCTTTACTTCCATCACCACACTCTGACCGGCGTGTACACGTTCTATCTGCCCGACCTGTATGCGACCGCACCCAAGATCGGCGGCCCGGCGGCCATCTGGCTGTTCTTCGCATTCTTCGTCGGATTCGCCATCAAGGTGCCGATGTTCCCCTTCCACACCTGGCTGCCTGACGCACACGTTGAGGCGCCAACCGCCGGCTCGGTGATTCTGGCGGGCGTTCTGCTGAAGATGGGAACGTACGGCCTTATCCGCTTCTCGCTGCCATTCTTCCCGGGAGTCGCGATGACGCCATGGGTGCGGCAATTCGTCATAGTGCTTTCGCTGATTGCCATCATCTACGGCGCGCTGGTCTCCCTGATGCAGAAGGACATGAAGAAGCTGGTGGCGTACTCATCGGTCAGCCACCTCGGCTTCTGCACCCTGGGCATCTTCGCGCTAAGCCCGCTGGGGCTCAGTGGGTCGGTGCTGCAACAGATCAACCACGGCATCTCCACGGGCGCGCTCTTCTTGATCGTCGGCATTCTCTATGAACGGCGGCACACGCGCGAGATCGCCGAGTACGGCGGCATCTCCAACGTGATGCCGGTTTACGCCACCATCACGCTCATCATGTTCATGTCGTCGATGGGGCTGCCACTGCTTAACGGCTTCGTCGGCGAGTTCACCATCCTGCAAGGCACCTTCATGGAGAACAAGGTCTGGGCGGCGTGGGCGGTGCCCGGCGTGATTCTCGCTGCGGCGTATCTGCTGTGGCTTTACCAGCGGGTGTTCTTCGGGCATGTGAACAATCCCAAGAACGAAAAACTGACCGATCTGACGGGAAGGGAACTGGCGACCTTTGTTCCGCTGGTGATTATCGCGTTCTGGATCGGCTTGTATCCCAAGCCGTTCTTCCAGATTCTCTCTACGCCGGTGAATAACCTGGTGGCCACCGTGCGGCCGGATTATCCGGGATTGGCGAAGCCGGTTGTGGCGGGTCAGCCTACAGAACCGGTAAATCCCGGTGCGGCAACTCCGCTGCCGGAGCCACCGAAATCGCCGGCAACGCAAAAGCCGGCGCCGACGGGCGATGCTAGAGACACGGGAGTCGCGTCAGCCGGGAATCCCGCTCCGGTAAAGACGGCGCAGACCAACGTGTCTGCGGCTCCGGCTGCCGGCGGCAAGTGAGGACGAACTTGTGACTACCTCGCTGACACAGTATTTGAACTTCACCAGCAACGACTATCTGCTGTCGCTGCCGATGCTGCTGCTGACATTGTTCGCGCTCGGCATTCTACTCATTGACCTGTTCCTGCCCAAGCAGTGGAAGCAGATAAACGCCGTCATCGCGCTCGCCGGGCTTGCGTTTTCGGCGGCTGCGGTCGTCAAGCTCCATTATGCCTACAACGCGGCGCAACAGCAGGGAGTTGCCTTCACCAGCGTGGGCTTCATGAACTCGCTGCTGGTCGATCGCTTTGCCCTGTACTTTTTCTACCTGTTCCTGCTCGGCGCGGCGGTTGCGATCCTGATGTCGGTGCGATACCTCGAAATCGAGCAGGAGAACCACGGCGAGTTCTACGCGCTGCTGCTGTTCTCCGTCGTTGGCATGATGTGCATGGCTGCCGGCTACGACATCGTGCTCATCTTCATCGGCCTTGAACTGATGGCGATCTCAACCTACGTTCTCGTAGGTTTCCTGCGCCGCGACAAGCGCTCAAACGAAGCAGCGCTGAAGTATCTGCTGCTGGGTGCGTTCTCGTCTGGAATCTTCGCCTATGGTTTGTCGCTGTTTTACGGGCTCACGGGCAGCACAAACCTGAAAGTTATCGCTCAGAAGCTGCAACAGGACCTGGCGGCGCGGCCTAACGATCCCGTCGTCATCTTCGCGCTGCTGGCGACAGCGACCGGCCTGCTGTTCAAGATCGCGGCAGTCCCGTTCCACCAGTGGGCGCCCGACGCCTACGAAGGCGCGCCCACCAGCGTTACCGGATTCATGTCCGTCGCGGTGAAGTCCGCCGGCTGGGCGATGCTGCTGCGCATCTTCCTCTTCGGACTCTATCCCCTGCGCTCGATGTATGTTCCGCTGCTCGTCTTCGTCTCCATCGCCACCATGACCGGCGGCAATCTGGCGGCGATCACGCAAAACAACCTGAAGCGGTTACTGGCGTACTCGTCCATTGCGCACGTCGGCTACATGCTGCTCGGCCTCATTTCCAGCGACGGCCAGACCAACTCCACCGGCATAGTCGCGATCCTGGTTTATCTGCTGGTGTACACCTTCATGAATCTGGGCGCGTTTGCGGTCGTCACTTCGCTGCGCCGCCGCAACATCATCGGCGACGAGATCGACGATATCGCCGGCCTCTACTTCAAGGCGCCGACGGAAGCCATCCTGATGCTGATCTTCCTGTTGTCGCTGGCCGGAATCCCGCCGCTGGCGGGCTTTTGGGGCAAATACTTCATCTTCCTGGCGCTGATTCAGACGGGCCACTACGTGCTGGCGGCCATCGGCGTGCTCTACTCGGTAGTGGGCCTCTACTACTACATGCGCATCGCCAATTCCATGTTGATGCGCCAACCCGTCGATCCCGAACCGGTCCATACCGCCCCGGCAATGCGCCTGGCGCTGACCATCACGGCCGCCGGGACGGTCATCATCGGCCTGTTCCCGAACCTCATGATCAACGCGGCCAACTGGTCGCTGGGTTTGGTGGAAGGCTCGCAAAGAATGGCGGCGCTGCTGCGGTAATTGTTCAGCCGATCATATCCCGGAGGGGATCCAAGGCTTCTGGCAACCTGCGAATGACCACTGATCTTGGAGCGGGAGACGGGGATCGAACCCGCGACCAACGGCTTGGGAAGCCGTGACTCTACCACTGAGTTACTCCCGCTCGGACCCTCAGGTAAGCGAAGTTTAACATCTCCGTAAATTGACCTGCAATTGATGGTCTAGGACATTCCAGTTCTTTGCTGCTAGAATTCCTTGTAAGTTCTGGCCGCCTGTTATGCTATTCCAGAAAGGGGGGCTAAACTGCCCATGCCAAGAACCAAAATAGCTATAGCTTGTTTACTCGCATCCCTGCTTCTGATCCTGACCCTGCCCGCGTGGGGTGCCGACAAGAGCAAAGATGAAGAGACCATCCGAAACGCCACCACCGTGTTACAAGCCATGGTCGGTAGCAAAGACATTCCGGCCAGCACCGTAGCCAAGGCTGATTGCGTCATTATTCTGCCCAGCGTGAAGAAGTTCGCAGTGGGCATTGGCGGGACCGGTGGCCGTGGTCCTATGACTTGCCGCGAGGGCGCTAACTTCACCGGGAAATTTGGACCGCCCGCGATGTACTCCATCGGGGGCGCCAGCGCCGGTCTTCAGGTCGGCGGCACAGCCAAGGATTACATCATCCTGATCATGGCGCCGGCGGCGGCGAACAAGGTACTCGACGGCAAAGTCAAAGTGGGCAGCGACGCGACGGCGGCGGCCGGTTCCGGAGCCAGCGCGAGCACGAGCACTGCTGACATGCTCACCTATGCCCGGACTTCCGGACTCTTTGCCGGCGTATCACTCGATGGCGCCTCGCTTGACCCTGACAGCGACGCAAACATGCGCCTGTATGGGAAATCGGTCAGCGCACGCGACGTCGTAATGGGCAAAGACGTTAAGGCGACACCTGCGGGTGTGCAACTGATGAATGTGCTCAATAAGGAAAAGATGTAATTAGCAGCCGGCGCTTGTGTCGTCAGCTGGTGCCGTCTTGACCCTCGTGCAAGTGTGCCCCGTTCAGACAGATCCTGAACGGGGCATCTGAATCCTTTCCAATCGCCGGAGCACCACTTTGTGCTCCCGGGATGCCCGTCCTTGAATCACTGACCCTCCCTGCGCGAAAATGACCACTTCGCCCTCGTGAGGTATTTTCCGATGTTGAAACGCTGTTTTGTTCTCGCTCTGCTGCTTTCTGCCGCGGTGGTTGCCCAGGATTCACCTGCTTCGAAGTCCGCCTCACCCAACTTCGACGGCAAGAGCTGGTGGGACTACGTTAAGGTCCTTGCCGCTGACGACATGGAAGGCCGTGAGACAGGCAGCGAAGGTCTGCGCAAAGCCGAGGCTTACATCGTTGAGCAGATCACGAACGCCGGCCTTGAGCCAGCTGGCGTAAACGGGTTCTATCAGCCGGTAAAGCTGGTCAGCCGGCAAATCGACGAATCCGCTTCCAGCCTCGCGCTGGTGCGCAATGGCAAGGAGGAGCCTCTGGTTCTGGGGCAGGATGCGATGTTCAGTACCCGCGTCGACCTTGCGCCGGAGGTTGATGCGCCCCTGGTCTTCGCGGGCTACGGCTTGCGCGTGCCGGAGAAAGACTATGACGACTTTGCCGGCCTCGACCTGAAAGGCAAGGTAGCCGTCATTATCTCCGGATCGCCATCGGACATGCCTGCCCCATTGGCGTCGCACTATCAGTCGTTGTCGGAACGTGCTTTAGCCTTGCGCGCTGCAGGAGCCGTGGGCATCATCTCCATCCCCAATCCCGCGGCGATGGACATTCCCTGGAGCCGCATGGCTCTGGCCCGTACCCGCCCCAGCATGGCCCTAGCTGAGCCCAAGCTCAACGAGACGCAAGGTGTCGGGCTACTGGTGATCTTCAATCCGGCGAACGCCGACAAGCTTTTTGAAGGCTCGCCCTACAAGTTTCAGCAACTCGCCGAACTCGCCAAGGAGCGCAAAACACTGCCACGCTTCGGACTTAACGCCAGCATCAAGGCGCGCGCTAAAGTTATTCGCAAGGACGTCGAGTCGGACAACATCGTAGCCAAGCTGCCCGGAACTGATCCGAAGCTGAAGGATGAGTATGTTGTGCTCTCAGCTCACATTGATCACCTTGGGGTTGGCGAGCCCATTAACGGCGATCGCATTTATAACGGAGCAATGGACAACGGCTCGGGCTCGGCGCTGATATTGGACCTCGCGACATCGATGCAGCGGTGGCAAGTCAAGACGAAGCGTTCGCTGCTGTTTCTCTGGGTAACCGCTGAGGAAAAAGGATTGCTTGGTTCGCGGTACTTTGCCGCCAATCCAACCGTGCCGAAGGGCTCGATCGTTGCCGACATCAACACCGACATGTTCCTGCCCATTTATCCGCTGAAGGTGTTGACGGTTTACGGCCTGGATGAGTCGACACTCGGTGGCATGGTCTCCGAGGTTGCCAAGCAGAAGGGTGTCGCCGTACAGCCCGACCCTGAGCCGCTGCGCAACTCTTTCATTCGCAGCGATCAATACAGCTTCATTCGTCAGGGAATTCCCGCGGTGGCGATGCAGGTGGGCTACAAAACGGGAACACCGGAGGCGGTGACGCACAAGCACTGGCTGACCGAGCGTTATCACGCACCTTCGGACGACACGAATCAGCCTATGGACCTCGGAGCGGCGGGAAAGTTCGAGGACATCGTGCAATCACTAGCGGCAACGGTTGCCGACACTTCGCAGCGTCCGCAGTGGGAAGATAGCAGCTTCTTCCGCCGCTTCGTAGTCGTGCCTAATGTTGGGCGCTAGGACGGTTAAGCACACCCAAAGGCGAGCTTTGCGTCTGAGGAACTTCTTCCTACACTGTTCGTATCTGCTAAGTGGAGGGTTTTATGTACTGCAACTACTGCGGGAAGGTCATCCAGGACGACGCCAACCTGTGCGCCTATTGCGGACGGCGAGTGGGGCCGATTGCGGCCCGCGCCAAGCTGATGCGCTCGCGCACAGACCGCAAGATCGCAGGCGTTTGCGCCGGCTTCGCCGAATACTTCGACATTGATGTCACCGTGGTTCGAGTGGTCTGGCTGATCGTTGCCCTGTTCGGTGGCGGCGGAATCCTCGCCTATCTCATTGCCTGGATCGTCATGCCAGAAGAGCCGGAATATGTTCCCGCCACGCCGCCGGCAGCGCCGCCTCAGCCATATCAAGGTCAGTGACGGGTGGCGATTAGCGTGAACGGATCGGCTCGCTGTCTCGCCGTGCCGTTCCATTTGCTTTGGACTTGCTTGCTCGGCCTCGCGAGGCGGGAGTTCCGGCGCTTTCGTAGGCGGAGGAGCAGAGGAAGTCCTCGATCTCATCGATGCGACGGTCAGCGTCGTGGTACCCGGTATCAATCAAGGCCTGCGTGTACTGTGGCGTGAACAGTAGATAGCTCATCAGGTCCGCACAGGACGCCGCATCCCTTCCCAGACTGCTGACGAAATAGTGGATGAGATAAGGCATCTCTCGCTGATGCTGCCTTGCCAATTCCGACAAATCCACCGAAGGCGTAATCAGCAGCGGGACCAGCGGGCGCATTTTCTCGCATCCCTCCAGGCCGGCCTGCCCAATCTGCCCCTCGCGCAGCAGTTGGTTCAACCGCTGCAGGTGTTCGACGTCGGTAGCGAGATGGTCGAGGAACATGACGTTGAACAGCACGCCCAGCACTTGCGCCAGGGAAGGGTCTTTCTGGTCCGCGGCCTCTTCCTGATGTTCCAGGGCTTCGCCTCGGACACCGATAGCGAACAGCTTCTTGGCGCCGAGTCGGATGACCGGACTCAGCGGCTGCTGCAAGCGCACACAGCCATCGCCAAAGTAGGCCGTGCCGCGCGCCGTGCGCAGCTTGACAGGCTGAAACACCAGAGGAATGGCGGCCGAGGCGCAGACGTGATCGACGGTGATCTTCGTCGCCAGGGTCACGCGCCGGCTGCGGTTCCACATCGGGTGACCTTTGGCGCCCTGAATGAACAGGTAGCTCTTGCCGGAATGATAGTTGGTAGCGGAAATCGCCAGCGCGTAAAGGTGTCCGCGCCGGATGTTGTCCTGGATGCGGTCGCAGTCGAGGTGGGAGTGAAGATAGTGGCGCAAAGGACTGGCATCCAGCAGCGAGCGGGCGTTGCCTCCTCCGAGAATGGCGCCGAAGGAGAGATCCAGGATCCAGGTGATGGAATTGCGAGTTTGTGCCAGGACGTCGCAGCGGAAGACGTCAGTGGGCTTCAGTCCCGCCCACAAACTGGCGAGGAGTTCGGTGGCCGAAACGAAGTCATCACAGCCTGCGGCGAGCGCTGAGCCATTGACGGCTCCAGCTGACGTGCCACCGATGATGGGGAAGGGATTTCCGTGTGCTCGAACGTAAGGTATCTCGCCTATACGCTTAAGCACCCCAGCCTGATAAGCACCGCGGGCGCCGCCGCCCGTCATCACCAAGCCCAGCGTATCGTCCATCTGCTCACCCTTGCCGAGCTAAGTCACTTCGTGTAAGGCCCATTGTAATCGTAATGTTCCACCTGGAACATTCCTTAATCACGGCGTGATTTCCCAAATCACACCGTCGCCGTTGGCTCCGCCTTGCGAAGCAGTACCGTACAAATTCCCGTTGGAGTCAATGAGGACGCTCCCAATGGGAAGTCCGCCATCCTTGCCGCCGGTGAAGTCGTAGAGATCGGCCAGCGTCCAGCCTCCGCCGGATGGCGTGAGCTTGAAGACCGAACCTTGTCCGTGAGCTCCGTCTTGTTTCGTTGTGCCGTAGAGATTCCCGGAGGCATCCATCGTCAGGCTGTCGTGAGGCCCGGGCAGATAAGCCGTTCCGGCGAAGCTGCCGATCACATTGAATGTCCAGCCTCCGCCGGACGGTGCGAGCTCGTAAACGGTGCCGCCACCGCCAGAGCCTCCGGTGCTCGTGCCGCCGTAGAGATTGCCAACCGTGTCAAACACAAGGCCGCCAAAGGGCATCCCGCCGTCGTTCGCGTCTCGGAATGCATACAGCGTGTTCTCGCTCCAACCTGACCCCGAAGGCGTTAACTGGAAGACCGTGCCATGTGCAAAGGCGCCCCCGAAGGCCGTTCCGTAGAGGCTGCCTGCTTGGTCGAAGATAACACCGTTGTAGGGATTGTTGCCGTCACTGCCGCCGGTGAAATGGTAAATCGCGCTCTCCGTCCAACTCCCATTGGAGGGCGCCAACTCGTACACCACACCGTAGGCGGTGTTGCCTCCGAAGTATGTCGTGCCATAGATGTTGCCCGCGCGGTCGAAGGTCAGGTCCCCATATCCGGGATTCGCGCCATCCGTGAAACCGCTGAAGCTATAAATCACAGTTTCGGTCCAAGGGCACAGCGCGGTTTTACAGGCAGATGGTGAGGCCTTCAGGTTGAAGACCACTCCGCATCCCTCACCACAATTACGTCCTCCAAATTCTGTGGTGCCATAGAGGCTGCCATCCGGGCCAAACACAACGCGAGCGATGGGCGCGTTTCCGTCAGTGCGACCGGTGAAGCTGTATAGCGGGCTCAGCACCCATCCCGACCCCTTGTGAGCCAGCTTGAAGACGCTGCCGCGGTCAGAGCTTCCGCCTTGTATTGAAGTTCCGTAGAGGTTTTCAGCCTTGTCCATGGTCAGGCCAGCCTCGGGAAATGCGCCGTCTGTCCCGCGCGTGAAGTTGTATATTACGTTGTAGGTTTGAGCTGGAGCTGACTGCAGGAAGAAGGCTGCAAACATCACCAGGAAAACCGCCACTCCAACCGAAGCTGGGCGGCTTTTTGCCGCGAAGTAGCCGTCAGGAAGCTGCTTTGAACTCATGGGTTGCGTTCCTCTCCACTGTAAACCAGAGTCGAGTTCATTGGTTGCAAACCTTCCACTTTTTGGGCACGCGGCACAACCTGACACCAACGTATCACTACGGCGTCCGTTCTTGCGAGGAACTACATCACGTGCGCGTGTGATGAAAATAACAATTCCCGCATAGCAATGGACGCCACGCTGATCGCGGCACGCCCACCACTTGAAACCTGAAGCCTGAAACTTGAGACTAGGCTCATGCTCACTATTCGCAGCTCCAATGCAGAGCTTTACTACGAGGTTCTCGGTGCCGGTCCGAGCGTCGTCCTCCTGCACCCGTTTCCCCTGAACCACAACTTCTGGACTGCGATCGCAGGACAGCTCACCAGCCGCTATCGCTTGATCATGCCCGACCTACGCGCGCATGGCGCATCCGAGTTGGGCGATGGCCCCGCGACCATGCAGAAGATGGCTGACGATCTGGCGCGGATCTGTCGTGAAGAGAAGACGGGCAAAGCAGTGTTCGTCGGGGTCTCCATCGGCGGATATCTTCTGTTCGAGTTTTGGCGGCGTTATCGCGAGCAGGTCGCGGCACTGGTGCTAGCCAACACGCGTCCTGTTGCCGAGACGCCCGAAAGCAAAGCTGCGCGCTTGCAGGCAGCAGAGCGCGTACTGCGCGAAGGCACCGCGAGTTTTATCGAGGAGATGCTGTCGAAGTTGCTATCGCCGACTACCTGTTCAGACCGCCCCGACATTATGGACGAAGCGCGCAAGATGATGCAGGCGATGTCGCCCGAAGATATTGCCGGAGTGCAGCGCGGGATGGCGGAGCGTTCGGACTCGATTCCGACGCTGGCAACTATCAACGTTCCAACGCTGATCATCGCCGGCGAAGACGACAGCGTGCCACTCGGCGAGTTCGAAATGATGCGGCGGGGTATTGCCGGCAGCCAATTGCGACGCATCCCCCGCGCCGGACACTACGCTGCGCTTGAGAGGCCCGAGGAGTTCGGCAGGTTGCTGTGGGAGTTTCTGGACGGAGTAGTTGGTCGCCAGTAGTAATCAGTATTCAGCGAGCCACCATGCTGCCGCTCAACAAAAACCTGGCCACTGACTACTGGTTACTGATTACGGGTTACTGCCGTACAATGGTTTCGCCATGTTCGATGCATTCCTCGTACCTGAAGAAACCGTTGTCACCGCCAAAGGCGATAGCGCACCCCTGGACGTGAGCGCGGCCACTAGCACCGTTCTTCTGGCGACGCTCTCCATCACCAGAGTGGTGGAACAGGAATCGCTGGAGATCACACTGTTCACCTCACTCGACGGTACAACTTGGGACACCAAGCCCGTAGCTTCATTTCCACAACGGTTCTACGTAGGTGAATATCCGCTTCTGGTGGACCTGTCGGCTGCACCCGGCGCGAAGTTTATGCGCGCCCACTGGGAAGTGGGCCGATGGGGACGCGGGCCAGCCGAGGCCAGATTTGAGTTCGGGCTGCGTCTGCGCGAGGTCTCGCGCGAGGCGCTGCTGGAGGCCCAGGCTGAAGCGCAGGCCCGACGCTAAACCGCTTGGAACAAAACAGCAAGTCCGTCACCGTTCGCCCGGCGCGCAACATCCTCGGTAGCATGCGCGTGCCGGGCGACAAATCGATCTCCCATCGGTATGCGATGCTTGCCGGCTTGGCGGCTGGCCGCTCGCGCTTCCAAAACTTCTCACCGGGTGCCGACTGCGCCAGCACTCTGGGCTGCATGCGCTCCCTCGGTTGTGCCGTGGCGCGGGACGAGCAAGGAGCGATCAGCATCGACGGGCTTGGTCGGCAACTGCAGCAGCCTGTCGAACCACTCGACTGCGGCAATTCAGGCTCGACCATGCGCATGCTCGCGGGCATTGTCGCTGGCCAACCGTTCACCGCAGAAATGATAGGCGACGGGTCGCTCTCGCGCCGCCCCATGAAGCGCATCATTGAGCCGCTCACGCGAATGGGCGCCGCGATCCACTCTGCCAACGGCGATTGCGCGCCGCTGCGCATTGAGGGAGCGAAACTGCACGGCATTGAATATCGGCAGCCGGTGGCCAGCGCGCAGGTGAAGACCTCGCTGCTGTTCGCCGGATTGTTGGCGGAAGGGACAACCGCCATCGAGGAGCCCTCACGCACCCGCGACCACGGCGAGCTGGCATTACGCGCGTTTGGCGCGAAGGTAGATCGCTCGCGTAACACCGTAACCATCAGTGGCGGGCAGGCTCTTCATCCTCTCGAAGCTTATGTTCCCGGCGACATTTCTTCCGCCGCGTTCTTCCTGTGCGCGGCCGCCATCTTTCCCGACTCCAACCTGGTCATTGATGGCGTCCTGCTGAATCCCACGCGCTCGGCACTGCTGGACGTGCTGACCGCGATGGGCAGCCGCATCTCCATGGTGCGGGTGGAAGAACATCATGGCGAGTTGGTCGGCACGGTCGCCCTTGTACCCGGCGTTGGCAAACCGTTGACGATTGAGGGTGCGCTGACTGCCCTGCTCATCGACGAACTGCCAGTGCTTGCCGCCATCGCACCGTTCACGGCCGGGCTGGAAGTGCGCGATGCCGCTGAGTTGCGGGTGAAGGAGTCCGACCGGCTGAACGCGGTCACACAAAACCTGCGCGCCATGGGAGCCCGGGTCGAGCAGAGCAGCGACGGCTGGCGCATTCCAGGCGGTCAGAAGCTGCATGGTGCAGTAGTCGATAGCTATGGCGACCATCGCATCGCGATGGCGTTTGCCATCGCCGCCCTCCGCGCTGAAGGCGAGACCATGGTCCAAAATTCGGATTGCGTCGCGATTTCCTATCCGGCGTTCTTTGAGGATTTGGAGCGGTTGGTCGAGCGATGAGGCAAGGTGCTGGACCAGTCTATGCGGAGGCAACTCGCGGCAGCGGCTCCGCCGCAGGGCCCTGGCGCACCACGGTGTCCACCAGCGGATAGCCGAGCTTCTTCCACTCGTAGAATCCGCCCAGCAGCGGCCGTACGTGGCGGATACCGTGCTTCCGCAGTTGCAGCGCCACCCGGGCGCTGGTCGCTTCGTTGGGTCAAGTGCAGAACAGAACGATCTCGCCGTCGCGCGTGATCTCATTGTGGCGAGCTTCCAGGTCTTCGGGAGAAATCTGCAGCGCCCCGGGCAACGTCCGCGGATTGCTCAGCACATCGAGGGGATGACGCAGATCCACGATGAACAGCGGCTCCCCCGACTCCAGTTTGTGCTTTAGCTCGTCCGGGGTTATGCGATCGCCCTTTACCTGCTTCAGGAAGCGTTGCCGTTCGCGCCAGCGGTTAAGAACATAGGCAACGACGCCGGTGGCAAACAGGAGCAGCATGTAACCGCCAAAGCGGTGCGCGTAGAGATTGGCGCGATCGAGCTGTTTGCCGAAAACGAACCCGACAGCCGTAAAAGCGCTGGTCCACAGCAAAGCCCCGGCGAAATCAAACAGCAGGAACTTGGAAAGGTCGACGCCCACCATGCCGGCCAACGTCGGCGCAGCGGTGTTAAGGCCGGGGACGAACTTGCAAATGAGAAGGGTGCGGGGACCGAACTTTGTGAACGTGGATTCGGTACGGCGAACGCAGGAGTCGGGCTCCAGCGCAATCCGGCACAGCAGATTAAGGACAATGCCTCCGCGACGCTTGCCGAAAAAGTACCAGAAAGTATCGGCAAACAAGGAACCGACTGCCGGCACCAGAACCGCAAGCGCGAAGTGCATTCGGCCTTGCGCGGCCAATGCACCTGCCGCCAAGAGAAGAGGCGCTGCCGGGATCGGCAAGCCCCCCTGCTCGATCAGCACCCAAAGGAACAGCAGGACATAGCCGTAGTGTAAAACGAATTGGAGAACGTCATTCACCCCGCAGGGGACCCCTGAGCTAAACAGTTAAGTTGATGCCTCGGCATCAATAAAAGTTACCAGCATCTTGCTCACTAAGATTAACGGCGGGGTCTCTTACTGCGATTTCGTTCACCTCGGTGATTGTGTTATAACCGCCTGTTTCGGCTTTGCGCGCCGCGGCTACTAATGGGCGGCCAATTCATGGCCGGTGGCGCCATAACAACCGGAGGAATGGCTTGGATTTCCAGCTCTCGGAAGAACAACTGCAACTGAAAAAAATGGTGCGCGAATTCGCTGAGCGCGAGATTGCGCCCAACGTTATGAAGTGGGATGAGCCCGGCGAGTTTCCCCTCTCGACCATCAAAGAGTTGGGCAAGCTGGGGCTCATGGGTATCATTTTTCCGGCGGAATTGGGCGGCGCCGGCATGGGTTACGTCGAATACGTGACGGCGATCGAAGAGCTTTCGCGCGTGGATGGCTCCATCGGCATCACCGTGGCAGCGCACACCTCACTGTGCTCCGGCCACATCTTTATTGCGGGCAATGAAGAGCAGAAACGGAAATACATTCCGAAGCTGGCCACGGGTGAGCATCTCGGTGCCTGGGGGCTGACCGAGCCGGGCTCCGGCTCCGATGCCGGCGGCGCGCGCTGCTCTGCCGTGCGCAAAGGCAGCAACTGGGTCCTCAATGGCAACAAGACATTCATTACCAACGGTCGTCACGCCGATGTCGCCGTGGTCATTGCCGTGACCGACAAGACGGCGCACACGCATGGATTGTCCGCACTTGTGGTCGAGAAGGGAACCAAGGGATTCCGCACCGGCAAGAAGGAGAACAAGCTTGGGCTCCGCGCCAGCGATACGACGGAACTGATCTTCGAAGACTGCGAGGTCCCAGGCTGTAACCTGCTGGGCAAGGAAGGCGACGGCTTTGTTGACGCAATGAAAACTCTCGACGGCGGGCGCATCTCGATTGCAGCGCTGGGGCTGGGCATGGCGCAGGGCGCGTACGAAGCAGCCCTGAAGTACTCGAAGGAGCGCGAGCAATTTGGCAAGCCTATCAGCGAATTTCAGGCGATTGCCTTCAAGCTTGCCGACATGGCGACCCGGATCGATGCCGCCCGCCTGTTGACGCTGCGCGCCGCGGCCATGAAGGACGCGGGGCTGAAGACAACCCTCGAGTCGTCGATGGCGAAGCTCTACGCCAGCGAAGTGGCGATGAAGGTCGCGGACGAAGGTGTACAGATTCATGGTGGCTATGGGTTCATCAAGGACTATCCTGCCGAGAAGTTCTATCGCGACGTGAAGCTTTGCACCATCGGCGAAGGCACCAGTGAGATTCAGCGGCTGGTGATCGCGCGGCAGCTCCTGAAGGATTGAGTGACTTCGAACCAGCACATCCGGCAACTTGTCACTCATTTGCGCGAAGGGAATGTCCGTGCCCTCTCGCGCGCCATCTCGACTGTCGAGAATCGCACGGCAGAATCTGCCGAGCTTCTCAAGGCACTGTTTCCATTCAGCGGCAAGGCGTTGCTCATCGGCCTGACTGGAGCGCCCGGAGCAGGGAAGAGCACGCTGGTTGACCAGGTGGCGCACGAATACCGCAAGCAGGGCAAGACCATTGGCATCGTTGCGGTGGATCCGACCAGCCCGTTCAGCGGGGGCGCGATTCTCGGCGACCGCATTCGCATGCAGTCGCATCACGCTGACAAAGGGATTTACATCCGCAGCATGGCAACGCGCGGCTCGCTCGGCGGATTGGCCAGCACCACCGCTGACGTAGCCACCGTGCTCGACGCCAGCGGTCGGGATCTGGTGATAATCGAAACCGTCGGCGTCGGCCAGGACGAGGTAGACATCGTTCGGCTCGCGGACGTGACCATCGTCGTGCTGGTTCCCGGCATGGGCGACGATGTGCAGACTATCAAGGCCGGCATCATGGAGATCGCCGACATCTTCGTCATCAACAAGAGCGACCGGGAAGGCGCAGAACGCGTGGAGCGCGAGATTCGCGCCATGCAATCGCTTGCCGTGCGCCATGATGATTGGGTTCCGCCAATCGTGAAGACCATCGCCAGCGAGGGAACAGGCATTACGGAGCTGGTAGCGGCCATCGAGAAGTATCGCGAGTATCTGGAGCGGAGCGGCCACGCGCAGGTGCGACGCATCGCGAACTGGCGGGGACGCATCGTCGAGATGCTGCGCGATGCACTGTTTCAGCGCGTGCTCTCTTATTATCTGAGCGAAGGCGAGGCCAATCGCTATGCGGCCGAAGTTGCCGAACACAAGCGCGACCCGTATTCTCTGGTGGAGAAGATCGTGGATGAATTGGGGAAACCGGAATGAGCTACATCGACCACCTGGGCGTTGCCGTGAAGTCGCTCAACGATGCGAGGAAGTTTTACGAGAAGCTGGGGCTGCAGGTCATGCCTGAGGAGACCGTCGAGGCGGAGAAAGTGCGGCTGGCGATGGTGCCGGTCGGCGAGAGCCGCATAGAGCTCTTGGAGCCGACTTCGCCTGAGTCAACGATTGCGCGGTTCCTCGAGAAGCGCGGCGAAGGACTGCACCACGTGGCGATACATGTAAACGATCTCGCCGGCACGGTGGAGCGCTTAAAGGCCGCCGGAACACGCCTGATCTCCGACGACATCAAGATCGGCGCGGGCGGGCACTTGTATGTGTTCGTCCATCCTTCCAGCTCGGGAGGCGTGCTGCTGGAGTTGGTGGAAGACGCTCCCCAGGGCGTGTGAGCAGCGAGGCTCTTCTCACGTTGTCGCAGGCGGGCACGCAGCCCGAAAACCCCCTCAGACGTTGCGCGGGGTGGCAGTCAGGTGTATTCTTCGCCACACCAGATGCAAACACTATGGGAATTCCGGAGTAAGAGGCCATGCGGGTTCGTCCATAGCTGTTCTCATTACTCTCTCCCTCTGCATAGCTGCACCCGCTCTGAGACAACCGCAACAAATGCCGTCGAGTGCACCCGCTCAACAACCGCCATCTGAAGAGAAAACCAGTTCGCCCCCTCACTCTGTTTCGACCTCGGGAGATGAGAATGACGGTTTGGTGCACGTTACGAAGGACAAGCTAACCGGAGGCGGACTTATTCGCAATGTCAATCCGGGGTATCCGAAAGAAGCTCGTAAGAACAAAATCGCAGGCACCGTGCGACTGCTGGTGACCATAGGTACCGACGGACAGATTCACGATTTGAAACCCTTGTCCGGCCCGCCCGAGTTGATTCCGGCGGCTGTCAAGGCGGTCAAGCAATGGCGCTACAATCCATTTTTCATGGACGGTAAACCAGTCGAGGTGCAAACGGACATCAATGTGAACTTCGCGTTGAACTGAGGACGAGTTAAAATCGACCACGTTCAAGCCACCCAGAAAGCTGACTGCTCAAGATGCTAATCGTCGCGGTTGATACGTCCGGCCGTCAGGGAAGCATCGCGCTTTGCCGCGGCGATGGAGAGAATTTCGAAGTTCTGCAACTCACTTCGCTGGAAGGCGGAACCTATTCAGCACAACTGATGCCGCGAATTGCCGAGGCACTTCAGCAGAACAATCTTGACAAGACAAAGGTTGATGGCTTTGTGGTTGTGTCCGGCCCAGGCTCCTTCACGGGGCTCCGAGTTGGGCTCGCAACCGTAAAGGGCCTGTGCGAAGTGCTGTGCAAGTCGCTAGCAACAGTTTCTATGTTGGAAGCGATTGCGCTGGCCCACGGCCGGCCCGGCGAAACCGCGACGGTCGTTTTGGATGCGGGACGCGGTGAAGTGTACATCGGGGAATACGAAGTATTGGTCGACCGCGCCAGCGTGGTACGCGAATACATTGCGAAGCTGGACGCCTTCGTGGCGGAAGCAGTGGATATTAAAGGTGATGTACTGACGCCCGGCGCCAAAGTTGCGGAAGCAGTGCAAGCCACAAATACTCATGTGAGGCTCGTTGCTGCAATTCACGCGGACGAGATTGGACGCATCGGGCTGCGCAAGCTTCTTTCCGGCGATACCGCCGAGCCCGCGACGGTTGATGTCAACTACATCCGCCGGTCTGACGCCGAGCTGTTCTCGGCGCCGAAGCGTTGACTTGTGCCGATTCGCGCCGCCATTCCCGAAGATTTGGCCGCCATTCGAGAACTGGAGCGGCAGGCGGATACCGCGGCGCACTGGACGGCGCGCGAGTACGACGCACTGTTTGCCGCTGAAGCTCCTAAGCGAATTGTTCTTGTGGCTGCGACCGAATCAGAGATTGGGCAAGTTCAAGGCTTTGTGATTGGTCAATGTGCCATGAGCGATTGGGAGATCGAAAACGTAGTCGTTGCGGGCGACTGTCAGCGTCAGGGGGTCGCCACAGAAATGATTCAAGAGTTGATACGCCGAGCACACTCTAGTGGTGCCACCTCGGTGCTATTGGAGGTCCGCGAGTCGAATCTTGCCGCCCGCCGCCTCTATGAAAGCCTTGGATTTACTGAACAAGGACGACGGAACAACTATTACCGCGATCCTACGGAAGACGGATTACTACTGAAGATTTCAATAAAACGTGGCGAGAAAGTGCCTTGAACCGCTTTTGCAGGTGTGCTAGCGTTTTAGGTCTCAGCTCTCCGGAGGTCCATTGAATGGCAGCTCAGGTTCGTGATCAGCTTCTCGCAACCAACGATGAGTTTCGCCGCCTGGCGCAGGAACATTCCGAATACCAACAACGCCTCGAAGGCTTGATTCAGAAGAAGTATCTTTCCGAAGAAGAAAAGCTCGAGGAAGTGCGTTTGAAGAAGCTGAAACTCCGCCTGAAAGACCAGATGTTGAGTTTGGAAATGAAGTTCCGGACGGAACACCCGGTCGTTTAGTCATCGTTCATCGCCTCGCCGGGCGGTAAAGATAAGGGTCTTCACCGCCGCGGTCAAACTATACCCATCGTCCACCGCGCGTTCGCTACCTAACGGTATATTCTGGTCAGAAACCTCAAACCTGTGGGTGTCATATTGATGTGTGCTCAAAAGCACAAATCGCTCTTGCCTTCGTTGCACTCTGCATTTGGATCGTGTCTGTCCCGAGTGCGCTTGCAGATGGGTCCTCTGTACCCGCCGGCCTGTGGGACGGAACCATCCAGTCCCGTGCCGGTGAAGTGAATTTCGGCATTGAGCTTGACCGGCAGGGAAGCACCCTCAAGGCCGTGCTTACCAATGCCAGCGACCGCCAGCCCTTCAGCAGTGCGACCTGGGATGGTCAAACTCTGACGCTGGCTCTGGATTACTACGACGGCCAGCGCATGGAGGGGGAGTACTCACGCCTCACCAGTAAGGGCATGATTCACATACCCGTAGTGCTGGTGCCTCACCGTCCAATTGCGGGCACGAAGCCTTGGATCGGCCCGAGCCTCGCCGGCGATTGGCTGTTGCACGAAGAGGGCGCACAAGGGGAGGAGAAAAGCGTGCTTACCGCGTTCACGCAAGAGAACGTGGCCAGTGACGAAGAAAAGGTTTTCGCCACGGCAATCATGGAACCGGTCAGCGGAGATACTGGCTTACTGCATGGCGCGGTCTCAACCGGGGCCGACGGCCGAACCCATTTTCATCTGAGCCGCTTTGACGGCATCCATGTGCTGGCGCTCGATGGCGATTTCGCCGCCGATGGCAGCCTGAAGGGGCAGATCGGGGGAGTGAAGGCTCTCTCGACATTCACCGCCGAGCGCGCTGAAGATGCCACGGCCGCTGACCCCAACGCCTTGGCTGGTGGCCTGACAAGGGTCAAGGACCCCAACGAACCCTTGCGCTTCAGCGGTGTTGAACAGTCCGGAAAGAGGGTTGACCAGAGCAGTCCGGAGTTCAAAGGCAAGCCGGTGATCGTGGACATCTTCGGCACGTGGTGTCCGAACTGCCATGACGAAGCACCTTTGCTGGAGCAGTTGTACCGCAAGTATCATGATCAGGGCTTGGTAGTCGTGGGCCTCGCGTACGAATACATTGACGATACTCCCCGGAACCTGCGGCAGATCAGTATCTATCGCGATAAATTCGGCATCACCTTTCCCTTACTTTTATCCGGTACAACCGACCAGGGGCAGATCGCAAAGACACTGCCGCAACTGGTAAACTTCGGCGCTTACCCAACCACCATCTTCCTCGACCGTAACGGGCGTGTACACGCGATTCATGCCGGGTTCGCTGGGCCTTCGACCGGCGACAAGTACCAGGAAGCACAACAGCACATGGACCAACTCGCGCGGGAAATCGTAGAGCCGGCGCATTAGGGCCGCTGCACCCAAGGCTCTATAATCAAACCAGCCCATGGTTCGCGACGGCATTTACTACGGACTGGCCTTCATCGCAGTCGCGCTGCTGGTAGGATGGCTGACTGTGCCCGCATTGGCGGTTATCCCTTTATTGCTGGCGGCGTTCTTTCTGTGGTTCTTCCGTGATCCTGAGCGTCAGATCCCGGCGGTACAGGGGGCCATCGTTTCTCCGGCCGACGGTAAGGTAACGGATGTCTCTGTGATCGAGCAGAACGGTCAACGGCGGATGCGGACCAGCATTTTTCTGAACGTCTTTAACGTGCATGTGAACCGATCCCCTATTACCGGCGTGATAACCGGCGTGCAATACAGGAGCGGGCAATTCCGCAACGCTATGGGCGCCATTTCGGCGGAGCTCAACGAGCAGAATGTGGTGACGGTGGAGGGAGATGCCGGCACCGTATCCTTCAAGCAGATTGCGGGACTGCTGGCTCGGCGCATCGTGTTCACCAAGAAGGTGGGAGACCGCGTGACGCGCGGCGAACGCGTAGGCATGATCAAGTTTGGCTCACGCGTGGACATCATTTTTACGGCCGACGCCGAAATGAAGGTGCGCGTTGGCGACAACGTTAAGGGCGGATCAAGTCTTCTGGCGGTGGCGCAGCCCAAAGCGGTGACGTCCACCGTGCGAGAAACCGTGGAGGTGCGATGAGCCAGCACTCTGTGCGCCGCTATGATGATCCTGACAAGCCGCGCCGCTCCAGGAAAGGGCTGTATATCCTGCCTTCGATCTTCACCGCCGGCAATATTGCGGCGGGTTACTACGCCATTTCGCAAGCCATCCTGGGTACTGCTTCTGCCCCGGCGCACTTCGATCTGGCAGCGAAAGCGATTGGTATCGCCATCGTGCTGGACTTCTTCGATGGCGGCATCGCGCGTCTCACCAACACCGCCAGCCCGTTCGGGCGCGAGCTGGACTCATTGGCCGATGTCATCACATTTGGCATTGCGCCCGCGATTCTGGCATGGACATGGGGTTTCCGCATGTTGCCCCTGATTGGGGACCTTGACCTTCGTGCACGGGTCATTCAACTTGGCGCCATCGCGACCTTCGTCTTTCTGATGGCCGGGGCATGCCGTCTGGCGCGCTTCAACATTCAGGTCAACCCGCAGCCTTCGAACCCCGGCCGTGCCGACCGCAAGTATTTCGTAGGCATGCCAATACCGGCGGGCGCGGGCGCGGTAGCCGCAGTAGTTCATCTGGTGCGGGGCAATCCGCTGCAGATCTGGTGGCTATCGATCGGATGGGGTGTTTTTGTCTTTGCCCTGGCCTTCCTGATGGTGAGTACCTGGCGGTTCTTTAGCCTCAAGGGCATCAACTTTCGCCAGCAGCAGAACTTTCGCTGGCTCATCGTGATTGGTGCGGTGATTGCGCTCATATGGTTTTCCTCGCAATATGTGCTGTTCGCTCTGGCGTTGATTTACATACTGTCCGGCGTGCTTGCGCGGCTCTCCTTCGCCTTCCGCCGGCCTGCCGCTTCACCCTCCCCGCCCCAAGACGAGGTCTTGCACGCCCGATGAAGAATGCACCGAGGAACCCCGCCACAGTTCGCACTGACGGCGGACATTGGGGTGGGATGTTCCGTGTGGCCATCGTGGGAGCGGCTACGCTGAAGGGCCGCGAACTGAAGGAGGTTCTCAGCGACCGCAACTTTCCCAGTCAGGACGTTCGCCTGCTGGACGATGACGAATCACTGGGCCAGCTAGAGGCAGTAGGCGAAGAGCCGACCTTCATTCAGAGCGTCCTGCCCGAGCGCCTGGAGAACGTAGATTTCACCTTCTTCGCCTCCGACGAGAGCTTCACGCGCCGAACCTGGCAGATGGCGCGCAAGGCCGGCAGCGATATCATCGATCTCTCCTACGCTTTGGAAAACGAGAAGGGCGCGCTGCTGCGTTCTCCCTGGATTGAGCACGAGCTGAACGCTCCTCCGAAGGTGGATTTCACCGCAGCCCCGGTGACCATCGCGCATCCCGCTGCGGTAGTGCTCGCTCTGCTGATGCTGCGCGCGGAGCGAGTAGGCCGAGTCACGCGCTCCATCGCAACGGCGTTCGAGCCCGCCTCCGAACATGGCAAACGCGGCATGGATGAACTTCACGAACAGACCGTAAATCTGCTCTCCTTCCAGCAGCTTCCCAAAGGCGTGTTCGATTCGCAGGTGGCCTTCAATCTGCTCGACCGTTATGGCGCGCGCTCGCTGCCCTCATTGGAGTCGGTGCGAAGCCGCATACAGCGCCATTTTCGCGGCCTGGTTGGCGATCGGTTGCCCGTGCCTTCCCTGATGCTGCTGCAAGCGCCCATCTTTCACGGACATGCGTTCTCCCTGTACATTGAGCTTGACCAGGACCCACAGATCGGGGAACTAACCGCCGCGCTGTCCGGCGAGCACGTAGACCTTTTGCAGGACGCGGAGGAGTCGCCCAGCAACGTGAATGCTGCCGGCCAGGAACAGATTCAGGTGTTTGCACAGAGTGATTCTCAGAATGCGAGGGGTTTCTGGATTTGGGCTGCATCTGACAACCTGCGAATTGCAGCGTTGACGGCTACGGAGTGCGGGGAAAGCATGATCGCCGCCCGCCCACGAGGCACGGTGCAATGACTCCGTCGCGTCCCGCGCGCCTCCTGCTTACCGGCATAGTTGCGCTGTTCCTGGCAGCAGTGGGCTGCGGTTATCACACCAGCGCTCACGCTGTCCGACTGCCGAAGGACATGCACACCATCTACGTGCCCGCATTTGTCAACCAATCGCATACCTACCGCCTTGAGCAGACACTGACGGCATCGGTTGTGCGCGAGCTGCGCAGCCGGACGAACTACCGCGTTATCACCACCAACGACGGCACAGCGGATGCTACTCTCAGCGGCACGCTCCTGAATACCGCTATTGCTCCCTTGACCTACAACGCCCAGACCGGCGGTATCTCTTCGGGATTGATATTTGTCGCCATGAAGATGTCGCTGGTCAGCAGCAAAGGGAAGGTCCTTTGGGACGATCCCAACCTTCTCTATCGCGACCAGTACCAGATCGCGAACAACGGCAAAGACTTCTTTGAGGAAGAAAGCCCGGCGCTCGATCGCCTGGCCTCCAACTTCGCGCAATCGCTGGTCGCCGACATGCTGGAGGCCTATTAGATGCGCAGCTTCGCGGCCTCCGACCGCTTCGTTGCCGACGTGAAGGCGCACAAGCTCGCGCCCGGTTACGTCTTCATCGGCGATGAAGCGTTCTTTCGCAAGCGCTGCCGCGACGCCATCCTGCAACATCTGGTGCCCGCCGAGGTTCGCGAACTCAGCCTCTATGACATGGACCTGGCGGAAGTGGACCTGCAACAGGTTCTCGATCGGGCGCGCACCCCGTCGTTGATGTCTCCGTTTCAGGTGTTCTTCATTCGCGGCGTGAAAAACCTTTACGGCCGCGGCAAGCACGACGACGAATTCGCCGCCATCGAAGACTACTTCAAGAATCCCAATCCCGACGCCCTGCTCGTCTTTGTGGCCGATTACATCAGCATTCCCGCCGATGCACGACGTATGGATCTGAACGACAAAGAGCGGTATGAGCGCATCCGCGAGACCCTGGGCGCGCACTGCAGCGTTATCGAGTTTGCCCGCGTGGACGAGGGCGACGCCGTGAAGTGGGCGATCGATACCGCCGGCGCGGACAGTGTCAAGCTGGACAATGACGCGGCTCGTGAGCTGGTGGACTCGCTTGGCGGCGACATGATGATGGTCGCGGGCGAACTGGAGAAACTGGTGCTTTACGCCGGCGACAGGAAACGCATCACGCTGGGCGATGTCGAAACCCTGGTGCTGGCCGCCAAGCAGCGGTCATTCTACGAACTGACCGACGCCATCTCGTCGCGCGACCAGCCCCGCGCCCTGAGCGTGCTGGACGCCATCCTGAGCACCGGTGACGTTGACGAGGCTGCCATCGGGCATCTCTACATGCTGTCGCGGACGTTCCGGCAGATGCTGGTCATTCTGGAGCGCAATGTGCGCGACTCACGCGCGTTGTGGCAGGCCTTGTGGCAGGGCTTCCGTATCCCGCCCTTCGCCGCCGAAGATGTCATCCGCCAGGCCCGCCGCTACAAGTCGCGCCGCGAGCTGACTACTGCCATCCGCCGCGTGGCCCGCGCCGACCTCGCACTCCGCTCCAACCCTCCAAGCAAGCGCCTGGTCCTGGAGAACCTCGTGCTCGACCTCACCGCCGAGCCGAAACCGCAAAGCGAAGCAGCCTGGCTGCAGGACGAGTTGCCGGTCTGAACGGTGGAAGTCGAAACTTACCTGCGCCGCATTCAATATGATGGGCAGCGACAGCCCTCCGCCGCCAGCTTGCGTGCCCTGCATCGGCAGCACTTGTTCACCGTTCCCTTCGAGAACCTCGACATTCCACTAAGAAATCCCATCCGCCTGGAGTTGGCGCGGCTCTACGACAAGATCGTCGTGCGCCACCGCGGCGGCTTCTGCTACGAGCTGAATGGTCTCTTTTGTGATCTGCTGAGAAACCTGGGTTTCCAGGTTCAGATGCTCTCCGCGCGCGTAAGCCGCGCCGATGGTAGCTTCGGTCCCGAGTTCGATCACATGCTGTTGAAGGTGGAACTGGAAGACCCTTGGCTGGCAGATGTTGGTTTTGGCGAATCGTTCGTCGATCCCATAGTCTTTCGCTCTGGCGGTGCCAGCGAAGTGAATGGACGATGTTATAGCGTGGTACGGGTGGGCGATGAATGGCAACTCGTTCGGGAAGACGCGCAAGGCAGGTTGCCGCAATACCGCTTCCGCGACATTCCACGACAGCTCGGCGATTACGCCGGGATGTGCCACTTCCACCAAACGTCGCCCGACTCCCACTTCACGACGAGCTGGACATGCAGCAAAGCCACGCCGAATGGGCGCGTCACTCTGGCGAACATGCGCCTCATCGTCACTCGCAGCGGGAATCGGGAAGAGCGCCTGCTGACCACCGAAGCCGAGGTGCGCCAGTGCCTGCGTGAGCAATTCGGAATCGAGTTCCCGGAATCCGCGGACCTGAGAACGCTGGTCGTTTAATGGTTGTGGCGATGGTCTTATCTTCCTGCGGGATCGGAGATCGGAGCCAGCGCTTGTACAGGTGCATCTTGCTTGTAATATCTCCGCTGGAAGAATAGTGCCACATTCACCAGGCCGATCATTACCGGCACTTCGACCAGTGGACCGATTACGGCCGTAAACGCCTCTCCCGAGTTGATGCCAAAAACAGCCACGGCGACAGCGATGGCCAGCTCGAAGTTGTTGCTGGCGGCGGTGAACGACAGCGTCGCCGACTTCGAGTAGTCGGCCTTGAGCTTGTAGCCCAGGTAGAACGACACCAGAAACATCAGCACAAAGTAAATGAGCAGTGGGACGGCGATGCGCACCACGTCCATAGGCAGGTGCAGGATGTAATCGCCCTTGAGCGAAAACATCACCACGATGGTGAACAGCAGCGCAATGAGCGTGAGTGGGCTGATGCGTGGAATGAACGTCTGCTCATACCATGCGCGTCCTTTTGCCTTGACCAAAAGCAGGCGGGTGAAGATTCCGCCGAGAAACGGGATGCCGAGATAAATAAAGACGCTTTTGGCTATGTCACCGATGGATACGTTGACGACGGAACCCCGCAGACCGAACCACTGCGGGAGCCTGGTGACAAAGATCCACGCATACACTGAGTAGAAAAGGACCTGGAAGACGGAGTTGAAAGCCACCAGGCCGGCAGCATATTCCGCGTCGCCTCGGGCCAGTTCATTCCACACGATCACCATGGCAATGCAGCGCGCCAGTCCGATGAGGATCAGCCCTGCCATGTATTCCGGATCGCCGCGCAAGAAGACGATGGCCAGAACGAACATCAATACCGGGCCAATCACCCAATTTTGCAGCAGCGAGAGGCCCAGAATTTTCTTGTTGCGGAAGACTTCGCCCAGTTCCTCATAGCGCACCTTGGCCAGCGGCGGATACATCATCAAAATGAGTCCGACTGCGATCGGCACCGATGTCGTACCCACGCTAAAACGGTTGAGGAAAGGAACGATGCCGGGGAGCGCCCATCCTGAAAGTACCCCGACCACCATCGCGGCGAAGATCCACAGCGTGAGGTAGCGATCAAGAAAGCTCAGACGGGATGTTCCGTTGTTCTGCACGGCGTTTCCTCATGACGCAGTCGAGCTGTCACTCTGTCCAATGCGGTCGATCTCTTTCTGAATTGCCAGGTTGCTCAGACTCGAAAGCGGCAGGGCGAGGAAAAGAGTGATCCTCCGGTCCAGCATCATGAAGGTTTCGCGATAAGCGCGCTCGATCTCCACGGGTGACCCCGTGACCGCAGCCGGATCAGGGACGCCCCAATGCGCCGTGATGGGCTGGCCGGGCCACACCGGACACACCTCCCTGGCCGCGTTGTCGCACACCGTGAACACGAAATCCATCTGCCGCGCGTCCGGCCTGGCGAATTCGTCCCAGCTCTTGCTGTGCAGCCCGGTGGCAAACAGGTGCGCGCGCTCGATCTCACGCAGCGCCTCCGGACGGACCGCTCCCGCCGGATGGCTTCCGGCGCTGTATGCCTTGAAGTTCGGCCTGCCCTTGAAGTTCAGGATGGCCTCGGCCATGATCGAGCGCGCCGAGTTTCCCGTGCAAAGAAACAGGACGTTGTACGGCCTTGTTTGCATGTCAACCTCGCGAAGCTTTTTCCGCCGGCTTCCTGGCCCGAATGAACGCGCTGATGAACTTGCCATTTACCAGCGGAGCGATCGCGTCCACATCCACGCCCTTATCATTTAGAAAAACGCGGGCGTCTTCGACGTTGTGGACCCGCGTGGGCTCCACCTCGATGGCCTCGAAGCCTGCACTCTCCAGTTTCGAGATGTACTCGGTGTCCTGCACTGCGCCCGCGATACAGCCCACCCAGAGCAATACGCTGTCGCGCACCGGCTGCGGCACCTCGCCATGTACCACAACGTCAGATACGGCAAGCCGCCCTCCCGGCTTCAGCACGCGGAACGCCTCGCGCATGACGCGATCCTTATCGGCAGAGAGATTGATGACGCAGTTGGAAATAATCACGTCCACGGAGTGGTCAGGGAGCGGGATGTTCTCGATCTCGCCTTTGAGGAACTCGACGTTCTCCACCCCAGCTTTGCGCTGGTTTTCCCGCGCCAGGGCGAGCATCTCATCAGTCATGTCCAGCCCATAGGCCTTGCCTGCAGGACCCACGCGCCGCGCCGAAAGCAGCACATCAATGCCGCCGCCCGAGCCCAGGTCGAGCACGGTCTCGCCCGGATTGAGCTGCGCCAGTGCCGTCGGGTTGCCGCATCCCAGCGAGGCTCTTACTGCGTCTTCCGGAATCTGGCTGGTTTGGCCCGGATCGTACAGATTGGCCGTGATGGGATCACAGCAGCTCTCCGTGGCAGCCGACGCGCCGCAGCATGAACTGTCTTTGCCCTGCACGCGCAGCGCCGCTTGTCCGTACTTCTCCTTGACCACTTCCTTGATATCAGTGCTCATGACAATCTCCTATTTGCAGAATGCAATCACTCTTTCCGGTGGAACGGCTTTGTTGCGGGTGCAGCACTCCGCATAGAGAAAGCCGAGCAACTCGCGCAACGCCTCGGTGTCGGCGGTGTACCAGAGAAAGGTGCCGTCGCGGCGGACCTTCACCAGGCCCTCATTCTTCAGCTTGTCGAGATGGTGCGAGAGCGTGGAACCGGGAATGTCCAGCTCAACGCCAATTTCGCCGGCCACCATCCCTTCAGGATGGGCCGACAGCAGCAGTTGCATGATGCGCAGCCGCGGCTCGGTCCCCATCGCCGAGAACATGTCGGCATAGCGCGCGATCTGTTCCAGATCCTGCTTCCTTGCCACAACAGCGACCCCTTCTATATTTCCATTATTATAGAAGTACAGAAATAAATGTCAATGCGCATCACACAGCCTGCGATCGGGCCCGGAGACCGTAGACGATTGTTAACGAATGTTTGATAGTGCGGCGGCGGTTTCTAAAGGTCTACTTTTTCTCCTGCACGTTGACGGTGGCAAGGGTCGTGTCCCACTCCAGCTTGAGCGTGGCGGAGGTGCCGCCGGTTTTGTCGAAGGAGATGGTGAACTCTTCCAGCGGCGACGAGCGCTGGCCGACCGTCATGTCCACCCGGGCCAGGTCCTGCGACTGGTTGTATTCGGTCCCCCACTGGCCGGTCTGCTTGTTGATAATGAGCTTCCAGCTCTTCTCGGCGGGCAAAGTGTAGAGCGTGTAGCTGCCTGCGGGAACGCTGGCGTTGCCGATCATCAGAGCAACGTCGGTCTTCAGGCTGGTCGCGGCGTTGGCGCCAGTACGCCAAACCTCGTTATAGGGCACAAGACCGCCGAAGATCTTGCGTCCGCGCATGGAAGGACGGCTGTACTTGATGGTCACGGTTTTGCCGTCGTCGAATTTCAGCGTGGCTTCGCCTGGAGGGCTCAGCGGCTTGTTGCCCTGCGCCACGACGATGGCGGCAAGCACGGCAATTGTGACGACGGTGAGTATCCATACGCGGCTCTTCTTCACTACGCCCTCCTCTGGAACGCGAATTGTTGTGACTCAAGCTTCGCTGTTCTATTATTCACCGTCGCACCGGACGATACAATGTTGAGGCGGTTTGCACGCTTGGCGAGCCTCTTTGCGAGCGAGAGCCTGCAGGCTTGCCCTGAGTGAAGCCGAAGGGCCAAATCCCGAGCACAACGAGGGCCGGCGTGAGCATAATGGACGAAAGGCGTACGGAGCTGGAGCAGTACGAATTCATGATGGGAGTGCCGCGAGGCCGCCTCGCTGTCACCCTCGATGTGCTTACCGACGCGCTGACCCTCGTCGGCCAGCACGGCGTCTACTGCCAGAGCGCGCGCCAGGCCGGCAAACCCGCCATGGATGTGCAGATCGTAATGAAAAGCATCACCGACGCGAAAGAGCTGATCTCGTCGGTGATGGAGGAGTTGCGCCGGCAAAAGGAGGACTCTGGCGAAGAGCGAACGGCGAAAGGCGAATAGCGGCTTGGCCTGTGCTACACTGCATCCACCCGCGAGAGGCTGAGGATGAAAACTGTTCTGCGCAAAATGCTGTTCGTGGACCTGATCAAAGGCTTGAAGGTCACGTTCCGCAATCAGGACCCCAAGGAAGCCATCACCGAACAGTATCCACTGCAGCGGCCCGAAGTTGCCGAGCGTTTTCGCGGCGCGCCCCGCCTCAACAACCATCCCGACACCAACGAGACGCTGTGCATAGCGTGCGACCTGTGCGCGCTGGCCTGTCCGGAGCACCTGATTGTCGTCGGCAGCGAGCGCAACGAGAAGACCCGCCGCAAGGAGTTGACCGAGTTCACCTACGACCTAAGCCGCTGCATGTTCTGCGGCCTCTGCGAGGACGCCTGTCCCGTGGACGCGCTGGAGTTGACCCAGGACTTCGAGATGGCCAACTACAGCCGCGAGGGACTTATCTGGAACCGAGAGACGCTGGAGAAAGGACCCGAACCCAACGCGTACCGGCGATAGTCCAATTCTGGCTGCACTGCTTTTGTTTCTTCCGGGAAGTACCTTATCTCATGCTCTTCTTACAACGCCGATTCTTTGGCGCCAAGGGAAGGACGCCCAAGCCGGAGAAGTGGCCGGCCGGAGCAGGTTCCTGCCATCCACTTCGGTTGTTATCTAAACGATCAGAGGAGATAAAAATGATGAAGAATGTGATTCGTGTAATCGCGGTGCTGGCCTTTGCTGCCATGCTGCTGCCCAACCTATCACCGGCGCAGGCCATGCCCATGCGCCCCTTCCACGACGGGCCGGTGTGGGAGATCACCTTCGTGAAGATGAAGGCGGGCCTGGGCCTGAACTACATGAACTTTCTGGCAAGCGACTGGAAGAAGGAGCAGGAGGCGTTGAAACAGGCGGGCCTGATCCTCAACTACATGGTCATTGAGACGGAGTCGCACAGCCCCAATGACTTCGACCTCATGCTGATGGTGGAGTTCAAAGACCTGGCCACCATGGAGGCCAATCAGGACAAGGCGGAGGCTGTCGCCAATCAGGCGCTCAACAGCAATGACCAGAAGATGATCGCCGGCTATCAGGAGCGCGCGTCTTGGCGCGAGATCATCGGCGAACGTCTGGCGCGGCAGATTGTTCTGGAGCCCAAGAAGTAGCCCTTAGGTCAGGCTGGCGGGAAAAGCGCGGACAACAAGGGGTAGGTGTCCCCACCCAAGCGCCAAGCCTGGGTGGGGGATCGCCTAGTTTACCGTGACGTTGACCGGCAACGACGGAATACCATTGGTCACCACGACCAGCGTGCTCGCTCCGGTTTCCATGTTTGCAGGTACGTCGAAATGGGTGTAAGTCGGCACGTTGCCGGTCTGCACGCCCATGTAGCTGTGGTCGTGCGTCTTGGCGTAGAAGACGTGCCCGGTGGCGTTGTTGGTGATCCGCACCAGCGGATAATTGGTGGCCGTCTCGAACTCGTCACCAAATGAAGCTGCCTGTGACCAGCCATTGAACAGCTTGCCGGAAACGATGTATGACTGACCGCGCACCGGTGCAGTTGGATAAGACAGAATTGTTGGAGCCCACGGCTGAAGGTAGCTGCCCGTCGACTTGTACACTTCAGCGCCGCCGACCAGTATTTCGCCGGTGGGCAGCACAATCAAGCTGCCGCCGTTGCTGTACAGAGTAGGCGTGAGGTTGGTTCCGTCGAATTCGTACAGCCGGGATGAGTTACCTTCCACCAGCACCTTCCCGTTGGGGAGAAGGACCGCGTACTCGTCGCCGGCGGCGTCTCCGTTGGGAAAATCCGGTCCGGCAACCCACGTGCCGGGATCGGTCGGGCTGGAGCCGGGATGATAGACCGAGGTGTGTCCTGCGCGCGCGCCCGAATGCAGAGCGCCGGTGGCGAACACGGTTTTGTCAGGCCGCAGGATGGCAGGGCCGATTTCACCCGGAGGGCAATATTGACCGCCGCCGTAGTTGATGCAGCCCACTTCCGGCGGCCCCTGCAGGTCGGCAATGGTGCTGCCGTCGGAAACCCAGATCTGCTGCGAGGGGATGTAGCGCTCCGAGTTCGGATGGTCGAGCACGTCCGCAGTCAGGACCGTTCCGTCGGGCATCAGCGTCCAGCCTTCTTCGGCGTTCCAGTCGGCTTTGCCACCGTTGACGCCCACAGCCGTCCATTGCAGCGTCTTCGGATCCAGGTCGGCCATCTGGGTGTCAAACTTGCGTCCGATGAGGAAGTGTCCGTTGGGAAGAATCGTGGAAGGCGCGTCGCCAATGTAGTCCCAGCCCGGCGGCGGATTCAGCGGCGTCCAGGTGTTCGCGGCGGGATCGTAAATCGCGCCCAGATTGGTGAAGGAGAACTGTCCAAAATTGTATTCCCCGCCTTCAATGAGTACGCGGCCGTCAGCGAGCGTCTGCGAGGCAAAGGCATAAGGATCGTAGTTAGACGCCAGACTGGCGACTTGCGTCCAGGTGCCGTTGACGTAGCTTCCGTTGATGTCAGGCGTGAGCTTCCACCAGTCCTGCCCCTGGTAGCCTTGCACCAGCACCGTTCCATCGGTAAGCAGGAACGGTACATCGGCTCCGTCAGGCGGTTGGTGTTTGAGTGTGGTAAGTGTCTGGGCGGGCGCGATGCCGGCGGCCGCGAGCAGGAGCGTGAATACAGCAAAGAAGAACTTCTTTGTCAAAACAGACCTCCGTCTGAAATTCATGTTGGTGCAGAGTTGCGAGCAATTTTGGTAGACGTAGCTTTGGTGGGGGAGCATCAGTCGGCGCACACCGCAGCGCGAGAGGACCTTCGGAGGCCGCTGCGCTGCGATACGAACTCGGGAAACAAAGTTCACAAATTCTGCTTCAACCGACGACCCTGTGTCAATCGCCTTGAGACCGGCGGCGCGACCCGGACTACTATCGCGGTAAGAACTGGGCTCGAAGCTCGGACCCATTGCTTCACGGCCCGCTCAAAGCGGTGTAAGCTATGTAACCCGGAATCGGGCGGACCACCGTGCTCTGGAACATTCTCATCATTATTGGCGGCAGCGGAGGAGCGCTCCTCTTTCTTTTCCTGGTGACTCGCACCTCGGCAGCGCCCACGCGCAAGGAGTCCAACGATTTCACCGGCGCTGTGGTCGCGGTCATCGGCACAACCTATGCCGTGATCCTCGCTTTCACGCTTTCCGGCGTCTGGAACCTCTTCCAGCAGGCGCAAGTCAACGAGGAGCAGGAGGCCAACGCGCTGGTCAACGTTTACCGCATCGCCGGCCAGTTGGACGATCCCAGCGCCAAGACCATCCAGGAGCTCTGCGTTCGCTATGCCGACAACGCTGTGCAGAAAGAGTGGCCGGCGATGGGAAGCGTCCAGTTGCCGGTGGAAAATGGCCAGATCATCAACCAGCTGTGGGCGCTCGCAGGACAGGCCCAGGCGCGCGCTCGTCCTGACGCCATCGCTGCCTATCAGCTCATGGAAGAGCTGCGAGGCCTTACGCAATACCGCCGGCTTCGGGCCATGCAGAACCGCGAAGCGCTGCCGGGAATTCTCTGGGCGGTCCTGATAGCGGGAGGCATCATCACCGTCGCCGCGTCCTGTTTTTTCGGCGTGCCAAACTTCCGTTTTCACGTGTTGCAGGTGTTAGTGCTCAGCTTCCTCATCTCACTGGTGCTGGTCGCCATCGCCGACATCGATCGTCCTTACCAAGGGCCCGTCAGAGTGGCGCCGGAAGGCTTCACCTACGCGGTTCGGACACTGCACGGCGAACCTGGGCTCTGAGCCCTCTGGGGAAGTGCGCTTTTCCTTCCCAATACGTGAAGACCGGCCCGGCTGGCCCCATGTAGAATCAACAACTTACGAATGATTGTCTGCAAGCATTTGATTACAAACAACTTATATTTATCTATTTGATTTGCTTGGGGTTAGTTCGCAAAACCGCGCTTTGAGGATGTCTTACCCTCAGCCCGCACGGAATGAGCCCGCCGCCCAGTGGCCCAATCCTCGCGCAGCGCACCGGCCCGGACGGCAATCAGGGCAGAATTCTGCCCCGGCAACCGGCCTACAGGGCACCATTGGCGCGTGTCAAGCTTCAAGGGTGCGTTTCCGGACAAAGGTTCTCCTTTCCGGCGCCCGGGGGGTCCAGAGTTGGTCGCGTTCGTTTTTCTTTGCCGGCGGTCTCAGCCCAGCTTTTCAGCCGGCAGCGCCTCAGTCCCCCCGGTCACTGCGGACCGCGGCTCCTTCCGGCCCGATTCTTCGTCCACCCGGTCCGCGCCCGATGCCGCCAAGGGTGGGGCATCGTCCGCAACCGATGCCGTTAAGGGTGGGGCATCAGCCGCTGACGCCGCCGCTGCCTTCTCGGCGGCCTCGGCTGCGGCCCGCGCAGCTTCGGACCTTGCCTCAAATACGGTCTCGCGGGCGGCGTTCTGGGCGGCGGCGCGCACGACATGGCGGGCATGCGCCAACTGCTTTTGCGCCTTCTTATAGCGCCGGTCCTCCGCGGCGTCCAACTGCTTCAGCCGTTGCCAGACCGCCCGTGTCCCCTCGCGCTGGCGAATTTCCATCAGCTCAATGTCGGTCGGCGTAACCTCCATCAGGTTGATCCGGTCCTCGCTGAGCGCCGCGGGCGCGGTCTCGGGGAAGGCCGCTTCCGGCGGAGTGTTCAGGTCGAAGCCCTGGGGCAGTCCGAGCTCGGCTTCGAAGCCCGGCAACGCCATCTGCTCACCGCTGCGCTGGTTCTGGAAGGGGCGGGACTTCTCCCACACCTCCGGAGGGCGGGCCAGGTTGGTGGCTGCCTGCCGCAGGCCACAGAGCGCAACACTGGCGTCGCGGCGCTCCAGCCTGCCGTTGACCAGCCAGTCCAGCACCTGCATGATGCCCACCTGCACCGCGTACAGGTCCTCCAGGGGAGGCAGTTGCAGAGACTGGCGTTCGCGGCGCGCGCGCGCCCGCTCCATGCGCAGGCGGCGTACCCGGTGCTCCAGATGGAAGGGGCAGAAATCGCGGTCCTTGACCGCAATGGAGCGGCAGCGGCGGCCGTCCTCCCGGCGGTGGGTGCAGGTCTTGACCCCCTCCGTCTCCTCGCCGAGCGCGACGCGGATTTCCCGGATGGTGTCGTAGGCCTGCTCTTCGTCCTGGCGTAACTGCTCTTTCAGCCATGCGTTTTCCGCCTTCAGCTCCTGCCTGGTGGGCTTGCGCTGGGTTTGTACATCGTCGTCGTAATAGTTGCTCATGATGAGTTCTTCCTTTCGCTAAATGATGGGTAGATCGCTTTCGCTCTTCGCCGTTCGCGGTTCGCCGACCGGCCCTGAATTTGGGTGGATTGGCCTGCGGTTTTCGCCGGGCAAGGCGAATACGCGAAAGGCCAGAGGCCGCACAATTCAGGCGGATGGCGAAAAGCGAATGGCGAACAACGACAAGCGGAGGTTTGCATTGCCGCTGCGGACACAACCGCGCGTCA